>Ga0209002_10001796_pt1 | contig 17311 bp, 18 predicted proteins | sample Rifsed16ft2_FD_184010 | JGI IMG/M metagenome (GOLD analysis project Ga0209002, IMG submission 184010) | Soil microbial communities from Rifle, Colorado, USA - sediment 16ft 2 (version 2) | ecosystem: Environmental > Terrestrial > Deep subsurface > Rock core/Sediment | place: Rifle, Colorado... | reverse complement strand
GAAATTCTGCGACGCAAAAGAGGCCCTCAGGGACCCCGTGAAAAACCCGAACAGTTTCACCCCGAAACGAAGAACACCCGTTCTATTCCTTCCTGAAGACCAGGCAGTAATGGTGACAGCGGTTACCCACCCACGCATTATACACACCCAGCGGCAGCAAACGCTTATCGTCGAGCAGCCAGATACGCTCATCCTTCGGAACCCACAAGTCCGACAAGGAGACCAGCGTATCAAACGCGAGCGGCCACAACCTCCCGTCCGCAAAAACATTGTTCGTCACAACCACAAGATACCCGCCAGGCCTAACAACGCGGTAGACTTGGTCAAAAATCAACTTCTGCGCCTCCACAAACCTGTGGTAGTCAGAAATATTCCCAATATCCCGCACGTCAGTACTGTACACCGTGTCCCACCCCTTCTCCAGACGCGCCCGCTGCCTCATACTCGCCCGGACCAGCTGGTTCCAGTAAGGAGGAGAAGTAATACAGAAATCAAACAGGGGAAAACCTTCCAACAACTCCACCAATCGCTGAGAATCACCCTCCACGACAACCTGCCGGGTCGAGCCCTCTCCCCCGGCCACTCTCAGCCTCGCTCTGGCAATACCAGCGTACTTCGGGTTAACCTCCACACCCACCCCGTTACGTCCCGCAATCATCGCTGCTAGAAGCGTACTGCCTGTGCCCAGAAACGGGTCCAAGACCCACATTCCTCGCTTGGTGAAAAACTCGACAAACCCTTGAACAAGGGTTTCAGGAAAACCAGCAGGATGAACAAGCTTCGCCCTGTCACGGCGCGGTGGGCTATGAACAAACCATGACTTTGTAAACTTCACCCAGTCCTTGCCTGTCAGATCATTGAGTCTGTTGACAATCTGACGATGCTTCGTCACAGGCTTCGATGCCGAAACAGTTTTCAACCCGCAAGCCACTTTTGCGATTAGGTTTATTAACGGGTTTCCGGCTGGGGCGTGCTTCACCCGGTAGGTCGGACCCCAGCCCGTCTCCCGCCCGAGGTAGCATCAAGTATTTGGTAAAGAAGCAGGACAAGGAGAAGGAACCCTCTTACGACGTTTTCCAGCACGAACTCGTTCCCAAACACATCCTCCTCAAGCCTAACGAGGCAAGAGAAGTCCTAGAACGATACCATATCAAACCCTTCCAGCTACCCTACATCAAGTCCAGCGACCCATCAGCACGCGCCGTAGGAGCAAAGGTCGGCGACATCATACGCGTCATCCGCCGCAGCTCCACAGCAGGCGAATCCGACTTTTACAGGTACGTAGTAGAAGAATTCTGAAAACAAGACTATGGATTTGGTAAAATGCCATTAACACAAACCCAGCTCTGGAACCTTTCAAAAGAATTCATCCGCGACAGCGGCCTCGTCCACCAGCACATAGACTCCTACGACGACTTTGTCGAACGAGGACTACAGGCGATCGTCTACGAGGTCGGAGAACTACCCATCGAGATCGGAGACTACCCCCTGCGCATACGCCTCGGCAAGGTCGAAATTGGAACACCCCGCGTCATAGAAGTAGACGGGACAGAACGCTCCATCTACCCTGCAGAAGCACGCATCCGAAACTTGACCTACGCGGCCCCGCTACACATGGAAATGATACCAGTCATCGGCGAACGGGAAGGCCAGCCCGAAATGGTTTACGTCGGTGACCTCCCAGTCATGCTAAAATCCCGCCTCTGCCTCTTATCGAAGCTTGACCACGACGACCTGGTAGCGGTCGGCGAAGACCCCCTAGACCCCGGAGGATACTTCATAGTAAACGGTTCCGAAAGAGTGATAGTCGCGCTAGAAGACCTAGCCGCAAACCGCATACTAGTAGATATAGAGCACACAGGTGTCAACCCAACCTACAAGGCTAAAATCTTCTCCACAACGGTCGGGTTCCGAGCCCGAATTGAATGCGCCCTGAAGAGCGACGGCGCAATCTATGTAACAATGCCGGGTATTCCAAGCGACCTACCCTTCGTAATCCTCATGCGCGCCCTAGGCATAGAATCAGACGCCAGGGTCGCGGAACTCGTTAGCCCAGACCCTGACATACAAGACGAGCTGGAAACCTCCTACGAGAAATCCCTCGAAGCAACAACGACTCGCGACGCTCTCCTCTACCTTGGAAACCGTCTGGCGCCTGGCCAGATGGACGAGTACAGGCTGAAGAAAGCGGAGTCAGTCCTAGACCGAAACTTCCTACCGCACCTAGGACGAGTACCCGGTGACAGAAACCAGAAAGCGCTCTTCCTATCTGAGATAGCCATCCGCGTTGTCGAAGAGAAGCTCGGCCGGAGGAAACCTGACGACAAAGACCACTATGCGAACAAGAGATTGAAGCTGGCAGGTTCACTGCTCGCCGAGCTTTTCAGAATCACCTTCCGAAACCTAACCAGGGACCTGAAATACCAGCTCGAACGAATAACCATCAGACGACACATCGAATTTTCCATCGCGAACGCCATCCGCCCCGGAATAATCACAGAACGCGTGCAGCACGCCATAGCTACGGGAAATTGGGTCAGGGGGCGCATCGGAGTGACACAACTACTAGACCGGACCAACTTCATCAGCACCCTCAGCCACCTCCGCCGCCTGCAATCACCCCTTAGCCGAAGCCAGCCCAACCTAGAGGCCCGGGACCTACACCCCACACATTACGGAAGGCTCTGCCCAGACGAGACACCTGAGGGCTCAAACTGCGGACTTGTAAAGAACCTTGCACTCTCCAGCAACATATCCGTAGGGATAGACCCGCGAGAAATGGTGGACAAACTGCACCGAATGAGTGTCATACCCGTAGAAGACGCTGACAAGAAACTCAAGACCGCAGGTGGAAAAGTCCTTGTTGACGGGCTGATCGCGGGCTACGCTAAAGACCCTGCAGCCCTCGCTGACGAGCTTAGACAGTACAGACGACAGGGCAAGATAAGCCCAGAAGTCAACATCGCCTACATCATACCTGACTCAGAAGGCGGACGAAGCGAACTACACATCAACTGCGATGCAGGACGCGTACGTCGCCCGCTCATACTCGTCGACAATGGTAGGCAACTCCTTTCGGAACAGCACTTGGTTCAGCTTGAAGAAGGAAGAATAACCTGGCAGGACCTCATCCGCACCGGCGTTGTCGAGCTGCTTGACGCTGACGAAGAAGAGAACAGCCTCGTGGCTATGTACGAGCACGAACTCCGCAGAGACCACACCCATCTAGAGATTGCGCCATACACTATGCTTGGAATTGCAGCAAGTCTCATACCCTTCCCCGAACACAACCAGTCTCCCAGAAACGCTTACGAATCAGCCATGGCCAAACAGGCCCTGGGAGTGTTCTCCACAAACCTCTTCAACAGGGTAGATTCACGGTCACACCTCCTCCACTATCCGCAAACACCTATCGTCCAGACCAAGCCCATGGAGGTCTTCAACTATCTGGAACGCCCTTCCGGACAGAACGTCGTCGTCGCCATACTCTCCTTCCAAGGCTACAATATGGAAGACGCCATCATAGTCAACAGGTCCTCAGTGGACAGAGGGCTCTTTCGGTCCACATTCTACCGCATATACGAGGCAGAAAGCCGCCAGTACCTAGGAGGTCTCCGAGACAAGTTCGAGATTCCTGAAGCCGGAATCAGAGGCTACAGGGGAGACAGGTACTACCGGCTGATTGAGGAAGACGGAATAATCTCTCCTGAAGCTGAAGTAGCAGGAAACACAGTCCTGGTCGGTAGAACCAGCCCTCCAAGGTTTCTGGAGGAATATCGCGAGTTCGAAGTCAAAGGCCCAACCAAAAGAGATTCTTCCGTTACCATGCGGCCGTCCGAACAGGGAATTATCGACCAGGTTTTCGTTACAGAGTCCATCGAAGGCAGCAAACTTGTAAAGGTAAAGGTGCGAGACTTGCGAATCCCAGAGCTAGGGGACAAGTTCGCATCTCGACACGGCCAGAAAGGGGTCATCGGGCTACTCGTCCCCCAGGAAGACATGCCCTTCACCGTTGACGGTGTCGTTCCAGATGTCATCATCAACCCTCATGCCATACCCTCACGAATGACCATCGGACAGTTCGTCGAGACACTCGGCGGCAAGACCGCTTCTCAGATGGGAGAGATTATTGACGGGACGGCTTTCGAGAATATCGGGCCCGATTCTATAGGAGAATTATTGGCCAAGCTGGGATTCCAGAAGAGCGGCCGGGAAACGCTCTATAACGGGATAACAGGTGAAAAACTGGCCGCAGACCTGTTTATCGGGGTAGTCTACTACCAGAAACTCCACCATATGGTATCGGACAAGATGCACGCCCGTGCACGGGGGCAAGTGCAGATGCTCACACGACAGCCCACAGAAGGCCGGGCCCGAGGAGGGGGGCTGCGGTTCGGAGAAATGGAGCGAGACTGCCTCATAGGGCACGGAGCCTCGGCACTTCTGCGTGACAGGCTTCTCGAAGAATCTGACAGGTACGTAGCTTTCGTTTGCGAGAACTGCGGAACAATAGCCTACCATGACATCAAACAGAACAAGTACATCTGCCGGCTTTGCGCTGAAAAAGCCTCCATATCTCCCGTAGCAATTTCTTACGCGTTCAAACTTCTCGTACAAGAACTCTCCGCGCTGGGCATAGCGCCAAGGCTGAACCTGGAGGAGAGAGCCTAGACATGGCGCTCGCTGCAATGGAAGAGGCTCACAAAGTAATTCAGAGCATACGCTTCAGCCTCCTTAGCCCGACAGAACTGCGCAAGCTCTCTGCCGTGGAAGTACAGGCCGGTGACACCTATGATGAGGATGGGGTTCCAATAGTATCTGGACTGATGGATGGACGGTTAGGCACCCTTGAGCCTCGCCAAAAGTGCAAGACCTGCGGAAACACCGCGTCCGCGTGTCCAGGCCATTTTGGCCACATTGAGCTCTCAGAGCCCGCGATACACGTCAGTTTCGCCAAGCTCATTCACCGTTTGCTCTCCATCACGTGTCGGAACTGTGGGAGAATACTACTTAGCGAAGAAAAGATTGAGAAATTCAGGGCGAGACACAGCGAGCTCAAGCAGCGTCTCAATACTATTCCCGACGCGTTTCTAGACGAGGTCATAAAGGACTCGAAGAAGGCGCAGCAGTGTCCTCACTGCGGGCAGAAGCAGTTTCCGATTGAACACGGGAAACCTACCACCTTCCACGAAATCGTGACAGAAGGAGGGGCCGTACGCCTCACGCCCAGCACTGCAAGAGAGAGGTTGGAAAGAATTCCTGACGATGACCTCATACTTCTCGGCATGGACCCCAAGGCCGCCAGGCCAGAATGGGCTGTACTCCAGGTCATGCCAGTCCCCCCTGTTTCAGTCAGGCCATCAATCACGCTAGAATCCGGAATTAGGTCAGAAGACGACCTGACCCACAAGCTCGTCGACATCATACGAATCAATCAAAAACTTCGAGAGGCCCTGGAATCGGGCGTCCCAATCAACATCATACAGGAACTACACGAGCTCCTGCAGTACCACGTAACCACCTACTTCGACAACGAAGTCTCAGGGCTCCCCCCTGCCCGACACCGGTCCGGAAGGGCATTGAAGACCCTCTGCCAGCGCTTGAAGGGCAAAGAAGGAAGGTTCAGAGGAAACCTCTCCGGCAAAAGAGTTGACTTTTCGGCCAGGACGGTTGTCTCCCCTGACCCTAACCTAGACATTAACGAAGTCGGCGTCCCGCTAGACGTAGCAAGCCGTTTGACCATCCCCGAGAAAGTGACCGCCCATAACTTGGAGGAGATGAAGAGACTCATAGACAATGGACCCGACAACTACCCGGGAGCTCTCTACATCGTTAGGCCCGATGGCAGAAGAGTCCGTCTCGAATTCGTGACCGACCGTAAGGTTGTTGCCGAGGCAATCCAGCCCGGGTTCGTCGTGGAGAGACACCTAAGGGACGGAGACACTGTATTGTTCAACCGCCAGCCAAGTCTCCACCGCATGTCAATAATGGCACACCAGGTAAAGGTCCTTCCCTACAAGACCTTCAGGCTAAACCCTACTGTCTGCCCTCCTTACAACGCTGATTTTGACGGGGACGAAATGAACCTTCACGTTCCACAGGGGGAGGAGGCGAGGACAGAAGCGCGGTTGCTAATGCAGGTACAGGACCAAATTCTCTCGCCACGATACGGAGGCCCCATCATAGGGGCGATAAGGGACTCTCTCACGGCAGCCTTCCTTCTCACTCAGAAGTCCACCCTTCTAAACCGTCACGATGTGTCGAAGCTCTTGTCAGCCGCCGGATACGAGGGACCGTTGCCCGAGCCGACGGTAGCCAAGCCAGAGGAAAGGTGGACGGGCAAACAGATCTTCAGCGTAGTGATGCCTGAAGGCTTCAACTTCGTCTCGAAGTCGAACCTCTCAAGCTACTACAAATGCGAAGACTGCGACAGGGGAGTAATGCACGACTGTGCCTATGACGCGTTCATCGTGATAAAGGACGGAATACTTGAGAGGGGAGTCATCGACAAGGCATCCATCGGCGCAGAAAAGTCCGAAAGCCTCTTCCACCGGATAGTTAAGGACTATGGCTCCGAAGAAGCCAGACGGTTTCTCAACGCGGTAACTAGACTCCTCGATCGTTTCATGGTGATGAGAGGCTTCACCTACGCCATGGACGAGCTTCAGATACCTGACACGACAAGGGACAAGATTTCGAAGGCGATCTCCAAGGCGGAGGAGAAGGTAAACGAGTATATTGAGAGCTACAGGAAGGAGACAATGGAACGTCTTCCAGGCCAGTCGCTTGAGGAGTCGCTGGAGATCTATATCATGAACGAGCTCTCCCGCGCGAGGGATGTGGCGGGCGATTACTCTGACCAGTTCTTCCAGATGGATAACAGCGGCGTAATCATGAGCCGGGCCGGCGCGAGAGGGTCCACGCTGAACATGGGGCAGATGACAGCCAGCGTCGGCCAACAGTCGATTCGTGGGAAACGGATTCTTCGAGGGTACCGTGGACGGGCGCTGTCATTCTTCAGACACGGCGACGCGGGAGCCGCGGCTAGAGGTTTCGTGTACAACTGCTACAGAGACGGGCTCGACCCCATCGAGTTCTTCTTCCACGCGATGGGCGGACGGGAAGGGCTCGTAGACACTGCTGTGAGAACGCAGCAGAGCGGCTACATGCAGCGTCGGCTAATTAACGCGCTAGAGCATCTCCGAGTCGAATACGATGCTACAGTACGTGATTCTAGGGGTAACATCATTCAGATACGCTATGGCGAGGACGGTGTCGATACCGCGAAGAGTGACCACGGTAAGGCGGTGAACATTGACCGTCTCGTGGAAAGAGTACGTCTGACCATGAAGAAAGGAGTCCCTGCGTCCAAAGAGCATGTTGAGGAGGCTGTCGAGAAGGCGACACATGTACTGTCTCCGCTGATTCTGAACAGGCTGCGGTTGACGTTAACCAGTGCGAAGCTGCCGAAGGCTGCTGTTGACGATGCTGTCGATGAGACTGTTGAAAACTACAAGCGTGCCCTGGTGGAGCCCGGGGAAGCGGCAGGCATAGTATCGGCCCAGTCAATCGGGGAACCAGGGACCCAGATGACCTTGCGAACCTTTCACTTTGCCGGAGTCAGAGAGCAAAACGTCACACTGGGACTTCCCCGCCTAATTGAAATCGTGGACGCTAGGAAGCTCCCATCAACACCTAACATGACGGTGTACCTCGACTCGAAGCACAGGACCAGTAAAGAGAAGGCTCAGGAGGTTGCCACCCTCCTTACCCATACAACCCTAGGCGACATTGCTACAACCTTAGAGTCGGACATTACTAGGATGAAGATTGAGGCCACCCTTAACCCGCAGGCGATGCGTGAGAGGGAAGTTACAGTACAAGATGTACGTGACGCGCTGAAGATCTCCGGCTGTGAGGTCAAGGTTGAAGGCTACCATGTGGACATAAAGTCTAATGATCTTGAGATTCCTCAATTCCGACGCTTGTCGAGTAAGCTTCCAGTTCACCATGTCAAGGGTATTCCCGCTGTTAAGAGGGCGCTGGTTCTGGAGGAAAAGGGGGAGTGGATTGTCCGGACGGAAGGGTCGAGTCTAGCGTTGGCATTGGAAGTGCCGGGGGTTGATACTACTCGGACGGTCAGCAACAATATCAACGAGACCGCCTTGGTTCTGGGCATAGAGGCTGCCCGAAACGTCATCGTCCGGGAAGCTCTAGGAGTACTGGAGGAACAGGGCCTCGATGTGGATATCCGGCATGTGATGCTTGTGGCTGACATGATGACCTCGTCTGGCGAGGTTCTCCAGGTCGGGAGACATGGTGTTAGCGGCGAAAAAGCTAGCACTCTCGCGAAGGCAGCGTTCGAGATTACCATTCCCACGATAGTGGACGCCGCTGTCAAAGGAACAGTTGACACCCTGCGCGGCGTGGCTGAGAATGTTATTGTAGGCCAGCAGATCCCAATGGGCACAGGCCTCATCGAGGTCTCGATGAGTATGTCCCGGAAGGCAAAGTAGAATGGTTGACGTGAATAAACAGATCCGCATGGCGGTCAAGACTGGTAAGGTGGAGTTCGGCAGCAAGACCGCGATCTCCAGCGCTGGCCAGGCTAGGGCCAAGCTCGTTATTCTTGCGAGTAACTGTCCGACGGAGACGCGTGACGAGATTGTCTACCGGGCGGACCAGGGTGAGGTTCCTGTCTACGTGTTTCAGGGTTCGAGCCTGGACCTTGGGGCTCTCTGCGAGAGGCCTTTTCCGGTCTCGGCAATGGTGGTCCGTGAGCCGGGGGACTCGGAGGTCTTGAAGCTGGTTGAGATGAAGTGATGCTCCAGCCTAAGATCAAGCTGACTAGTGAGGAGATGAAGTACATGGCTCTTTTCGAGAGTATTACCGGGGCGACTACTCAGGACTGCGTGATTGATGAGAAGCTGGGAAGGATTATTTTTGTTGCCAAGCCGGGTGATATGGGCCTGGCGATTGGGAAGGGTGGGAAGAACATCAACATGCTGCGGAGTATGACGAGCCGGCAGATTGAGGTGGTGGAGTACGCTGATACTCCTGAGGGCTTGATCCGGAACAGTCTTGCGCCGGCGAAGATTAAGGAGATTCGCGTGACTGAGCGTCCGGACAAGAAGATTGTTGTTGTGGAGATTGATGGGCGCGACAAGGCTATTGCTATTGGCAAGAACGGGCGGACGATTGACAAGACGCGGATGCTGGTTAAGCGGTATTTCGACATTGGGCATGTCGTGGTCGCGTAGCTTCCTCCGTTAGAGTGAAACTGTCCGGGTTTTCACGGGGTCCCTGAGGGCCTCTTTTGCGTCGCAGAATTTCGCAGATAGACTCCCCTCTTTTTGGGGCTGGTTTCTGTGCAGGCTTGTTTCCCGCGATTTTCTGCTTTGTCGGCTGGAAGGGGTTCAAGAATGTGTAGGAGAAGTTCTCCAAGTCGGGGCTATCGTTGGTTGCAATTGAGGGCTGTCGGCCAATTGCTTATGGGGGGACGCATCTGCGGAACGTTTCAGAGGCCGAGGGCATGAGAGTCTGAAAGCTCAAGACGGTCGACACCGGCTTCAGGCTCGGCTACGATGTGGCCTACCGCGTGGGCTTTGTCGTCAATCCTAATAGGGAGTGTCCGTGTCCCTTCTGGCTCCTCGTATAGGTGGAAAGTTGGGAAAAGCCTCACGTGGACTCTTCGCGGCCCGGAAGCTTGGAAAGCGAAGGAAACACTTTCGATGGGCTTACCCGCCGTTCAAGCGTCGAATGCTGGGGTTGGACTACAAGGCCGACCCGTTGCAGGGCGCACCGCAAGGCAGGGGAATAGTGTTGGAGAAGGTCGGCGTGGAATGCCGCCAGCCCAACAGCGCGGTGCGGAAATGCGTCAGGACACAGCTGATTAAAAACGGAAAGGTTGTCACCGCCTTCCTTCCTGGCGATGGCGCCCTGAACTTTATTGACGAGCATGATGAGGTGCAGATTGAGGGCATCGGCGGCGCTGAGGGTAAGGCTTACGGCGATTTGCCGGGGACGCGGTACAAGGTGTTCACCGTTAACGGCGTTAGCCTTGACGCGTTGGTAAGGGGGAAGAAGGAGAAGCCCCGCCGGTAGAACTGTTAGTCTTATTCCCCGAACAGTGCGTTATTGTCTGGTTCATGGCATCACCGGGCAGCCTTAGACTATCTTTTTGAGTAAAAAACGTCCAAATGCTCTTTTAGTCATCCCGAATAGGCCCGGGACCTTACAAGGAAGGCTCGATTTGGCACTAGTCTGGGGAGCAGTCTGCTCCGACTGCCAGATTTTTGCAGTGGAGAACTGTCCGCACTGCATGAAAGACTTTTGCGAAAAACACGCCTCACGCCATGACTGCGACAGGCTGAGAGCACGGGACTACTCTGTGGCCGGGTAGTCGCTTATGAAGCTCCACCGGAAACCAGGGCCACAAAGCTGAGAACCCCCGGCTTCCTGATCAAGGACCAGGCCGGAGGTCCGCACGCCCGTCCCCGGTTATCGGCATGTTATAGGCAGTACGGGGCTGTCCCCGGCTACCTGAAAGCACCTGCTTGGGACGAGGATAATCTCGCAGAACAGAAGGGCACTATATTCGTGCAGAGTATTTAGGAAAGGGGACCTATGAGGGGCTTCAGTGCCTCTGTCTGGACCGGAAGGCCTTCAAACCCATCTCCTCGCCAAACACCACAAGGCCATCTTGTGAACGCCGCTGGTAAAAGGGGAGCCTGACGACTTCCGCGGCCACATCCCGGTCTCTAATCCTGATGCTTACGCGTTCACCTGGCCGTGAATACGCAGGCCGGACAAAGCCCATGCCTATCCCAACGTCCAGGGTTGGAGAGAAAGTCCCGCTCGTCACCTTGCCCACGGTTTCCTCGTTGGACCTGATGTCCTGCCCCTGGCGGGGTATGCCCTTCTTCCTGATCCTGAAACCGACTCTGACCCGGCTTGGGCCGGCTTGTTTCATCTTGAGAATCAAATCCTTCCCGGGGAAGCTGTCCTTTTCCATCGAGATGACCCAGCCGAGCCTGGCCTCTATGGGAAAGGTGTTCTCGTCAATGTCGTTCCCGTAAAGACACATGCCAGCCTCAAGCCGCAACACGTCCCTTGCTCCCAGTCCCGCAGGACTCAGACCCGACTCTCGTCCCTTTGCCAGGAGGGTTTCCCATACGCTCATGGCTTTGGCCGGGTCTTGAACGCTGGTGTTCCAGACGTAGATTTCAAATCCGTCCTCGCCGGTGTACCCGCTGTGAGTTATGAGGCAGTTAACATTGTTGACTGTGACATCGGCCGTCCCGTATTTTTCGACCTCTTCCAGCCTTGTTCCAGACACGTCCCTGAGAAGGCCGCCGGCCCTCGGGCCTTGGACTGCAAACATGGCCACTTTGTCGGACACGTCTGATAGGGTCACATTGCGCCGGGCCCGGTGAGCCTGGAGCCAGTCCCAGTCCTTGCCCCTGTTGCCTGCATTGTAAACCACCAGAAACTTTGTACCGCCTAGCCTGAAGACGGTGATGTCGTCGATTATTCCCCCGTTCTGGTTGCAGAGGAGCGAGTACTGGCCTCGTCCAACAGCTAGGGCTGAGACGTCGTTGGTGGTCAGATGGTCAAGGAAAGCCCCAGCGTCCGGCCCGTCGACAATGACCCTGCCCATATGCGACACGTCGAAGATGCCGGCGTGTGTTCTCACAGCCCTACATTCTGGGAGGATGCCTTCAAACCAGACTGGAAGGTCGAACCCCGCATAGTCGACAATGTTGCCATGCTTTCTGTGATATTCGTAGACTTGGGTCTTCTTACCCATCACGATCAGAGAGTGGACGAATAGAGTTCTGAGTAGAAAAGCACGATGAGAAGTGGATTAGGACGGGGGTCCCGGCACGGACGGCGCGATCTTGAGGTTCTCTGTTTCAAACCCTAGCTTCTTGCCGCATTTCGGGCAGTAGCCTCCGTTTCGCTGAATGATTTCGCTGGGTGTTTCCAGCTCTAGTCCCGTGTAGAGGATTTCGCCGCACTTGGAGCACTGAATGCGCTGTGGTGACAAGTGAAATCCTCGGCAGTCGGAGTGCTGATTCCTCGTACGGGTATTAAAACAGTCCTTGAAGCCATGGGAAAGCAGGGCTTATAATCGGCGACCACGCCTCTGCAGCCCCGAGAACTCGACACGGCTGGTAGTGTTCCCACAATGTCAGGCTTGAGGAAAAGTCTCTGGAAGCTGAAACGGAGGCTAAACAACCTCGCCTTCAGAATGAGCTTCGTCAAGCTCGCGCCAGGGTCCAGCCGGCCGCTCCTGCCTATCGCGTCGTTCCTCATACTCGGGTTCACAATTTTTGTGCTGGCAGGGGCACTGTTCGTCCTCGTTGGGTCAGGACGCTGCGTCCAGGGGCTCGTCGAGCGACAGACAGGTCTGACATTCGTGTGCCCCGGAGACATTAACGACCAGACTCCTCAGGAGGCTGTTCTGGCCGCGGTGCTCTACGGGTTCGGACTGACAGGTCTCTACTCGATATTCATGAGCACCCGGTACGCCTACAAGCCAGGCCGGGCATATGGACTGCTGGCGCTTGGAATATTCATGACCTTCGTGTTCGTCTCCGTGGCCTATTTTGTCCTGTACGACAAGATCGGGTCACGATTCTAGGGTATAGCGCAAGGGTCCGAATTCTGATAAGCGGAACCTAGAGGAGCATTACCCGGGTTCCTTCCATGGATGTCAAAAACACTATCCTGGACGTTGTCGGAAAAACACCATTGGTAAGGCTCAGCAAGGTCTCGCACGGTTTGAGAGCGACCCTTCTGGCCAAGCTCGAGAACCTGAACCCTGGCGGGAGCGTTAAGGACCGCATTGGGATTTCTATGGTCGAGGATGCAGAAGCAAAGGGTCTCCTAAAGCCCGGAGCCACGATTATCGAACCGACATCAGGAAATACCGGAATGGGGCTGGCGATTGTCGCGGCGGTCAAAGGTTACAAGATGATTTTCGTAATGCCTGATAAGATGAGCGAGGAGAAAAGAAACCTGCTGAGAGCCTTCGGGGCAAAGGTCGTCATAACTCCTACCGCTGTTCCACCAGACTCGCCGGAAAACTACATTCGAGTAGCGGAGAGACTAGCGAGAGATACCCCTAACTCCTTCATGCCTAACCAGTACCGAAACCCGGCGAACCCAGATGTCCACTTCAAGACTACGGGACCCGAGATATGGCGCCAGACAAATGGCAAGCTGGATGTCTTCGTGTGCGGCGTGGGAACGGGAGGAACAATAACAGGAATAGGCCGATACCTGAAGCAGCGAAGGAAAAGTATCAGAGTTGTCGGTGTGGACCCGGAGGGATCTATTTTCTATCCCCGATTCAAGGGTCTCTCGGAACAGCCTCGGCCTTACAAAGTTGAGGGAATTGGTGAAGACTTCATGCCCGACACGTTGAGCATGTCCGCGGTTGACGAGTTTGTCAGGGTTTCCGACGTTGAGTCTTTTCATATGGCTCGAAGGCTCGCCCGGGAAGAAGGGATTCTTGTTGGTGGCTCTGGGGGAGCTGCTGTAGTCGGAGCGCTGAAGGTAGCTCGGTCCTTGGAAGGGGGCAGGGTTGTTGTTACGCTCCTTCCTGACACTGGCAGGAACTATCTCAGCAAGTTCTTCTCTGACGAATGGATGAAGCAACAGGGACTTTCGTCATAGGGTGGTCTAGATGAGAGACCGGGACGTGATGAACCTACTGGACCAGCTTGAGTTGTACACTCTAGAGGCTGGAAGAGGAAGGGTTACGCAGAAAGACTACTGGCTTTTCGTCTTCAACAGTATGAAAAGTGGAGACCTTGCCACGAAGTCGATGGAAAAGCACGTTCAGGAAAAGCTGAGAGTCCTCGGCGTCAAGCCTCCCTGATTCCAAGTCTCATCTCTCTGGAAGAATCATCAGCCCCTCTTCCGGGTCGCCGATGGCGAGGTAGTTCCCTTTGAGAAACATCACGCCCACTAAGGCGGAGGTTATCGCGTCCAGCTCGTCATGGGTGATTTCGCTCTTGTGAACGTCGCCCTTTACGCCGTAGTCGGCTAACGCTTTTCGCAGCTTCTCAAGCCCCTCCTGTTTCCGCGGCATGCCTAGCATGTCCTGTATGCTGCCGGGATAGCTCTCGATCACCTTCAACCCCCTCGTCTCCAGATTATTCTTCAGTTTCATTCCGCGGCTCGTCAGTTGACGCATTGGTCCTAAAGTGATAGGGAAGAACCTGATCTTCATTCGCCGAAGCTCTAGGTCACAGGCTCGAAAATGGGGTGGGCCCCGATGGGACAAGCTCTTGCGGCCTCTCGGCAAGGAGAGGGGGGCATCGATGCTCACGACGTCAGGGTTTGCCGAGATGGTTTCGGAGATTATTTCCCGGTCGGTAAGGAGTGGGCTTGTGTTAGAGTGAAGAGCTTCGTCAAGGAGGCAGAAGCCTGTGGTGCGGCTGACGCTCCCGGCTAAGTCGAGGCCAACTGCTCTCAAGGTTTCGTCGAGAAATGGCCGGGTCTATTCGGGTTCCAAAACTACTGCGGTACCGGTTGCTGAAACGAGAACTGTTCCTTGGAATATTTCCGTTGTTTCAACATCGACTCCGACGACGGCGTTGGCTCCGAGACGGGTGGCGTTGTCTTTGAGCCTCTGAAGAGCTTCTACCCGGGCTTTCTCCATCTCCATTGTGAAAGCGCTCACCTCTCCGCCTGCAAGGGACTGAAGCCCTGCTACGAACTTGCCTCCGATGCCGCGGGTCCTAGCTGTAAGGCCGGAGGCTACTCCAAGCACTTTCTTGACCCTGAAGCCTGGGAGGCTGGGTGTGGTGACAATCAAGAAGTCGGAGACCGCGCTCATGCTCATGTCTTTCTGGTGAGGGAAGCTTCGCCGGTAGAATATGAAGGTTCGAGGCCGTTACACCGGGTCGGGCTTGGAGAGGTCGGCAATCTCCTGCATCTCTGCGAACTCATCTAGTGAAATGGCATAGTTCGCATCCTTTCCCTCCCACACGTGACGTTTCCGGGTTATCATTGTCTTGGCTTCTGATAGTGACATTCCAGAATGGATCAGGTAGGCGGCTGCGCATGTTGGGCTTCTGCCACGACCCGCGGTGCAGTGGAGATACACCTGCCTGCCATTCTGGATGTGCTCATCTATGAGCCTGGAAACTAGCCTTAGCCTGCTTATTGGAATCTGGGAGCTTGAATCGTCAATCTGCGGCGTGCGGTCGTCATAGTTTACACCTAGCTCCTTACAGGATTGTGCTTCCCGCGGGTTTCTGTTGAGGTCAATGACCACAGGGGTTGGCCCAAGTTTTTCTTTCAGTTTGGCGAGGTCGTCGTAGCTTGGAGCTGAGCCGATCCAGAGTTTGCCGGAGATAATTTCGGAATAGTCCGAGTCTAACCGCCTCATGGGTGTCGGATGTTAGAATTATGTTAAATTGCGCTCCAGTTCCCGCGGCAGTATATGCCGATGAAGTTCTCTACTAACGCGATACATGTCGGACAGGACCCGGACCCGGCCACAGGGTCCGTTACGACGCCTGTTTACTTGACTGCTACCTACCGGCAGCCAGAGCCCGGCCGGGAGGGCAGATACGTCTATTCTAGGACAGGGAATCCCACTCGTGACGCTCTGGAACGCAACCTTGCGGCGTTGGAAGGGGGAAGGTTCGGTCTGGCATTCAGCTCCGGAATGGCCGCCACGACCATGGTGCTCATGCTTCTCCGAAAAGGCGATCATGTCATTGCGGGAGACGATGTCTATGGGGGAACCTATCGATTGTTCGAGCAGGTTCTTCGAGGCTACGGACTGCAGTTCTCCTACGTCGATGCAAGGGACCCTGAGAAAGTAGAGAAGGCAGTTCGGAAGAATACTCGCCTGATCTGGGTGGAGACGCCCACCAACCCGCTGATGAAAATCGTCGACATACGGGCCGTTGCAAAGGTCTCCAGGAAGGCCAGGGCGATGCTTGTTGTTGACAATACTTTCATGAGCCCCTATTTTCAGAACCCATTACAGCACGGCGCCGACATAGTCGTTCACAGTACCACCAAGTATCTTAGCGGTCATAGTGATCTCATTGGAGGAGCGGTCATCACTTCCGACACGGAAGCATACGAGAGGTTGAAGTTCCTGCAGAACGCCGTTGGCGCGGTCCCGGGTCCTTTGGACTCTTGGCTCGTTCTCCGCGGAGTGAAAACCCTAGCTCTCAGAATGGAGAGGCATGACCTGAACGCCAGAAAGATAGCGGAGTTCCTGGGCAAACAGCCTAGAGTGGAAAAGATCTACTACCCGGGACTCCAGGAGCACCCTCAGAAAGCGGTGATCAAGAAACAGATGCGAGGCTACGGCGGAATGATTTCCTTCGAACTCAAAGGCGGGATGGCCGAATGCAAGAAACTACTCATGAAGCTACGAATCTTTACAGTGGCTGAGAGTCTGGGAGCGGTCGAATCACTAATCGAACATCCGGCAAGCATGACGCACGCATCCGTGCCAAGGCCGACAAGGCTGGCCCGCGGAATTACCGACAGTCTGATTCGTATGTCAGTAGGAATCGAGGATGTCGAAGACTTGGTGGAGGACCTAGATGCTGGTTTCAGGGCATAGTCGCAGGGCGAGCGGAGAGTTCTCACCAGTAGTTCTTCTTGATTCCTAACAGGTATGCTCCGTAGTTCGTACCCAGATGGATTGGAGGGGTGACAAAGACTACCAACAGGATTGCAGTCAGGCTCATCGGGAAAACAAGAGAGCCGAAAATCAGACCCCCAAGAACAAAATCCAGCTGGTCCACGACAGGAAACGGGCTCCCAGGCTTCATCCTGAGCCTTCTCTTCACGAAAGCCCCGAGCAAATCGCCTAGAACGGCTCCTAGCGCGATCAGGAACCCGCCAAGGAGAAGGCTACTGTCCGCCAGAGATTCTCCTAATCCAATGACTGTTCCGGCCATGACACCGGCGAAGAGCCCTCGCACGGTCTTGTGGGACCCGAAGATTGGGTTGCCATCCACAAAGTTACGGCCGCCGTCGAGTGGCCTACCTCCGCCAAAGAGGAGGGGTGCGGCGTTGGCCACGTAGGAGGGCCCGATAAACAACAGTGCTTCAGTGACGATTTCTACCATTCACCAGACCTTTTCCAAGGACGTTCTGGACGATAGTTAAGAACTACGCATCTTCAACGCCAGTTTCGCTGATGCGAAATAGACATCTGGGGCCCGAGACCTCTCTACCGTCAATCTTCTCTAGTAAGCACTCCCTAACATCCTGACGAGGGGTAGGCCGGATCCTAAGGATCAGCCGGGACCAGTGTCTCATG
>Ga0209002_10001794_pt1 | contig 17314 bp, 15 predicted proteins | sample Rifsed16ft2_FD_184010 | JGI IMG/M metagenome (GOLD analysis project Ga0209002, IMG submission 184010) | Soil microbial communities from Rifle, Colorado, USA - sediment 16ft 2 (version 2) | ecosystem: Environmental > Terrestrial > Deep subsurface > Rock core/Sediment | place: Rifle, Colorado... | reverse complement strand
CAACCGGGACTGGCTTGGTGCGATCAAGGCCGGCCTGCCGATCTGGGGAATCACGGCCGTCCTGTGTATCATCTGGTATCTCGGCTACGCCTACTGGCTGAAGCGCCGGCCCGAGTAGCCTGCGGCTGAGACTCTGCCGTCTGCCCGATCCCGGGTCCTGACGCGGGCCTTCCTCTCGGCCTCCTGTGAGCTCGGGCGACCGTGGCGTATCCCGCCGGATCGTCCGGGCGCGAGGCGCCTTCTCAGGGGGGCAGGGGGACGTACACCTGCCTCTTCCATTTTCGGCAGGGCCCGGAGTCCCTTCCGAGGTGATCTGTCTTGAGGCCGAGATCGCGGAGCCGGCCCTGAGACGCGAGTGGCAGCATGCATGTCACAGGCAAATCGCCGGCCGCGAGCGGCTTCTTGCATTGATGTCGTTTGCCTCGACAGGCGCATGCCGGAGGCTGACCGAGAGCTCAAGATGGCGACGCCGGTGGACATCATCGCGCCAGCGCGTTGTTCTGAGCACGGAGAGCCTTCATTGGGCCGTCTCGATTGACAACCCGAGGAAGGGAGGAAAGGAATGATCCATTGCCAGCGATGCAAGGCCCAGAACCCTCCCACGCAGACCAGCTGTCAGAACTGTGGGGCCGATCTCTTGCCCGGCATCGGTCGGGGGAATCGTATCGCCGTGCTTGTGCTCGGCGTGTTCGCTGCGCTTGCCTTGGGCATACTCGCCGTCATGGCGTTGCCTGAGCCAGAGGCCGAAGGCATGAGATGCGTGGTGAACACTTTGTTGCTCGGGGCGGCCCTCATGCTCGGCTTTTCGTTGCTGAGGGGGCTCGGTAAGACCCCGCTCGCCGCCCGCTATCGGATGCGGGCTGGACGGCACGTTCCCATCGACCCGGAACAAGCCTTCGCCGACTACACGAAGGCTGTCGAGCACAACTCTTCGGACCTCGCCTCGTGGAAGGCCAGAGGTCTTCTCTACGACAAAGTCGACCTGGGAAACCAGGCCCTCCGGGACGAGATCGGCCTCCTGAGCGGCGCAATGGCGAAGGAGAAGGAGCAGGTGAAGGGAGAGCTGGCGTCGCAGACGGTGAAGCTCTACGAGAGGCTGATCCAAGGCCTCGGATCGACCGGAGACACCCAGGAGGTCGTCCGGACCCAGCTCCGTCTACTTGACTTCGTCGAGCGGAATGTCGGCTCATTGGTCCAGTTCAAGACCGATGCCGTTGGCTTTGGCACCGGTGTGACCCTCTCGATCCGTCACGACATGAAGAAGCAGGTTCGCGAGGCGCGCCAAAGCATGGCCCGGGCCGGGCTGATCCGGGCCATCGGGACTTGCCCAATCTGCGGTAAAGAGGTTGTGGCAACGCCCGACCTTCAGTGTCCGAACTACGAAACCCACAAGCAGCTGCGTGACCTCCGATTCGTCATGCCCGACGAGGTGGATCAGCTCATGGAGACGCTGCAGGGCAAGGGCTAGACCCGAGCTCGGCGCTGCTGGTGCAGCTGCTCCGTAGTGTAGCTGATCGGCCCCGCCGTTTCAGGCGCGGGCGCACCTCCCTTGCGGCGAGGTGATCTCCATGGAGATTCTAGAAGAGGGGAAGGGGCAACTCGTCGGATGGCACGACCCCGATGAGAACCGCGATTGGATTCGCCGCAACAAATCCAGAGAGCTCATCGACAAACGCATGAGCCTGCGCGAAGCCGTCTCGCGGTTTGTTCATGATGGAGATTTCCTGGCGATGGGGGGATTCGGCCACATCCGGGTGAGCATGGCCGCGATCTACGAGATCATCCGCCAACGCAAGCGGGGCCTGACGATGGCCGGCAAGACGGCCGTCCACGACTCCGACCTGCTCATCGCCGCCGGCTGCGTGGACCGGATCGAGGTGGCCTATGCCTTCGGGCACGAGTTGCGCGGCCTCTCGCCGGCCTCGCGCCGGGTGGTAGAGGCCGGGGGCTGCCGGGTCGTAGCGGAAACCAGCAACGCCGGCTACCAGTGGCGCTTCCTCGCCGCCATGATGGGAATCCCCTTCATGCCCTCCCGCAACCTGCTGGGGACCGACACGCTCAAACGGAGCTCCGCCAAGGTGGCCCGGGATCCATGGAGCGGTAAGCCCATCTGCCTTCTCCCCGCCTGCTACCCCGACGTCAGCTTCATTCATGTCCCGCGCTGTGATTCGTTTGGCGACTCGCAGATCGACGGCACGATCATCGAGGATTTCGAGCTGGCGCGGGCCGCCCGCCGGGTGGTGATCACGACCGAGGAGATCGTCCCCGAGGACCGCATCCGCGCCGAACCGTGGCGGACGGCCATTCCCTTCTATCTCGTCGACGCCGTGGTGGAGGCGCCGTTCGGCGTTCACCCCTGCCAGATGCCCCTGCTCTACTACTTCGACGAGGATCACATCCGCCGCTGGCTCACGCAATCGCGCACGCCTGAAGGCGCGGCGGAATACTTTGAGGAGTTTGTGTTCGGAGCCGAGGACTTCGAAGCCTACCTGGAGAAGATCGGCGGGAGGGATCGGCTGGAACACCTGCGCCGGGTGGAACTTCTTCAACCCTTGGAATAAGACTCTCGACCTCTGGCCGTCATCGATCCCCGGAGAGCCTGCATGCCAGAACCGACCGACTACTCCCCGACCGAGCTTCTCGCCTGCGTCGCATCCCGCCTTCTCGAGCCGGGGACTTCCGTCTTCGTCGGCACCGGGCTGCCCATGATCGCGGCGATGCTCGCTCAACGCACGCACGCGCCCGGACTTTTGATCATTTTCGAGGCTGGGGGGATCGGGCCGCAGGTGCCCGTATTGCCCATCTCGGTAGGGGACTCCCGGACGTTCTACCGCGCTGTGGGAGCCTCGAGCATGCACGATGTGATGTCGATCTCGCAGGCAGGCTACCTCGACTTTGGCTTCCTGGGCGCGGCCCAGATCGACCGCTTTGGCAACATCAACACGACCGTGATCGGCCCGTACGAGAACCCCACGGTCCGTCTGCCGGGGAGCGGCGGGGCCAACGACGTGGGCTCATTTTGCCATCGGACGATCGTCGTGATGCGGCAGGACAGCCGCAAGTTCGTCGAGAAGGCCGAGTTCATCACCACGCCGGGCTATCTCACGGGCCCGGGGGCGCGGGAGCGGGCCGGGCTGGCCCGTGCGAGTGGCCCCTATCGGGTGATCACACAGCTGGGCGTTTATGGCTTTGACGAGGCTACCAAGGAGCTGCAGCTCCTTGCTCTCCACCCTGGGGTGACGCTGGACGACGTTCGCGCTCAAAGCGGCTACGCTGTCCGAGTCGCTGAGCCGACGAGTGTCACACAGCCCCCGAGCGCGCGCGACCGGGAAATCCTGCGCGAGATCGATCCGACGGGCCTGGTGATCCGCCGCCAGGGGTAGCTGCCAACGCTGCGCCTTCTTCATCCCGTTTGCCGAAAAGCGCCGGCGCGCCTTCGACATCGTGGCGTGCACGGTGGCCGTCCACGAGGGAGGAGGGCCGCCCGGCACGATGCGGAGCGCGGGGGCGTGCAGCGTATTGGCCAGGTCGCGGCGCTCTCGAGCGCGGGAAGGCGCTTGCGCCGCTACTCGATCCCCAGGACGCGGCGGGCGATGACCATGCGCTGGACCTCGCTCGTCCCTTCGCCGATCGTCATCAGGCGGGCGTCACGGTAGAGGCGCTCGACGGGGTATTCGCTGCTGTAGCCGTAGCTGCCCAACACCTGGATGGCGTTGCGGCACACCTGCTCGGCGATCTCGGTGGCGAAGAGTTTGGCGATGGCGGCCTCCCTCGTGACCACATGCCCTTGCTGCTTGAGCCAGGCGGCGCGGTAGACGAGGAGGCGGGCGGCGTCGATCTGGGTGGCGGCATCGGCGATGATCCACTGAATTGCCTCAAACGCAGCGAGCGGCTGGCCGAACGCCTTGCGCTCCTTGGCGTAGCGAACGGCCTCCTCCATCGCCGCCTGGGCCAGGCCGACCGAGAGGGCCCCGATACCGATCCGACCGCCGTCGAGTACCTGGAGCGTCTGCTGGAGGCCGAGGCCTCGAGCCCCGAGAAGATGGTCGGCCGGGACGCGCACGTTTTCGAAGGTGAGGGCATGGGTGGGCGAGGCGCGCACGCCCATCTTCTTTTCGGGGGGGTGGATGTGCAGGCCGGGCGTGTCGAGTGGGACGACGAGGTGGCTGAAGGCCCGCGTGCCGCCTTCGGGCTCCGTGCGGGAGAAGACGATCACGAGGGAGCCGACGCTCGGGTTGGTGATCCAGGCCTTGTTGCCGTTGATCACCCATTCACCCCCCTTGAGCTCGGCCCGCGTTTGAGCGCTCATCAGATCGGAGCCGGCCTCGGGCTCGGTGAGGGCCAGGCAGCCGAGGCCGCCCTCGCCGCGGGCGAGGCGGGGGAGCCAACGGCGCTTCTGCTCCTCCGAGCCAAAGAGGACGATCGGGGCGCAGCCCAGCCCGTTGTGGGCCGCGATCGAAAGGGCGGTGCCCCCATCCGCCCATCCGATCTCCTCGATGGCGATGGCCGCGCTGACGGCATCCACCCCTGCGCCGCCATACTCCTCAGGGATCACGAGACCAAGCAGGCCGAGGGGGGCCATCTTGCGGACGGCCTTCTCGTTGAACTCAGCCCTTGCGTCCATCTCCGCCGCCCAGGGGCGCACCTCCTGGGCGCAGAAATCATGGACGGCGAAGCGCCACATCCGCTGCTCCTCGGTGAGCTCGAAGTCCATGCTGCTTCCTCCCCAATGGGGCGAGATGTCACGGCCGTCTTGCCGGATCGCGCCTGGGCCTGATCGTCCCCTCCGGGAAAAGGCGCGGCGTTGCGATTCTGCTACGCGCCTCCTGTAATCCTCCCAAACCAATACCAGAGGACGTCTCGCGCCGGTTTGCCATGGATGGATGCGGAAAGGTCGCGCAGACCGGCTTCCGGGCTGTAGCGGCGGGCGTAGAACCCCTGGATCTCGGGCCTGCCATAGGCCTCGGCGATCACAGCGTTGAACGCTTGCGCCTGCTCCTCCAAGTCCACGCTCAGGTCGGGGTCGACGACCGCGCCCAGGTCGAAAGACTCCGGGGGCCGGCAGGTGCCGTCGGAGTAGGGGGCGCAGGCCGTGGCGGAGCCGTCCAGCGCGAGGTATTCCACACTCAAGACGATGGGGATCCCCTGGAGGCTGCGGTTGGCCAGAAGTGAGTCGAGCGCCCGGCCCGCGGCCGACTGCATTTCGGCCAGGCTGGCCTCGGGCCCATCGCTCAGCGGCACATGCCAATAGACATGGACTTCATCGACCTCTTCCAGGAAGGGTGGAAGCGAAGGGGAGGCGCCGCCGAAATCGATCTCGAAGGAAAGGCGGCCGCGGTAGATCTCGCGCACCTCGCCCAGGAGGAGACGCCAGCGCGCTTCCGCCTCGGAAGGCACCGAGGTCGGTGAGCCGTCGGGGAAAGTGCTTCCGGGGAGAGAGGGCGCGGCCTCCGGGCCGCCCAGAATCAACCTCGAGGCCCCCGTCTCGGCGGCGAGGCGCGCATAGGTGAGGGCGAGGGAACGATAGCCCTCAAACCAGGCGTCCCACCAGGCGGCGTCGCGGGGAGCGGTCGACCACCACGCAAGCAGATCGCCGGAAGCCGGCACCAGGGACGGGCGAATGCTCACCTGCAGCCCGGCTTCCAGCGCTTGCGCGATCATCTGGCGCAGGTCGGATCGAAACGGGGAGCGGGCAGGGTCGAAGGCGATCGAAGGGAGAGGGGCGTTTTCTCCGAGGGTCCACGCCGGCGTGAGGACGAGGCCGTTTGCTCCGCCGGCAGCGATCTCAGCTGCCGCTTGCTCGAAGACCGCCGGCCACGTCGGACGGTAGCGCGGGACGATCTCGACCCCCGCCTCGAAGCCCGGGATGGGTGCGAGATCCGGCGCCACGACGGTGGTCGGCGGCTGCTCGCCCTCCCACCACTGCCAGGCGTCGATCGTGTCGCGGATATCTTGAAGAGAGCTGGACGACGACAGAGGGCGGCCTGTTGTGGAAGGGGTCGCCGTCTCGGCGTCGTCGGCGCTACCGCAGGCGAAGTTGCGGCAATAGCGGTAGCCAAGATCCCCGGCGGCTTCCAGGGGGCCGTGAAGCGTGAAGAACCATTCGTTGGCTCCCAGCCGCAGCATGGGAATCGGCTCAAACCAGGTGAAGGGGTTGAACTGGATGGCGACCAAATCGCCCGGGGGCGTGTTGGCCGGCGTGGATACATGCAGGCTGGCTGCGGCGCTCTGCCCGCCGCGCCAGGTGGAAACCGAGTCTTCGAGGATGATGTTCTGTTCAGGGAGGATCACCCGGCGGGTGAGGAAGGCTCCGTCGGCGGTCCGCTCCGCGTTCCACAGGCCGTCACCGAGCGTGTATTTGTAGCGCAGGTCGGTTCCGGCGTAGAGCGTGGTGACATAGATGAAGTGAGTGGAATCGAGCTGGGTGAGCACGGGGGCGCGGGCCGCGCTGATGGAAGTGCCTCCTGGCAGGTTGGTGAAGAGATGGCCAAGCTGAAGAAGATTGCCCGCGAGGCGCACCGGAGGCCCGGGGCTGGTGTTTGACGGCACCGTGACCTCGAAACCCACCTGGATGGATGGCGCGCCGAACATGCCCAGCTCGACCGGGGTGGCGCTGCCCGCGGCGACAACCGCGCCCTGATCAACGGAGTAGTAGGCCCCATCGGCGCTGAAGGCGGTGAGCCGTTGCAGGCCTGGGGGCAGTCCATCGATCCGGAAGTAGCCTTCGCCGTCGGTGAAGGCCTGGATGCCCCCCGCGCTGACCAGGATCTCCGCCAGCGGTTCGCCGCTCTGCGCGCTGTAGAGATGGCCCACGATCCTTCCGGTGGAGCCCTGGTAGGGCGCGTCCGCCCAGGCTGCGGAAATGTCGTCGATCAAGCCCGGGCCGGTGATCCGCGCCACGCGATAGTTGATGGCCTCGCCGGAGGCGCTCACCTCGTCGGCCGGTTCGGGCTCACCGCGCGCGTAGCGATATCGAAGTAAGGCTCCCGCCGGAGCGGTGGCCTCCACGCTCCAGCGTCCGTCGGTCAGGCGGCGCATTGGGATGACGGTCGTATTGTAGGCAAAGCCGGTGACCTCATCGAGAAGCACCAGAGCGACTTCAGCGTTTGCGGGCGTGTCGGAGGGCGGGGTGAGGTTGAAGGTGAGCTGCGCCGACGGCAGCGGCGTGGGGGTTGGAAAGGGGACGGGCGTCGGCCCGGCCGGGGTTTCCTGCGTGAGCGCGAAGAACGAACAGCCTGCAAGAAGGCCGGCCATGGCCGTGAGGATGGCGAAATGGTGCGGGCGACGGCTCATGCTTGTTGGCTCAGGTATTGGATCAGTTGGACGCAGAGCTCGACGTTCGGCACCCGGTGGGCGGCGATCCGAAAGGTGGGCCCGCCGCGGGCGGCTGCGGGACGAATCACCAACTCTCCGCGGGCGAGGCTGATCTCGCCCAGAGCCGTCCAGGGAAGGAGACGTTTCCTCACCTGGAGACCCTGGGTGGTGAGATGCAGCTTTCCGAAGACGAGCGGGATCCCGCGATTGAAGCTCTCCGAAGACGCCTCCAAGAGCAGCGGATAGACGCGTTCCTTCACCGCCGCGCCCAGGTTCTCAATGCCATCGAGAGCGTGGGTAAGGCGGATCGAGCGCCAGCCCGGCTTCGGGGCTGGATTGCCGCTCCCGGGCTTGTGATAGCGCAGGACCAGGCCCGCCTCGCGCCGCCGGGCGAACCCCGGCGGCCCGTAGCGGATCAATGACGTCTGGACGGAGAGAATCCGGTTCCATGGGATCCAGGTTCCGCGTCGCCCGCGCAAGACCATGAGGCCGTTCTGGTGAACCCGGACCGAGACACCGCGCAGGCGCCAGGCGGTGAGAATCGCCACCATGCCGGCAATCCCCAGCCCGGCCGCGATCAGGAACGCCGGGGATGACCAGCGCCAAACCAACGCCGGGCCGAAGTGGGAGAAGGCGAGATACCAGCGCACGACCCCCACACCGGCAGCTCCCACCATTCCGATCGCGGAGACGGCGGCGAGCGCCAGGTGGGACCGCCCGAGCTCGACCCTCGGGCGGTGTTCATGGAGGAGGGCGCCAAGCTGGACGGATGAGGGCTGAGTCGTCATGGAGTCGCTTCAGGCCACGAGGAATCGGCCGGCCGCCACCGAGGCGAGGAAGCCAAGACTGGCCAACGCGATCCCCGCGAGCGCGGCGGGCCTGCGGGTGGTGGGGGAGAATGCCGCCCCCAGGCCCAGCCCAATCGCGTAGATCGCCATCGCGTGGCCTGCCGCGAGGGCGGGCAGTTCGAGGCCCGTTCCGCGGAGGGGGAGAGCGGCCAGCACGACGATGAGAGCCGTCCCGCCCAGGGCGCGCCCGGCGACGGCAAATGTATCACTCCGATTTAGCTCGACCTCCGGCACCGCCGGGAGGCGAGGATCCAGGCCCGAGGCCATCGCCGTGCCGTACAGCATCCGGTAGAAGAGGAACTGGCTCCAGGCTGTCACGGCCAAGGCCCCTCGGATCAGAGCAAAGAGGGCGGCCTCCACTCCGGTTGCGCCGAAGGTCAGGGTGACCGGATCCGCTCCGAAAGCTTCGGCCGCGCCCGGGAGTAGAAGGGTCAGGCCGAAGACGAGCTGGGCGGCGACGAGGGCGAGGAGCGCGGGCTGGGATGAAAATGCGAGCAGGAAGGCGGTGAGCAGCCATGGGAGACCGGCAACCGCCGATTGGAGCTGGCCGCCCATGCGGATCGATGCCCCAAGTGACAAGGCGCCGAGAGCGAACGCGAGGATCGACCATGCCCACCGTGACCGGCGAAGTCGCGCTCGCGCCGCCTGAAGTTGAGGATGGTCGAGGGGAAGGGGAGGCGGGGATCGCCGCTTGGGTTCGGTCATGGCGTGCCCATGGGCCGGCCGAAGTCGCGGGAAGATCGAAGGGCGCGCACGGCGCCCTGGTGATCGCGCGGGTGTGGCAGGGAGGTCCTCCTGGGTGGCAAGAGTGGCCGGAGCGAGAGGATTCTACACGTGCGGCGCGGGAAGGGCAAAGTAGAGGTGAGGTCGCCTTTCGCCGCCAGGCTGATATATACTTTCCGAGGGCCGGTGCCCCGAGGCGTGAGGGCGCCGTCGCCCGTCATGAGGAAGGCCCGTGGAGCCTGAGAGGCCGGGAGGAGACGAGATGGCCGAAAGCGTTTACAAGATCATCGAGCTGGTCGGCACGAGCGATGACTCATGGGAGGCCGCCGTCGCGGCCGCGGTCGAGACAGCTTCGAAATCGCTGCGTGACCTACGGATCGCCGAAATCCTCAAGCTGGATGTCCAGATCGAGGACGGCAAGGTCGCCGCCTACCGGGCGCGCATCAACGTCTCGTTCAAGTATGAGCGGGAGGACTGAGCCGCCTCCCTCGTCGCCTTCCTTGCGCAACGACCTAAGCCCGTAATCTCCTACCGGGGCCGGCCCGGCTGAGGTGCGGCGCGCCTGGTGGCAACCGTCATCCGACCCCCTATGCTGATCTCCCGAATCGCCTACTACCTTTCCTCCATCCCGACTCTCCTGGCCGGGCTGGAAAACTGGTGGCTCCTGGGTCTCCTGAGGCTGGGGATCCGTGGGCGGGGCGCCCCAATCCTGCGCCTACGACGCAGCCCGCTTCGTTTTCACGTCCGCACGGCGATGGACGTTTGGGTGATCAAGGAGGTCTGCCTCGACCGCGACTATGAGGGCGGCGGCGTTCGGCTCCTGGACGGCTGGACCTTCCTGGACGTGGGTGCGGGCATCGGCGATTTCTCGATCTCGGTCGCGCAGCGCCTGCCCGGCAGCCGCGTCATCGCGCTCGAGCCCTTTCCCTCTTCTCATCAGCTCCTTCTCGATAACATCCGCCTCAACCGCGTCTCGAACGTCCAGGCCCTTGGGTACGCACTCGGCGCAGGCTCCGGGCCGCACAGGCTGCGGGCCGGCCAGGCGGAGCCGGGGCAGAGCAGCACGGCGAGGCGCGGCCGAGGTGTGGCGACGCACGAAGAGGAGGTGCCCGGCCGGTCGTTGGCGGGCCTCTTCGAGGAGCTGGAGATCGAGCGCTGCGACTTCGTGAAGATGGATTGCGAGGGAGCGGAGTACGAGATCCTGATGACGGCCGACGAGGCGACGCTGGCCAGGATCCCTCACATCGCTCTGGAATACCACGACCTGTACACCGACCACAGCCATGAGGAGCTGGCTGAGTTCCTGGGGGCGAAGGGCTATCGCATCCGCACGGAGCCGAGCCCGGCTCATCGGGAAATCGGTTACCTCTTCGCTTCGCGGCGCCCGCTGGGCTGAAATTCCCCCATCCTCTAGCCCCTTATGCCTGTTGCGGGCCGCGCGGCCCGAAAGTACAATCCGGCGGCGCTGACCCGCTTGCATTGTCAGCGCCGCGCGCCACCTGGCGAGTGCTCGGCGCTCCCGGATGTTCCGGGGGCCAGCCGGGCCGGGCGGCGTGCGGCTTGGCGTCACGCCCGGAGGCTTGGCATGACCGTTAAGAGGCCCGCAAGCGAAGCGGAACGTGAGCCGACCGTCTGGGAATGGCTGAGGTCACTGCTGCGTTTCCGTCCCATCCCGATCCCCGAGCCCAGGGCCGCACCACCGCCATCTCAACCTCCCGGACGTCCGTCCGCCCCCGAACCTCGGGAAGCCGGCCGCGCCTGGCTTTCGATCTCCCAAAGGACCGTGAGGATTCCCGTGGCCGTGGTGCTCGCGCTCATCGCCCAACGTTCCCTGGAGCAGCGGAGCGGGGAGCTGTGGGTGAGCATTGCGCTATACCTGATTGCTGGCCTCCTCTTCGGCTGGGCCGTTTGGGCGGGCGACATCCCGTTTGAGCGGCCGGAGGAAGCCGACGTGCCTGCGGGGCCGGTCCGGGCCCGACTCGTCTTCCTTTTGCCGGCCGCCGTCCTGGCGGCGCTCACCTTCCAGGCATCGGCCGGGAACCGGTTCACCTCAGGCAGCCTGATCCTCTGGTCCGGCAGCCTGATCTGCCTGATGCTCTCGCTCTGGGAGGGTGAGCTTCGCGTACGGGGGCTTTGGGATCGATTCATTTCCTGGGCGCGGCAACCGCGTCTCAACCTCCACCTGGGCGGCTGGGGGATCCTGGTCTGCGTCGTCTTCACGCTGGCGGTGTTTTTCCGACTTACTCAGCTGCAGACGGTCCCGAACGAAATGGTGAGCGACCACGCCGAGAAGCTGCTGGACTTGAACGACGTCTTGAGCGGGGAATACCTGATCTTCTTCCCGCGCAACACCGGCCGCGAGGCATTCCAGTTCTATCTCAGCGCGGCAGTGGCCCGCCTCTTCGGGACCGGCATCTCGTTCCTCACCCTCAAGATCGGCACGGTGCTGGCCGGGTTGCTGACCTTGCCCTACATGTATCTGCTTGGGCGCGAGCTCGGTGGGCGGAAAGTGGGCCTGGCGGCCGTGCTCCTGGGCGGCGTGGCCTACTGGCCAAACATCATCAGCCGGATCGCCCTGCGCTTCTCCCTCTATCCCCTGTTCGTGGCCCCGGCGCTCTACTACATGGCCCGCGGATTGCGTCTGCGCCGGCGAAACGATTTCCTCCTCTCCGGCCTGGCGATCGGCCTCGGCCTGCATGGGTATTCGCCGGCGCGCATGATCCCGATCCTGGTGGCCCTGGGAGTGGGGCTATACCTGCTTCATCGCTCCGCCAGCGGGCAGCGGCGGGCGCTCCTCGGCTGGCTGGCGGCTGCAGCGGCCGTTGCCTTCGTCGTTTTTATTCCCCTCCTGCGCGCCGCCATCGAGATGCCCGATCTCTTCCTCTTCCGGATGCTCACCCGGGTGGGAGATCTGGAGCAGGAGCTGCCCGGGCCCCCGATGCAGATCTTCCTCTCCAACCTGTGGAATGCTTTGCGGATGTTCGCCTGGGACGACGGCGAGGTCTGGGTGATCTCGATCACGCACCGGCCTGTTCTCGATTGGGTGACGGGCGCCTTCTTCCACCTGGGGGTGGTGGCGCTCTTCGTCCGCTATCTGCACAAGCGGCACTGGCTCGATTTGCTGATGCTGCTCTCGATCCCCGTCTTGATGATGCCCTCCATCATCTCGCTCGCCTTCCCCGGAGAGAACCCCGGGCTCAATCGGGCGGCGGGGGCTATCGTACCGACTTATATCATTGCCGGGTTCGCTTTGGTGGCTGTGGCGCAGTGGTCCGGCGACGCCCTGCGCACCCGGATGGCAAGAGGCGCAGCCATCACGTTCCTCTTCATCCTCTCGGCGATCGCCGTGGTCTCGAACTATCGTCTGGTGTTCATCGACTACGCCACGCAGTATCGCCTGGGGACATGGAACACGAGTGAGGCCGGCGCGGTGGTCCGCGGGTTTGCCGAGTCGGTGGGGACCTATGAGACGGCCCACCTGGTGGGCTTCCCCTATTGGATGGACTCTCGCCTGGTGGCCATCCACGCCGGCCACCCCACGCAGGATCCGGCGATCTTCCCGGAGCAACTGGAGGCCCTGGCAGGAGAGGAGCGCGCCCAGCTCTTCATCCTCAACCTGCAAGACGCGATCGGTGTCCAACGCTTGCGGGAGATCTTCCCTCAGGGAAGGCTCTCTCGTTTTGTTTCCGCTACGGAGGGGAAGGACTTCCTGATCTATCTGGTGCCTCCGGCGAGGGACCTCGAGCCGCTGCCGGCGCTCCCGCCTTGATGCCGGCACGCTTCGCGCCGGGCCGGCGGCTATGACGCAGGGCCGATACGCGGATGGCGCCGCGTGCGCGTTGGGACTCCCCTCCGCATTGGCGTTCCCTCGTCGCGAAAGGCCCGACAGGTACGGCCCAGCCGCGCCTGTCAGGTCTGCCTACAAGGCGCGAGGGACTAGGCCGCGCTGGGTGCATGGCGGCGACTGCGCCCTCAGCTGACGTAAGTTGCTACGCCTCTGCGAAGAACGAGTGTCACAGCGCTCGTGGCGAGGTGTACCTTGAGAGGTGTGGCGTTATTCACCTTGTGATGAGGCAGTTGTTAGTTCTAGTGATCATGAGTCTGACACGGGTGGTGATGATGAGAGCGGCAGTGACCGTGGCGCCTGAGATTGTGAGAACGAGAAGGCGTGATTGGAGCGGTGGTTGCGAGAGATGATCGGGGTTATTCAGGGCGTCCCGAGGTCAGGGAGGACCTCGGAATCCAATCTCCTGCATAGCGGCCTTGATTGCGCTTCCCTTTGTCAGGTTTATGTTGACTAGATCCACGTCCTTAGAGACGTACATGTTGCCGCTGTAGATCGCGACCGTTGCACCTCCGGAGAGTACGACATCAATTCCCCTCTTCGACAGATGGCTTTGCACGAAGGCTCCGACTTCGGCCTGTGTCATGCGTCTGAGACGCTTCAAGGGGGCTTTCCTCGGCGCCTTGGCCTTCGCCTGTTCATGACAAGTCCGTCCCTTTGATCCCGGGGATAGAATTGTAGGGCTTTTTCGAGCAGCGCAGCGAGTTCATCCAGGAAGGGGTAGCGTGGATTGAAGGTATACAGCCTGGTTCGGCCTGCTGTGCGACCAGCGAGGATGCCTCCAAGTTCCAGGCGATCGAGTTGCTTCTGCACCTGGACTAGGTCGGTGTCAAAGAACCGCGCGATCTCACGGGCGTAGCCCTCGTTCCTGGCGTGCAGGAAAACAAGGACTCTCTCTCTGCTCTTGGAACCGAGTATGGGTTCAAGCATGGTGACCTACTAAGTATCCCATATGACCTACCTAGTAGGTCATATGACCTACTAGGTAGGTCAGTATGGCACAGACTATGGCAGGCGGCAAAATGGGAGCCGCTGCCTACGCAGGTGCCATGCGGGCCGCGCCGGAGATAGGCGCGCGAGCCGCCAGGAGGGAACGATGCCGGATCCCGAGATCCTCTACCTATCGCGGACGGATGTGGAGGATGTCGCCCTCGAGATGACAACCATCATCGGTCTGCTCGAGGAAGCCTTCCGTGAAAAAGGCGAGGGCCGGGTGGAGATGCCGCCCAAGCCCGGCGTGCACACCCAGCCCGACGCCTTCATCCACGCCATGCCGGCCTACATCCCCTCACTGCGCTCGGCGGGGATCAAGTGGGTGAGCGGGTATCCCGCCAACCAGGCGCACGGCCTGCCCTACATCAGCGGGCTCCTCATCCTCAACGACGTCGAGACCGGGATTCCCTACGCGGTGATGGATTGCACCTGGATCACCGCCTATCGCACCGGGGCGGCCACTGCCCTGGCAGCCCGATATCTGGCGCGGCCTGAGAGCGAAACGGTGGGGATCCTGGCCTGCGGGGTGCAGGGCCGCACCAACCTGGAGGCGCTGGCAGCCCTCTTCCCTCTGAAGCGAGCCTATGCCTACGACGTCGTCGCCGCGGCGCAGGGGCGCTACGTCGACGAGATGAGCGCCCGCCTGGGCCTGGAAGTGGTCGGCGTGCGGGAGCCGCGTCAGGCAGTGGCCGAGAGTGACCTCGTGGTGACCTCCGGGCCGATCCTGAAGCACCCCACGCCGACGATCGAGCGCGATTGGCTCAGGCCCGGCGCCTTTGGGAGCGCGGTCGATTTCGACTCCTACTGGAAGCCCGAGGCCTTGGCGCAAATCGACAAGCTGAGCACCGACGACCATGCTCAGTTCCGCTATTACCGCGAGGCCGGCTATTTCCAGCACACCCCGCAGCCTTATGCAGACCTTGGCGAGCTGGTGGCCGGGCTCAAGCCCGGCCGAGAACGGGCCGACGAGCGGACGCTGGCAGTGAACCTGGGGCTGGCGCTGGATGACATGGCGGTGGCCCCGGAGATCTACCGCCGGGCATTGGCGAAGGGGATAGGGGCTCGACTTCCGCTTTGAAAGGGCGAGGGCCGGCGGTGGCGCCTGTACGTGCGGAGGATCTTGCGGGCGCAGTGATCGGTGATCGGTTACTCTGTGATCGGGACCTAGCGATCAGTAACCCCCTACCGATCACCGTTCACTGATCACCGATCACTCCTCCCTCAATCCAGGCTTCGCTGCGTCTGTGCTCGCCCGCGGGCGCGCAGAACTCCGAGGACCCCGGGCATCAATCGAGTGTAGACTGCGTAGAGCGCGGGACGCACCGGGAAGTCCCACGCGCCCAGGGTGCGGACGAGCTGCGCACCAAAGCCTTCCTTGAACCGGTAGACTCCCCACATCGGGTCGTCTCCCTCGAGCCGGTCGGGCGCTCCCCAGAAGTCGTACACCGCACATCCCTGGGCACGGGCCCAGCGGATCGCTTCCCACTGCAGCAAGTGGTTGGGCATCGCCTCCCGGTGAGCCTCGCGGGACATCCCGTAGAAGTACCAGCAGGTCTCGCCAAAGCGATAGACGACCAGCGCGGCGACGGGCGCGCCCTCGACCTCGGCGATGAGAGGGAGGGCGAAGCCGGCTCGAAGGAAGGAGCCCCAGGCCTCCTGGTAGTAGCCCTCGTGACGGATCACGAAATGGTCGCGCAGCGAAGTCTCCGCGTACATGCGGTAGAGAAGGCCGAGGTCGTCGAGGCCGCCAAGGCGGACTTTCACGCCGTGCCTCTCGGCGAGACGTATGTTGTAGCGAGTCTTCTGCTTCATCGCAGCCAGAAGGGCGTCGTCGCCCTGCCGGAGGTCGAGTAGGAGAGTGTTGCGGAACTGAATCTGGTCGGGTGAGAACCGCCAGCCCGCGGAGTGTAGATCCGAAGTAAGCGGGGCAGCCAGGGGTTCATCGACGGCGTCGGGTGAAGAGGGCAAGCCGCGGCCGAGAGTGACGGCCGGATCGATCTTGAGGAAGATGGCTCCGGCGCGCCGGGCCATGTTCTGTAGATCCTGGAAGACTAGCCGGCGCAGGCCGGCGTCGGAGTAATCGAGGCAGGGCCCGCGGGGAACATACAGGATGGCGATGCTTCGCAGTCGAGGGAGAGGCCTGCGGAGGATCTGAGCCGCGGCCGCGGGCTTGCCGGCGTCGTCCGACCAGAGCCAGCGCTCCGCCTGCCAGCCGTAGCGGGACTTGAGCTCCCCCCACTGCCAGGACTGCAGCACATGGGCGTGCGGAAGGGACCGGACGAGCCGGTTCCATTCGTCAGCGTCGTGGATCAGGGATGGGGGCACGGCGTTCAGCCGCCTGCGACGGCGGAGGCGATCCAACGGTAGAGCGCGTAGAGGAGCGGTTGGTAGGGGCGGTCCCAGGCTCCCAGGCTGCGAACCAGGCGGCCCCCGAAGCCCCGCTTGAAACGGTAGACGCCCCAAAGCCCGCCTGAGCGCCGGGGAAACTCGGCCTCCAGATTCTCGATTTCGGCGTCGGGGATCCCCCACAGATCGTATTGAGTGCAGCCCTTTCGCCGGGCCCAGCGCATCGCCTCCCACTGCAGGAGGTAGGCCGGCATGCGTTGACGTTCGCGGTCCGTCGAGGCGCCGTAGAAATACCAGGCGCGCTCGCCGCGAGCGAAGACCATCACCGCCGCCAGCGGCTCACCCTCGCCTTCTGCGACGAGGAGCTCACAGAGCCCCGCAGGGTGAGAGAGGTCGTAGGCTCTGTGATAGTACTCGGGCACGTGGGCGCCGAAGCGATTGCGGGAGGCTGTGGTCTTCATCATGGCGGCGAAGGATGCGACATCGTCCCAGGCCCGGACCGTGACGCCCTTGCGCGCGGCCAGCCCGATGTTGTAACGCGTCTTCTGGTGCATGCGCGCCAGGAGCGTTTCCTCGTCGCCAACGAGGTCGACGATGATCGTACTGCGCGGTTGGACGGTCTGGCGGGAGGGGCGAAAACCAAGTGCCTCGAGAAGTCGGCCGGCCTCAGGCGTCGGATCGCCATCGGGCTCCACTTTGAGCAGAATCGCCCGGCGTTGCCGGCAAGCCTCGTCGAGGTCGGCGAGTAGCGCCGGGTTCCAGGCGCCCAGCGGGCCTTTGGGGACATAGGCGACGGCGCGGCCTAGGGGAAGGGGGCGGAACAGCACCTGGGCCCCGCAATCACCCTCCCGGAGCCGCATGACCTCCCAGCCGAAGCTCGCCTTCAGTTCGCCCCAGGCAGCGGTTTGGAGGATGTGGGCTTGAGGATGGCCGGCGAGGAACGCCTCCCATTCGGTGGCGGAGAGGCCGGAGGTCACGGCGTCATTTTACCATGCGGGCTTCGAACGACGTGTCGCTCCTCTCGCCCGCTTCGGGTCTGTGGACAATTCTCCGAGTCGCTCTGAAGCTTGTGCTCAGCGGTAAGGACTTCACTGATTTGCCCCCACCCCTTTCCCCTTCGCGTGCATCCCGGAGCGCCACTTGCACCTGATGCAGGTGCAGGTGAGCGGAGGGACCCCCTGCCTCCTCGAACCTCCGCTCCCCCTCGGCTCTCGATTGACGCAGAGGGGAGGCGTGGCAAACGGAG
>Ga0209002_10001788_pt1 | contig 17351 bp, 13 predicted proteins | sample Rifsed16ft2_FD_184010 | JGI IMG/M metagenome (GOLD analysis project Ga0209002, IMG submission 184010) | Soil microbial communities from Rifle, Colorado, USA - sediment 16ft 2 (version 2) | ecosystem: Environmental > Terrestrial > Deep subsurface > Rock core/Sediment | place: Rifle, Colorado... | reverse complement strand
CGACCTCGGCATACTGGCCGATAAATAATCGTGTATTTCCTGTGGACCCATAATCGATACTAACAACAAAGTTTTCTTCAGTTACATAAGCATAATTATTTGTTACTGCTATACCGGTGCCGGCATAATCTCCAAGACCTGAAAGATCAAGAATAGCCCTGAATATAGGATTTGCAGGATCTGCTACATCAGCAATAGCTATAACATTGGGGAATAACTGCTCGGCAAAAAAGGCAAATTGACCCCAGAGTTCCACATCCCTCGGTACAAAGCTCGAAGGAATGCTGCCTACAAGGGTGGGAAAAGCCGGGTTAGTAAAATCAACTATCTGAAGCCCCCCTGTATAAGCGGCTATATATGCGTGGTTATCCCTTGCCACCACATCTTTGGTATCACCAGGAATGTTTATTGTCCCGACGATCAACGGCGATGCCGGATTTGAAATATCAATAACCTTTAGCGCCGGCCCATCGGCTATCAGCGCCGTGTTCCCGCTGACGGCTACACCTTTCGCAGTCCCAGGTGTATCTACAGATCCTGTCAGTGCGGGGGCAATTGGATTACTAACATCTATAATCTGAAGTCCTGATGCCCCATCCGCAATAAAGGCCATCGTACCTGAAATTACTATATCCTGTGCAATACCTGTTGTATCTAAAGAACCAATTATTACCGGAGATGACGGATTGCTTATATCCATTATCTGTAGCCCGGAATTTCCGTCAGCAATATAAGCCAGATTCCCCACAATCCTTACATCAATGGCAGTCCCTGAAGTATCCCTTGCCCCTATAATCCATGGGGAATTAAGGTTTGATATATCCACAACCTGCAGACCTGCTGAGCCGGCAGCCACATAGGCATAGTTTCCGCTCACGTCTACATTATTTGCATATCCGGGGATGGCCACATAGGAGCGCGCCTTGGGGGAGAATGTCCTCACAGTTGCTGTAGCAAATGCACTGAATCCATTATTTGTCGCAGTAATCACAGCAACTCCATCCTGGCCTGCATACACAAGTCCATCGGTGATGCCAAAATTTGCTATAATCAAATCACTGGAATTGTAATTAGTCCCCCTTGAAGTTGATGTAAGATCAATCGAGGTTCCGTCTGTCAGGATGCCTGTAACAGTCAACTGCCGTGTTGAATCTCCAATGATTGTGTTGTACACGAGGACAAAGTTGGAAGGCGTGATTTCTATGGCTGACAGGGCCTGTGCCAGATTATAACTCCCTGCATTATTGGGGTCGCTGCCGGTCTGGACCTCAAGCCCGTCCCTGATCCCGTCTCCGTCGCTGTCTGCAAGGAGGGGGTTTGTAATATAGCCGTCTTCACCTGTGAATACCTCTTCCCCATCCTGAATCCCGTCTCCATCGGTATCTGCAACATGCAACCCTGTGCCATTGTTATACTCATCTATATTTTTAAGTCCATCGCTGTCAAAGTCCTCCTGCGCATCTATCGGGTCATCTGGATTCATGCCATTCAAAATCTCCCAGTCATCAGGAAGGCCGTCGTTGTCATTATCGCTTGTTAAGATATCCATTGGGATAATAGTAAACATTATAGAGGATAAGACCATATCATTTGATGCGGAGATAATTACGTTTCCCCTGCCGGTTGCTGTAACGAGGCCATTCTGAGACACTGTGGCAATAGCTGTATTAGTGGACCTGTAGACAGTCCCTGTAGAACCATTGGTGATGTCTTTTGTGGACTGGTCCGGATATGTCGCTGTTACAGTCAACTGACTTGTAGAGCCAATGGCAGTAAAGATGGGAGTTGCTGAAGAAATCTTTACCGATGACGGCGGAGAAATCAACTCTTCCATAGGGATATCACCTATATTAATGCCATTATTGGTAAGGATAGTTACCCAGTCGGATTGCCCGGATCGTGTAATCCCATTTTCCACACAGGTGGCCCTGACCCGCACCTTCCCCATATTGGAGGGTACATTCGGGATTGTCCATGTGCCATCTGCCTTCACATTAGCAGTCCGGTTAAGAACGCTTACAGTACAATTTTCATTGAGATCTGCAAAGGAGACAGAGCAAGGCACGAGTATTAATAGCAGTACTGAGGCATATAGGAACCAGTTTATAATATTTCCGGAAAAATTAGTTTTATGGTATATCATGTTTGCATTAACCCTGCCGATTCTTATTTTTTTGTATACCCTTTACGCTTTTATTTACAACAGTTACAGGCGTTTTTCTGTGCCGGCTCATATGCAAGTACTCCTCCTGCACCTCCTACTGCTGATTTATATAAATATGCATTAACCATACAAATATCTCTACAAGAAGGATTTTGTAACTGTAAACACATAGAAGCCATATCTAATAAGAATTGCCCATCGCAGGTTTCCTGAGGTATTCCGCAGGTATCATAGCAAATATCATGTGGATTGCATGCCGCAGTAAAACTGGGGGCCTCACCAATTAAGGCGCATGCAGGGCTGCTGATCTCATTTGGGTTTTCAGGGATGCATCCAGGACATAAGGCAGGACCGCATCCATTAAAAGATGGTACATGATCGGGATTTGGCACCCTGTTTGGGCACGCATTTAAGTCAGCAATAGGCCGGTTGGCAGTAACATTTCCTGTATCAGGATTACAGCATACACCCGGCTGGTTTGAAGTAGGATCATCATGAATACATATGGCAGAGCTGCAATAATCATTAGTACACTTGTTGCTATCATCGTCACACGTTGTACCATCCGGTCTTGATGGATGGATGCATGTACCACCATTGCATAAGTCGTCAGTGCAACTTTCATTATCATCATCACAAGTAGTCCCGTCAGATAACGGAAGATGATCGCATACCCCGCTCGAACACCTGTCATCTGTACAACTATTCCCCTCATCATCACAAAAAGTGCCATCAGGCGCCGCAGGATGGGTGCATACGCCACTTGAACATAAGTCGTCAGTGCAACTTTCATTATCATCATCACAAGAAGTGTTATCGGGTTTTGCGGGATAAGTGCATACCCCGCTGTTACAAACATTATCAGTACAGCTATTTCCGTCATCGCTGCATGAAGCTCCATCTGGTTTTGTAGGATGAGTACATACCCCACTACTGCAAACATTATCAGTACAACTGTTTCCATCATCGCTGCATGAAGTCCCATTCGGAGCTGCAGGATGAATACATACACCTATGTCACAAATATCCTGTGTGCACGCATCTCCATCATTCTGGCAGGGCATTCCAGTTGCAGCAACACAAGCGTTATTAAAACATGTTTGACATGTTGCACACCTGCAAATATTCCCTGTCGGGTTAGGGTTCCCACCGCTGTGCCACCCTGCCTTGACCACGCCAACTCCAGGGTCTGATGTGATAATCATGCCCTCTTCACTCACAGTACCTGTGCCTATGCTTACAAACACTCCGAGGTCATGGTCAAAGGAATACAGGCTTGTCTTCTCACCGGGTGAGAGGCCGTCTATATTGGGGATTGAGATCGGCGCCGGAGGGTCAAAGACAGTTCCAGGTGGTTGTATGGTAACGATAAAGTTTGGCTGCTGCCCTATCTGCGGCACCATCGGAACCTTATCAGCATGGACCTGTGTCACTGAGATATGGCCCTGTTTTTTACCGTCAGGGAACGTCACGGAGTTTGCCTTTACAGTGAATGAAAAGCCAGGGACATCCGGTATCGTGTATGTTACATCCTCATTTCCGCCAACAAGTTTTGCATTTGTTAAATCAATCGGTACAAGATATATAGGCATTCCTACGGTATTATCAGCTCCGGATATAGTTGTTAACTCATACATCAGGGTTGGATATTCGAGGATACCAGTGGTTCCGGCAGTGCTTCCATCTGCAATCAGATGCACCGGCCCAACAGGCACACTGGTAATTACAAACTGGCCATTTGTGTCTGTCTTTGCCTCACGGGTTGTTCCTTCAACCCGCGCTGTAACATCACGTATAGGATTATTGGAGTTATCAAGCACAACACCGCTGATCTTAGTATCGCCGGGATTGCCGGGGATTAATCCTGTGAAAATAAAACTCGCGGGAGAGCGGGTATTTCCAGAGAATGTCGCCTCAACAATATTAGCGTCATTACCTGCTGTTGGTCCAAGAATAAATGCAGTTGTTGCCCTGCCATCACTGTCAGAATTGACTGTTATAGTATCAAGACCATTTGTAAAGAGCCCGCCCCCTTCTACTGCCTTAAATATTACAGATACATTTTCAAGCGGATTATGGCCCTCATCTGTTACATAGGCTACCAGAGGTTCAGGCAACGTCTGGCTTACAGCGCCCCTCTGCTGTCCCCCCTGTGCAACATAGATGGCTGCGGGCGGTTTTGGTTCACCCGATTCAGTGAATATAACCTTGCCTTCAACCCCTGTAGCAGAAACCTCTATCTTGTTATTGCCTGAACCGGCCCATGTGCCGAGTGTCAGCATGGATTGTGACATGCCGGTAGAATCTGTTGCTACTGATACAGCCTGGCCGACTGAAGCTCCGGCAGTAAGGCTGCCGTTATTCTCTATAATCCTGTAAACCACTGTTGCACCGGCAACAGGAGAATCATTCTTATCTGTAACTGAAACAACAAGCGGGTCTGATAGTAATGTGCCTACGGGGCCGCTCTGGTTATTACCGGAGACCATATTGATCATTGCCCTCGGTGTAGTATCAAAATTGACTGTAATACTTGTACTTGCTGTATTTCCCCACTGATCCGAACCTTCAGCCGTTATGGTGTTTATCCCGGGACTCAATGGCACTGACTCAACAATAAAGTTCCGGTTAGATATAACTGCCTCAATCCCGTTGACCAATACACTCCCCTGACTCTCATTCACCGTACCCCTCACGATATCATTGATGATTCCTGTAACCGTGATCAATGAGGATGCAGCCACATACCCGTCAGGGGGTGAGGAAATGGCAATCTGGGGCGGAGTCGAGTCAAGCGATATGTTGACACTTGCAGTAGCTATATTGTTAGAAGGGTCAATCGCCCTCGCCACTATCGTGTTCATCCCCTCTGATATAGTAACGTTGGAAACGGTAAATTGACCATTTGATATAGCCGCGGGAATACCATTTACTGTAACTATGGCTGTAGGGTCGTCTACTGTGCCGGAGATATTTATGGGTGAGCTGCCTACTGTAACCAGGTTTAGAGGAGATGTAATTGTAACAGTCGGTGGAATCGTATCTATGACTGTAAGATTTCCGCCGCTTAGATTCTTTGGCCCTGCAGAGTAGCGCAGGCTCCCATCCGGCTTAAAAATCTTTATCTGGAAAGAGTCAGGAACTTTATCAATAGCAGTTATGGTAAAGGTGTAGCCCGCAATGTTATTGATAGTGCAGGTCCCCGAAAGGTTTGCCGTAGTGCCGCTATCAGAAGTGGTAAAATCAGCAATCCCCGTACTCACCATATTCATCCTGGTCCTGGAGTAGTAGTATTTTGCCCAGCCGGCAGGGGGATTTGCCCCGTCCTTGCTGACATCCATTGAGAATGTTGCTTTGTATGTAGTGGTTTCAGGAAAGATATAGCCGTTGCCAGAGATCCTGTTGATGGCGGCTGAGGCTATTTGGGGCAGCCCTATCCCAGCAATTATGAGAATGGCAAAGAGGAATCTTTTATAATTCACTGATACTAATGTAATGGTTTTATTTTTCAAAAATACCGTTACAAAGAAGAATTATTTTATAAACGTTATTGTTTAAACCTTATTCCACCTAAATCTTAATCTACCAATCATTGTTAACAACAGGATAAGTGTAAGTCCCACACCAACAAGCAGTATTGTGCCTGGTTCCGGTACTGGAGAAATCCCTCTTGTTGTACCTCCAGATTGGTAAGGATTACAACTATCCGTATCAGCACAATCAGGCGCATCAGTAGGAAGTGTAAGCAGGACATCGAAGGTGATATCGCCTGCCTGATGCATAATTTTAAAACTAAAGCCAGATAAAGATGAGTCAGGCTGTATATCGGTTCCGAAAGGTGGTACTCCCAGGTTAAGTGAGTATGCATTAATAAAGTCTGTGTTACTTAAATCAGTCCATGGGGCAGGTGTACCATCCCATCCAGAGGGAAGTGATATACCCTCGAAGTCATAGAAATCATCAAAATATAGACCCACATCAAAGATGTTATAACTCCCATCTGCGAGACTTGTCGTATTGTATAATGTATAATCATATTGCCACCACCCACCACCTAAATCTGTCTCTGTATAGAGAAACTCTGCTGAGGGGATTGCCATTACATAAACGGGTGTAATCAAAAGAACAAGTATTAAGGAAACCAAAATATAACTTAACCGCATTTTCATATTCACCTCATAAAGACATACTTATAATGTTTTAATCTCTTCAATACAATATTAACTTTAATACATGCAATTATTGAGCCACTTCCTTATCCTATTGAAATTTAAAGAATTTTATTAAAGAGCCTTTTAAAAAATCTCTGGAATGTTAAATTTTCCGTCACTTTTGGGGTCTATTTTTAGGATGAAGTTGTCTTCTTTTAATAATAATTCAGAAATAAACCCTGATTTATCAATAAGTTATATAATATAAAAGGACTGTTAAATTTTCCGTCACTCTTTGGGTCTATTTTGAGGACAAAATTGGCATTTTTAATTAAAATTTAGAAACAAATCCTGTTTTATCAGTGAGTTATATAAAGTAAACGAACTGTTAAATTTTCCGTCACTTTCCCTCATCCCCTGTCCTTAAAGAATGAACGTACAATAATAATGAATCACGAAAAGGTTGGACTTGACATTTGTTCATATTTATAATATGTTCATTATAAGCGAACATTTTATTAAAGTGAACAAGATTATGGACAGAGGCAATAGAAATATTGAAAAGGAAATCTTCCAACTTGCTATCGAGGCGTTTAGGAAAAATATTCCGGTCCAGGCTGAAATAGAGACGTTAGCCCAAGAGCCCGTCTATGCAACTGGATTTCGACCGGACTGGAGAATAAGGATGGTGATACGAGACAAGGCCATAGGTTACTATGCCGAAATAAAAACCACTATCACAAAGACAAATAAGCTCCTTTTACTGATGAACAGAGAGAAGTTAAACTACCCGCTTTTGTTAATCACAAAATATGTAAACCCACAAATGGCGGAGCAATTAAGGCAGGAAGGGCTGGAATTTATTGATACTGCCGGCAATGCATTTATCAATCAGCCGCCAATGTACATATTTGTCAAAGGGAACAGGCCTTTGGAAATCCCAAAACACGCGCCTCTTAAAAGGGCATTCAAGCCTGCCGGCTTAAGAATAATTTATACCTTTTTATGCAATCCAGGCATTGTGGGTAAGACTTACCGGGAGATTGCTGCTGCCACCGGGGTTGCTCTCGGGACTGTTAACTGGATCATGAAGGAACTAAAGGAGCTGGGTTTTCTCATGGACATGGGGAAGCGGGGTTATAAACTAATCCAGAAAGAGAATTTATTACGCCGATGGGTGACTGCCTATCCAGAACAGTTGATGCCGAAACAGATGCTGGGGCGCTACAGGGGTGAGCAAGACTGGTGGCAACAAAAGAGGCTGGACCCGAAGATAGCACAGTGGGGCGGAGAGGTTGCTGCTGCAAGACTTACACAATATCTAAAACCTGAGTTCATAACAATCTATACTGAGGCTCACCAGCTCAATAAACTGCTGATCGAAAACAGACTCAAGAGAGACACGGCTGGGGATGTTGAAATTCTTGCAAGATTTTGGATACTTGCCGGTCAGTGGGAATATGATGACCTGGTGCATCCAATCCTTGTTTATGCAGACCTTCTGGCAACAGGAAACCAGAGAAACATAGAAACAGCGAAAATGATCTATGAGCAATATATTATTCAACTTATCCGGGAAGATTGATCCACAAACAGTAGAAGCCCTTGACATTGTGAAGAGAGCCGCCGACACCCTGAGCATTCCTTTTTTCATGGTTGGTGCTTCTGCAAGAGATTTCATTTTCAAACACTGCTATGGAATAGAACCCCCAAGGATGACGAGAGACATCGACTTGGGGATCGAAGTTGCCAGTTGGGAGGAATTCAAGCAACTTAAGGAATCATTAATGTCAACGGGCAAATTCTCTTCCACGATGGAACGGCAAAGGCTCCGGTTCGATTCTGTTTTTATCGATATAGTTCCCTTCGGCTCCATTACAGACAAGAACAGACGGATAAGCTGGCCGCCAGAACACGAAATATTCATGAGTATGGCCGGTTTCAAGGAGGCTTATGAATACTCGGTTACTGTCAGACTGAGTTCAGCCCCTGATCTCGATATTAAATTGCCAACCCTGCCGGGCCTGGCAATCATGAAAATCATTTCGTGGAAAGAGAAATATCCTGAGCGTAAGAAGGATGCTGAGGATCTTCTGTTCATCATGCAGAAATATGAAGAGGCCGGTAACTCTGATAGGCTTTACGATAAAGAGCAGAACCTCCTGCAAGAGGAGAAATTTGATACGAAACATGCCAGTATCAGATTGCTTGGTCGTGATATGGCCAGGATAGCAGACCCTGATACATTGGACACGGTCATTACCATATTAGACGGTGAAACAGGGGAACAGTCTCAATACCGGTTGGTTACAGATATGATCATGGGTACTCTTACTTTCGATGATAGATTCGATGAGATACTTTTTCAGGTAGAGAGACTGGAAAAAGGGATTGAAGAGGCAGGTAAAAACAAATAGGAGATGATGATGCAGGGGAGAAGATCAGGCAGTCTCTTATTGAAGAAGGCATAGATATTACCGGACTTATCAAAGGCTGAGGTTTGTATTCCCCGTTTCTCACCCTTTCGTCTGTGAATTGAACTTCAATCAGAATGGGACTTTTACATGGAATCCTATGGAATCCTTATTATAGGTAAAATATGGGACCACCCTGTCCTTTCCTGAAACTACTCTGTAACCATTGAGGAGGGACTGAGTCATTGCTATAGATAAGATCATATCCCTGCTTATACCAGTCTCTTTTACAAGTATATTCGGGTCAGCATCAGGGTTGTCATTATTCAGATAAAATGTATATAGAGAATACCAGAGGAAATCAGTACCACTGAAGAATAACAGGGCCTTGTTATAAGTTGAAGGGTTTTTCCTGTATGATTGCAGGGCATATTCAAAACTTAAATTGGCACCTATCTCTCCACCAAGTGCAAAAGATGGATATGCCTTATCCTCAAGCTTTTTTGTTGAGGTATAGCCTAAAAATAGATTGTTTTTCTGTTTTGAGAAAAACGTAACTGATATGCCTTCTCCTCCAACTGAACTGCCCACTATAGCATGGCCATATTCATGGACTGCAAGATTTGTAAAGAAGGCTGAACTAAATTTAATTAATTCTTCTGGAGTTGCACCCTTTGATTGTACGGGTGTTACGGCCAACAGGATTAAAACTATAAAGAATGTTATCAGTACCTTCATTTCCCCATCCATGGCCGAAGTGGGGAAAATAAAAAAGCCCATTACCACTCGGTAATGGGCTTTAACCCATATCCACTTCGGCGGCCCCGCTTCCCTCATTCCTGAGGGCCGGAGGCTCTGCGTCCTGCCGTTACCGGCAGTTTGCTCTTATCGGTGGTATCTAAATTATCGCTCTATGTAATTTTTACTATACCACTAAGATAGTATATGTCAAATGGGCAATTTATTTCGGTTCAGTATAGCCAAAAACTGTCTCTTGTTCACCAAGTGCAAGAAAATTTTCTTGTTTTCCTGTTTGTTGTACCCCCGTTAGGGTTGCACTATATATCTAAGATATGATATCAGTTAATACAATGAAGTTTATTGCAGATGAGATGTTAGGCAGGCTTGCAAAATGGCTAAGGATTTTCGGATATGACACTCTATATATTCAAAATATACGGGATGCAGAGATTATCAGAAGATCAATAATTGAAAGGAGGATATTACTGACAAGAGATACTCTCATGATCAAAAGAAAAGGTCTAAAGAACTTTCTCTTTATATCCCATGATCACACTATTGATCAGCTAAAACAAGTTGTATATGAGCTAAGGCTTTCTCAGCCGGACAATCCTTTCTCACGATGTGTGGTTTGTAACACCGCCATCACAACGTATTCAAAAGAATATGCCTGCAGAACAGTACCCGAATATGTGTGCAATACGCAGGATGTCTTTGGTTATTGTCAGGAGTGCAAGAAGATATACTGGAAAGGTACCCACTATGCTAAGATGCTCAAAACTATTGAGGGGCTTTTTATCAGGTAAATGTTTATATGAGTAATATCTGGCGGTTAATAAATTCAGGTGGTAATCATGGTTTCTGCAATATGGCAATAGATGAAGCTATTTCCATTGCCTGTAGAAATGGCGTTGTATCACCTACCCTGCGCTTTTATACATGGTCATCTCCAACAATATCAATCGGATATTTTCAGAAACATGAAAGTCTATCTGATAACTACAGTTTCATTCCTGATAATACTCCTGTAGTCAGACGGATTACAGGTGGAAGGGCAATTCTTCACGGGAATGACTTGAGCTATAGTATAGTATGTCCCACTGCTAACAGATTATTCCCTGATAATCTGAAAGGTGCATATTCGATTGTTACAAAGGCCCTTATCAGTGGACTTGCATATCTCGATATAACTCCAGACCCGATTCTTACCCTCCAAAAAACATCAGGCAATAAACATTGGCGTATTAAAGCGGACCCTTCAACAAAGACCGCACCTTATCATCATTCTAAACTATGCTTTGATACTGTTCTCGGTCATGAAATAACTGTTAATGGGAAAAAGCTGATGGGAAGTGCTCAGCGCCGCTGGACAGAACTGTTCCTTCAACATGGCTCTATACTCATTGATGGCAGGCAAAATCATAATGGGCCTGCTTCTATTTCATTAAATGAACTCCTCAGAACCCCTTTGGATATTAAGGAGATTATTTCTGCATTATGCGCAGGGTTTCAAGACATCATGGGAATTACTTTAATTGAAGGACATTTGACCGGATATGAAGTAGAACTGGCAGAAAATCTTGTGGAAGATAAATATTCAAAAATATCCTGGAATAAAAGATAATAGCAAATGATTATTTCCCTTTAAACCACTCTATAGTCTTTTTCAGACCTTCGTCAATCGTATATTTCGGGGAATATCTTAATAATTCCATTGCCCTTCTTATATCAGCAAGTGAATGTTTTACATCAACAGGACGCGCATCTGTATACTCTGCCTTAACATCAGCCTCAACCAGATCACATATTTTCTTAAAAAGGTCGTTAAGTGTAGTCCTCCTCCCGCAGGCAATATTCATAACAGCACCCGAAACACCTGTTTCAGTACATGAGAGGATATTCGCCTCCACACAGTCCTCTATATAAGTAAAATCCCTTGATTGTTCACCGTCACCATAAATAGTCGGGCCCTTTCCTGCCAATACTGCAGTTATAAATTTAGGTATTACTGCAGCATATTGAGAGGTCGGGTCCTGGCCCTGTCCATATACATTAAAGTATCTCAAAGATACTGTTGACAGGCCATAAATCCTGTGAAAGAGCGTTGTGTATATCTCTCCTGTAAGTTTACTCAGTGCATAAGGTGATAAAGGTGAAGTTGGCATTGTCTCAACTTTCGGGAGTGTGGGTGTATCACCATAAACAGATGAAGAAGATGCAAATACAAATCTCCTTACCCCTGCATCCCTCGATGATATCAGCATATTTAAAGTACCCTTTATATTAACCTCATTTGTAGTCATGGGATCAGCTATAGACCTTGGGACTGATGGTAATGCACCCTGATGTAATACGTATGAAACCCCTGATACGGCTTTCTTGCATGCATCAATGTCCCGGATATCACCTTCAATAACAATGAGCCTGAGTTCCCTCTCAACAGGCAAATATCTATCAGTACCCTTAATAAAGACATAATCCCTATCAAGGGTTAAGGAGTGCCGCTTTATAATCCTTTCAATATTTTCCTTTTTGCCGGTGGAGAAGTTATCAAGGATCCGCACATTACAATTGCGGCCAAGAAGGGTTTCTACAATATTTGACCCAATAAAACCTGCCCCGCCTGTGACAAGATATATTCCCATTACCTATAATTTCACTATCTTTGGAGATACAATACCCTTTGTAGCATTTCTCGTATCTACAACAATATTAGAATGTTCAACTATCTTGTTATAGTCGTAGGATGTGTGGTTTGTAACTATGACCGTACAATCATAGTTGTGGAGCAAGTTATAATCATTAAAATCTATTGAATTCATATCCATATTCTCTTCATGAAGGTCCGGAATATATGGATCATGATATGAGATTATACCCCCTTTGTCTTTCAACAATTTTATTACATCGAGCGCTGGTGATTCTCTCACATCACCTATATCCCTTTTATATGCCACGCCAAGTACAAGTATGTGGGAACCATTAATACTCTTTCGCTGTGTATTAAGTGCATCAAAGACCTTATTTACCACATAATAAGGCATATTGGTATTTACCTCACTGGCAAGTTCAATAAAGCGGGCATTATAATTTAACATCTTCAATTTCCATGAGAGATAGTGTGGATCTATGGGGATACAATGACCCCCGAGTCCCGGGCCAGGGTAAAAAGGCATAAAACCAAAAGGTTTTGTGGCTGCTGCATCAATGATCTCCCATACATCCATACCAAGTTTATTGCAGATGATTGCGATCTCGTTTACAAGGCCTATATTAACAGCCCTGAATGTATTCTCAAGTAGTTTTACCATCTCAGCCGCCCTCGTTGAGCTTACCGGTACTATACTATCTACTGCCACTTTGTATAAGGCACAGGCAACTTCCGTGCACTTGTCCGTAACCCCGCCAATAATCTTGGGTGTATTCTTTGTGTTAAAGAACGGGTTTCCAGGGTCTATGCGCTCGGGTGAGAAGGCAAGAAAAAAGTCTACACCGGCCTTAAGTCCGGTTGCTTCAAGCTCAGGCTGTATTATCTCCTCAGTTGTACCAGGGTAGGTAGTGCTCTCAAGTACGATGAGCTGTCCCCTGTGTAGATACCTTCTAATCTGCTCTGTAGCAGAGATAATGTATGATATATCCGGATCTTTGGTCTTCCTGAGTGGGGTTGGGACACATATACTTACAGTATCAAGTTCCTTAAGTACACTAAAATCTGTTGTGGCCTTTAGCAACCCGGCCTCTACTGCGTTCTTAATCTCAGCATCCGTAGAATCCTTTATATAAGATTTTCCATTGTATATAGCTTCTATCTTCTTCTTATCCAGATCAATACCTGTTACCTTAAACCCTATTTTAGTAAATTCCAGGGCAAGTGGTAATCCAACATATCCAAGTCCTATAATACCAACCTGAACCCTCTTTTGCTCAATCTTCTCCATTATAGAATCCATTACTTCCCTCCCCTATTAAGACATTCTAATAAATTTATTCCCTGTCTGATTTCCTTAATCTATATACGATCTCTTCACTTAATCTCCTGTTTGCAGCAATCAGATCTGATATCAACCCAATCATTATAGTCTGAAACCCAAGCATCATCAATACAGCAGAAAGTATAAGAGATTGTAGATGTCCGGCCCCTTTTCCTGTAAACATATAAAAAAGGTATCGAAGTGATATTATAAATCCGGCAGAAAATATTATAACTCCTATAGTGGCAAAGAACTTTAAAGGTCTGTACATTGCATAAGTCCGTATAATAGTTGATGCAGATCTCCATACATATCGCCATATACTTGTTATCAGTCTTGATTCACGTGTTTGAGGGTTTGTCCTGACAGGGATATGTGCAATGGCAAGACGGTTGTGTCCTGCCTGTATAATAGTCTCCAGTGTGTAAGTATAGCCTGATATTATATTAGTCCTCATTGCGGCCTCACGGCTGAATGCCCTGAACCCGCTTGGCGCATCAGGAATCCGTGTATCTGATGCGACTCTTACTACCCAGCTACCGAATTTCTGAAGAAACTTCTTTGCCGGAGAAAAATGGTTAATAGTACCAACATCTCTGTTACCAATTACAATATCAGCCTTACCATCAAGGATTGGCTTTATTAAGTTAGTGATATCAGCCCCATTGTATTGATTGTCAGCATCAGTGTTTACAATAATATCAGCACCGAGGCTTAATGCTGTCTGAAGGCCGGCCATAAATCCTTTTGCAAGTCCCTGGTTTTTTGAAAATCTTACTATATGGTCAACGCCGCATTCCCTTGCCACCTGAGAGGTCCGATCAGTACTTCCGTCATCTATAACAAGTATTTCAACCTTATCAACACCGGGTATCTCACGTGGAATATCTTTTACAGTGTATGGTAATGTCTCTTCCTCGTTGAGACAAGGTATTTGCACTATAAGCTTCAAATCCCTTCTCCTCCTAAAACTTCTTTGATTCGGGCAAGTGATATAGCCCCTTCCCGTAATACTGCAGGTTCATTGCCGGTAACATCAACCACTGTAGATTCAAGCTCACCTTTTGTTACACCCCCGTCTACTAACCCATCAATCCTATCCTTTAGTGTTTTTAGAACTTCTTCAGGATTATTCATGCTCGGCATATTTGATATATTTGCACTCGTGGCTGTTATGGGTCTGCCAAGATTTCTCACGAGCCTCCTGCAAAAAGTATGGTCCGGCAGTCTTATCCCGATTTTTCCTGTTGTTCCTGTAAGAATACGGGGGATTGATTCAGAGGCGTAAAAAATAAGCGTGAGTGGTCCTGGCCAAAGAGTATTGATAAGTTTTTGGGCAAATGATGGGATATCTTTCTTGGATACATACTGCGTGAGCCCGGATTTGTCAGAAATAAGTATCAGGATAGGTTTTTCGTACATCCTTTCCTTTATCTTAAATATCCTCTCTATGGCTGTATAATTAAAAATATCCACCCCAAGTCCGTAGAACGTATCAGTAGGAAATGCTATAACGCCTCCGGTTCTTAATAAATCGGTTATTTCCAGGATTATTTCAGGGTCGGGATTAGATTGGTCTATCTTGAATATCTGCATCCTTGGTTTTCAATAACTATTTTGACCTATTTCTGGCCTTTTCCTCAATTGTCTTAGCCATATCGCCTTTATATCTTTTGAATTCTTTTAGCAGGGCCTGGTCTTTCCTTGATAATATCTGTACTGCAAGTATGGCAGCATTTTTAGCACCTGCTGTCCCTACTGCCATAGTCGCAACAGGGACGCCGCCCGGCATTTGAACTATGGACAACAGGGAATCAAAACCTTTCATCGGTGAAGAGTCAATAGGTACTCCAATAACAGGCAGGATGGTCTCTGATGCAATAACACCAGGAAGGTGTGCAGCACCACCTGCCCCTGCTATTATTACCTCAATGCCTGACTCTTCTGCACTGCTTGCAAACTCATGAACAAGCCCCGGACTTCGGTGTGCTGAGGCTACTATAATCTCATAGGCAACCTTAAATTTGTCCAAAACCTCTGCAGCAGCCTTCATAACCGGCATATCAGATTCACTACCCATAACAATAGCTACCAAAGGCCTGCCCATCTTCATCCCCCTTTTTAAACCCTTCCAATATCCTTTCTATAATGCATACCATCAAAATATATCTTACTAACTGCCTCATAGGCTTTTTCTTTTGCCTTTCCAATATCCTCACCAAGGGTGGTCACACCAAGTACCCTGCCGCCTGCTGTAACGATATTTTCATTATTGTTTGCAGATCCGGCATGAAACACCATAACATCTTCCATTCCGGCTACATCATTTAATCCTGATATGATCTTTCCATTCCGGTACTTGTCCGGATAACCACCTGAGGCCATAACAACGCAAACTGAAGCGCTGTCACTCCATTTAACATTAACCATTCCAAGCCTTCGTCCAACTACACCCTCAATAATTTCCATAATATCGCTTGATAACCTCATAATTATCGGCTGTGCCTCAGGGTCTCCGAACCTGCAATTAAACTCAAGTACCCTTGGACCATCACGGGTTATCATAAGCCCTGTGTATAAAACTCCTTCATATGTGTATCCTTCTCTTTCAAGCCCTTCAATTACAGGCACTATGATATCGTCCATGATACTTAAGTACATTTCATCACTTATGGTTGGCACTGGCGAATATGCACCCATACCGCCAGTGTTAGGGCCTTTATCATTATCAAATACCCTTTTATGGTCTTTAGATAAAGGCATCGGGATAATATCCCTACCGTCTGTAAAAACAAGGAAGGATACCTCCTCCCCTGTTAAACACTCCTCTATAATAATCATCTTACCGGCATCTCCATAGACCATGTCAATCATCATTGCTTTAACAGCATCAGTCGCTTCCTTTTCATTTGTTGCAACTATAACCCCTTTCCCGGCAGCAAGACCATCAGCCTTGATAACTATTGGAGTACCTTTCTTTCTGATATATTCAATAGCATTATCATAATCTGTAAAAACACCTGCCTCTGCTGTAGGAATATTATATTTCAGCATTATATTCTTGGAAAATGCCTTGCTCCCTTCAAGTTTTGATGCAGCCTTTGAAGGACCAAATATCTTAAGACCTTCTGATCTGAAGGCATCAGATATTCCAAGTACAAGGGGGGCCTCAGGTCCAACTACAGTTACATCAATTTTATTATGCTTAACAAAAGATAAGAGGCCCTGAACATCATCGGCCCTGATTGAAACACACTCGGCAATCCTGGAAATTCCGGCATTCCCGGGTGCGCAAAAGATTTTGCTAACCTTCGGGCTTTTAGAAATCTTCCATACGAGGGCATGCTCCCTGCCGCCGCCACCTATGACTAATACTTTCATAATTAGTGTCTGAAATGCCTTACACCTGTAAATACCATAGCCATCTTGTACTCATCAATTGCCTTAATTACATCATGGTCTTTAATTGAACCACCCGGCTGTATTATTGCAGTAATACCCACCCCTGCGGCCTCATCAATTGCATCCCTGAACGGGAAAAATGCATCAGATGCCATGACACAACCCTTCACATCCGTCCTTGCCTTAGATATTGCGAGCTTAACCGAATCAACCCTGCTCATCTGACCTGCGCCAATCCCTATGGTCTGTTTACCCCTGCCAAAGACAATTGCATTTGACCTTACATGCTTACATACCCTCCAGGAAAATCTCATGGATTCAATCTCTTCCTCAGTAGGTTGACGTGAAGAGACCACCTTAAGGTTATTAAGGTCTCCATTAATCCCCTGATCCATATCCTGTAATAGAACACCACCCACCACCCTCTTAAAATCCATATATCCTTCAGGTATAGCGTCAAGTGGTCCAACTTCAAGCAATCTGACATTACCTTTTTTCTGAAATAATT
>Ga0209002_10001785_pt1 | contig 17365 bp, 14 predicted proteins | sample Rifsed16ft2_FD_184010 | JGI IMG/M metagenome (GOLD analysis project Ga0209002, IMG submission 184010) | Soil microbial communities from Rifle, Colorado, USA - sediment 16ft 2 (version 2) | ecosystem: Environmental > Terrestrial > Deep subsurface > Rock core/Sediment | place: Rifle, Colorado... | reverse complement strand
CGCTGCGGTGACGGCCGAATCCAGCGCGGCCTCACGCTGCTTCTGATTGCCTTCGCCGACAGGCCCAAAATCGAGCGGAATGAGCGCGTCGCGCAGGGCCTGGGGCGCGTCTTCGAAATAGGGCGTCCCGGGGCCGATGCCGGGCCGCGTGATGCACATGGCGTTGGCCGGCACAAAGGACTCGCGACCCTGCTGCTCGAAGGCCACCCAGCCGTAGGTGACGTGCAGCAGACCGGCGCCGGACGCGTCCACTTCCAGCGTGTAACGGCAGCCGAGGTCTATCGCCGTAGCGGAAGGTGTGTTGACGTAGAACAGGCGTGGCGGAGCCCAGATGATAGCGTGCAGCTTGCCCTGCTGGAGCGAGAGCCGGTGCTCGTCGGCGCGGGCCTGGAGAAGTTGCAGGCGCGTGTCCGGATCCACTTGGACTTCCCCAATCGCGCCGACGCTGATACGCGCGCGGGATGCGGCATCGGTCTCGAGCCATTCGCCCACGCGCAGCCGGCCGGCTTCGCGAATCACGCTGGAACCAACGCGCGGCGCCCCGGCGATGCGCTCCACTTCCCACGACGGGCGCGTCCAGCGGTAGCCATACCATGCGCCTGCGGTGACCACCACCACAGCCGCGGCGGCCGCCACCCAGCGCAGGGTCAAACCGAACGACCACGCGCGTTTCGGCGGCGGCTCGTAGGCCGGAAAGACCGGCGTCGGCGCCTTGTGCCGGAACTGCTTGAGCAGCCCTTCCAACCTCGCAACTTCCGGATCGGGCTTGCCGGAACCATCCCAAATGTAATCGTCACTCATGGTCGTGCATCCTTGCCAAGAATCTCACGAAGCTGCTTCATGCCGCGATGCAGGTTGACGCGCACCGAAGCGGGCTTGAGTCCGGTGCGCGCCGCGATCTCCGACCCCGTAAAACCCTCAACCAGGCGAAGGATCAGCGTCTCGCGGTACGCCTCCGGCAATCCCTTGATCGCCTTCAGGGCCGCAAGCGCCGCCGGATCGGGCCCGGGCCGACCGGGGATCTCCTCCGGCAACTCGTCTGAGGCCGGAGGGCGGCGGTGATAGTCGGTGGCGCGGTTGCGCGTGATCCGGCAGAGCCAGCCACCGAAGGCCCCTTCATCACGGAGCGTGTGCAGGTGCCGGAGCGCCTGCAGAAAAACGTCGTGGACCAGGTCGGCCACTTCATGCGACGGCACGCGCGCCAGCAGAATGCCGTGCACCATGCGGGCATAGCGCTCATAGAGCTGGCCAAACGCGGCGCGGTCGCCCGCGCGTGCCGCGGCGACCAATGCAGCGTCGGCGGAAGCCCGGTTCACGGACGGCTCGCTCACGCTACAGGTTGCCCCCAGGCCCAGGGTGAATTCAAGAGATCCTTCCGTCGTCCAGAGACTGGTGGCCACGGCCGCGCCTTGCCGGGCAGTGGGAGTTCGCCTCCCGCCTGCTCCCAGCACTGGATAGACGCCCGGAGGGGCGGAAGTGTTAACCGGCCCCGGCAGCCCGGAGTTCGCTGCGGACGGAACGCGCGCGCCATTTTAAGCATGGCTCGCTCCCGTTGCAACCAGAGCCGGCAAGGCCGGCGATGGGAAAGAGCTGACCGGGGATTTTGGTTGCACCGTGCCGGGCAGTGGGCTTACCATCCGGCTAAATCCCTGCACGGGAGGACTGCGATGAACGTTGGCGAGCTGATTGCGTCGCGTAAAGAGATTTATTCAGTGACCGAAGAGACCACCGTGCATGAGACCGCCCGGTATCTGCGGGAGAGGGAAGTCCGCGCGGTGGGCGTGGTGGACGCTGCGGGGAAGCTGGTCGGCGTGGTCTCGCAGAGCGACATCTCCGACAAAGTGGCGGCAGAGAACAAGTGCCCGGCGTGGATGCGGGTCTCCGAGATCATGACCAGGGAACTGGTGACGGTCACCCCGGAGATGTTGCTCGATGAGTGCCTGCGCCAGATGGAGAAGCACAGCATCTACCACCTGCTGGTGGTGGATGCGCAGTACACCTTCCGCGGGATGATCTCGGTCACCGACCTGCTGCGCTTGATCGCCTCTGACCAAAAGGCCCGCGCCGACATGCTGGAAGCGTTCATCTTTCCCCAGCATTAAACCGAAGACAGTACCTGCCAGGATGCCGACCCTGGTGTGCCCGGGCGGCGACCAATTGCATTGCGCGTGAAGTTAGCGGATGAGACGCTTTAGAAGGCGGTTGAGCCGGGCACGCTCTTCCGCGCCCATGGCGGTGAATTCCACGCCCATCCCCTTGCCCGGTTGCGAATCGCGCACCACGGCACGCGCTCGGACGTCGCCGCTGGGGACCTCGAAGAAGAGCTTGATGATCTCACCGCGCGGGGGAGGTTCCTCGGTGTAGATGAACAGGCCGCCCAGGCCCAGTGTGCCAATGCGCGAGACGGTGCGCTCGCCGCTGGATTGCCAGGCAATCAGCATGCCCCTGGGCAGCGAGATGCGCTCGTAGCGTCGCGCTTTGCTCGACCGCCTTTCCATTGCCTGAGTCACAGAGCCACCTGCCTCGATCTATGGGCCCGCCTGGGGACCCGAATCGCACAAAAGCGATTCGCGATAAGCGTAGCTGCTCATTTACTCGCGGACAAGAGCGGTCGTTGGCGAAGGTGCTTGGGAAGGAAATCCTCGCAAAAAATTATTTCTCGGCCTTCAAGAACTCTGGAAAACCCTTTTCCTGCTAGTGAAACCCTTTTCCACTTGTGCGTGTGTATACGGCGCCCGCAAACCTGTCCGAAGAAGCTATCATCAGGGTGGGCGAACCTATCGTAAGCTGTTTAGGAAAAAGAAGTTGCATGAATATCCGGCGCCGCGGAGGCACCACCTCAACAGTTCATGAATGGGGCCGGGCAGTGGCCGATGGAGTGCTAGAAAACAATGCAGTTCGTGGTCTGGCTGATCGCGCTGTTATTTCGATGAACGCAAACGCAGGCAACGGCACAAACGGCGAACTGAGGCAGACGGGCGAGACTCGTCCGCTTGAGCTTCCCCCCGAGGAAGTCATTTTCGGCTGTTCGAGCGTCATGGCTGCCGTGCGGCAGCGTGCTTCCAAAGTCGCCGGGGCCACCGTGCCGGTCCTGATCGAAGGCGAAAGCGGAACAGGCAAAGAGATCCTCGCTAAGTTCATCCACAATCGCTCGCTGCTTCAGACTGGTCCCTTTGTAAAGGTAAGCTGCGCAGCCATTCCCGGCACGCTGCTTGAGAGCGAGCTGTTTGGCTACCAGAAAGGCGCGTTCAGCGGCGCATACACCACCAAGCCGGGCCGCGTCGAGATGGCGGACCGCGGTACGCTCTTCCTGGACGAAGTGGCGGAGCTTGATTCCAGCCTGCAAGCGAAATTGCTCCAGGTCCTGCAGGACGGGCAGTTCTGCCGGATCGGAGGCCAGGGAGACCGCAAGATTGAGGCGCGTGTGATCTGCGCCACCAACCGGAACATCGAGCAGGAAATCGCGGCCGGCCGCTTCCGCCAGGACCTATTCTACCGAATCAACGTAATCCACATGCTGATGCCGCGGCTGCGCGACCGCCGCGAAGATATCCCGGTGCTGATGGGATACCTGCTGGCCGAGTTCAACCGCCGGTTTGGCCGGGCGACCGTCGCTCCGGCACGGGCCACGATGCGGCTGCTCCAGGAATACGACTGGCCCGGCAATATCCGCGAGTTGGAGAACTGGATTGCGCGGTACGTTCTGCTGGGAACCGAGGAGGCGCCAATCGCCGCGCCGTTTGAACGCAGCTCGTTTAGTGTGCCGCTGGAAGTTTCTCCCGACGGGTCGATCCCGCTGAAGCGGCTAACCAAAGAGGCGGCACTCGAGGTGGAGCGCACCGTGATCCTGAAAGTGCTGCAGGCCAACCGCTGGAACCGGCGGCGCACCGCCGAAGTGTTGAAGATCAGCTACCGGGCCCTGATTTACAAGATCCGCCAGGCTGGACTACCCAGCAAGGGCGGTCGGAAGCAGGTTGCTCGTCCGGCGCCGCTTGCCACGGAGTCTGCCGGACGGGATTAAACCCGACTTTCCTAGGTCCAAGCTCCTACATGTGGTGGAATGATCAAAAACGTGGGACCAGACCTTCAATTTTCCGGCAGGAGGAGCTTGTGGTACAGGCTCTGGCGCGAGGTCTCTGGCCAGGATTTAACGGAGTACGCCCTTATTCTTGCTCTGCTTGCTTTGGCAGCAGTGGCGTGGGTCCCCAAGCTCGGCTGCGAACTGGGCTGCGTTTACAAACAGGCCTCCATCTCGATAGAGAAAGCCCGAGGAAATATTCCGCCTGGACAGCAAAAGAAGTGCGGTTGTTAGGAGTAGGGACAACCGTCCTAGTAAATCATCGCGACAGCGATTCCCAATTGGCCTCTGTAGGGAATCTGGAGCCTCAGCCTTTGCTCGGCTAGTGGCGGTGCCCTTGCGCCTAGCCGGTGGGTGTCATCGCCGGATCATTTCGCCGCGCCGCTGGGATCAGGCAAAGCTCTCCCGCGCGCCATTTTTCTTCTGAGCGACGAAAACGGCCAGTTGGCCGACGGTCTGGAAGTTTTCCGGCACGAGCTCCTCGTCGGTTACCTGAATGGCGAACCGTTCCTCGAGGAATCCCACCAGATCCAGGATGCCCAGCGAGTCGATCAGCCCGCTCTCGAGCGGCGGCGAGCGGTCGGTGAGGCCGTCTTTCCGCGCGCGCGGGCTCCAGCCAGAGGCGAGGGATTCTCTTGCTGGTACTTTGTATGCTGCTGGCCCAGGCCGCCTTCGGATGTGGCGGAAGCGGTGGCGCCGGGGATACGACCCCTCCGACCATTGCCATCTCTGCACCCGCTCCGGAAGCCACAGTCGCGGGGATGGTGACGGTCACCGTCACGACGTCGGACAATGTAGCCGTGGCCGGCGTGCAGTTCAAAATTGACGACGCGAACGCCGGCGCCGAAATCACTCTTCCCCCCTTCTCCTTTGCGTGGGGGTCGAGGGATTCGCCGGCACGCCGAATCGGGGTTGCGCTGACATTGCCGGTCACGGCGACGCGCTGGCCGACATGTTCTATGGCTGGCGAGAAGGAATCCTGCAGCGAAGGGAGGAGCAAAAGCGGCAGATGCGCTGCGAACGATTTCAGTACTATCGCGGCCAGAAAATTAATCGAGCAACCGGTAAATCCGAGGCTCAAAACTGTAGCTTCTCAGAGGGAATCAGTCACTCTCAGAGGTGCTGAAGACGAGCAGTCACAAGAACAATCCACGTCTTGCTGACGCGTGAACCCCCGCGAGCGCCGGACCAGTTTCGTGACTAACTTAAGCTTTCAGGCCGCGGTCCTTCCAGAAGCCTTGTTCCCTTAAATGCGTTCTGAATCGCCTCTGTTATGGTCTTGTCCCTCGCACATACCTCCCACAAAGTCGTGTCAAACGCATGAATCACAATCTCGCTGCTCTCATACAATCCCTGGTCGAGTGGGAGAGTTGGGATCGGCTCGCCTTTGCGCACCCCCACGAAAACACCGTCTATCACTTGCTCGAAATCCTCCGCCAAGGAAACTAGCTCGCTCCAGCTTAGCTTCAAGCCGCTAGGTGAACGTGCGATCTGCTCTCGCAATTCCGACATGTTGCGACTCCAATCGGGCTTTGCTTCTGCTTCCAGCTCCAGGATGGCCCACGACAATCCCGAGCCGAAGACTTCTAGGACGTTGAGAATATCGGAAAGGTCGACGCCAGAAAAACCTTTATTTGTGATTTCGATTAGCCACGGCATATTGGCTGCCTATCTGAAGGGCAACGGGCCCAGCCTTCTTCCGGTTTGCGGGTCATACCAATGCTGATGGGGGTTCGGATGGTTTGCTCTCCCATGGTTCGTGAAATCTATATCCCTAATACGCCGTCCATTGGCATCAAACTCTCTCGCTTGGGGATTACTCGTACCTGGCTGACTTAAGCTCGGCCGCGTTCGTGAGCCCTTCGACCCGCAACTTCTGGCCGACGGTGGGTTCCGTGCTGCGTGGGACGGCGTTTGCCGCGCAGGCGCCGTCGCAGGACTTCAATGGCACGCGAGCGAACGAGCAGCAGACCGCTATCCGAAGTCACCCGTGATCCTTGAAAATCGACGCGCAAAAACCTGTTGAACGAGAGTTGAAAGGGCTGATTTTGGCTCTCACCCACTGGGTGTCCACCTCCGGAAGGCTTCCCTGTGCTCGGTTCACGCATGAACACAGCCAACGCAGATTTTCTACACCCTTATCACCTAGTTTCAAATCGAAAATCCGGGTTCCATTAGCCGCCGATAATTTGTTCGGCGGTTGCGCCTGCACTTCTCCTGTGAAGAAGCTAAGAAACTGAATTTACAAGGGTTAAGCAGCTCTCAAGTCTTGCAGAAACGTGTGGAGAGGACTGTCGTAAAAATGAAAACGATTTCCCTTGCTCCATTCGCAAGTAGCGCACGGGGTGCGCGCCGATTGCTTCTAGGGCAGCTTAACCTTTTGCATTTAAGGGGCTTATTGACAAACACCCTTACCGAAAACTCACTGCCACGTTTGGTCTGCAACATGCCCCCAGAAAAGCCGGACTCCTATAGGCGGATAGTTCCGCCCGGCAGAGCGCCCCTTTTACACGGTGGAGGTCGCAGGTTCAACTCCTGCTCCGCCTACCACTGGCAAGCCGACGCTCTTCGGCAAGAGTCGGGATCGTGGACACAGCCTTCATGTTGCGGATCGGCGGGCAAAGAGTTCCCACCAAGGTGTCGCTGCTGCTGTTGTCAGACGCCCTGCTGATTGTCCTGGGGCTGCTGATTGCCGTCTCCCTGCGTTTTCAGAGTACGCCGGCGATCCTGGGCCACCTGCAGCGGCCGGAGACTTTGCCCCGCTTCATCGTCGCCGTTCTGGTCTGCGGGATGGCGCTCTATCTAAGCGACCTGTATGACTTCCGAGTGGTGGAGCGCCGCAGCGAGATCTTCGTGCGGCTGTTGCAGGCGCTGGGCCTGGCCTGCTTCGCTCTGGCCATTGTGTTCTACCTGGCTCCCGACCTCAGCCTGGGCCGCGGCATCGCGGCGATTGCTGTGCCGCTGATCCTTGGACTGACGCTGGGCTGGCGCGTGGCGGTCGAAGAGGCCGGGTGGATGTTGGGCGGCAACGAGCGCGTGCTGATCGTCGGGACCGGCGCGACCGGCATCGCGCTGGCGCGCGAGATGGTGCAACGGCCCGAGTTGAACCTGAAGGTGGTCGGTTTTCTCGGCGAGCGCGGCGAAAACATCGGGAAGTCGCTGGTGAACCCGGGCATCATCGGAGTGGCAGGCGATGTGGAAGACATCGTCGCACAGCAGAAGATCAACCGCGTCGTCCTCTCGCTGGCGGAGCGGCGCGGGCGCTTACGTGGTGCGAATCCTAGAACGGGAAATGCAACCATCCGCCAATTCGGCATGACGAGAGCCTCACAGATTCGCCCAGGTATTACGTGCTACACACGGGTGCTTACGCTGGTTGTGTGTATCGTCTCCCTCACTGCCTACAATGCGCTGGCGCAGAGCCCCCCTCCGGCCACCGCGTCCGTTGACCAGGGCTCGCAGGACGCACAGTCTCAGACCGCTTTGAACCAAGCGTATGCGCTCCTGCGCATGGGCAAGCTCGAGGAAGCTGTGGCCGCGTTCAAGCGTGTCTTGGAGAGCAACCCGGAAAACCGCACGGTACGCCTCGAACTAGGCTACCTAAATGGGCGTCTGGGACGCTGGAGAGAGGCGATCCAGTACCTCGAACTGGTCAGCCACCAGGAGCCCGAAAATTTGAAACTGCGCCTCGATCTGGGGTACGCGCTTCAGAACCTGGGCGAGCTTGATCGGGCGGCGCAGGAATTCAAGGCCGTGTCCGAAGGGTCGGTAGAACTTCGGTCTGAGGCCCAGTCCGCGCTCGACAACGTCCGCAGTTTACAGGCAGCGCAGCCTGCCCGGGCGCAGGCCGCGCGAGAGCCCCAGCAGGATCGCTTACTCAATCAGGGTTATAACTGGCTTCGGGAAGGAAACCGCGCGGCCGCTCGGCAAGCGTTCGAGCGGGCCTTGGCCGAAGAGCCCACTAACGTCACCATCCTGAAGCAAATTGGGTATCTTGCGCTCGCGGAAGGGAACCTCCAGTTGGCGGCGGAAAGGTTTGAATCTGCCTGGCAGCTTGCGCCACAGGATTACGCCGCGGCGCTCCAGCTAGGGTTTATTTATGACCGCCTGCACCAAAGCGCGAAGGCGGAGGCGGCTTTCCGTGCAGCGCTGGCTAGTCCCGACCCCAAAACCTTCCGTGCCGCTCGAGGCGCCCTGAAAAATCTCCCGGGTGTCAGCCTGAACCGGGTGTATCTGGACGTCTTTGCTAGCCCGCTGTACGCGACACGGTTCTCAAACGGCATCGCTAACTTTTGGGCCCAACTCCACTGGCGCCCCCGACCCGACGGCCCAGTGACCCTCTATCTGGGGACGCGTATCACGCGCGATTCGCGCTCACGCGGTGGGAACTTGCCGGCGATTATCTCTGATAACGCGGCCCTGCTCGGGGTGGGTATCAACGTCCGCCCGCGCGGCTGGAACCTGAACTTCCAGGCCGAGGCGAACCTGGCGTTCAATCTGACTCAGCCTGCTGGTCCGAACCGCGACGTGCGGCCCGATTACCGGGCGGTCCTGAGCTATTACCGCCGTTGGGACTCACGGCTATGGGGCCCCATTGGGGCACTGACGTTCGAGCGTCTCCGCGGTGAACGGCTGTTCACCGATCTCGATACCAGTTTGGGCTACTACAGCCGCTATCGGGACAACGTCATTGGGTACCTCCAGCTGCGGGAGGGATTGCGATTGGCGAATTTTGGCGCATCGAGCCTCGCGGGATACATGGTTCTCAATCTGGCTAAAGATACCAATCGCGATTTTTACAACAACGTAGGTGAGGTTGGCGCGGGCTTGGAATTCCGCCCGCATCGAAATCTGAATTTGAGTCTGCGGGCTGCATACTTGCGCGGGATCTATTACGGAATCGAAGGCCGCGATCCCAACCCCTTCCGGCCCAGCTATAACGACTTTCGGCTCACCTTGTTTTTCGGCCATCGGTTCTGAAGGTAGGTCCATGCACATCTGGATCGAAATCTTGCGATGGTTTTTAATCGTGGCGGCCGTGGGATTCCTCATCAGCGGCCTAGACGACCTATTTGTGGATTTGTACTACTACGTTCGGCGGCTCTACCGGCGCCTCTTTATTACGAATCGTTATCCCAGATTGGACGAGAAGGACCTGCGAAAAATTCCCGAAAAGCCTATCGCCATCATGATCCCCGCCTGGGACGAACATGCGGTCATCGGCCAAATGCTGGAGCACACATTGCACTGGCTTGATTACAGCAACTACCAAATTTTCGTCGGAGTCTATCCCAACGATGAACGCACAATGATGGCGGTGGCCGCGGTCCAAGAACGTGATCCCCGCATCCACCGAATCGTCTGCCCCCACAACGGCCCCACCAACAAGGCTGATTGCCTTAACTGGGTATTTGAGGGTATTCGCCTGCACGAGAAGCAGAGCGGCTTGAAATTTGTAATCTTTGTGATCCATGACTCCGAGGACATCATCTATCCGTTAGCCTTTAAGCTGATGAATTATCTGGTCCCCCGTATTGGCATGGTTCAGTTGCCTGTGGTGCCACTTGAGATGCCCTTGCACAACCTGACCGCGGGAACCTATCTGGACGAATTTGCTGAGTTCCATACCAAGGATCTTTTGGTGCGGGAACGTGTGGCTCGCATGATCCCGTCGGCTGGTGTCGGCACAGCGTTCAGCCGCGAAGTCATCGACGAGTTGGCAAAGAACAAGCGGAACCAACTTTTTAACGTGCTGACCCTTACTGAGGATTACGACTTCGGCTTCCGCATCAAGGAGCTGAACAAGAAATCGATTCTTCTCCACTTTTCTGTTGAGCGCACGCAGGTTGTCCAGGCCGGTTGGTTCCGCAAGCGAGAGAAACTGAAAAAGGTGCGCGAGCTGGTCGCCACGCGGGAATTCTTTCCCGTGCACTTTTCCGATGCAGTACGCCAGAAGTCGCGCTGGGTGTTCGGGATCGTGTTCCAGGGCTGGGCGCAGATCGGCTGGGTGGGGGGCGCCGGGATGCGCTATATGCTCTGGCGCGACCGCAAGACGCTGGTGTCTAACCTCATCAACGTCGTGGGTTACCTGCTCATTCTGTTTTACCTAGGCACGTATCTCGTCGCGTTTATTGCAACAGGGCGAGGCCACGGGACGGTGCCGGTCCTGGTCTCCCGCGAAAGCTGGTTGTGGACGGTGATCGTCGTGGACACAATCCTGATGCTGCACCGAATGGTGCAGCGGACGATTGCCGTCTTGCGGGTGTCGCATTGGAAACAGGCTCTGCTTTCCATTCCCCGGCTGGTTTGGGGCAACATCATCAATTTCTGTGCCGTTTGGTCGGCGGCGCGTCAGTTTTTCCGCTGGAGCCTACTGGGGGAGAAAGTCAGTTGGACCAAAACGGCTCACGCGTTTCCCACAGAGGCCCAATTGGTGGGGTTCAGGCGCAAACTGGGCGATCTGTTGCTCGAAAATCGCCTGCTTTCTCTAGCGCATCTCGGGCACGCCCTCGAGGTGCAAAAAGGGACGGGTGAAAAGTTGGGCGTTGTGCTGACGCGCCTGGGCTATATTTGCGAGGATGAGCTTCTACCAGTCCTCAGTGGGCAGCTTCGCATCGAGGCGCAGCGCATCGACCATCAGGACATCAGCCCTTCGTTACTAAGGCTCATTCCGGAGAGCGCAGCTCGCGAGCACCTGATACTAGTGGTATGCGCAGAAGAGCACTCCCTGGTTATCGCGACCGCCGACCCCACAAGCGACGCGCTAAAGGAATGGTTGCACCGCAACTTCCCACATCCCTACCGAATGGTGCTGGCCGGACGAGAGAACTTGCTTGATGTGATTGACCGGGCCTACAGAGGAACCGCGGCGTCGCGGCGTCGCCCTGGGTAGGGTGTCCCGCTTTTAGTTGAAACTTAGGAGAAGGAGTAGCGGCTCTCGACCCGAACTGGATTAGCGTTCGGGGTGAACAACCTTCAAGTTCTTGAAAGGAGAGCCGCGATGGGGAACAGATACTAGAGACGTACGGGGAAGTCCAAGGGGAGGTTCGAGAAGGTGGCGGGCCGGGGGAGTTGGCGGTGCGGTTGCCGTAGCGCGCGATGCCGCTGGCAACACGTCCACCAGTGGCTCGGTGACCCTCAACGTGAACAATGCAACTTCGGATACCACGCCGCCGGTGATCAGCGGCATCCTGGCCAGCCCAAACGTTTCGAGTGCGGTGATCAGTTGGGCAACAAATGAAGCGGCGGACTCGCAGGTGGAATACGGCGCCACGGCTGCCTACGGCCAGAACTCGGCGCTCGATTCCACCAACAGGACATTGATTGGCAGCACTTCACCGGTACCGGGCCGGACACCAGCTAGATGAGCAGCGGCTTTGAGTACATTGACGAAATCCGCCCGACGTGGTTCGTCTATGCGACGGCCGGCGCGGCTTCGTACTCACAGGCCGGCGGTGGGAGAGGTTGGACGCCGGAAGCGCGACTCAGCCTGGTGAAAGCGTTTAAGACTTCCAAGCTGACGCTGGCCTTCGGCCGCACGCACACCTCTTCGGGGTATATCTCCAGCCGCTACAACAACCGGTATGACGCGGGCTACTCCGTCCGCTTTGGCCCCAAGGCCATCGTGGACTTCGGTGGCGGCTACTTCCGGGAAAACAGCTTTGTCGAGCACCTGTCGGGGACCTACGCCATCGGCAGAGTCCGCTACCAGTTGCTCCGCCAGGTGAGCTGGTTCGCCATGTACACCTACCGGCCGCAGGCCGGCAACAGCGTCCAGGTTCCAGCCGAGCGACGGAATTACTTCATCACCGGCGTGCAGTGGACCAGCGCCTCGGCGAGCGATCTGTATTAGGTAAATTATCGCTTTCCAGATGGAACAACCCATTTCCCTTTCACGCGAGCCCGTCTTGCTGCTCCTCATCGGCACATTCTTCTTGTGCCTGGTGGCTGTATGTCGCTCGCTCCTTCGCTGGTTCCTTCCTCAACAGAGAGTTCCTGCAAGTCCAGACGCCGGCCCGGCAGGGGTGCGCGTACCGGAGGCAAAGGGAAGTAGAGGGTATTCGTCGGAAAGTGATTTCCCTAGTCCATCAGCCCGGCGAATCGAGTCGATCCCCTCTCTGGAGCAGCCTTTCAACGCACTGAAAATAAAACAGATAGAATGAACACGCGGGGCCAAAAAGAACTCCCCTTTGGCAAGCACCGTGCTCTCCTTACGGACAAATATTTTTGCTGGCTTTGCGCCCAACTGGAGGGCCCTTTGCCGGACCATATTTCATCGGTTCACAAGACCGAGCGTCTCTCTGGAGATGCACAGATTCGCGACTACTTGCGGATGGCCAAGCGGCGGAAGTGGTGGATTGGCCTTACTACTCTGGCCGTTTTTCTGACCGCGCTGGTGCTCGCCATCCAGTTACCTAATATCCACCGAGCCGAGACGGTGATCCTGGTGGACCCCCAGAAGGTGCCGGACAGCTACGTGGCCTCGACCGTGTCCAGCTCGATCGCTGACCGGCTCTCGACCATGCAGCAGCAGGTGATGTCGCCCTCGCGGCTGCAGCGCATCATCGACGAAATGGGTCTCTACGCGGAGCTCCGCGGTCAGAAGACCACCGAAGACATCATCCATATTATGCAGGGCGCGACGGCGATTGAAGTGGTGGCGCCGAGCGACCGCCGCCTGAGCGCGTTCCGCATCGCCTTCCACGGGCGTGACCCGGTGATGACGGCGAAGGTCTGCAACCGCCTGGCGGCCCTCTTCATCGAGGAAAACCTCCAGGTGCGCGCGCAGCAGTTCACCGGCACGGCGGAATTTCTCCAGGACGAACTCCAGAACACCAAGGCGCAGCTGGAAGTGAAGGAAAAGGAGCTCGGGCGAATCAAGAGCACGTACGTGCTCGATCTGCCGGAATCCAAGCAGTATCACCTGGAAGCGCTGACCACGCTGCGGACACAGCTCCAGACCAATGTGGACCGCGTCAATCGTGCGCAGCAGGAAAAAGTCTATATGCAGTCCTTGATGGTCACCTCGAACCCGACCGTCGATCTGGACGCGGGCGGAGCGATGGGTCTTTCCGCTTCCGCCAGCCCACTCCAGCGGCTCGAACAGCAGCTGGCGACACTCCGCGCTCGCTACGGCCCGAACTACCCGGAGGTCCGCAAGCTCCAGTCGCAGGTAGAAGAGATGAAGAAGAACTCAGGCGAGGTGGCGCAGCAGGCGCCGGCGATTGACGAAGTCAACCGCGCCGGGCGGCGTGGTTCGCGCAACCCCTTCCTCGAAGCGCAATTGCAGAAGCTCGACCAGGAAATCGATGACTCGACCAAAGCGCAGGCGCAATTGCGCGAACGGATCAACTTCCACGTCTCGAAGCTCGAGCGCGTACCGATCTTCAAACAGCAGATCAGCGGGTTGATGCGCGACTACGACACCCTGCGGACGCATTACAACGGGCTGCTCGACAAGAAACTCTCGGCGGAGATGGCCAGCGAGCTCGAGGCCCGGCAGAAGGGTGAGCGCTTCGTCATCCTCGACCCGGCGCAGGCGCCGCAGAAGCCGTTCAGCCCCAACCGCAAGTTGCTGGCGCTGGCCGGTCTGGTGGGCGGCCTGCTGGCCGGCATCTGCCTGGCCATCATGGTGGAAATGACCGACCAGTCCGTGCGCACCGAAGATGAAGTGGCGCGCCTGCTGGGCAAGCCGATCCTGGGCGACATCCCACGCATCAGCACGCCGCGGCAACGCGGCCGCGACCTGTTTCGCGCACTGAGCGCGGTCACCGCCACGGTGGTGGGCTCGGTGGGCCTGGGCATGCTGCTCTCGTTCGTGATCGGAAGGCTCCTCTAATATGTATCTGGAATACTTCAACCTGAACGAGGAGCCGTTCCGGCTGACGCCGGACCCGCGGTTCCTGCACCTGGCCGAACCGCACCGCGACGCCCTGCGAATGTTGCTGCAGACCGTCGTGATGCGAAAGGGCTTTGCGGTGTGCGCCGGGCCGGTGGGCACCGGAAAGACCACTCTGCTCCACGCGGCGATACACATCCTGACCGACCGAACCCTGGCCAAGAGCCCGATCGCCTCGGCCATGATCGTCCACCCGCTGCTGAGCCGCAATGAATTCCTCGAAGCGCTGCTCGAGGAGTTTGAGGTGTGCTGCCCGGCGGGGAACAAACAGCGGCAACTGCTGGCGCTCCAGCAAATGCTGCTCGAAGTGCAGGGCCGGGGCTCAACGGCCGTGCTGGTGATTGACGAAGCACACCTGCTGAGCATGGACCTGCTCGAAGAGATCCGGCTGCTCAGCAACCTGGACAGCTACCGAGAAAAGCTGCTCCAGGTCATCCTCTGCGGCCAGTCCGAGTTGCTTCCCCTGCTGGCCCGGCCGGAGATGGCCGCACTGCGGCAGCGCATCGCCGGCCAGTGCGTGCTCCGCCCGCTCACTCTTGCGGAGATGCGCTCGTACGTCATCGAGCGGCTTTACGTGGCCGGTCTGAAAGGCTCATCGCCCTTCCCCGGACCGGCCCTCGAGCTGATCCACCACTTCTCCCAGGGCGTGCCGCGACGGATCAACCTGATCTGCACGGACGCGCTGGCCCTAGCTTTCGAGTCGAAACGCAAACCCATTGAACCGGACATCATCCAGGAGGCCGCGGCGGCGCTGGGTCTGGCCGGTGCGAGTCCCGGCAAATCCACCACTGGCTCCCGACCGAGGAGTTCGCCGGAAGCCCAGGTGGCCGCCTCAGCAGTGGATACCTTGATGGATGCGATGCGCGAGGGTCGCACGATCGCACGGAGCGAACCATGAGCAAATTCCTGAAGCAAATCCGAAATACTGAGGCGCGCGGCGCGGAGACCACCCCGGCCGAGGTGTTGAACGCCCAGCAGGTGCTGGAAAGCGTCCGCGGAGCCGAGCGCGTCTCGGTGGCCGTGTCCGACGACCGGCTGCAGTCTTGCCGGAAGATCCGCTTGATGGGCTCGGCCTCGGTGCCGCTGCTGATGAGCAATGGCGAATCGAGCGAGCTGGCCAAGGATGCCTACCGCGCCCTGCGCACGCGTCTGATGCGCCTGCAGGGAATGCAGGGCACGCGCTCGGTGGTGGTGACCAGCAGCATCCCGGGGGAGGGCAAGACCTTCACCTCGCTCAACCTTGCCGTTTGCTGCGCGCAACGCAGTGAGCTGCGCGTTTTGCTGGTGGACGCCGACCTGCGGACCCGCGGGCTCTCTGGGTTGCTCGGGTTCCCCTCCGGCCCCGGCCTGGGTGAGATGCTGTCCGGCCAGGCAGGCTTCGAAGAGGCGGTGTGCGGCACCGACCTTCCCAACCTGTACACGGTGGCGGCCGGAAGCAGCCCGATTCCTTCGCCGGAACTCTTCGCCGGCAGCTGCTGGACGGAGTTCATCGGCTGGGCCAGCGAGAGCTTCAAGATCATCCTCATCGATTCCCCGCCGATCCTGCCGCTGGCCGACTTCGAACTGCTGTCGCACAACTGCGACGGCGTGCTGCTGGTCGTCCGCGCCAACCGCACGCAGCGAGACACGCTTCAGAAGGCCGCGCGCTACGTCGACGCCAAGAAAATGCTGGGTGTCGTGTTTAACTCGAACGAGGGTGACGGCGGGCAATACTACTACTACTGAACACTGGCCCGGTCCCGCCCACCGGCGCCCGGACCGGGCAGCTCTTCGCTCGCCGTACACTTTTTAGAAGCAGGAGGAATTCTTTCGGGCAGAACCGTTTGCGGCCGTTCGATCGAAACAATTTTCGTCGGTGGAGGCAGAGGCCCTTATTTCTGATGAGGAGGAAGCAATGTATCCGAATCTAAAGCTGGAAATCTTCAAACTTGGGATCCACCAGAACCATCTGGCCCGCGAGGTCGGAATTGGCGAGACGATTCTGAGCAAGATCATTCACGGCTACCGAGAACCATCTGAGGCGGAGCGGGCCAAGCTGGCCACCTACCTGAACGCGGACCCGGCGTGGCTGTTCCAGAAGTACGAAGGGGGACGGCCGGCCCAGAGCGCGGGCCCGCCGGCTGTGGAAGCTCCGCAGGAAAGGAAAGATGGCCAATCCTGAACTTAGGACACTTCCTTTGGCGAACACTGCGGCCCGGACCGAATCCGGGCCGGTGCGCATTCGACCGCTTGCTGGGGAAGGGGAAATTGCCTGGGATCGTTTCGTGTTTGCCCAGCCGAGCGGCAGTTTTTTTCAACTGACCGGCTGGAAGCGCGTCCTCGAAAAAACGTTTCAGTATGACTCCCGCGACCTCTGCGCCGAGCGTGAAGGGCGCATCATCGGCGTCCTGCCTCTTTTTCTCATCTCCAACTGGATCGTGGGCCGCGCGCTGATCTCCGTGCCGCTGGGGGTCTATGGCGGGATCTGTGCCGAGGAGGAAGCGTCGGAAAACGCTTTGCGCGAGGCAGCGGAAGAGATGGCCGCGCGCGAAGGCGTGGACTACCTCGAGCTGCGCAATCGCAATGGGAACCGCTACGCGGGCTATCATCCCAACGCGCTCTACACCACCTTCAGCGGCCCGCTGCCAGCGAGCGCGGACCTGGTCTCCAAATCACTGCCGAAGGACACCCGCTACATGATCCGCAAGGGGCAGAAAAATGCCCTGGAGCTGCGCCGCGGCATGGAGCAGCTCGGCACCTTCTACCGCCTGTTCGCGCAGAACATGAAGCGCCACGGGACGCCGGTCTTTCCCCGCGCCTCGTGTTAACAGCCGACGGGCGAGCCGGCCAACGGGTTGCAAAGATGTTCGCAGGAAAAACCCGGCTCGCCTGCTGCGCTGCCTACCAGCAGATCCCCGTGTAGTTCTTCAGACCGCCCGGGCGGCGGTCCTTGTCCAGGTGAACCAGGTCAATCACGATGTGGTCGGGACGAATGGCTGAGTACAGCTCTTGGTTGCATTTCGTATTCGCGCCGAGGACGACGACCTCGGCGTTTTTCACCACGTCTTGCAGGTTTTCGGTAAGCAGCACGCCGATGTGCGGGATTTCGTCTTCGATGAACTGGCGATTGGAGCCGATCAGGCGTCCGAGCGACACGCTCTCATCCCACACCTGAAGCTGGCAGCCTTCACCGAGCAGCCGCTTCACCAGATGCACCAGCGGGCTCTCGCGCAGGTCGTCTGTGCCGGACTTGAAGCTCAGCCCGACCATGCCCACCTTGCGCTTGCCAGTTCGCAGGATCATGTCTGCGGCGCGGTGGATGTGCGCGTCGTTGCTGGGCAGGATGGATTCGAGCAGCGGCAGCTTCAGGTCGAGCTCCTTGGCGCGATAGGTGAGCGCGCGGAGGTCCT
>Ga0209002_10001782_pt1 | contig 17390 bp, 19 predicted proteins | sample Rifsed16ft2_FD_184010 | JGI IMG/M metagenome (GOLD analysis project Ga0209002, IMG submission 184010) | Soil microbial communities from Rifle, Colorado, USA - sediment 16ft 2 (version 2) | ecosystem: Environmental > Terrestrial > Deep subsurface > Rock core/Sediment | place: Rifle, Colorado... | reverse complement strand
CGTCCTCCGCGCTCTCCGGCTGGACGACCACGTCCGGCGTCGTGCGGATTAGCATCCGCCTCAGCGTGTCGGGGATGTCCGCCTGGTCCCTCGAGTACAGGTCGAGCTCCGCGCCCCGCCAGATAATCCGGGCCTTCGGGCCGAGGACCCGCCGCAGCTCCCTCGCGATCGGAAGCTCGGGCTCGACATCCGAAGGCATCAAGGGTCCGGCCTCGCCCGGGCCGCCGGTCTCCAAGGCGTGAACCGCCATCCTGGTCCCGCCGCGATGCCCCCGCCGTGCGCTCGGGGGCGACTCCTACGGAACGTTTCGAATCGCGCTATCGTATAAATAACGCACGCGGAAGAAAGCGGTCGAATGTCTTCTTCTTGTTCGATTCGAAAATCATTGTATCCTCGCATCGGCGTTCTGTCGAACAATGACCATTGCGGCGAGACCTACGATGCCGCCTTCAGCGCCGTGACCACATGGTCCGCAGTCCGGCGGGCCATCGCCATGATCGCGATCATCGGGTTCACGCCGGGGGCGGACGGGAGCACGCTCCCGTCCCCGACGAACACGCTCTCGGCCCCGCGCAGCCGCCCGGTGGGCGTCGTGGGCATCCGTTCGGAGGCCCCCATCGGCACGCTCCCCATCGCGTGCGCGGAGAACAGGGCGATCCCATTCTCCCGGATGCCGAGGCGACGCGCTCGCTCCGCGAACGCGTCGACCTCCGAAGGCGCGATCGGTCCGTCACGGTCCGGGATCTCGCAGGGCTCGTTGTGGATGCTCCAGACGGACCGCGCGCCGGCCGCCGCGTGGATCCGGGCGGACTCGATGATCCCCCGGATCATCATCTCACGGTCCTCGCGCGCCATCCGGTACTCCATCACGGGGTTCCCCTGGGCGTCGACAGTGACGCGTCCCGCCGTGGTGTCGCGCACGAGGATGATGTTCGCTGCGAGGTGGCGGTAGAGCCGCATCCGCTCCTTGTGGGCCCGCCCGCCCTGCCAGGGGAAGCCCAGCGCCGTGAGGCCCGGGTGTGCGGGCGCGGTCTCAATCCAGAACCCGTGGTGGTCCCCGAGCCCGAGCCACCGGTCGATCGTGAGGGTCTGCGGGACGCCCGCCCACATCCGGATGTCGTGGCGGTACACGCCCCCGACCCCCGTCGTCGGGTCGAGCCGGAGCCCCCGCCCGATCCCGGGGTGGCGGAACCCGGAGCGGAGCAGGAGGGCGGGGGTCTGGATCCCGCCCGCCGCCACGACGACGACCTTCGCGCGGATCTCGAGCCTGCGTTCCCGACCGTCGGACCGATGCACCGCCTCAACGGTCGTGCCGCCGGTCCGCGTGGAGATCGTCCGGGCCTCCGTGTCGAACAGGAACCGCGCCCCGTGGCGGGCCGCGTCCGGGAGGTACGTGGCGAGCGTCGACTGCTTCGCGGAGTAGATGCACCCGAAGTTGCAGTAGTCGCAGCGGTTCTCGCAGCCCCGCGCGTTCTTCGCGGTGACGTGGAAGTCCCGGCCCTCCTCGTACCCGAGCGCCAGGCACCCGCGGCGGAGCACCTCGCTGGGCGGCGTGAGCACGGACTCCCCCGTCGTCACGCCGAGGCGGTCCCACACCTCGTCGATGCAGGCCTGGAACCCGGGGCCCGTGAGCCCGGGGATCCCGTACACCCGCTCCCACTCTTCGAGCGCCCATGGCGGGGGCCGGAGGGAAGTCATCCAGTTCACGGTCGTCCCGCCACCTGCGACCCGCCCATGGAGCACCCCGAACGCGAAGTCCTTCGTCGTCATCAGGCCGTGGCGCTCGAGCATCCCGTCCGTCCCGGGGAGCTCCCGCTGCGTGAACGTGTCCGGCGTCAGGAGCGCGCCCGCCTCGATCACGAGGACGCGGTGGCCCGCCTCCGCGGCCTTCGCGGCGATCACCGCGCCGCCCGCCCCGGAGCCGATTACGGCGAGATCCGTGTCGACGGTGGCGTCCGCGTCCACGGCCATGGGCTCGATCCGGAGTTCCGGAGACGTTCGATGGCGGGCCCGCTCCACGTCGTCCGGCGGGTCGTACCCGATCGCGGGCCAGTTCGGGTTCCTCCCGTCCGGCCCGAGGGCCGTGTAGTAGAGGAACGCGGTGAACCGCTTCACCGCATGGAAGCCGCGCCGCTTCAGGCCGAGCCGGCTCCGGGTCCACGCCTTGAGGTACCGCTCCCGCCCCTCCGCGGACAGATTCCGGAACCGCACGGGCCGGCCCGCGAGGACCAGGTTCATCAGGGGGCTCTCGACGGCCCGCAGCAGGAGGAGGAACTGCTTCTGGACGTCCGGGGGCTGGTAGTCCTGGATCGCCTGGGCGATGAGCGGATCGACGCCGAGGTCGCTCGCGGACCCGCCCAGGGGCTCGCGCGGATCGCCCGTGCGGGGCACGATTGTGTCCGCGAGGAGACGGAGGGTCTCCCGCTCGCCCGGGGAAAGCTCCAAGGACTCGCCGGCGGGGAATAGGCCGTGCGGCATACCTTTTTCCGCCCGGCGGGCCATCCCACGGGTCCCCCTCTCGGGGGAGGACGAAGGCATGCCACACTATTTCGTGTTGGGGAACTGGACGGACCAGGGAGTTCGGAACGTGCGGGAGTCGCCGAAGCGGGTCGACGCCGCGAAGGCCATGGCGGAGAAGCTGGGCGGGAAGCTGGAGCTGTTCTACACGATGGGGAAGTACGACTTCATCGGGGTCGCAGAGGCCCCGAACGACGACGCCGTGATGCAGCTCGCGCTCCAGATCGGGAGCCAGGGCAACGCGCGGACGACGACGATCAAGGCGTGGACCGTGAACGAGGCCACCAAGGTCCTTGCGAAGATCCAGTAGATTGCGTCTGCGGGCTGACGCGAGGAAGAGGACAGCGCACGCTGCATTACCGGCCCGGGACCTTGTACTCGTCGTCGCTGATCGACTTCCAGTCCACGGGCGTGCGTCGCTTCTTCCCCTTCACCGAGAGGAATCGCTCGACCGACTCCTTGGACGAAAGCGCCGGGACGGCTCGCCTCTTGGGCCCCACTTTGCGCTTCATTCTATGGGCCGGTAGAGGCTCGCAGGCCTTATGGCTTCTCACGGCGGCGGGAAAGTACGCCCCTATTGTCTAATGGGGCATGGGGCTTCGCGCCTCAAATCGTGGCGAAAATCGCCGACCGCTGCCGGTCGAGGTGGCCCTTGTACGCGTCGATCCGGCGGACGAGCTCCTGGATCTCGGGCGTGTCCCCGAGGCCGAGGGCGTCCTGCCGGAGGGCGTCGAGCGTGCCGTCCACCGCGTCCAGGACGCGGATGGCGGCGTTCGGTTCGAGGGAGTCGATCGTGTCTTCGAGCTGGCGGGTCATCGTGGCACCGAACCGCTGGACGGCCCATGGCCTATTTATGACTCACGCATCGGAATATTCCGCTGAGACGATGCCCCGATTTGGCCCAACTGAGCCAAAACGCGGGGCCGACGCCCTTCGGCGCCCCGCCTCCTTAGTGTATGTATGCTTTCCTTCCTTACAGACCGAGGATTCTTCCGCCTCCGGGCCGACTTGTCCCCCGCCATGATCGCCTCACCCGTCGTCCAGTTCTACACGAAGGAATTCTTCGAGGAGCTCGCCCGCCGCTTGAACGAGGATGAGGCCTGGCTCAAGTGGGGCACGGAGCTGAACGCCCGGATTGTCTGCAGCGCGGTGGACATCGGGCGGGCCTTCCTGATCGACATCAAGGCGGGAGAGGTCCGCACGAGTGAGGTCTTCGACGACATGCCTGCGAAGTTCAAGCTCCAGGGCAAGTACGAGAGCTGGGTGAAGCTCTGCAAGGGCGAGGCGGAGCTCGAGAAGCTGATCCAGACGGGCCGGATCCGCCTCACGGGCTCGATGCCGAACCTGATGGGGATGGCGGGCCCTCTGAACCGGATCGTGATGGTCGCTCGGTCGTTCCCGAAGACCTTTTGACGGGCCGAAACACCGCCGGGCGACGTCAGGCTTTTAGGCCCAGCGACCCATCGCGCGGCGGGGGGAACGCGATGGTCAACCCGGTGTTCATGCAGAACCTCCTCGGGTGCATCAACAAGGAGCTGAAGGGGATGCTCGCCGGACCGCCCGCGGTCTGGCCGGGCGGCGTCGAGATGGACCACTATAAGGGCCTCGCGAGCGCGCTCGCGGTCCGGATCGTGCCGTTCATGAAGGAGACGTACCAGGCGACGGAGTTCGTCTTCGGCGCGATCCCGGTGAACAACGCGATCGTGCCGCGGATGTACTTCCAGTGCGCAGTCCTGAACGTGGGCGGGAAGAACGTGCCCGGCGTGGGCAACTTCGGGGCCGTCGTCCGGGCGCCGGTCCCGGAGACGTACGTGGCCCCGTACGCGGACTGGAAGTATCGCCTCCTCCCGCTGTCCGCCTTCACCGGGGAGGACGTGAGCGCCTCGAAGGTGTTCAAGGCGAAGGTCGGCTGGAACCCGCTCCTCGAGGCGGTGAACAACGACAAGAAGGCGCTGAAGGCCCTCGGGAAGCCGTGGAACTCCTCCACGGTCGGGAACTACAAGGTGAAGATGGACAGCATGCGGATCCCGGGCTTCGTGCAGCTCGCGCCGTACAAGGGCCACACGCTGATGACCGCGGAGTCCACCCCGGGGATCGGCGCGAACGTGGACAAGCCGCTCTACGACTTCAAGGACCTCCACGAGGTGTTCTTCACGCTTGCGGCGCACGTGATCGCGCATCCGATGCCGGGTCCTGACGTCGGCAACCTGTACCTGAACCAGGGCAACGCGGCGTTGATGGACCTCATGACGAAGGCCGTGAATGTCGCCGCAGGACCGCCGGCCGGCGCAACGCCTGCCCAGGGGCCCCCACAAGGTTAAGCCGCGCCCGGCCTTCCACGGCCCCGGTGGGGAGCATGTCCGAATACGAGGCCCTCGCGAAGACCGTGATTAAGAAGACGCTGCACGTCAAGCCGAAGGAGAATGTGACCGTGGAGTGCTGGAACCACGGCCTCCCGGTCGCCACGGAGTTCGTCTACCAGCTGCGCGCGGCGGGCGCCCGCCCGATGCTGCTGTTCGAGGACGAGGCGACCGTCTGGCGGTCCATTTCGACCCTCCCGAAGTCGAAGCTCGGGCAGGTCGGGAGCCACGAGTGGAAGGCGATGGACGAGGCGGACGCATACGTGTTCATCCCGGGCCCCGCGGACATCACGAAGGTCCGCGAGCTCGGCGTCGACAAGTGGGAGGCGTTCACGGGGTACAACTCGGACTGGTACAAGCGCGCGAAGAAGAACCGACTCCGCGGGGCCCGCCTCTCCCTGGGATACGCCTCCGCGCAGCGGGCCGCCGCGTACGGCTTCGACCTCGACGCGTGGCGGGCAATGCTCCTCGAGGCGAGCGCCGTGGACCCGCGGGAGATCGTCCGGCGCGGGCGGAAGGTCCAGTCGTTGCTGTCGAAGAAGGGCCGCCTCGAGATCTCCGCGCCGAACGGGACCCGGTTCTCCTGCGACCTCGTGGGGCGGGCGGCGGGGATCGACGACGGCGTCGTATCCGAGGAAGACCTCGACGAGGGCGAGAACGTCACGAACGTCCCGGCGGGGGAGGCGTACGTCGTCCCCGACGAGAAGAGCGCGGAGGGGACGATCGTGTTCGACCGCCCCGTCGCATACCTTGGGCGGTGGATCCGCGGAATCTCGCTCGCGTTCGACAACGGCCGCCTCACGAAGTGGAGCGCAACGGAGAACGCCGACCTGATCCAGAAGGACTGGGACGCGGCGAAGGGCCCCAGGGACCGCCTTGGCTACGTTGACATCGGGCTGAACCCGAAGGGCCGCCAGGGCTTCCTCCAGGACGTCATCGCGGCGGGGAACGTGTACGTCGCCGTGGGCGACAACGACGAGGTGGGCGGGAAGAACAAGACCGATTTCTTCCTCGGGTCCTCCCTGACCGGGGCGACCGTCGCCGTGAACGGGAAGGCGCTCGTGAAGGACGGCGCGCTCGCGGTCTAGGCCCTCGCTCCCGGAATGTGAAGTGACTGTCGCGGCGGCGAGCGGATGTTCTCGGCGGGGATTTTGTAAACCGCAGCTTTATGAAACCGAGGCGCCTTGTGCGGGCCCACATCCATGGTCGTCGCGGGCGGTGACCACGGCATCGACTCCGAGGTGCAGGACCTGCGGGAGAGCGACCGCGAGGTCCTCGACCTCCTGAGGAACGAACCCGCCTCGGCGGTCGGCTTCCAGGGCCTCAAGCGGCGGCTGGGCCTCCACCCGGAGAAGTTGAGCCGCGCCCTGCGCCGCCTCGAGCGGGACGACCTCGTCGAGAAGACGGACCTCGGGTACCGCCTCGCGGGGCGGGCCCGCGCGTTCCTCTCCCCGACCGCGATCCGGCCCGCGACGCCGGCGATCCCCGTCCTGCAGACGTTCCTCCCGCCCGAGGTACACCTCCCGGAGCTCGCCGCGTACCTCCGGGGGAAATGGTTCGGGGACCTGCGGTGGTACGGGCTCATGGAGACGCCCGAGGAGCTCACCCTGTCCTGGCTCTCGGAGGACGACGGGATCCAGATCGACGCCCGCCTCCGGACGGGGGCGCTGTCGATTGAGGCCCGCATCGCGCACCCGTCCCAGTTCCCCGCCGCGACGATGGCGGCCCACGAGCTGTTCCAGCACATCGCGCAGGCGTACGGCCGCGTAGCGATGAACGGGTAGAGACCCCCGCCCCTGGCTGTGACTCGTTCTCCATTTCTCGAGTCAATATGGCCCCGCCCCGCATTGGCCTTGGCGGGAATCCAACCATGACGACGACAATTGGACTCACGTGCTCCGACGGGGTCGTCCTCGCCGCGGACAAGCGGGCGAGTAAGGGCTTCTTCGTCGGATCGAAGGCGGTGAACAAGCTGTTCAAGCTCGACGAAGCGACCGCAATCGCGATTGCGGGCCAGATGAGCGACGCGGAGTACCTCGTGAACCTCGCGAAGGCGGAGCGGCGCCTGATCTCGCTGCGGCGGGGCTACCCGCTCAGCGTCCACGAGAGCGCCCGCCTGATCTCGAGCATCGTGTACAGCGGGATGAAGTCGTACAACCCGTACTTCGTGGAGCTCGTCGTGGCGGGTGTCGACGCGGAGGGCCCGCACGTGTACACGGCGGACATGAGCGGGGCGATCACGACCGAGCCCTTCATGGCATCCGGGTCCGGGAGCCCGCTCGCGTACGGCGTGCTCGAGCAGGGCTTCCGCGCGGGCCTGGACATCGAGGCCGGGAAGCGCCTCGCGGAGCAGGCCGTGCGGGCGGCGATGGAGCGGGACCCGGGCAGCGGGAACGGGGTGGACGTGCTCGCGCTCCCGAACGGGAACTGGCGGGGGGTGGCGTGATGGCGATGGAGGGCGGGATGCAGCGGATGCCGTTCTTCTACAGCCCGGAGGGCCGGCTCCTCCAGGTCGACTACGCGATGGCGGCGGTGGGCCGCGGGTCCACGACCCTCGGCCTGAAGACGAAGGAGTTCGCGGTCCTCTCGAGCCACGTGAAGCCCACGCGGAGCCTCCTGGAGCCCGCGGAGAAGGTGTTCGTCGTGGACGAGCACGTCGGCGCGACGGGCAGTGGGTACATTGGCGACGTGAACTCGCTCGTGGACGAGATCCGCGTGCAGGCCCAGCGGCACCGCCTCGTGTACGACACGCCCGCGGACGTCGGCTCCCTCGCCCGCCACGTCGGGCAGTACCTCCACAACTTCACCCTGTACACGGTCCGGCCCTTCGGGGCCTCTCTGGTCCTGGCGGGCGCAGACCCCCTCGGGATGCAGCTCGTGCAGATCGACCCGAGCGGGACGACGTTCCGCGGGAACGGGTTCGCGATCGGCGCGGGCGCGGACGAGGCCCTGGAGGTCCTGACGAAGGGCTACCGGGAGGACCTGACGCTGGACGAGGCAATCGCGCTGAACACGCGGGCGATCGAGGCCCTGAACGGCGGGGGCACCGCGATCGAGCACGGGGTTATCACGCGGGAGTCCGGGAAGTTCGTGCACCTGAACGGCGGGAAGGCCCCGAGACCGCCCGCCCCGAAGACGAACTAGGCCCGCCACCGAGGGCGGTCGCCTGCCCTCCCCTTTCATTTCTTCACTCGGTACACGTCGTGCTTCCCGCCCGGGACCCGCTCGATCACCTTGCGGGCCTCGAGGTCGAGTTTCGTGCACTCCATAAACCACGGGATCGAGCCCTCGAACTTCCCCTTGAGGCTCCTCTCGACCGCTGACGTCAGTTCGTTGTGGGTCAGGTCTCCCTTCCCGAGGACTTGGAGGATCGTCCTCCGCATCGTCTCGTACTTCGCCTTGCTGATGTTGACGCCCCTCTTGCGCTCGGGGTGGAGCGTGAGGATCTTCTCGTCCATGGCCCGCGGAGGCCCGGCGGGTATAAATCCGCGAGCCTGGGGGGTGGGCGAAGACCGGCCCCGCACGGGCCGCCCTCGTCGCCCCCGGAAGAACCGTTAAGTGCTTCCCCGCCATCGTCCGGCCCATCCGCCATGAAGGTCGTCTCCCTCCTGCCAAGCGGCACGGAGATCCTGTTCGCCCTCGGGCTCGACGACGAGGTCGTCGGCGTGAGCCCGGAGTGCGACTACCCGCCCGCCGCCCGCACGAAGCCCGTCGTGTCGACGAACGTAATCGACCCGGCGGCGATGTCCGCGGGCGCGATCGACGCGACCGTGATGAACCACCTCAAGGAGGGCGGATCCCTGTACCACCTCGATTCCGAGAAGCTCGAGTCCCTCGCCCCGGACGTGATCCTGACCCAAAGCCTCTGCAAGGTGTGCGCGGCCTCGATTGAGGACGTGAACGCGGTCGCGTCGCGCCTCCCGAAGGCGCCGCGGATTGTCTCCCTCGAGCCCCACGACCTGAAGGGCGTCCTCGCGGCGATCGAGACCGTGGGTGCCGAGACCGGCCGGGGCGCGGAGGCCCGCGCGCTCGTCGAGTCCCTCCGGGCCCGCCTCTTGGCGGTCGAGACGGCCACGTGGGACCTGGAGCGGGTCCCGACCGTCGCGTGCCTGGAGTGGTTCGACCCGCTCTTCAACGCGGGCCACTGGGTGCCGGACATGGTCGAGCTCGCGGGCGGGGCGGACGTGCTCTCCGTCCCGGGCAAGCCGTCCGTGAAGATCGAGTGGCGGGACGTCGTGACGGCGGCACCGGAGGTGCTCGTCCTGATGCCGTGCGGCTTCGGCGTGGACCGGGCCGTCGCGGAGTCCTCCCTGCTCACCCGCCTTCCGGGATGGGCCGACCTCCCCGCGGTGCGGCGGAGCCAGGTGTACGCGGTGGACGCGTCCAGCTACTTCAGCCGCCCCGGCCCCCGGCTCGTGGACGGCGTGGAGATGCTCGCGCACATCCTGCACCCGGACGAGTTCCCGAAGGAGTGGCCGAGGACCGCCCTGCTCCGGGTGGTGTGAGTGGCCCGCGTGTACACGCGGACCGGGGACAAGGGCGAGTCGACCCTGATGGGCGGGGTGCGAGCGAGCAAGGCCCACCCGCGGTTCGAGGCGATGGGCGACGTGGACGAGCTGAACGCGGCGATCGGGGTCGCGATGGCGGTGCAGAGCGACCCGCGGGTCGTCGCGGTCCTGCGGGAGGTCCAGAACGCCCTCTTCACGGTCGGAGCGGAGCTGAGCGTGGCGGCGGGGAAGAAGGCGGGCGTGCCCCGCGTGACCGCGGACCACGTCGCGGCCCTGGAGGCGGAGATGGGGAAGCTCGACATCGGGGAGATCACGGAGTTCATCCTGCCCCGCGGGTCCCCCGCGGTCGCGACCCTCCACTACGCCCGCGCGGTCGCGCGGCGGGCGGAGCGGCACGCATTCACCCTGGCGCGGAAGGAAGCCGTGAACCCGGAGCTCCTGCGGTACCTGAACCGGCTGTCCTCCCTCCTGTTCACGATGGCGGTGTGGGTCCAGCGGAGCGAGGGGATCGCGGAGGAGCACCCCCGGTACTCCCGCTAGAGCGGGACGCCCTTCCCCCGGAGGAACGCCTCGATCTCGTCCACCGCCCTCCCGGGCCCGAGGTCGACCGGCGGCGGGCGGACGACGCGGAGCATCTCGGGGATCAGCTCGCGGAGCCGGAACGCGTCCTCGTACCGGTACCGGAGGGCGAAGGCGCGCAGGTTCCGCTCCGCCTCCGGATGGCCCCTGGCGGGAATCGCGATCACGGGCGTGCCCGCGGCGAGGGCCTCCATCATCGTCCCCTTCCCCGCCATCGTGATCACGAGGTCCGCCGCGAGGACGTAGTCCTGGAGGTTCGGGACGAACCCCTTGTTGAACACTCCGCCCCCCTCCGGCGGCTTGAGCTTCGGCCCGCTCACGAGGATCATCTGGGCGTCCTCGAGCGCAAGGTCCCGCCACGCCCGCACCGCCTCCTCAATCAGGAACCCCCCCAGGGTCGTGCCGCCGGGCGCGACGAGGACGGTCTTCTTGCGGAACACCAGCTCGTCCCGGAGCGTCTCGCGGTCCCGGGAGAACGGCCGGACGATCGGGCCCACGGTCCGCGCGTTCGGCAGGTCGACGCCCGCCTCGAGGGCGAGGACCCGGACGCCTTCGTGGACCAGGAGCGACCGCATCCACCGCGTCCCGACGCGCTCGAGCAGGCGGCCGAGCGGGTCCCGCGCGAACGCCTGGCCGACCGAGTGGACGAGCGCGACCGTCGGCACGCGGTGCCGCACGGCCTCCCGCACGGACGCGAGCTCGCCGTCCGAGATCAGGAACCGGAACCGGTCCCAGTCCCCCTCCTTGCGGAGGAACCGCCGCGCGAACCGGAGGTAGCGGGCGTACTCCCGGTACCATCGGCCCATGGAGCGAATCTGCCCGCGCTCGTGGAACCACTCCGGCGTGGGCGGGAGGGGCATCGCGTCGAAGCCGTGCGCGACGACCAGGTCCAGGGCGGGCGAGCCCGCGAGGAAGAACAGGTACAGGTCCGGATGGCGGCGGAGGAGCTCCTTCGCGACCGCGATCGCGCGGGCGGCGTGGCCGAGGCCCAGGGAGTTCACCGCGACGTACCCGGACACCCCCGCCATCGCGGGCCGTCGATGGCCCGGCTCTACAAAGACCTTGGCTGTGGGGTCCGCCTCACGGCTTCGGCGCCGGGGCGGGGGCCTTCGCGGGCATCGGCATGGCCGGCACCTCGCCGGGCGCGGTCTCCGTCTGGAACTCCTTGTCCTCCCACATGTCGTACGCAATCGCCACGGCGGCCGCCTGGGTGATGATCGCGAAGGCGTTCACGACGTGGACGAACAGAATCAGGTAGAACAGGGAGAGGTTGATCACCGGGACCGTCCAGGAGAGCGGGTCCGGGAACAGCAGGACGACGCCGAGAACCGCCGTAAGGATGGACAGCTGGAACGTCGACTTCGCGGTGCGCTTCACGCGGCCTGCGATCGTGGACCTGCGGACCCCGTCGAAGTTGTTGAACGCCAGGGCGACGAGGCCGACGCCCAGCGCGGCGTGCACGTAGATCAGGACCGGTGCGTCGACCACATGGGTCGTCATCGCAAGCAGGAATTCGATGAACACGATCCAAATCATCGCGTAGAGCGTCTGCCACAGCTTCATGGCCTTCTGCCTCGGGGGCGGGAGGGCGGGGGCTGCGGAAAGGGGTTCCCTCCATACCGGTCATTACCGTAGGGGGCCGGGTACCACCCGTACTTTCGAGCACCTCCCGCCAAGCCTTATCCCCGCCCGCGGCCCTTCCGTGGGCGCATGGACCCGCGGCGGCTCGCCCGCTACCCGTACGTGAAGGATGCGTCCGCGTACCTCCGGGAGCGGGGCGTCCTCCTCTCGGACCTGCTTCGGGACGACGCGTACCGCCGGGCCCGCGGCCGCGGCCTGTACCGCGTGCTCGTCGCCCTCGAGAAGGGTGACCGGGCGCCCCTCGACGACCCGCCCCTCCACCGGGACGAGGAGGTGCTCCCGGAGATCCTCGCGTACCCCGTCGCGCGGATGATCGTCTCGTGCCTCGCGGACCAGTACCTGATCCGCCGGTACGCGCTGACGGAGGCGGTGTGGGCCCAGGCCCGCCTCGAACGGGAGGACGCGCCGTTCATCGCGTCCCTCGCGCAGGAGCTCGGCCTCGACCTGCAGCCCTCGGACGGCGGGTTCCGGGTCCACTTCACGGACTTCCTCCGGCACACGAGCACGATGCGGGAGAAGGACTGGAAGCTGATCAACCAGACCGTGGACCGCGGGTACGTCCGGCTCCCGCGGGAGCGCGCGCTGCGGGTGATGCGGAACGCCGTCCAGCGGCGGATCGAGAGCGAGCTCCCGCTCCAGGTGAACGACGAGGTGATCGAGGCCCTGCGCGCGGAGGCGTCCCAGGTCCGCCCCCTCCTCGCCGCGCGGAAGGAGCGGTTCAAGGCGGCGGAGCTCGGGAAGGTCTCGATCACGCGCTTCCCGCCCTGCATGTACAACCTCCTCGCGGCGATCCAGAACCACGAGAACGTGCCCCACACGGGCCGGTTCGCGATCGTCACGTTCCTCCACCACATCGGCCTGTCGAACGAGGAGGTGTTCCGGGTCTTCGGGGACGTCCCGGACTTCGCCGCGGACGTCACGCGGTATCAGATCGACCACATCACCGGGACGACGAGCGCGACGGAGTACTCCACCCCGGAGTGCGCGACGATGAAGTCGTACGGCCTGTGCCCGGGCCCGGACGCCCTGTGCCTGACGATTCGGCACCCCCTCACGTACTACAAGCGGAAGCCCTGGTGGGCTAGGTCAGGCGCCGCCACGTCGCGACCCCTCGCTGGATCGCCGTGACGTGGCCCAGGACCGCGAACAGGGCCATCCCCCACCCGAGGAACGTGAGCCGGAGCGGGTCGAGCCCGAAGGGGCTCCGCCCCAGCGGGTCCGCGACCGCCTGCAGCACCGCGACGGCCACCACGATTACGAGGCGGTCCGCCCGGCCGAGCGCCCCGCCGTACTGGCGGCCGATCCCGACGGCCTGGGCCTGCGTCCCCATGTAGCTCGTCAGGAGGACCCCGAGGAGCGCGAGCAGGCCGAGCCACAGCGGGCAGTACCCGCTCAGCGCGATGCCGCCCAGGATGAGCACGTCCGCGTACCGGTCCAGGACGTGGTCCAGGAAGTCCCCGCGGCGGGACGCCCGCCCCGTGAGCTTCGCGACCTTCCCGTCGAGCGCGTCGAAGAGCGCGTTCAGGAACACGAACAGGGTCCCGAGGAGGAGCAGCGTCGCGCCCCCGCGGTAGAACGCGACCCCCGCCGCGGCCGCGAACCCGAGCGCGGTCCACGAGAGCGCGTCCGGGCTCACGCTCCGGAGGCCGCGGGCCATCGGGTCCAGGATCGCGTCCGCGACGTGGCGGTACGCGTCTAGTACCACGAGAGCACCTCCGCGCTCCAGTCCAGGCGCCCGGGCTCGTGCCCGGCGGTCCGGCCCTGGAGGATCCCGAGGACGGCGTCCGCGGAGGCCGCGGGCGTCGCGCGGGTCGTCTCGACCTCGAACACGAGCGGGAGGCGCGCGACGGCCTCCTGGGTGATCACGTCGATCGCCTCCGCCTCCACGTTCTCGCGCACCTTCGCCTCCCCCCACCCGCGGGCCCGGAGCCGCTCCGCGAGGACCTTCGGGTGGCACCGGAGCACGACCGCGAGGTCCGCGGTGAGAAGGTGGGCGTAGTGGCCCACGAGGAACCCGAGCTTCACGCGCACGTCGATCTCGCGGTCCAACGCCTCCACGTCGACCTCCCGGGTCCCGCGGGCCGCGTCGATCCCCACGATCAGCTTCCGCTCCTCCGCGAGCCGGTCCAGGGAGACGACGTGGTACCCGCGGCGGGCGAGCTCCGACGCGACGGAGGACTTCCCGGTCCCCGGGGTCCCCGTCAGCGCGACGCGCACGCGCGCGCAGAACCCGGGGGTCCTATATTAAGGGTCAGGGCTCCGCCTCGCGGAAGGGAAAGAGAAAAGGGAAAGGGGGGAAGGCGTCAGCCTTCCCTGCGGTTCCGCCAGCGCAGGATCGCGACCGCCGCGCCGAGGGCCGCGAGGACGACGACGGCCTCGAAGCCCGGCACGTTCTGGGTCACATTCATCTGCGTGTAGTCCGACGGCAGCGTCGGCGGCGCCGTGACGATTGCGGACGCCGTGCTGCTCCCGGGCGCGTAGCCCGCGCGGCTCACGGCGACGTCGATCCGGTAGATCGAGCGCTGGTTCGGGGTCCCCGTGAACGTCGTCGTGAACACCCCGCTGGGGTTCGTGTTGCCCGTGTACGCCCCAAGCCTCCCGCCGATCAGGGAGACGGACAGGGTCACGTTCGCGTTCGCGACGAGCTGGCCTCCGGACGTCACGGTGACCGTGACGCTCGTGGAGTTCCCCGCCCCGAGGATGCTCGACCCGAGGACGATCGTCACGTCCAGGCGCTGGAACGGCGGGTGCACCGTGAGGGCCGTCGACACCGTGCCGCCTACGTACTGCGGCTTGCTGACCGTCGCCCACACGGTGACGTCCCGGTCCTCGGACACGGTCGGCGCGGTCCACGACGTGGAGAACCGGCCGTTCGCGTCCGTCGTCCCGGTGAGCGCACCGAGGGTCCCGCCCGACGCCGTGAGGGCGACCGTGGCCCCCGCGACCGGGGTCGCGCCGCTCGCGTCCGTCACGGCGACCTGGATCGTCGTCGACCCGCCGGACGCCACGGACGTCGCGAACGACGACACGGCGATCTTCATGCGGCCGAGCTGGGGCAGCATCAGGCCCGTGAAGGACCACACGTTGTTGATTCCCCCGAACATGTCGACCCAGCCCTCGAAACTCACCCGGTCGTACGCCTCGAGCGTCTGGTAGTGCAGGACGGGAAGCACGCACGCGCACAGGCTGTTGTAGTACGTCACGTGGTTGAAGTGCAGCGCGCGCTCCGCCAGCGTGAACGCGTTCTTCCCGAGGTTCAGGTGCGTCCGCGTGTTCGCGTCGTTCGCGTCCAGGATCGGCTGGAACGTCTCCATGAACCGCGGGTTCGCCGTCGCCGTGTCCGCGGTCTCCATCGCCACATCCACGCTCCCGGCGGCCTCCGCGGCGCGGAGGTCCGTCCACGAGGCGAACGTCACGACGTTCGCGTCCACGCCCTGACGCCGCAGGACGTCTGCGTACGCGCCGACGATCGTCGTCTTCCGCGGGTCCACGTTGAACCCGACGACGCCGACGTTCACCGTGAAGGCCGCGCCCGCGGGGGTCTCCCGCCAGCCGTCCCCGTTCCGGTCCAGATAGCCCGCCATGTCAAGGGCCTGGGCCCCCGCGAACGGATTCGTGTCCTGGCGCGGGGTCCCTGCCGGGTCCCGGATCGTCGTGAAGCCCGCGTCCCGCACGACCTCCCAGGAGGGCATGAACCAGAAGTAGTTCTCCCGGTTGACCAGCGAATGCGTGACTGCGGAGCTGGGCTCGATCTGCCCGGCGAGCTGCTTGTTCACGAAGAGGTACAGGGCCCGCCGGAAGTTCACGTCGCCCATGACGCCGCCGCCCGCCACGTCGACCCAGTAGTACAGGAACCTCGGCCCGGGGTGGTGGACCGCGCTCACGTGGGGCTCCGACCGCGTCCCGTTCGGGTTCACGAGGGACTTGTTGATGAAGTTCCCCGAGAGCGGTGGGTACTCGAACCCCCCGTATGCCGTGCACGCCCGCTCGTCCGACAGGTCCGTCGGGAAGAGCGGGAAGCCGATGAAGTCGACCGTCCCCTGCGCCGTCGCGTTCTGGTTCTTCAGGAGCCGGCACGCGGCGTCGTCCACGGACGAGGCGATTACGATCGTCACGGAGTCGAGGTACGGCCGGCCCGCCCAGTAGTGGGTGTTCGCGTTCAGGACGTTCGTCACCCCGCCCGGGGCGAAGGGCCCGCTGTACTTCACGGTCCCGCCCGAGTCCCAGGCGATCCAGTCGTAGAGGACCTCGGAGTAGAACCGTCCCGCGTCCCCGTTCAACGGGCCGCTGGGCCCGTCCGGGTCCGTGAACGTGAACACCAGGTCGCTCCCGGACGCGCTCACGGCGAACCCGTAGCGCGTCCCGAACGTGTACCGCAGGTCGGCGGTCGTGATCGCCGTGCCGTCGGACCAGGTCAGACCCGGCCGGATCGACACGGTGATCGTCCCGTTGTTCGTGCCCGGGACCTTGTCCGCCGTCCAGCCCGACGCGGCCCACGGCTTCGGCTCGCCCGTCGTCGGGTCGGGCCGGGCCAGGGTGTCCCACACGAGGTTGTGGGCGTTCGCGTCCGCCGGGTTCGTGGACAGGGGGTTCCAGCTCGGGGCCGCGAGGAGGGCCATGTGGAGGTCCCCGCCGTACTTGCCCGTGAGGTCCGCCGCCCGCGCGGTCCCCGAGGGGAGCGCGAAGGCGACGGCGACCATGAGGAGGGCGAGGCCAAGGGCTGCGACCGCGGGCCTCATAGCTCTTCCTCCTCCGTCGTCATCTCCTCCTCAGCCGGCATCTCCTCCGGCTCGGGAGGCCGTTCCTCCCCGGCCGACGGGGTCTCCGGCGGGGCCGCCTCGGGCGTCGGCGGGGCGCCGCCTCGGCCCCACATCGCCCAGCCCACCAGGAACCCGACGACGAGCAGCACGACCGCGACCGCGATCAGGATCACGGACGTGTAGCTCCGCTGGATGTTCTCCACGACGGGCGCGTACGTCACGCTGACCGTCGCCGTCGCGAGGTTGCCAACGCCGTCCGTGGCCTCCACGACGAACGTGTTCGTGCCGATTGACAGTGGGAAGTTCCTTGCGAACACGCCCAGGACCGTGGGGACCGCGACGCCGTTGATTGTCACGAGGTTCGTGTCGACTGACACGGTCCCGCCAATCGTCACGTTGTTCCATGCGAGTTCCGTGATGTACGTGCCGGGCACCGGCGGTAGCAGGGTGATCGTCGGCGCCTGCGTGTCCCGCGTCACGGTGACCGCCACGGTCGCCGTGTTCCCGGCGAGGTCCGTCGCGACGACGGTGAACGTGTTCACGCCCTCCGCGAGCGGCATCCGGAACGAGAAGCTCCCGTCCGCCCGCACGAAGACGTCGAGGCCGTTCAGGGTCACGCTCTGTACCATCTCGCCCACGGAGCCGCTGATCATCGTGTTGGTCGCACGGGTCCGTGCGGGCTCGCTGGACCGTACGTTGATCAGAGTCGGGGCGGTGGTGTCGAGGGTCACCGTGAGGTCCGCGGAAGCGGAGTTGCCGACCGCGTCCGTCGCGACCACCGCGATCGCGTTCGCGCCCTCCGCTAAGGTGAGCGCGTACGAGAACGCGCCCGTCACCGCATCGAGGGTGGCGGCGTTCCCGTTCACGGTCACGCCCGCGGCTCCTGGCGCGGACCCGGTAACCGTCAGGGCCGCCGTCCGCGTGACGCCGTCCCCGGCGGGGTTCGCCATCGTGATCGTCGGCGGGGTGTTGTCGACGGTCCAGCTCCACGTCGCCCGCTGGACGTTGCCCGCGACGTCGTACAC
>Ga0209002_10001781_pt1 | contig 17409 bp, 15 predicted proteins | sample Rifsed16ft2_FD_184010 | JGI IMG/M metagenome (GOLD analysis project Ga0209002, IMG submission 184010) | Soil microbial communities from Rifle, Colorado, USA - sediment 16ft 2 (version 2) | ecosystem: Environmental > Terrestrial > Deep subsurface > Rock core/Sediment | place: Rifle, Colorado... | reverse complement strand
AAGGAGCCGTCACCCTGAGGGCGCTCGATCTGCGGTGGGCTGTAGGCATGGGTACCGGGATCGTAGACGAGTGCTTCCAGGCCCTGGAACACGACGGCGCGCGGTGGACGGCCAGAACCCATTCCGACGTCCCCTCGGTACAGACGACCACCGAACCGAGTCGTGACCAGCCCGTTCCGGGTCGAGGTATGACCTACCATGACGGCGCGCGCATCGAGAAGCTCGAGGACCCTTTCGAACCGCGCCAGCTCCTCTTCCTCGCTCTTCCATGAGTTCCCACGGTACCAAAGAGGGCCGTCTGGAAGGAAGGGAAGAGTCTCTGTCTGCTCCAGAAAAGTGCGGGAGGCAAGCACGATATTCGGAGGCAGCGCGGGTCTCTCGGCCTCTGCCTCCTTCTCAGCTTCTGCCTGGGCTTGGCTGTCGACCACATAGAGCGCCGCGCCCGCCAGGTTAGCGAACGTCGGGACCCCGGCGACGATGGGATTAAGGACCTCGATCGATTGGAGGAGCAAGGGAATGCTCTCGCGAAAGCTGCGATTGATCTTCTCGATGCCGAGTGCGGCTACCTCGGGCGTCAGTCCACCATGGAGGAAGACGATATCGTTGATCTTCACCAGGATGGGTTGCCGGATGAGCCAAGAGCCGTAGTCGCCTTTCGCTCCGAAGGCTTTCTGGCGAGCGAAGTAGCCGGGCGGATATTGCTCATCGAAGAAGGCTCTCAGCCGCTCGGCGGAAACGCCCGCAGATTCGTTGAATCTCTGGAAGACCAGCCAGATCTCGTGCCGTTCTTGGGCGCGTTCCTCTTTGGCGAAGCTCGCGAAGCTCTGGGCAGACACGAAGCGGAAGTCACGAACCAGGTTCAGGAGCTCGTGGTTACCCAAGAGCGCGTGTACTCCGCCACCCTCTCTGGCGGCTTCCTTCTGCAGCCGCTTCACCAGATCCAACACCTCTCGGTCCGCCGGCCCGCGGTCCACCAGGTCTCCGCAGAGGACGACGTGATCGCTCCCGCCCGTCCAGCGGAGCCGGTCGTTTACCACGCCGGTGCCTTGCAATATGGCAGTGAGCTTGTCCAAGTTGCCGTGGACATCGCCCATGGCGACCACACGCGGCACCTCCTCCCATTCCCACTCCGAGACCTGTTTCGGCCCTGCCGCGATAAGGAGGAATGAGGCGAGAAGGACCTGGATCAACGTGCTAACAGTTTTGGGGCGGATCTGGAGGTGCATCGTTTAGGCGGCCGATGTTAGCGAAGCTAACGCGCTGAAAGCAAGCCGCTCGAGAACGCGCGAGAAAAAGAGAAAGGTAGGGACCTTGCCGGAGCACGCCCGCCACCATCCGAGGCTAGATCCTGATGACTTGCTGGAGCGACTCAGAACGGTACTAGTGGACTGAATCGGCGGGCAAATTGCAGAAGGCTTTGAGATCCTCGAATATGTCGGTGACCCCTTCCTTGAAGACGTCGCCGATGAGGAGGTCGGTCAAACGGTCGCGGTGCTCGGGGTGCTCCTGAACGAATCGGGCGAAACTGAATCCCGGCGTGTAGAAGGCATAGACCAGCTGTCGCAGGGCGTTCATGCCGTCGGTGAGCTTGGGCCCCCAGCAGCCCAGAGCTTTTCCCGAGCAATCGCCGCGACGCAAAGACTCGCTGATGGTCTCGGCGGCCATCTCGCCCGATTTCAGCGCCAGGAAGACCCCCGTCGAGTAGATCGGGTCGATGAAACCGTAGGCGTCTCCCACTAAGACCCATCCATCGCCCGAGCACCGCGTTGCCCGGTACGTGTAGTCGCTCACCACCCGGGCCGGGAAGACCTGCCGGGCTTTCTCGAGTCTGCTGGCGACGGCAGGGCAGCGGTCGATCTCTCGGGCGAGGATGTCATCCTTGGAATCCCCGTCGGTAAAGAGCTCCTCGGGAGAGCCCACCACGCCCACACTGACCCGGTTCTCGGAGAGCGGGATATACCAGAACCAACCCCGATTGCCGGCGGTGTGGATGACGAGCGTGGCTCCCTCGTCGATGCCGCTATCCCTCAGGGCGTTCTCGTAGTGAGAGAAGACCGCCGCCTTGCCCAAATAGGGGTCTCTCTTTCTGAGGCCGAGCTGCTGCGAGACGAGGGAAGAGAGTCCGGTGGCGTCGACCAAGACTCGGGAGCGCACCGTCTCCTCGCGGCCGTTCTCGGTCGAGGCCCTTACTCCCAGAGCGCGCTCCCCCTCGAAGAGAATCTCCTTCGCCGTTACTCCCAGGCGGACGTCGACTCCCTTCTCGGCCGCGTTTTCGAGCAACATCTGATCGAACCAGGATCGCTCGACCTGCCAGGTGTAGGCGCTCTCACCCGGTTTTCGCTCGAAAAAGTAGAACGGCCGGGAGGCCCGACCCGACTCGGAGATGAACTGGACGCTCACCTTTACCGGCGAGGAGCTAGAGCGTAATTTTTCGAGAACGCCCAGCTTCTGGAGCGTCCAGTAGGTCTCTGGTATCAACGACTCCCCGATGTGAAAGCGGGGAAATCTCTCGCGCTCCAGCAACAGAACCTGGTGGCCGGCCTGGGCGAGGAGGGCCGAGACGGTGGCTCCCGCCGGGCCTCCGCCCAGCACCACCACCGAGCTTTCCTGCGGGAGGTCGCTTCTATTCATCAAGTGTAGCGGGCATTCCGATGTTCGGGCAGGAAGAAGCTGGGCAGGAGCGTATCGACCCGCAGAAGCGCCTGGCGGCTGAGAACGACACGATCCCCTTCCCAGTCGAGGTAACTCTGGCGCTTCAGGGCTTCGAATGCCGGTTGAAACTCTTTGATGACGTCTCGCTGAAACTTCTCACGAAAATACGCGAGGTCGAGACTTCCCAACTTCATCTGGAGGATGAGCTCTCGGATCAACCGTTCGGTGTCCCCGACCGGCAAGGCTCTCTTGAGAGGCAGACGCCCTTTTCCGACGGTTGCAACGTAATCCTCGATACGGTCCAGGTTCTGGAAGTGAACTCCTCCCACGAAGGAAAAGGACGAGACGCCGGCTCCCACCATATCGGCCCCGTGCCAGAGGCTATCCCGATAGCTGAACTTGCCAGGCTTGGAGTCCTTCACCACCGTGTACCCACTCGACACGCGGTAGCCGGCCCTCTCCAGATCGGCAAAGGCGTTTCCCACCCACGCCCGCTTCTGCTCCCACCCTGCCACCGGGACCGGTTGTCCCTCGATCCGGATCTCGTGCGAGTACACGGTATTGTAAGGAAGCTCCATCTGGTAGATGGTTACGCTGTCGGGAGCAAGCTCGATGGTCTTGCGGACGCAAGCCTCCCAATTCTGCTCCGTCTCTCCGACCATCCCGGCGATGAGGTCGATGTTGACGTTGGGGAAATCGGCTTCCTTAATCCATTCGTAGGACTGATAGATCTCGGCGCTTTCGTGGGCGCGGCCATTCTCGCGGAGAATGGCATCGTCGAAGTTCTCGACGCCCAGGCTGAGGCGTGTGACTCCAATCTCCTTCAAGGCTTCCACCTTGCTGCGACTCAAGGTCCCCGGCTCGCACTCGAACGTGACCTCCTCCGCGCCATCCCAGTTCACCGATTCACGGAGTCCTTCGACGAGGGAGAGAAGCTGCCGAGCGCTCAGGAAGGAAGGTGTGCCGCCGCCGAAATAGACGAACTGCGGAGAGCGCGCGGCGAACGCGGGGTAGTCACGATAGAGCCGCACCTCGTCGGCGAGGGCCGCCACGTAGGCTTCCACATCACGGCTGGTCTTTTCGGTATAGACCTTGAAATAGCAGAATTTGCATCGCCTGCGACAAAAGGGAATGTGAAGGTAGAGCCCGAGGGGCACGTCGGGATGGGGAGGCCGCACCAGAGCCTCTTCCACCGCGGAGAGATGCTTCTCCGACCAAAAAGAGAACGGGGGATAGTTCGCGATGAAGTAGCTTCCGACTTCCGTCTGTTCTTCTTTTTTAGGGGAAGGCTGGCGGGGCGCTCCAGAAGCGGTTCGCGACGCGTCCAGTTTGGAGAACGCCATTCCGGTCGTGTCCTTTATCCGAGGGGACGACTTTCATCTCGCACCCGAAGGGGAAGGGGTCAGCTCCCTGGCTCCTTCCAAGCTCAACGTAGGACAATTGTAGCACGTCGGGGTGGGGGAACGCGCCACCCGCCGGATAAGTGGTTGAGAATACGACACCTACTCCGATAGACAGGAATAGAGAGCCTGTGGACTGCATGCCGAGAGGGGGCACCGCGCCCGGGGCGGTGGGCACTGCGGGAGCTCACTCTCGGCGGGAGCTATTGATGACGTTGATCTGTTCGTTGAGGGTCCAGAAGTCATAAAGAATACCCAGGAGCAGGAACCCACCGGTGAGGAAATAGAGGATTCCGCTGATCCACTTGCCCATATACATGCGGTGGACGCCGAAGATGCCCAAGAAGGTGAGAAGAATCCAGGCCACCGTATAGTCGATGGGCCCGGCTCGGAATCGCAGATCGGCCTGTCGATCCATCGACGGTATGAGAAACAGATCGATCAACCAGCCGATGCCGAGCAGACCGAGCGTGAAGAACCAGATGGTGCCGGTCACCGGCTTCCCGTAGTAGAAACGGTGAGAGCCGGTGAAACCGAAAATCCACAGGATGTAGCCGATGGACTTGAGGTGGGTGTCGTTCGAGCCGCTCATTGCGGAGTCCCTCCTGAGGCTCGTGGCGGGTTCAGAATCGGATCCCCACGCCGAACGAGACCTCGACGTTATGCACCGTCTCTTCGAATTGAATCCCGAGCAACTGGGCGATCGCGCCGGCGAGACCGAAGTCACTCTCCTGGAACTTGGTCACATGATCTCGAACGTCGGCGCGGAGCGTCACCCGTCCGATATTGCCCTTGAGGCCGCCGCCGAAGTTGAAGCCGAGTTTGTTCACCGTCGCCAATCTCACGTCGGTGAGGCCGATGGAGTCGACGTCACCGCCGAAATCGAAGCTCTGCAGTCCGGCTCCCCCCGTCACGAAGGGCGAGACGGCCCAGGGCAAGATAATCACAAGGGCGTTGGCATCCAGATACATCACGCGGGTGTCGATCTCGAAGAGATCATCCTCCACCACCGCGCTCAAGCCGTTGGGGCTGTAGCCAAAGCTGCCTTCGACCGCGAAGGGATACCCGAACCAGCCGACGCGACCACCGTAGATCGCTCCGTCTTGGAAGGAGCTGATGACATCTCCTTGCTGCAGGGCATTAAGATCTCCGCCTAGTAGTCCGCCGATGAAGAAAGTGGCCTCGCCTTCCGCGGCGGCGGGGGGAGTGGCCGCCAGTAGAGGGAGGATACCGAAGGCAGCTATTCTCAGCGGTCCCAAAGTGCGAAAGGAGTTCATCCCATCTCCCCGTTCGATCACTCTTCCGCGGCGTCCCGGAGGATTCCATCGACACCGATCCTCGCAAGTATCCCTACCGCTCGCCAAAAGTCAAAGGGTAGGATTGCTTTTCCGCGCTGGCAAGAATACCCTTTGCAGAGAGATCCCCTCTTCGGGAGGTCCATGCCATGAGAAAGCGGAGTCCTTACATCCTTCTGCCGTTTGTGGCGGTCGTTGTTGCCGGGGCATGGCAGGGATCCTCGCTTTCGGCCAAGATCTGGATCGACAGACCGCTGGAGTTCGAGGAGCTCCTGAGGAACGGCGAGATCGTTTCCGTGGAAGATGTCGGAAGTGGCCGTAACAATCCTAAGCGGGTGACCGTGAGAGAGGGGGAGCGGACTCACCGAGCCATTTGGAAACCCATCCAGCGCGGTCGCCAGGAGTGGGGATGGGAGAGCTACCAGGCTGAAGTCGCCGCCTACCAGCTGGATCGCCTCCTGGAACTGGGTATGGTGCCTCCCACCGTTGTCCGGGAGATCGATGGCGAGAGGGGATCACTCCAGCTGTGGGTCGATGGATGCAAGCTCTATCAGGACGTGCAGGATCAGGCTCCACAGACCGAGGAGTGGGAAAAACAGGTCTCTCACATGAGACTCTTCGACAGTCTCATCAGCAACGGCGATCGGAATGCCAGAAACTTCATGGTGGATGGGAAGTGGAACATCGTTCTCATCGATCACTCCCAGGCTTTCCTGAGCACCGAGGAGTTGGAAAGTGCCGTCGGGAAACTACCGGAGCGATTTGACCGCGAACTGGTGGAGAAGATGCGGGGGGTGGACTCCATGAGCCTCGAGTTGCGCTTCGATCGTTTGCTGATGCGCTCTCAGGTGGAAGCCATCGCGGCACGGCGGGACGCCCTTCTCGACTATCTGGAAAAGGCCGTTGCCGAGAGGGGCGAGGCGAGCCTCTTTTACTGAGTCCACGTCGGTGCACCGGATAGCACTCGATACTACTCGTGCGGCGGCTTTGCACACCTGCGGCTGAACGACATTCCGGGCATCTACGGACCTTCTGCGGACCAAAGCTGAATCCGGCCTTGGCGCCGTTCCAGACCACTGGCTATGATGTAGGGCTGGACGCCCGCCGTGACTCACGAAAAAGGCACGCTCGACGATCTCCGAATCGACCGCCAGCTCGCCGCCGCCCCTCCTACCCGTCTGTGGCTGTGGGCCGCGATCCTGGCGGCGGTGATCCTGGCGGCCGGTCTAGGCTGGCGGCTCGCTCGCCCTGCGGCGGCCGAGGTGGTGACGGTGGTTGCCCAGGAGGCGGAGAGCGGCGAAGGCCAGACGGTCTTGAACGCGTCGGGTTACGTGACGGCGCGGCGCCAGGCGACCGTATCTTCCAAGGTCACGGCGAAAGTGGTGGAAGTTCTGATCGAAGAAGGCATGGAGGTCAAGGAAGGTCAGGTTCTGGCGCGCCTCGATACAACGAACGTCGACGCCAGCTTCCGCCTGGCGGAAGCCGAGCTCCGGGCGGCCCGCACCGCGCTGGAAGAGACCCGGGTGCAACTCCACGAGGCGGGGCTCAATCTGGAGAGAGCCAAGGCACTGGTGGAAGAACAGGTGGTAAGCCAAGCGGAGCTCGATCGCGTGCAAGCGGCCACCGACGCTCTCGAGGCACGACTGGAGCGACAGCGCCAAGAAGAGCTGGTGGCGGAGAGCCGCTTGGCGGTCTGGAAGCAACAGCTCGAGGACACCATCATCCGCGCGCCCTTCGGTGGGATCATCACCACCAAGAACGCGCAGCCGGGTGAGATGATATCGCCGGTGTCAGCGGGAGGAGGGTTCACCCGCACCGGGATCGGAACGGTGGTCGACATGAGCTCCCTCGAGATCGAGGTCGACGTCAACGAAAGCTATATTCATCGTGTCACGCCCGGGCAGGGCGTGGAGGCCACGCTCGATGCCTACCCGGACTGGAGGATTCCAAGCCACGTCATCGCCATCGTGCCCACCGCCGATCGCGATCGCGCCACGGTACGCGTGCGGATCGGATTCGACGAGCTCGGTCCCCGCATCCTTCCCGACATGGGGGTGAAGGTGGCCTTCCAGAGTGGTGAAGGGGAACAAACCAGCGGCAGCGTGGTAAAGATTCCTAAAGACGCGATTGCGCGCGATGGGGAGCGCGACGTCGTGTTCGTGGTGCAAGAGGGACGTGCCGAGCGGCGCGCCGTGAACGTGGGCAACACCGAGGGCGAGACGTCGGTGGTGCTCTCGGGAATCACGCCCGGGGAGAGGGTGGTGGTGGAGGGTCCAGACGACCTGGCGGACGGAGACCGGGTCGAGGAGCGTAGGCGATGAGCGGGGCCGACGGTAATCTGGTTCACGTGGACGGAGTGAGCAAGTTCTTCCGCAGAGGATCGGAGGAGATCCACGTCTTGGAAGGGCTCGATCTGCAGGTTCCGGAAGGGGACTTCCTGGCGCTCATGGGCCCCTCGGGCTCGGGCAAGAGCACGCTCTTGAATCTGATCGGAGGGCTCGACCGCCCTAACAAGGGAGAGGTCACCGTCAATGGTGAGCGTATCGATCGACTGTCGGAACGAAAGCTCGCCGCCTGGAGAGCGCGGCATGTGGGACTCGTCTTCCAGTTCTATAACCTCCTCCCGGTCTTGAGCGCGGCGCGCAACGTCGAGCTGCCGCTCCTCCTCACCCATCTATCCAAGGCGGAGCGCAGGAAGCACGTGGAGTCAGCCCTGGGGGTGGTCGGCCTGTCCCATCGGATGCGACATCTACCCGGGGAGCTCTCCGGCGGCGAGCAGCAGCGGGTGGGCATCGCCCGCGGCATCGTCACCGACCCGACATTGATACTGTGCGACGAGCCGACCGGGGATCTGGATCGGAAGTCAGGTGACGAGGTCCTCGACCTCCTGCAGGCTCTCAATCGGCAGCACAAGAAAACGATCATCATGGTGACCCACGATCCCCATGCCGCGGCGTGGGCCTCCCGCCGCCTCTATCTCGACAAAGGCCAGCTCAGCACGGAGCCGGTTGTATGAAGTTCGGGGGTCTGGTCTGGGCCAATCTGAGGCGGAGGAAGATCCGCACGCTGCTTACGCTCCTTTCGATTCTGGTCGCCTTCGTCCTATTCGGATATCTCTCCGCCATCCGTCAGGCTCTGGCGCAGGGCGTGGACGTTGCCGGCGCGGATCGCCTGGTGGTCCGGCACAAAGTCTCCATCATCCAGTTCCTTCCGGAAAACTACGAGTCGCAGATAGAGCAGATACCCGGGGTTGCGGAGGCGGTGCACGCGACGTGGTTCGGCGGCATCTACCAGAAGCCCTCGAACTTCTTTCCCCAGTTGCCGGTTAAACCCGAGGAATATCTTCGCATGTATCCGGAGTTCCTCCTCTCCGCCGAAGAGAAGGCCCGCTGGCTGGAGACTCGCACCGGTGCCGTTGTCGGGCGTGCCACCGCCGAGCGGTTCGGCTGGAAGGTGGGAGATCGCGTTCCCATTCAAGCTACCATCTGGACCCACGGTGGGGGGAAGAAAACCTGGGAGTTCGATATCGTGGGAATCTACGCGGGCGCGGAGCAGGGAACGGACACCACCGCTTTTCTCTTTCGCTGGGACTTTTTCGACGAGGCCCGGGACTGGGGAAGGGGGGAAGTGGGCTGGTACGTCGTGCGGGTCGCGGACCCGGATCAAGCCGTCGCGGTCGCCCGGCGCATCGACGAGGAGTTCGCGAACTCTCCCGCCGAGACCAAGGCAGAGACGGAAGGCGCCTTCGTGCAGGCCTTCGCGGAACAAGTGGGGAATATCGGCGCCATCATGATCGCCATTCTCGCCGCGGTCTTCTTCACCATCCTCTTGGTCGCCGGCAATACCATGGCCTACTCCGTCCGCGAGCGCACCGGGGAGCTGGCCGTATTGAAGGCGGTGGGGTTCACCGATGGTCAGGTGCTCGGTCTCGTCCTCGCCGAAGCCTTGGCTCTCGCCAGCCTGGGGGGGCTGCTAGGTCTGGGACTGGGCTGGTTTCTGATCTCCCTCGGGGATCCGACCCACGGTGCCTTGCCCATCTTCTACTTCCCGTCCCGGGACATCGTCATCGGTGCGGTGCTGGTGATTGCGCTCGGGGTGGCGGCCGGCATCCTCCCCGCGCTTCAGGCGAGCCGGCTGCGCATCGCCGACGCGCTGAGGAGACTGTAGGCGATGACCGGCCTCTTGAACTGGCTTGGGCAGATCGCCTCGCTCACTCACTTCAATCTCAAGACCATCTGGGACCGGACGGGCTCGACGGCCGCCGCCCTCTTCGGAATCGCCGGCGTGGTGGCGGTTCTGGTGGCGGTGCTCTCCATTGCCCAAGGATTCCGCCACGCCATGACCGTGTCCGGCTCTCCCGACACCGCGATCGTTCTCCGCAGCGGCGCGGACAGCGAGATGATGAGCGGTCTGGGCGGGCCGACCACACGCATCATCGCCGAGATGGAGGGCGTGGCGCGAGGAGTGGGAGGGCCCTTGGCCTCGGCGGAGCTCTTCGTGGTGATCAATCTTCCCAAGCGCACGACCGGCACCGACGCCAACGTGCCGCTGCGCGGTGTGGAGCCTCCGGCCTTCGAGGTGCGAAACGAAATGGAGATCGTCCAGGGGCGCCTCTTCCAATGGGGGCGGAACGAAGTCATCGTGGGCGCTGGGGCCGCCCTCGAGTTCGAGGGTCTCGATGTGGGCTCCAAGCTCCAGGTGGGAAGGAACGAGTGGACGGTGGTGGGGATCTTTACCGCCAACGGAGGCATCGCCGAGTCCGAGATCTGGACCGATGCCGCGGTGCTTCAGCCAGCCTACCGTCGTGGGAACAGCTTTCAGGCGGTCTACGCCAAGCTAGAATCGCCCGGCGCTTTCCAAGCCTTCAAGGATCGGCTCACCACCGATCCCCGACTCAACGTCCAGGTCGTGCGTCAACCCGACTATTACGCGGAGCAGTCGACCATGGTCACCAACCTCATTACCGGACTGGGAACCCTGGTGGCCGGTCTGATGGGGGTGGGCGCGGTCTTCGGAGCGCTGAACACGATGTACACCGCGGTCTCCTCCCGGACCCGAGAGATCGCCACCCTGCGGGCTCTCGGCTTCGGTGGGACGCCGGTGGTGATCTCGGTGCTCCTCGAGTCTCTAGTGCTCTCCCTGGTGGGAGGCAGTTTGGGTGCAGGGCTGGCCTATGTCGCCTTCGACGGGTTTCGCGCCGCCACCATCAATTGGCAGAGTTTCTCCCAGGTGGCTTTCGCGTTCGCCGTGACGCCGGCGCTTCTGATCCAGGGAATCCTCTTCGCTGCATTGATCGGCCTGGCGGGAGGACTCTTTCCCGCCATACGCGCCGCCCGCATGCCGGTGGCGACGGCGCTGAGGGAGTTCTAGAGATTTCGCTCGGCGATCAGGTCCGATCGTACGGTTTTTCGTTGTACCAAAAGACCAGAATGAACTCGAAGACGTCGTCCGGGTAGTCATCCGGTAGGGGCGGCAGGACGGCGCGGCGCAGGGCCTTCTCGGCGGCTTCGTCCAAGGCGGGGATGCCCGAGGAAGCGTTGATCCGGAGCTCGAGGATGTCCCCGTTCCGGCGGATCGAGACCTCCACCGCGACGTGCCCTGCCGAAAACTCCTCCGACTCCGGCACGGTCCACTGGCGTTGCGCCTCGGCGGTCATCCTTTGAATCCAGGGCTGGATGTCGGCCCCCTGGCCGTCGTAGTGAACGGTGGTGGCGAGCTCGGGACCCGAGGGTCGATAGCGCGCCAGGTTGTCACGATACGCCGCGGCCAGTGCGCGCTCCTCCTCGGTGGTCGCGATCGCCGCCAGACGATCGCCGACCCCCATCGCTTCATCGTGTCGATTCAGTCTCAGGAGGATGTGGCCGGTGTTGAGCCAGTAGGTGACGTTTCCGGGCTCGAGCGCAACCGATCGGCGGGCGAGGTCGAGGGCCTCTTCGAGATGGTCGCCCCGCCTCAAATACTCGTAAGCGAGCTGACCGTAGCCGGGTCCGAAGGTGGGATTGATCGCCACCGCTTGCTTCAAGGACCTTTCCGCTCTGGTCCAGGCATCCTTGTCTTCCACGTTCTCGGTTGCCAGCACGGCATTGTAGTAATGAGAGATATAGCTTCGAGAGCCGGAATCGACCGCCCCGGCGAACCAACGCTTCGCCTCTTCCGCATCCTGGCGGTAGAAGTGTAGGAAGCCCATCGTCTCTTGGGCCCAGGTATTGCTCGGATCGAGCCGCAGGGCCTCTTCGAGGAGCGGCAGCGCGGTTTGTGGATGGCCGCCGGCGGCCAAAAAGCCGGCCCGCATCGCGGCGGAGTCTGCCGGCGATAGCTCTCGCGCCGAGTAGGTTTTTTCATCGATCTGAACCGGAGCGTCCATCTGCAGCCGGCGAAGACGGTTGGAGCGCACGTAACTGCGGAGCGCTTCCTCGAGCTTTCTCAGATCGCCGAATGCGCGTCGGGCGGCCTCCACCGAATCCACCTTCTCGCGCACCAGCCTCAGATACTCCGCGGCCGCCGCTTTGGCCTTGCCCGTCTCGTCGCCGAGCAGAATGTAGTGAACGAGGGCCCACGATTGGGGGTAGAAGACGGAGACTTTGTCGGGGTCGGTGTCGTGAGGGTTTCCCTCCATCCCGAAGAGCACCTCCAACGGCAGCATGCTCTTCCGTTGGAATACCCGGAAGCCGGTGGGGAGTCCCATCTCCACGGTGTCTCCTTCTATGACCGTGTGTCCCCAGAACTCGGCCAAGCCCTCGTTCATCCAGGCCGGGGTCTCATCGAGGCTGCGGTTCTTCAGTAGATGGAAGTATTCGTGGTAGATGAGCTGGTAGCGCGCCTGGGTACGGCCATCCAGTCGCACCAGGACGAAGTGTTTGTCGAAGCCAGGCTGGAAGATGCCGTCGGGGCGAGAGCCTTCCCGCTCCCAGTATTCGGGCAGCAGCTCTTTGAGACCCTCTTCGTCTTTGACGGCCAGGACGACGACCGGCTCGAATTCATCGCGGTCATCCTCGAGCGCTTTGAGGAAAACGGCCCGAATACGCTCGAAGTCACCTGCCGCGCGCCGAGCGCTGTTCTCGCCGGCATTGCTCACGACCAGGAAGTGAGGGCTGCGCACTTCGACCCAGCGGTCTTCGTTGGTGCGACTATCCTGGGAGGCCGCGGCGTGCCCCACCGGGAGCAGGGCGAGGAGCAAGGCGGATGCCCGGGTGCCAGCCTTCCTCGTCATCAACGTCTCCTCGTCATGCTCTCGGAAAATCTCCAGGAGCGGTGATTGCGCGTCCTCTATACTCTCGGGTCCAGCGAATCGTCAAGTCGGGGTGCCTGTGGTCGTCGGTTTTGACCGGACTCCTCGGCTTGATAATCTGGTGACCGTGAGACTTTCTCTCTTCTGGGTCTCGACCTGGGTGCCTCTCCTGGGCTTTCAGGTCGAGAATTCCTCTCTGCAGAATGCTTTCGCCATCCGGACCGCCTTGGTGTCGGTGACTGATGAGCAGGGCGTCCCGCTTCAAGGGCTGGGACTGGAGGATTTCGAGATCGCGGAGACGGGGGTACGGCGCGACGTGGTGGAAGTGGTGGGGGACGGCGCGGGGCACGAGATCTTCCTTCTCGTCGATACCGGCGCCGGCTTTCGGGAGGGCATCCCATCCCTCCGCAAGGGTATCGAAGCTTTTGCCGCCAAGCTGCGGGAGCCTCACGAGGTTCTACTAGCCGACTTCGGCGGAGGGGTGCACCACCTGGCCGGCCCCACCAGCGATCCCTCCGTGCTGGCGCGAGCGGCCGGGAGGCTAGCGGCGGGGATGGAGGGAACCTTCCTCCTGGACGCCATCGCCCACGTTTGTAGCGGGGTCACGGCAAGCCGGCCGGACGCCGAGCCTCCGGTGGTGGTCATCGTTACGTCGCTGACCCCGGACGCCTCTTCCACGCCGATGGAAGAGGCCTACCGTTTGGGAAAGGAATCGCAGGCCTTGTTCTACGTGTTCCTGTACGATCCTTTGTATCAAGCGTCATATGACGAGCGGCGCGCTCACATGGAAGAATTCCTGAAGGCTCTCGCCGAGGGAAGTGGGGGCGGTTTCATGAAGGTCCAGGCCCCGTCGACTCTTCCCGACCCACTCGGCGCCCTGGGAACCGAGCTGGTGCGGCCCTTCTATCGCGTGTCTTTCCTGACCGAGGTGGAGCCGCGAACCGTCTTGGAGCAACTTTCGGTGAACGTTGCCAAACAAGGGGCGAAGGCGATCCTCATCCGGTTGCTCCGGGAGGAGCAGATCGTCTTGTCCAGAAGACCCGAGGAGCCAAGTCAATGACCGAGAAACTATTCCGCAGGCCGAGACTCTACTTCTTCACGTTGTGCCTCGGCGTGCTACCGAATCTTGAGATCCAAAGTGCTTCGGCTCAGGAAGACGTCTTGGCCATCCGCGCCGCCCTGGTGTCGGTCACCGATGACCAAGGGGCCCGCATGGAAGGGCTGGAGCGACAGGATTTCCAGGTGCGGGAGAGAGGCACGCCGCGAGATGTCGTCGAGGTCATCGATCAGCGGTCCGGGGCCGAGCTCTTCCTCTTGGTGGACACCAGCGTGGTCTTTGAGCCGCATATCTTCGAGCTGCGAAGAAGCCTCCAGAAGTTCATTGGGACCCTCGGTAGCCGTTTTCGGATCACGCTCTACGAGTTCGGCAGTAGGCCCCACCTCCTGGCCGGGCCCGCTGCCGATTCCGTTGCGGTCTCCCAAGAGGTGGGAAGACTGATGGCACGGGCGGACGGGGCTTACCTCCTCGATACCATCTACCAGACAGCACGCGAGATGGGACAGACGGAGCGTGAGGAAGGGACACCCCCGGTTCGGGTGGTGATCCTCACCGGCACTGGACCGGAGCTCTCCAACATATCGGACCAGCCTGCCCGGGAGGCGGGTGAAAAATCCGGCGCCGTGTACGACGTGGTCATCTACGAGGGTGGGAGAGCGGAGGACTCGATACACCTTGCCAGGGTCCAGGGCGTCCTGGATCGGCTCTCCCGAGAATCGGGAGGAAGTCTGGAACGAGTCCTGTCGGTGAATGCGATCGAGAAGGTCTTGCTTGAGCTAGCGTCCGAGCGGTTACAACCACTCTATCGCGTCTCGTTCTTGACCGAGCTCTCTCCCCAGACCCGTGCCGAAGATCTCGAGGTCTCGGTCGGCCGGGCGGGAGCACGGGCCCGAGTCATCGAGGTACTACCCGGCGAAAAGCGTGTTGACCCCGAAAGCCCCTAGGGAAGAGTTAGGACGTCCGGGCGGCCGCGAGCGCCGAGAGATCTCGTGGCAGGCTGCGCAACACCCAAAAAAGAAACCCCGCTAGCCATTGCGGCCAGCGGGGCGAGAATCTCTCAGTCGGTCTGCCGGTGGTTAGCCGGGTCTTACGTTCGCGGCCTGGGGCCCTTTGGGGCCCTGGGTTACTTCGAACTCGACCTTTTGACCTTCTTGGAGCGAGCGAAAACCATTGCCCGCGATCGCTGAGAAATGAACAAAGACATCGGGGCCGTCTTCACGTTGAATGAAGCCGAAGCCCTTGCTGTCGTTGAACCACTTCACGGTACCTGTTGCCATGCGTGGTCTACCTCCTTTCTTAATGGATTCGCCCGACCGGAGTCGGGGTAAGGTGTAGACTCTGCGCTGGCAAAACAAAAAAGCCACAGGGTGTTTGCTCTCTCCCTGTGGCGCCCGTGTTTTCTAACCAAGAAGAAAAACTACACTTTACAAGAGAGAATATAGCACGGAGCGAGCCCGAGTGCCAATGGGAAATTGACCCGCCGGAGAGGAGCTGCCTGAACCGTCCCGCCGGTTTCATTTGAGGGGGCACCTCCGCGAGACTAGACTGAGGCTTCTGGAGCCAGCGCGGCCTCGAGATCCCAGGATGCCCCCCCGCCTGCCGACGGTTTTCGTATCGCACGGGGCTCCCAGTCTCGTCTTGGAGAAGGACGACCCCACCCACCGCTTCCTCATCGAGCTCGGCCGGACACTCCCGCGCCCGAAGGCGATGGTATGCGTCTCAGCGCACTGGGAATCCCCTCGGCCTCGGGTAACGGCCCATCCACGCCCACCCACTATCCATGACTTCGGGAGATTTCTGGACAAGCTTTACCAGATGCGCTATCCCGCTCCGGGCGCGCCCGAGCTCGCCCGAACCGTCTGTCATCTCCTGGAGCTCTCCGGGCTCGACCCGAGTCTGCTGGATGAAGAAAGAGGGCTCGATCACGGCGCCTGGGTGCCCTTGAGCCTCATGTATCCCGCCGCCGACATCCCGGTGATTCAAGTGTCGGTGCAGACCGCCGCCGGTCCCCGCCACCATGTGGAGGTCGGTCGTGCTCTCGAGCCGCTCCGCGACCAAGAGATCCTCATCCTGGCAAGCGGGGGAGCCACCCACAATCTTCGGGAGGCCGGCCGATGGGATGCACGGTTTGGACAGGCCGATCCGCCCTCCTATGTGCGTGATTTCGATGCGTGGCTCCATCAATCCATTTCGGGCGGGAAACTAGAGGCGCTCCTCGACTACCGCAAGGCCGCGCGCGATTTCAAGCGGAATCACCCCACCGAGGAGCACTTCTTGCCTCTCTTCGTTCCGTTGGGCGCCGCTGGCGAGGACGCCCGGGGAAAGCGCGTTCATCGCGGCATCGCTCACGGCGTCTTGTCGATGGCGGCCTATGGTTGGGGGATTTGAGCTTTAGGGGGTGGAAATGGCGCCAGGAAGTTCTTTAGAATGATGCACTTGCCCACGAGGACTTGAAACAATCCCTCCGAAAAAATACTCTATCCCATTCTAAATAATAGACTTAGAACGGCGGTTGATTTGACAACTGGACTACTTATACTTAAATTACACCTATGGGCGGAGCTGGTTCCGCATATCGATGGAGGGGACGATGTCGATGAAAACCGAGTGCATTCATGAAGGCCTAATAACCGAAACAGATACGGAACAAGCGAACGAGCTCTCTGTGGCCGAGCTCGACGAAAGGCTGGAGCAAGCGGTCCAGGAGAACGAACAGACGGAGCGGCTTATTTGCGAGTACCTCTTGGCTTTGCGCGAGCGACGCGGTTACGAAAAATTCGGGTTCAGCGACATCTACTACTACGCGGAAGGACGCTTCGGATTTTCCGCGCGCAAGACCCGTTACTTACTCCACCTCGGGCAACAGCTCCGAAGGCTTCCCCGCATCAGGGAGGCCCTCGCCCAGGGCCGTCTCGGCTGGACCAAGGCCAGTCGCATCGCGCGGGTCGCCACCACCGAGGACGAAGTGATGTGGCTCGACTCCGCTCTGTCTCTGTCCGTCCGCGAGCTTGATCGAAAAATCAACGAGGGAAGAGACGCGATGGGAGTGAAAATCCGCGCCTGGCTCACCAAAGATCAGGCGGCCGTGTGGGAGAACGCTCTCGAAGTCTGCCGCCGCATGACCGGAGAGGATCTGGAGGTCGGACGCTGCTTGGAGCTCATTGCGGGAGAATTCTTAGCGACCTACGCTTACCTCGCCTACCGAAAAGAAGAAAACGAGTGCTGCGAAGACACGAGTCTCGCGGAGGAGCAGGACGCAGAAGACCCCCCCTCCGATGAGGAGGCCGGGGCCGCAGAGCTCCAGGTTTGCCCCGACAACGACGACCTTCCTTTCCCCACGGTGATCGCCGACTACGGCAAGACCTGGCGCTATGTGTTAGAGAGGGACGCTTACCGCTGCCAGTACCCGGACTGCGGTGCGCGCGATCAGCTTCACGTGCACCACATCCGGTTCCGAAGCCGCAGTGGAAAGAAGAGTCAAGCCTGGAGCAACTCGCCTCAGAATCTAGTGACGGTCTGCGTTTTTCACCACCGCATGATCCACGGGGGAACGATCGGCGTCGAGGGCCAAGCACCCTCGGAGCTCACGTGGCGTCGCCCGACGCTCATGGAGAACGCCTTGAGGCGCTATGGTAGCGAGGCTACCGACCCCGTTGGCGGAATGGTTCGGGAGCCGGAGCCCGTCTACAGGGTAATCGAGGCTCGTCTCGACCTCGTCTCGGCGCTTGTCTCCGCCTACTAACCTCGGCCCTCCGCGGCGAGTAGCAGAATTCAAGG
>Ga0209002_10001778_pt1 | contig 17415 bp, 15 predicted proteins | sample Rifsed16ft2_FD_184010 | JGI IMG/M metagenome (GOLD analysis project Ga0209002, IMG submission 184010) | Soil microbial communities from Rifle, Colorado, USA - sediment 16ft 2 (version 2) | ecosystem: Environmental > Terrestrial > Deep subsurface > Rock core/Sediment | place: Rifle, Colorado... | reverse complement strand
CAGCCAGACCCGCATCGCGCCCCGGTAGGCCAGCTCCTCGGCGAGGGCATTGGAGGCCGCGAACAGGAGCGCCGGGACGAGCGCTCCGAACCGCCAGACGTCGAGCTCGAACTGCCCGAAGAAGAGGCCCCCGAGGATCGACCCGCCGAAGAGCGCCATGGGACCGGCCACAACGAATGCCAGCACGCTGGCGATCGCGACCCGTCGCGACGGGCGACGCAGGCCCAGGTCGCGTAGTGATCCGGCGCCTCCGATGACGAGCGTCAGCACAGCGAGGAGGCCAATCCCCGCCTCCGCGAGGCGCCACAGCGATGGCGGCGATAGAGGATCCGCACACCAGTCGACGGCGGGAGTCGCGACGGGCTGCTGCAGGGCGCCCCATGCGAGGATCAGGGCGACCGGCAGGACTGCAGCGACTATGGGTGGGACTCTTCCCCCGCGGCGCCTGGCAGCGACCAGCCAGACCAGCAGCGCAAGGGCGAAGATCGGTCGCACCGGGTGGACGATTGCGGCGAGTGACAGGAGTCCCACCACGGCGATCGCCACGAGTGCGTCGCCCCGCGGTCGTCTCATCGTCATCGCTGGGCCGCCCATGCCCGGAAGACGCGCGGCCGAGCGCGTCGTGACGCCGGTCAGATCCGGATGGGGACAGCAAAACGCCCGAAGGAACCGCCTCCCGGCCGACACTCCATACGCCACCAGAGCAAGCTCCGGGGCGGGACCGATGTTGCCACCGGTCGAAACGTCTTCCTCTTGGCGCCCCTTCGGGCAAGACCAACAATACGGGCGGTCCCCAGGGCGCAGGAAGGGCCTTATCCACGAGATTCAGAGATGAGGGACGGAATTGCCGCTTCTCGTCCACACCCGATCCACGAACCGTGTGCGCCGCAGGATGGGCGTCCCGGGCATACAGAAACGCCCGGAGAAACCCTTCCCCGCTATCGATCCCTCACACCTGATGCAAGCACCTGGCGCTCGGTGGTCACTGCAAGCACTGACCTGACCGTTAGTGGTTCGTTGCCTCTCCGGGCAAGACGTAATGTACCCCGCGGTCGCCAGGCCGCGATACCCACTTATCCACGACTTTGCGCGATCCGGAGCCGAATCTGAGGACGTCGTCCACAGCTCGTCCACGAAACGAGGCTCCGACCCCCTACCCGCCGCGGCAAAGCGGATCGGTCACGCCGTGGCGTCGCCGAGGCTGTCCCGCCACGCAGCCGCCACCTGTTCGAGCTCGGCAGCCAGAGCCGGGGCCACGCGACCACTGACGCGCACATCCCGCGCCTGATAGTCGAGCGCCACGGTCCCCCGCTGGCGAATCCTGGCCAGCAGTTCCCCGGCCGTGTACGGCACGTGCAGGTCGATGGCCACCCACAGGGACGCGAGCACGGCGGAGATCTCGGCCCGCAGCGTGTCGAGCCCGTAGCCCGTGAGCGCCGACACGAACACGGCGCCCGAGATCGCCGGCCCGGGCGTGTTGCCGTCGCGGGCAGCCGGATCGAGGAGATCGGCCTTGTTGAACACGACCACCCTTGGCTTGTCCCCGGCCCCGAGTTCGTCGAGGACCGTCTGGACCGTGACCCGGTGCTCGGCGAAGTGGGCGTCGGAGGCGTCGACCACCTCGAGCAGGACGTCGGCTCGATTGACTTCCTCGAGCGTTGCCCGGAACGCGTCCACGAGCTGGTGCGGGAGCTTGTGGATGAAGCCCACGGTATCGGTGACGATCGCGGACTGGCCGTCGCCGAGCTTGACCTGGCGGCTGGTGGGGTCGAGCGTCGCGAACAGCTTGTCCTCGGCCAGGGCGACGACGGAACCGACCAGCGCGTTGAGAAGTGTGGACTTGCCGGCGTTCGTGTAGCCGACGATGCCCACCGTGGCCGTCAGCTTCCGATCTCGGCCCCGGGCGGCGGTTTCGCGAGTACGCCGGACGTCGTCCACGCGGCCCTTCATCTTCTTGATCCGCTCGCGGATGAGCCGGCGGTCCGTCTCCAGCTGTGATTCGCCGGGCCCTCGAGTCCCGATCCCGCCCCCCGTTCGCGACAGGTGCGTCCACAGGCGCGTCAGCCGCGGGAGCTGGTATTCGAGCTGGGCGAGCTCTACCTGGAGTCGGCCCTCATGAGTCCGCGCGTGCTGGGCGAAGATGTCGAGGATCAGCCGACTGCGGTCGATGACCTTGACGTTCAGCAGGCTCTCGAGGGACTTCTGCTGTGATGGCGACAGCTCATCGTCCGTGACGAGCAAATCGAAGTTCGTCTCCGACTTCGCCGAGACGAGCTCCTCCGCCTTGCCCTTGCCGATGTACCAGTTTGGATCGATGTGGCGGCGGTTCTGCCACTCCGCGCCGACGACCTCGGCGCCTGCAGTCATCGCAAGGTTGGCGAGTTCGGCCAGGGAGTCCTCGGCCGTCCAGCCGGCATCGGCGCCGGTATCGACGGCGACGAGAAACGCCTTCTCGACGGGCGGGGCCAGATCAATGGCAGAGGTTTTCGGCACGGCCGGAAGGATACGCGTGCCCGTAGATCAACGCCGCAGCGGGTCATCTCCCATGAGACGCCGCGCTGCGTCCAGCGCAGCGGCATCGGGTGCCTCAGTGGTGCCGTCCAGCCAGGTGATGTCCGGCTCGGTTCGAAACCACGTTCGCTGGCGCTTCGCAAAGGCCAGGTTGCGGCGGGCATCCTCGGCGATTGCGGCCTCGCGCGTGAGCGTGCCGTCGAGCACGGCCCACGCTTCCCGGTAGCCGATCGCGCTGAAGGCCGGAAGTGCCGGGTCGTACCGCTCCCGGAGGGCGCGCGCCTCCTCGACCAGCCCGGCCTCGAACTGGGCCCGTGCACGGGCCGCGATCCACGCCGCATGCGTCGAAGGGTCCACCGTCAGCCCGATCCAGGTCACGGGACCGGCGTACCCGCGCGGGGCCGGCAACGGGCCCTGGCCTCCGTCCAGGGTCGCGATCTCGAGCGCGCGCACGACGCGCCGGGGGTTGCGCGCGTCAATGCGGGTGGCACGTGCCGGGGCAACGGCTCGCAACCGCTCCACGAGCGGTTCCAGCCCAACTGCCAGGAACTCCGTCTCGAGACGCGCTCGGACATCCGGGTCGGACGGCAGGGCAGCCGTGTCCAGGCCGCGGGCGATCGCCCGAAGGTAGAGCCCGGTTCCACCCACCAGGATCGCCAGGCCACCCTCGGCCTCAATCCCCGACGAGACGCCGGCCACGTGATCGACGAAATCGGCGACCGAGAACGGCTCGTCGGGCTCCACGAGATCCAGGCCGTGGTGCGGAATGCCCATTCGCTCCGCCAGCGAGGCCTTGGCCGTGCCGATGTCCAGGCCGCGGAACACCTGCCGGGAGTCTGCCGAGATGACCTCGGCTGGCACGCCCTCCTCGCGCAGGGCGAGGGCCACCCGGATCGCGAGACCGGTCTTGCCGGTCGCGGTAGCCCCGGCGATGACCAGGAGCGGTGGGGCGGCGATCACCCGACCGGCGTGCCGCGGAGCGCGTACGGCCCCGCATGCTCGACACGCACCGTCACCAGCTGCCCGATCCAATCGGCGCCACCGGCGAGGTGAACGAGCTTGTTGCCGCGCGTCCGCCCCGAGAGCGCCACCTGGCCGGGGCCGGGCTGAACGCCCCGAGGTTCACTCCCCTCCCCTGCCTCGCCCGGCTCGGCGTGGTCGTGCGACCGCGCGCGGGCGACGGTCTCCACGAGCACCTCGACCTCACGACCCAGCCACGCCTGGTTGCGCTCGAGGCCGATCGGCTCCTGCATGGCCAGCAGCGCGTTGAGGCGACGGCGCTTGACCGCGGGCGGCACGTCGTCGGCGAGGTTCGTGGCGGGTGTGCCGGGCCGCTCGGAGTACGCGGCCGCGAACACCTGGTCGTACCGGACGGACTCGAGGAACCCGAGGGTCCGTTCGAACTGGGCCTCGGTCTCGCCGCAGAAGCCAACGATGATGTCGGTGCTGACCGTGATCCCCGGGACCGCAGCCCGGATCTTTTCGAGGCGCTCGAGGTAGTGCTCCGTCGCGTACTGGCGACCCATCCGTCGCAGGACCTCGTCGTCGCCGGACTGGACCGGAAGGTGGAGCGACTCGCACAGGGACGGGCACTCGGCCATCGCCTCGATCAGGCGGTCCGACAGGTCCCACGGATGTGAGGTGATGAAGCGCAGGCGCGGGATCGCCGGCACGCCGTCCGCGGTCCGCAGGCCGTCGATGGCCCGAATGAGCTCCGCGAGGTCCGGCTTGGACCCGAGGTCCAGCCGCCGGCCCGCCCAGCGTTCCGTTCGGACGTGCCCGAAGCGTGGTTCCGGCGCGAGATCGTGGCCGTACGAGTTCACGTTCTGGCCGAGCAGCGTCACTTCCCGGAAACCGGCGCCGGCGATGGACTGCGCCTCGGCGATGATCTCGTCGAAGGGCCGGCTCCGCTCGGGACCGCGGCTGAACGGGACGATGCAGTACGTACAGGACTTGTCGCAGCCATAGATGATCGGCAGCCAGGCCGCGGTCGCCGAGGATCGGTGGACGGCGCCACCCTCAACCGCCGCAGCTCGGGTCGCGGCGAGGTGGTCCGCCACCCCCACGACCGTCCGGCCGACCATCGTGGTGGCGCCAACGATGCCGACGGGCGCCTGGGCCGAGGCCAGCCCCAGCCGATCGACGAGTTCCGGTTCCTCATCCGGGCGCAGGAACAGGTCCACCGCGGGATAGCGCCGCTCGAGGCCCGCCCGGTCCCGTTCCCGGACCGCACAACCCGTCAGCACGACCCGCATCGACGGGTTCGCGTCCTTGAGGCGCTGAAGGTGACCCTGGCGTCCGATGACCTTGGCCTCGGCGAGCTCACGGATCGCACAGGTGTTGATGACGATCAGGTCGGCGGACTCCATCGAAGGCGATTCCGTGACTCCGGCCGCGAGGAGCCTGCCTGCCATCTCCTCCGAGTCGCTCCGGTTCATCTGGCAGCCGAGCGTCCATACGTGGAAGGACGGCAGCGCCGCGCTGACCGGCAGGTACTCGAGAAGGCGTGCGTCGCGGGGTTGGGCCTGTCGACGCGGCTCGCCGGCCGACGCGGGTGCCGGGAAGTCCAGCACAGGCAGCGCCGTCCGCCCGGTTGAGGCGCTCGATACCGTGCGCTGGCGTCGTGCTTCGTCCATGACCACGAGACGATACCCTGTCGCGATGGAGCTGCTCTCCAACCCCGAGACCTGGATCGCGCTGCTCACCCTGACCGTGCTCGAGATCGTGCTCGGGATCGACAACATCGTGTTCATTTCGATCCTGGTCGGAAAGCTCCCGCCGGAGCAGCAGGCGCGAGGTCGCACGATCGGACTCGGCCTCGCGATGGGGATGCGGATCTTCCTGCTCCTCACGCTGTCCTGGGTGATCGGGCTCACGGCTCCCCTGCTCACCCTGCTCGGTCAGGAGCTTTCGGGTCGAGACCTGATCCTCATCGGCGGCGGCCTGTTCCTGCTGGGCAAGGCGACGCTCGAGATCCACGAGACACTCGAGGGCGAGGGCGCGCACGTGGTGCCCAGAGGCGGTGCGTCATTGCGTTCGGTCCTCGTCCAGATCGTCCTGCTCGACGCCGTCTTCTCGCTCGACTCGGTCATCACCGCGGTGGGCATGGCCGACGAGATCCTGGTCATGATCGCAGCGGTCGTGATCGCGATCGGGGTCATGCTCGTCGCCGCGGGACCGCTGGCCGCGTTCGTCGCCCGGCACCCGACGGTGAAGATGCTCGCCTTGAGCTTCCTGCTGCTGATCGGGATGTCGCTCGTCGGCGACGGGCTGGACCTGCACGTCCCGAAGGGCTACGTCTACTTCGCGATGGGCTTCTCGGTGTTCGTCGAGATGCTCAACCTCCGTCTCCGGCGCAGGGAGCCGCCGATCCATCTGCGGCCCACGTTCCTCAAGGAGCTGGTCGTCGACGATCCCACGTCCGGAACCGCCGAGCCACCGCCGCCCGCCGGGACCTGAGGGCCGGCGCTCAGCGAGCCAGGGCGGCCCGCACGCGTTCCCCTACTCCCGCGGGGACCGACAGCCCCGCGTGCGACTCGGCGTAGGATCCGACGTCGCCGTGGTAGTCGCTGCCCCCCGTCGCGAGGAGGCCTCGATCCGCGGCAACCTCTTCCATGGCCGCCACGGTGAGTCCGTCGAAGGTCCGGTAGTAGACCTCGAGCCCGTCCAGGCCGTAGCCGATCAGCTCATCGAGGATATCCAGGCGAAGCGGCGCCTCGCTGAAATGAGCCAGCGAGGCGATCCCCCCGGCCGAATGGGTGAGCTCGATGCACTCCCGCGGCCCGAGGCCGGCTCGCGGCACGTACCCGGGGCGGCCGATGGACAGGAACCGCGCAAAGGCGTCCTCGATGGACACGGCGTAGCCCTTGGCAATCATGGCCCGGGCGATTCGCGGGCGTCCCAATGCGTCGTCGTCACCCGTCGCCGGGAGCGCCTCGAGGGCATCGTCGATCGGGTTACCGAGCTCGCGCAGCCGGTCCACCATCAGCGCGAAGCGCGACCGCCGTCGCTGCCGCTGCAGGGCGAGCGCGTCCTCGAGTCGTTCGTTCGCGGGATCGATGCCGAGGCCGAGGATGTGGAGCTCGCTCTCGCGCAGGTCGGGCCGGTCGGTGACGACGGCGTTGAGTTCGATCCCGGGCAGCAGCTCCAACCCGGCGGGCAGATGACCCGCTGCCAGCACCTCCCGGACGCCGGCCAGCGTGTCGTGGTCCGTGATGGCCAGCAGCCGGATGCCCGCGGCGGCTGCCTGGGCCACGAGGTCACCGGGCTCGAGGAGACCGTCGGACCGCGCTGTATGCGTGTGCAGGTCGATGGTCGCCGATTCGGCAGGGATCACCGGGTCTTCGGACAGGTCGTGACGCTTTGACCGCGTCTTCACGGTCAGGCCTCGTGGAGGCGCTGGATGCGCTCGATGGCGAGAGCACGCCCGGTGGCCGGGTCCACGTCGACCTGCGTCGCGTTGAGGATCACCGGACCATCGCCCACGGCAAACCTGGTCGGGAGGCCGTTGATGAACCGGGGCAGGACGGTCTTGGGGTCAAACCCGATGACGCTCCAGATCGGGCCGGTCATCCCGAGGTCCGTCTGGTATGCCGTGCCGGCCCGGAGGATGCGCTCGTCGCCCGTCACGACGTGGGTATGGGTGCCGACCACCACGCTCACCCGGCCATCGAGGTAGACCCCGAGTGCGTTCTTCTCCGAGGTGACTTCGCAGTGGAAGTCGACCACGCGGACCGGCGGCAATGGCTCGGACGCTTCATCGAGCAGGCGGTCGGCCTCGGTGAACGGGTTGTCGATGGGCTGCATGTTCGTCCGGCCCTGGAGGTTGATCACGGCGAGTTCCGTGCCGTCGAGGGCGTGGTAGGTGCCCCAGCCCCGACCCGGGACCTCGTGCGTTCCGTAGTTGAGGGGACGGAGGATCCGCTCGTCCCGGTCGAGGTGTTCGTAGATCTCCCGCTTGTCCCAGATGTGGTTGCCGGACGTGATGACGTCCACGCCGTGGGCGAACAACCCATCCGCGATCGATGCTGTCAGGCCCATCCCGCCGGCGAGGTTCTCACCGTTGGCGGTCACGAAGTCTATGCCTCGCTCGTCGCGCAGGCCCGGCAGGATCGCCTCCAGTGCGAGCCGCCCGGGCTTGCCGATCACGTCGCCGATGAGCAGGATCCGGCACGCCCCGGGGGGACGCGGGGCGTTTCCGTTGGGCGGGTTCCCGAGGCGGACGCGTCCGGCGTGTCCGGCGTGTCCGGTGTGTCCGGCGTGGCCGCCCGGCTCGCCTATTTGGCGTACTCCACGGCCCGTGTCTCACGGATCACGGTGACCTTGATCTGGCCGGGGTACGTCAGCTGCTCCTCGATCTTCTTGACGATGTCGCGCGCCAGCCGGCTCGCCGTGAGATCGTCGATCTCCTCGGGCCGAACGAGGATTCGCACCTCGCGGCCCGCCTGGACCGCGAACGAGCGCTCGACGCCCGTGAATGATTCGGCGATGGCCTGGAGATCCTCCAGGCGCTTGACGTAGCTGTCCATCGTCTCGCCGCGGGCTCCCGGTCGGGACGCCGAGATCGCGTCGGCGACCTGGACGATCGGTGCCTCAAGACACGCGTACTCGACTTCCTGGTGATGCGCCGCGATGGCGTTGACGACCTTGGCCGACAGCTCCGCCTTCTGGGCGATTGCCGCTCCAATTGCGGCATGCGGACCCTCGACCTCGTGGTCCACCGCCTTGCCGATGTCGTGGAGCAGTCCGCCCATCTTCGCGACCTGGATGTCCGCGCCGATCTCGCCGGCGATCACCGACGCCAGGGCGCTCGTCTCGACGGAGTGCAGGAGCACGTTCTGACCGTAGCTGGTGCGGTACTTGAGTCGCCCCAGGAGCTTGACGATGTCGGCCGGAAGGCCCGGGACGCCCGCGTCGTATGCGGCCTGCTCGCCCGACTGCCGGATGATCAGGTCGACCTCGGCGCGAGCCTTGGCCACGACCTCCTCGATCCGTCCGGGATGGATCCGGCCGTCGCTCATGAGCTTGGTAAGCGAAACGCGAGCGATCTCGCGACGAACCGGGTCGAACCCGGACAGGACGACTGTTCCTGGTGTCTCGTCGATGATCAGGTCCACGCCCGTGGCCTGCTCCAGGGCCCGGATGTTCCGGCCCTCGCGGCCGATGATCCGGCCCTTCATCTCGTCATTGGGCAGGTGCACCACGGTCACGGTGTGCTCGGCGGTATGGTCCGCCGCCACGCGCTGCATCGCGGTGACGATGATGTCGCGGGCCTTGTCCGAGGCCTCGTCGCGGGCCCGCCGCTCGATGGAGCGAGCCAGCTTGACCGCGTCGTGCTCCGCTTCTTCTCGCACCGCCTCGACGAGCATCGCCTTGGCGTCCTCGGCCGACATCGCGCTGACCTTCTCGAGCGCGGCAACCCGCTCAGCATTGAGCTTGCCGAGCGATTCCCGTTGCTTCTCGAGCTCGATGTCGCGCTCAAGCAGCTTGCGATCGCGCTGCTCGAGCATGTCCGTGCGTTGGTCGAGTTGCTCGTCCCGGGCGGTCAGCCGACGCTCTACGGCGGCGAGCTCGTTGCGACGGGAGCGGGCCTCGTCCTCCGCCTCTCGCTGAAGGCGGATCTTCTCTTCCTTCGCCTCGAGAATGAGGTCCTTCTGCTGGGTCCGGGCATCGGCGACGATGCGGCCGGCTTTCTCCTGCGCGACCTTGACCGACTGGTTCGCCCACCGGCTTCGCGCCACGAAACCAACGGCGATACCACCGGCCAGCGCCACGAGGGCGACGGCAAGGTATTCCATCTGTTCCTCCCATCCGGCCGCGAGGACCGGACGCGTCACGTTCCTATTCGGGTCGCCGCGGCAATAGAGGCGTTCCTCTCGGGCTCCGGGCGAGCCGTGTCGCGTAGCCTACTACGGACGCGCCGTCAGCCGGCTGGAGGGTCCGGCTCGTCGTGGTCGATCTCATTGGCCGAGTCGGAACCGTCGGCGGTCGCACCCAACTCCGCAGCCCATCGAGATGCAATGTCGGTGGCCGTGGACGAATCGAATCCGTTTCGGACGAGCAGGCCGTAGGCGCGCTGCCGCCAGATGCGAGGATCTCCCCCACGGGCGAGCGCCCTCCCGCGCCGCTCAAGGAGCCGCTCCGCGGCCAGGGCGTCCGGTGAGCGGGCCTCCGAGCCCTCGCGCTCAAGCCCGACACCAGCGCCTTCCGACTCCGTCACGTCCCGTCGCTCGGCGAGGACCGCGTCCACCGTCGTGCGGTCCACGCCGCGCTGAGCGAGCTCCGAGCGAAGGGCCCGTTCGCCCCGGGGCCGGGCACGATCCCGCGACTCCACCCATTGCGTGGCGAAGGCCTCGTCGTCCAGCATCCCGAGTTCGGCCAATCGGTCGATCGCGGCCGTGATCAGTTCGTCGCGATAGCCGGCAGACGTCAGTCGACGCCGGACCTCGGCGACGGAACGGTGCCGCGCCTCGAGGAAGCGCAGTGCTGCCTCAAGAACGACCGCCGGGTCGTCGATCGCTTCGTGTCTGGCCCGTCGTTCAGCGAAGCCTTCGCGTCGAGCCCGGGCAGCCGTGTTACTCCGCCTCCGAGATGCCTTCGACCGGGATGGCGACCTCGTCCACCTTGCCCCGGATCTTGCCCTCGATCTCGGTCGCGATCGCGCCGTTCGCCTTGAGGAAGTCCTTGGACGCCTCGCGGCCCTGGCCCAGGCGAGTCTCCTCATAGGTGAACCAGGACCCGGTCTTGTCGACCACGCCCATGGCGACACCCACGTCGAGCAGGCCGCCCTCCTTTGACACACCTTCGCCGTACATCACGTCGAACTCGGCCACGCGGAACGGCGGGGCCACCTTGTTCTTGACGACCTTGACCCGGACCCGATTGCCGATCGACTCGGTCCCGGATTTGATCGTCTCGATCCGCCGGATGTCGAGCCGGACGCTGGCGTAGAACTTGAGCGCGCGGCCACCAGGCGTTGTCTCCGGGTTCCCGAACATGACCCCGATCTTCTCGCGGAGCTGGTTCGTGAAGATGAGCGAAGTGTTCGACCGACTGACGGCCCCGGTGAGCTTGCGGAGTGCCTGGCTCATCAGCCGAGCCTGGATGCCCACGAACGAATCGCCCATCTCGCCTTCGATCTCGGCGCGCGGCACGAGCGCGGCGACGGAGTCGACGACGACGACGTCGATACCGCCGGACCGGATGAGCGTCTCGGTGATCTCGAGTGCCTGCTCGCCTGTGTCCGGCTGGCTGACGAGCAACTCATCGACGTTGACGCCACACGCGCGGGCATACCCTGGATCCAGCGCATGCTCGACGTCAATGAACGCTGCGACGCCGCCCTTGCGTTGTGCCTCGGCGATGATGTGCTGACAGACCGTGGTCTTGCCGGACGACTCGGGCCCGAAGATCTCGGTCACCCGGCCGCGCGGAATGCCGCCGACGCCGAGCGCCAGGTCAAGCGCGATCGAGCCGGTGGGGATGAAGTCAACCTGCTGTCGCTCCGCGGACCCGAGCTTCATGATCGCGCCGCGACCGAACTGCTTCTCGATCGCGAGGATGGCCGCATCGACGGCCTTCCCGCGTTCCGCGATGCTCCGCTCTGCAGCGCGCTCTTCCGTCATGGCCATGGTTCCGTCACCCTCCTGTCATTGCCGACACCGAGGGGAGCGGATGGTCATCCGCGCGACGGGTCAGCCTTCTTCCCGGTCCTCGTCCGCGGCCCGCGGCTTCCGCGGCTTCCGATACAGCTCGACGTTGGTCGGCGGCTCGGAGAGCGGTTGCAGCTTCGGCTGACCGGATTTCTCTTTCGGCTTCTTCTTGGCTTCGCGGCTTGGGCGATCTCGAGAGCCCATCGAGGCTTCCTCCGCGCTGTGTCGAGGCTATCGAAGAGGACTTCACGCCGGCTCCACCGCCACTTCATCGCGACTTAGCCGGCCGGCGTGCTCTCGCAGTGAAGCGAGCGATTCGGGGAAGGCGCCGGCCCGCAGCGCGGTCCGGATCCTGGCCATGAAGTCTAGGGTGAAGGTCAGGTTGTGACAAGTTGCAAGACGGTACGCGAGGAGTTCCTTTGCCCGGAAGAGATGGGCCAGGTAGGCGCGTGAGAACCGCCGACAGAGGCGGCACGGGCAGTCCTCCTGGACGGGTCGCGAGTCGTCCAGGAAGGCGCCGTTGCGGACGTTGAGCCTCCCTCCCGGAATCCACAGCTGTCCGTTGCGCGCGACGCGCGCCGGCAGGACCGAATCGAACAGGTCCGCGCCGAGACGAACGGCCTCGAGGAGATCCGCCGGCGAGCCAAGGCCCATGAGGTAGCGCGGGCGCGGATCCCCCTCGAGGATGGGCATGACCACGTCGAGCGCGGTCGCCCGTTCAACGGGCGTTTCGTCGCCCGCAAGCCCTCCGATGCAGATCCCGTCGAACGGCAGGCCGGCAATGAATCGCGTGGAGCGCTCCCGGAACTCGGGGTCCACACCGCCCTGGATGATCCCGAACAGCGCCTGGTCCGGCCTTCGGTGGGCCGCCAGGCTTCGCTCAGCCCAGCGGTGGGTCCGCTCCATGGCGTCCTCAACCTCGGCCCTGGGCGATGACGGGTAGACCGGATGATCAAACGCGACCGCGATGTCCGGTCCGAGCGCTTCCTGGGCTTCGATCGCAATCTCGGGCGTCAGGTGGTGCAGCGCGCCGTCGATGTGGCTACGGAATGTGGCCCCCTCGTCGGTCACGACGCGCGCATCGGCCAGCGAGACCACCTGGTAGCCGCCGGAGTCCGTGAGGATGGGCCGATCCCAGCCCATGAACTGGTGCAGGCCCCCGAGCCGCTGGATCCGTTCGTGGCCGGGACGCAGGTAGAGGTGATACGTGTTCGCGAGGATGATCGACGCGCCCACCTCGTCCAGGTCATCGGGATCCAGTGCCTTGACCGTGGCGTTCGTTCCGACGGGCATGAACTGGGGGGTGTCGATGACCCCGTGGGGCACGCTGAGCCGCCCGAGACGCGCACGAGTACCGCCGGCGGGGTCGGCGGTCGCCAGGACCTCATAGGTCATCGGGCGAGGATTGGGCCGCGGCATGGCCGGCGTGGGAGCGGCGGCGGGCTCGGTAACGCCCGCGACCGCGATGTCAGCGATCCCCGGCTCCCGGCTCGTCCATCCACAGGCTGGGCATGTCCGGATCCCCCCGGCGGGGCGGCGGGATCTCATAGCCGAGACCGGCCAGGTGTGCCCGGGCCAGCTCGGTCGCGATCCGGCCCTGTGGGGTCCGGTCCAGGAACCCGAGCCGGAGCAGGAATGGCTCGTACACGTCTTCGATCGTCTCGGTCTCCTCGGACAGCACGGCCGCCAGGGCCGACACGCCTACCGGTCCGGAGCCGAACTTCTGGATGATCGAGGCCAGGAGCTTTCGATCCGTGGAATCGAGCCCCTCGTCGTCGATCTCGAGCAGCCGCATCGCCTCGCGCGCGGCGCTCTCCGTCACGCGGCCATCCCCGTGGACTTCGGAGTGGTCCCGGACGCGCTTGAGCAGCCGGTTCACGATCCGCGGCGTGCCTCGCCCGCGGCGCGCAATCGCGATGGCCGCTCCGGCATCGATGTCCACGCCCAGGATCCGGGCCGACCGATGGACGATCTCCGTGAGCTCCGACTCTGCATAGAAGTCGAGCCGGTACGTGGCGCCGAATCGATCCCGCAGGGGCGAGGAGATCCGGCCGGCCCGTGTCGTCGCGCCGACGACCGTGAACGGCTTGAGCGTGAGCCGGAGCGAGCGGGCCGACGGCCCCTTGCCGATCATCACGTCAAGCGCGTAATCCTCCATGGCCGGATAGAGGATCTCCTCCACCGCGTGGTTGAGGCGATGGATCTCGTCGATGAACAGGACGTCCCGCTCGTCCAGCGAGGTGAGGACGGCCGCCAGGTCTCCGGGCCGTTCGATCGCCGGTCCGGACGTGTAGCGGACGTTCACGCCGAGCTCGCGGGCGATGATCGTGGCGAGCGTGGTCTTGCCGAGTCCGGGCGGCCCGTACAGCAGCACGTGGTCCGCCGCCTCTTCCCTCGCCTTTGCAGCGGTGAGCAACACGCCAAGGTTCGCCTTGACCTCTCGCTGCCCGATGTACTCGTCCAGGGACCGCGGCCGCAGCGACCCCTCCACGGCGATCTCCGCGGGGTCCTCGGCATCCGCCGCGAGCAGGTGAAGCGCGTCGTCCGTCACGTCGGGCATTCTAGCAAAGCCTACGCACTTTCGTACAGATGTTCGATACGGTCAGGAGTGATCCCGTCAGTCGCGCGCGAGCCCCCGGAGCGCGGCCTTGACGCGATCCTCAAGAGAGGTCCCCGCGGCGGCCATCGCAACCGTGGAACGAGCCGCGTCGCGCGCTTCGGCAAGGGAGTAGCCGAGCGCCTGGAGTGCGGCGACCACGTCGCCGTCACTCGCGCCTCCACCGGGAGCGGCCGTCCCGGCGGCGGAGATGCCCGCGGCGGCGACCTTCTCCTTGAGCTCGAAGATGACCCGCTCGGCGAGCTTCCGGCCGATCCCGGGGATCGCCACGAGCATCGCCTGGTCCTGCATGAGGATCGCGAGCTGGAGCTCCGCCGTCGGGCGGCTGCCGACGATGGCGAGGGCGACCTTCGGCCCGACGCCGGTCACGGTCAGGAGCAGGTTGAAGAAGCCGAGCTCCTCCGTCGACCGGAAGCCATACAGGGCCTGCTGGTCCTCGCGGACGAGGTGGTGGGTGTGCAACTTGAAACGGCCACCGGGAGTCGCCGTGGCGAGGACGCCGGGTGCTGCGAACACCCGGTAGCCGATGCCGCCGACTTCGATGACCAACGAATCGAAGGCGACCGCGCCCACGATCCCGTCGAGTGACGCGATCACGAGCGGCTCGCCGCCTTGCGATCCCGCGCCAGGGCCTCGCGGACCGCCCGGTCGTAGCTCGATTCACTGCGCGTCATGGGCGCCACCGCCGCCCGGTCCATGACCGGCGCACCGGGCGCCTCCAACCCATCGGACCGCTCACTGTTCGCCGCCCAGATCGCGACCGCGAGGGCATCGGCGGCATCATCGGGCCGAGGCACCTCGGGCAGACCCAGGACCACCGCCACCATCCGGCCGACCTGGACCTTGTCGGCACTGCCGGATCCGGTCACGGCCATCTTGACCTCGTTGGGTGTCGCCTCCCGGATGATGCGACCGGCCTCCGCGGCCGCGAGGAGCACGACCCCGCGCGCCTGACCGACCGCGAAGGCCGTCTGCGCGTTTCGAGAGAAGAACAGCCGCTCCACGGCGACGAGATCCGGCTTGTGACGCGCGATCAGCTCCGTGAGGAAGCGGTGGATCGCGAGAAGCCGATCCGGCAGGCCCAGCTCCGAGCTCGTCTCCAGGCAGCCGACGTCAACGAGGCGGAGCGTCGCCCCCGTCCGGTCGATGACCCCCCAGCCGAGGGCCGCGGTTCCTGGGTCGATGCCCAGGACGATCACCCGGCGACCTCGGCGAAGACGTCCTCGGGGATGTCGAAGTTGGCAGTCACGCGCTGGACGTCGTCCAGGTCCTCGAGCATCTCGATGAGGCGGAGGTTCTGGCGCGCCCGATGGGCATCGAGCTCGACGGTCGTCTTCGCAACCATGGTGTTCTCGGCCGAGTCGACTCCGATCTTCCCGGCGTCAAGGGACTTGCGGACGCGCTCCAGATCGGCCGGGCTCGTATACACCTCCAGGAGGTCCGGGTCCGACGTATCGACATCCTCCGCGCCCGCGTCGATCGCGGCGAGCGCGAGGTCGTCCGGGTTACGGCCATTGGCCGGCACCGTGATGAGACCCCGGGGCTCGAACTGCCAGGCCACGGCACCGCTGCCCGCCAGTTGTCCGCCGGCCTTCGTGAACATCGAGCGCACATCCGAGGCGGTTCGATTCCGATTGTCCGTGGTCGCCTCCACGAGGATCGCCACGCCGCCCGGGCCGTAGCCCTCGTACACGATCTCCTCGAACTGCTCGCCGTCCGCGGCACCCGTGGCGCGCTCGATGGCACGCTTGATGTTGTCCATCGGCATGTTCACGGCACGCGCCTTGTCCATGGCGAGACGGAGCCGAAAGTTCGCGTCCGGGTCCCCGCCGCCGGTCCGCGCCGCGACCATCACCTCGCGGGCGACCTTGGTGAAGAGTGCCCCGCGCTTCGCGTCGTTGGCACCCTTCTGACGTTTGATCGTGGACCACTTGGAATGTCCTGACATCGGGCGCGAGTATACCGGACTATCATGGCCGGACCGCCGTGGCGCGCCCCTCCACGGACGGTTTCGCCCCTTTGTCAGCAGAGAGGACCGACCGTTCCATGACCATGAAGAACGTCGACCTGCCCCACCTTCGGAGCGTCGTCCTGGCCGGCCACGCGGGCGCCGGCAAGACGACGCTCGGCGAACAACTCCTCTTTCGCGCCGGTGCGATCCCCCGCCTGGGCCGGGTCGACGACGGGACCTCGCATCTCGACTTCGAGCCCGAGGAGCAGAAGCGACACGAGTCGCTGAGCATGGCGATCGCGACGTTCGAGACGGACGGCACGCGGATCACGATCGTGGATACACCCGGCTATCTCGACTTCGCGGCCGAGGTCGTGTCGGGCTTCCACGCCACGGACGGCGCACTGTTGGTCATGGATGCGTCGGGCGGCGTGGAGGCGGGCCTCGAGAACTCCGTGGCCCTGGCGCGAGCCACGAATACCGCGACCTGCTTCTTCATCAACAAGTGCGATCGCGAGAACGCCGATCCATCGGCTGCGCTGGATGCCCTCCGGGATACCTTCGGGAACAAGGTCGCCCCGCTCCAGATCGCGATCGGGGCCGCCGAGACGTTCAGCGGCTACGTGGATCTGGTGCATCGCAAGGCATATCGCTGGGACGGCAGCAAGGACGTCGAGATCGAGATCCCGGCCGAACTGTCGGGTGAAGTCGTACGACGGCGAGATCAGCTCCTCGAGGCGGCGGCCGAGGCCGATGACGACGTCCTTGCGAAGTACCTTGACGGTGAGGAGATCTCAGACCCGGAACTCGAGGCCTGCCTGCGGAAGGGCGTGAAGGAGTCGGTCCTGGCCCCGGTGCTCGTCGGAAGTGCCGCGACCGGGAGTGGCTTGCGGGCGATTCTCGACGCATTCATTCGATACCTGCCGTCCCCGGCCGACGAGGCGCCGGCCATGGCCACGGATCACGCCGGAGCGAGCGTGTCGGTCCCACCTGATGCCGACGGACCGCTCCTCGTCCGCGTCTTCAAGACGGCCGCCGACCCGTTCGTCGGCCGTCTGACGTACCTGCGCGTGCTGTCCGGCACGCTCCACTCCCAGGCGCACGCCTGGAACTCGACCCACAGGGAGGACGAGCGGATCGGTCAGCTGCTCCTCCTCCACGGCAAGGAGCAGGAGGCGATCGGCGAGCTGAAGGCCGGCGAAATCGGTGCCGTCGCCAAGCTCTCCGCCACCGCGACGGGCGACACGCTGTGTGACAGGGACAAGGCCCTCGTCCTGCCACCCCTCGAGTTCCCGAAGCCGACGCTCATGGTCGCAATCGAGCCGCTGACCAAGGCCGATCTCGACAAGATGGGCCCTGCCCTCCAGCGGATGCTCGAGGAGGAATCCACGGCCCGACTGGAGCGGAGTGACGCCGGCGAGCAGGTCCTCGTGACGATGGGCGAGGCCCATACCGCGGTCATCATCGAACGACTGAAGCGGAAGTTCGGTTCAGCGATCGTGACCAAGGCGCCCCGCGTGCCGTACCGCGAGACCATCCGGGGCAAGGCCCAGGTCCACGGCCGCTACAAGAAGCAGACCGGCGGGCACGGGATGTTCGGTGACGTCTGGATCGAGCTCGAGCCGAACCCCGGGGCCGGCGTGGCCTTTGCCGAGCGGGTCGTGGGCGGCTCCGTGCCCAAGCAG
>Ga0209002_10001772_pt1 | contig 17425 bp, 22 predicted proteins | sample Rifsed16ft2_FD_184010 | JGI IMG/M metagenome (GOLD analysis project Ga0209002, IMG submission 184010) | Soil microbial communities from Rifle, Colorado, USA - sediment 16ft 2 (version 2) | ecosystem: Environmental > Terrestrial > Deep subsurface > Rock core/Sediment | place: Rifle, Colorado... | reverse complement strand
CCCGCCTCGTTACGTGCCCACGGCGCCGATCCGCTCAGTAAGCAGCCGTTGCTCGGCGGGATTGTCGGTGAGCGTCAGTGCCCGTCGGTCTGCGTCGCGGGCTTGGTCTCCGCGGCCGAGGCGACGCAGGAGCTCGGCGCGGACCGCGTGGTACAGGTGGTAACCGTCGAGGCGTCCGGCCAGCAGATCCACCTGTTCCAGCGCCACCGCGCGGTGGTCATCAGCCAGGCGGCGGGGTTGCGAGGCACGCCGTCCGCGGGCCAGTGCTCGAGGGCCGCGACGGCGGCGTCCTGGACGAGCTCCCCGGCCAGGTCACAGTCGCCCAGGATCCGCACCAGGGCCGCGACGAGTCGCGTGCGCTCCTCGCGGAGCACGCGGTCAAGCGACGCTCCGACCGACGCTCCGACCGATACGTCGCCGGCCACGCTCCCCGTCTATTCCTCCCGGACCACGACCGGACGGATCTCCAGGACGTCGGGGCCGGGCCACGACGAGGCGAGACGGATCGCGGCATCGAGATCGGGCACTTCGAGGATCCCGTAGCCGCCGACCATCTCCTTGCCCTCGACGAACGGCCCATCGGTGATCGTCACCGCGCCGGCGGGATCGCGACGAACCGTGGTCGCGGTCGCGGCTGACTGGAGCTGATGCCCCTCCAGAATCTCGCCGCTCGCTGCGTGCTCCCCCCACCAGGCGCCGATCTGCGCGTAGAGCGCGCCCTGTTCTGCCTCGCTCAGGTGGTCCCAGGCATCCTCGGCGCCGCCGATCAGCAGCATGTACTTCATCGATCTTCTCCTGTGTAGCCGCGCCGGTGCACCCCTGAGTGGGGCGCTCATTGTGACGACGAACGGGACGCGCCGGATTCGACAGGTCGCATGCCTGTGCGAATCGTGCCGCACAATGCGCCGATGACCAATCCGAGCCGACCATCAACCCTGGCGGTAGCGATCGCGCTCGGCACCGTCTACATCCTGTGGGGTTCGACCTACCTGGCGATCGCCTACGTGGTCGAGACGATGCCCCCATTCCTGGCCGGCGGGGTCCGCTTCCTGTTTGCCGGAGCGATGCTGATCGCCTTTCTGGTCGCCCGGGACCGATGGCGCCGACGCCGATCCGACGACGTTGCCCGGATCGCGGCGCCGCGGGCGGTCGAATGGCGGACTGCGCTCATCGTCGGCACGCTCCTCCTGCTCGGCGGCAACGGCGGCGTGATGCTCGCCGAGCAGACCGTCCCGTCCGGAATCGCGGCGGTGATCATCGCGACCACACCGATCTGGTTCAGCCTGTTCGATGCGCTGACCACGCGCCGCGCGCCGAGCCGGCTGGCGATCGGCGGCGTGCTGATCGGCCTGGTGGGGGTGGCGATCCTGCTGCTGCCCACGGGGGGGATCGAGCGCCTCGACCCGCTGGGCATCGGGATCCTGCTTGGTGCGGCCATCTGCTGGGCGTCCGGGTCGATCTACGCGCGACAGGCTCCGATGCCGCCGAGCCGGCTGCTCGGCGCCGGCATGCAACAGGTCGCCGGCGGCCTGGTCCTGCTGCTGGTCGCTACCGGGACCGGCGAGGTCGCCCGCTTCGATCCCGCGGCAGTCTCGACCGAGTCCCTGCTTGGCTTCGTGTTCCTCATCGTCTTCGGCTCGCTGGCGGCCTTCAGTGCGTATGCCTGGCTGCTGCACCACGTGCCGGTGACGACGGTGGCGACCTACGCCTATGTCAATCCGCTGGTGGCGGTGGGGCTCGGGATCGCGTTTCGCGGCGAGACGCTCTCTGGGCGGTCACTGCTGGCGGCCGCGATCATCATCGGTGCGGTGGTGGCCATGGTCAGCGGGCGTCCATCGCAGGCCGAGGAGTCCGGCCCATCGCCGGAGGTCGCCGCTCTGGCGCCCGAGGAAACGGAGCAGCCGGAGGAGGGCGCCGCGTGAGCCATCGGATCGAGGTCGGGTGCCGGGCGGAAGGGACGCGATGGGTCTGCAGCGTAGTGGTGGGAGTGGATTCCGGCGCCACGCATCACGAGGTGACCGTCAGCCGCGACCTCCTGGCCGAGCTGCGTCCCGGCGCGGGGGCACCGGACGGGCTGGTGCGCGACTCGTTCACGTTCCTGCTGGAGCGTGAACCGCGCGAGTCGATCCTGCGCAGCTTCGACCTGCCGCTCATCGGCCGCTACTTTGCGGAGTGGGAGGCCGAGATCCGGAAGCGCCGGGCCGGGAGCTGACCGCGGGAGCGCCTGGTCAGGGCAGAAAGTCCACCTCTGCGTGGTTCCAGATGCGCTGGATGACGTAGCGGCCGTCGCCTTCCGGGTCGAGCAGGCTGGCGCGGGCGTGGCGGACCATGACGGTCGGGCGCATCCGGACGTTCACCAGCGTCTTGCCACGGAACGTCATGTCCAGGATGACCCCCTCCTGTGTCTCCTGCCACCAGTACTGCCCGAACATGTAGTTCCCGGGGCTCGCGAGGACGAGGCTGACGCCCTCGGGTCGGCTTCGCAGGAGGAGCGGCCCGGCAACGTGCGTGCCGGCGCCGATGACGTGGTCGCAGCCGGCCTGGTCGAACCAACCCAGCTGCGTGACCTGAGTCGACCACAGGTCGTCGTGGTACTCGGCGCCGCCCCACCACTGAGGGTTGCAGATGACGAGGTCGGCGCCGCCGGCCCGGGCTCGGCGGACTGCCTCGTTGACGTTCTCCTCGGTGATCCACGGGACGCCGGCCGTGTCGGCGTCGGCCTCCGCGACGCCGGAGACGTCATTCCAGGCAACGAATGCGACCGTCAGGCCGGCCACCTCGATGTAGGCCGGTTCGATCGCCTCGTCGAGGTTCATCCCCAGCCCTGTCCGCGGGATGCCGTACTCGTCCAGCAGCCGGAGCGTCGAGCGGATGCCCTCGACCCCGCGGTCGCTCATGTGATTGGCGGCGAGGTAGGCGACGTCGAGGCCGAGCGTATCCCGCCACAGCGGGAGCACGTCCTCGGGGACGGCGAAGGCGAGAGTTGCGCCACGGTTCGGCTCCCAATCTGCAGTTGGCATGATGGGACACTCGTGGTCGGCGACCGCGACGTCGGATCGCTTGAGGATGCTCGGCGTGACGCCGTCATTGCCGGTCTCGACCGGCTGCACGGTCAGATACGGGCCCTCGTCGGGCGGGTCGACGACCGCCGGTCCTGCGTACGCGGCCGTCCCACCGCTGAATACCCAGTCCCAACCCTTGCCGAGCACGACCGCCTCATAGGCGGCGTCGCGATCCGCGCACAGGCTGCCGATCGACGTCATCGTCCAGACCTCCGAGGCCTCGTACTCGGTCCAGGCCGGATCGAGGGCGCCGGGCGGCGCGGAGCCGACGACCGGGTAGGGCAGGGCGCGGGACTCCGGATCGCCGAACAGGTCCGGCCCGAAGAGCCCGAACGGCCCGTCGCCCGCAATCGAGAGGACCTTGGTTGCCGGCTCCACCAGTCCGGGTGGCAGGAGGGCGACGCGCGTCTGGTCGGTCTCGAGTGACGCCGCGATCTCGTCGGCGGCGACACACGGCATGGTCGGGCTGAGCGTCGGCCGCGCGACCTGCACGCCGCAGGGCACCACCAGCTCTCCGTGGCTGTTGAGCGTGATGAGCTCGTGGAGCGTGATCGTGGCCTTGAGGTTCGTGATGCCGGTCACGACTGCGAGCGGGAAGGGAACGGGCGGGGTCGGTGTGGGAGCGACGGTCGGTGATGGCACCGGTGTCGGTGTGACGCTGGGTGAGGGCACGGGCGTGGGACTCACCGTGCCGCATCCGGCGAGGAGCGCCACGGCGACAACGACGACGGCGCGTCGGAACGTCGCTCGCGTGTTCACGGCGCTATCGTAGATGCCCAAGTGGCGATGGATCTGCCCGACGACGCGTGTGTTTCCCAGCGCCGACCCGCGAGCCGTCTGCGCGCCGACGGTCGCAGGGTCTCGCCCTCCATGCGCTCGCGGGCGCTCGCCGCTCTCGTCCTCGGCTCGGCGCTCCTCGCTGTTCCGCTCACCGCTCCCTCCCCCGTCGATGCGGTCGGGCCGCTCCCGGAATGTCGCCTCGCCGACATCCTGACGGTGCCGCGGGACTACGACAACTGGAGCATCACGCTGGTGGACTGGCTCCTTTCCGTCGGGGAGGACTACGTGCCACCCGATCTCGTGCCGGTGAGCGACGCGGGCATCGACGGGCCGGGGTACATCCGCGCGGTGGCGATCGCCGATCTCGCCGCCATGACCGAGGCCGCGGCCGCGGCCGGCACGCCGATCGCCGTCAATAGTCCCTACCGGAGCTACCAAGAGCAGGTCGCCAGCTTCAACGGGTGGGTCGGCGTCGATGGGTACGACGTCGCGAGCACCTACTCGCAGCGACCCGGCCACTCGGAGCATCAGCTCGGCCTGACGATCGACTTCATGACGAAAGGGGGCGGCAGCGCGCTCCAGGGGGACTGGGCGACGACCCCGTCAGGCGCCTGGATGGCCGAGCATGCCTGGGAGTTCGGGTGGCTGATGAGCTATCCGAAAGGTGCCGGGGGTTCGTATGAATGGTCGGACGCTTCCTGCTTCCACTACGAGCCGTGGCACTACCGGTACCTCGGGCGTGAGATCGCCGCGGCGGTGCACGAGTCGGGACTGACCATCCGGGAGTACCTGTGGACGCACTTCACGATGGTCGATCCAACCACCGGTCTGCCGATTCCGACCGCGACGCCGACCCCGTCGCCCACCCCGACCCCGTCGCCCCGGGTGAGCCCGACCGCTTCGCCTTCCGCGACCCCGAGCCACACGCCGATGTCGCCCAGCCCCGCCGGTGGGTGGTTGGGGCTCGATCCGCCTGTCGTCGCCGTCGTCTTCGTCCTCATCGGCCTCCTGATCCTGACGCCGATCGCACTCGCTGCCCGACGCGGCCTGATCCGGCGGTAGTCCCCGGGGCCGGCGTCGGGCCTACGGTGGCATGTAGCACGCTCAGGGGGGTAGCCGGCCGCGAACCCTGCCTAGGTGACCTCGACCGGCAGATCGAACCATATCTCGGTGCGGCCGTTGGCAGAGGACGCGCCGACGGCGCCGCCGTGCGCCGCCACGATCTGGCGCACGATGGCGAGACCGATCCCGCTGCCACCGCTGGTGCGGGCGCGCGAGGGGTCCACCCGATACAGGCGCTCCCAGATGAGCGGCAGTTCGTCGGCGGGGATCTCCGCGCCAGAGTTGGCCACCGCGCAGCGGACCCGTCCGCCCGATGACGACAGGGTGACGCTCACCTCTCCGCCGTCATCGGCGTAGCGCGCCGCATTCTGCATCAGGTTGCCGAGCACCTGGCCCAGGCCGTCGGGATCGCCCAGGAGTGTCGGCAGCCGGTCGGGAGCCTCTACGCGCAGCGTGATCCGCCGCCGCGCGAGTTCGGGTGCCTGCAGCTCCGCGGCACGGGCCGCCAGAACCGCGAGGTCGATCGCTTCGCGAGCGGGAGGCGGCAACCCTGCCTCACCGCGGGCCAGCCGGTCGAGGCCCTCCACCAGCCGCGAGAGCCGGACGATCTCTTCGTGGATGGTGCGCAGCATCTCCGGTGTCGGCTCCACCACGCCATCGGCCAGCGCCTCGGTATAGCCCTGCAGACTGGTGAGCGGCGTCCGCAGCTCGTGGGCCACGTCCTCGACGAGCGCTCGTCGCAGCTGCTCGACGCGCTCCAGATCGCCGGCCATCTGGTTGAAGGCGTCACCCAGCCGCTGCAGCTCCCGGTCGGGCGCCGCCGGGACGCGCGCCGCGAGATCACCCGCGGCGATGGCACGCGTGGCTGCGGCCAGCCGATCGAGCGGGCGCAGGATTCGTCGCAGCAGCCACCAGGCGGCCAGCGTCCCCAGGATCACGCCCGCGCCGGCACCGATCAGCAGGACCCGCCCAACCGACTGGTCAAACATGGCCTGCGCTTCATCGGCCGACAGGCCGCCCTGCATGGCCAGGTGCATGATCTGCTCGGCGCTGAAACGTTGCACCGCAACGTTCATCACGATCGCCACAATCACGGCCATGGCGCTGAAGATGGCGATCAGGCGCCAGCGCAGCGAGCCCATCGGTCCCAACGCCCTCAGCCGGGCCCTGGCGTCAGGTCGCGCTGCTCCACCGCGCCGACGAACTTGTAGCCCACCGTCCGAACGGTCGCCACGAAGCGGGGTGACGCGGCAGGATCGCCGAGCTTGCGCCGCAGGCGTCCCAGGTGAACGTCGATCGTCCGGTCGATGATCCCCGGGTCGTCGTTTCCGTGGAGGGCGTCGATCAGGTCGTCGCGCGACAGGACGCGCCCGGGTCGCCGCATCAGGGCGTGCAGCAGGCGAAACTCGAACGGTGTCAGGTCAAGGGTCCGGCCGTCCAGCCGCGCCTCGACCGCCCCGGCATCGACCTCGAGGGGGCCGCTGACCAGGATCGCCTCGGCCGTCTCGTCGGAGATCTTGCGCCGCCGCAGCAGCGCTCGCAGACGAGCCATCAGCTCCCGCGGCGAGAACGGCTTGACGACGTAATCATCGGCGCCGATGTCCAGGCCGATCACCTTGTCCGGGTCACCGCTGCGGGCGGTCAGCAGCAGGATCGGCACGTCGCTCGCCTCACGGATGCGTCGGCACACCTCGAACCCGTCAAGACCGGGAAGCATCACGTCCAGCAGCACGATATCGGGTCGGGAGCGGGCGACCTGCGCGAGGGCGCCTTCGCCGTCGGCCGCGAACACCGTGCGGTGCCCCTCGCGCTCGACATACAGGCGCAACAGGTCACGGATCTTGGGGTCGTCATCGACGATCAACACGGAGGCCATCCGGCCAAGAGTATGACCGGCAGGTGAAGGACCGATGAAGACGCCTCCCCTCATCGGGCACGCCAGCGCCCGGTAGAATCGACCCTGATGACATCTGAGCGCTCGGGCGATGCAATCGGGTTCGGGGCCGGGATCTCCACCGATCACCTCGATGGGATCCGCTGGGTCGACTACGCCAACATCAGCTGGAACCCGGTCTTCTGCAAGCGCTGCGACATCTGCATCGAGATCTGCCCCAAGAACACGCTGGTGCTGCGCAACGACGTCATCCTCGAAGAAGAGAACTGCATCCTGTGCGGCCTGTGTGAGCGCTACTGCCCCGACGTGGCGATCGAGATGATCCCCGAGGCGGTCGCCGCCCACGCGGCAGGCGGCTCGAGCACATCCACCGGCGAGCCCGCCTAGCCCCATGCGCAAGCTCACCCAGGGCAACGAGGCGGTGGTCCGCGGCGCACTCGCCGCAGGCGCCGATTACTTCGCCGGGTATCCCATCTCCCCATCGACCGAAGTGCTCAACGTGGCCTCCGGCTGGGCGGCACAGCACCCCGAGTTCCGCTTCCTGCAGGCGGAGGACGAGATCGCCAGCGCCAACGCCATCATCGGCGCAAGCCTGGCCGGGGCGAAGTCCTTCACCGCCACGAGCGGTCCGGGTTTCAGCCTGATGCAGGAAGCGATCGGCTACGCCCAGAAGGTTGGCGTGCCGTGCGTGTTCGTCAACGTTCAGCGGGTGGGACCGGCGACCGGGATGCCGACCATGCCCGGACAGGGCGACATCATGCAGGTCAAGTACGGCAGCACCGGGGATTACAGCCCCATCGCCTTCTATCCGAACGGCGTCGAGGAGACGTTCCGCCTGATGGTCGTCGCATTCAACGCCGCCGAGGAGTCTCGCTCACCGGTCGTCCTGCTGAGCGACACGTTCGTGGGGCACCTCAACGAGGTGGTCGACCTGGACGAGGTAGGGCTGACGGTCTCAGTCGTGCCACGCACGATCGCTCCGCTGGGCCGTCACGAAGCGGGCAAACCTCGCTTCTTCGCCGGCGTACTCATGTATGAGCACGGGCCTGATGCCGGCGAGCCGGCGACGGCCGATGGCGACGAGTATCTGCGCCAGTTCTACGAGACGAAGCACCGGCACGCGGAAGTGGCGGAGCGCTACGCGCTGTATGAGCACGGCTGGAACCTCGACGCCAAGGTGCTGGTCATCTGCTACGGCATCGTCAGTCGCGTTGCGGCTCCGCTTGCCGCCGAGTACGCGCTCTTCCGTCCGATTCGCATTCACCCTATCCTCGCCGACGAGATCCGCGCCATCGCCGATCGCTATGAGCAGATCGTGTGCATCGAGGCGAACGACGGGCAGTACGCCGACATGGTCGAACTGGCCATTCGCCGCGAGGTGAAGCGGGTGCCGCTGCTCGGCGGCAGGATCAGCATCGAGGCGGTGCGCGAAGGTCTGGCGCGGGTCATGAGCGGCGGACCTTCGGAGCCGCCGATCCCCCCGACCCCGGCTGACCGTGCCGAGCGTTCGCCGCTGGGGATCGGCTGATGGCCGTGCTGACCACGCTGGAGTCACCCGGCCTCGATTTCAAGCGTCGCCTGAAGGTCGATCTGTTCCCGACCATCTGGTGTCCGGGCTGCGGGATCGGGACGATCATGATCCAGCTCGCCATGGTGCTCGAGGAGATGGGCCTCGACGAGAGCAATACGATCCTGGTCACCGGCATCGGCTGCACCGGGCGGATGGGCAGCTACATGAAGCACGAGAGCGTGTACACCCTGCACGGCCGCACGCTGCCGGTCGCCGAGGCGATCAAGACGGTGCGCCCGGAGATGAACGTGATCGTGGTCTCCGGCGACGGCGACACGGCCAGCATCGGCGGCAACCACCTGATCCACACCGTCCGCCGCAACGCGCGGCTGACCGTGCTGTGCAACAACAACGAGATCTACGGGCTGACCGGCGGCCAGACCGGGCCGACCACGCCGACGGCCACCAAGACCCTCTCCAGTCCGGGCGGCAACCCGAATTCGCCGATCAACCTGCAGGGCCTGATCCGGAGCTCGTCGCACGCGATGTACGCCAAGACGACGGTCTACCACCAGCTGCACATGCGCAATGTGATCCGCGAAGCGATCGAGCACGACGGGTTCTCGTTCGTGGACATCACCAGCCAGTGCATCGAGAACAACGGCCGCCGGATCGGATTCGCATCGGCCAACGAGATGCTCACCTTCTATCGCAAGACTTACAAGCGCGCCCCGAAGGGCGCGCGGCAGCTGGCACCTTTCGAGATCGGGGTGCTCTATCCCGACGGCCACCCGTCGGCCGGGGATGGTACCGCCGCATCGACCCAGAAGGAGTCGACGGGAACTGCCGCGGCGGGTGGAGCCGCGCCGGCCTCCGCACCTGTCCGCGAGAGGGCTCCGGTCAGTGACGAAGAGAAGGCACGCCGCCGCGCGGAGTCGCAGAAGCGGCTGGCCCTGATGTCGCGCCTCGATCCGGCGGTGAAGCTGGATGTCGCCACCGGCAAGATCAGCCTGGCCGATGCCCTCCGCGCCGCTGGGATCGACCCCGACGCGGCGCCCTGATGGCCACGAGGATCGCCCTCGATGGGGTCGGCGGCCAGGGCGTACGCCTGATCGCCGGGATTCTGGGTGCCCTCCTCGCCCGGATGGGCAAGGAGGTGACCGTCCTGTTCGACTACGACTCGTCGGTGCGCGGCAGCATGTCCGACGCGTTTGTCATCTTCGACGACGCCCCGATCACCAACCCGGTGGTCGAGGAGGCCGACATCATGCTCAAGCTGGCAGACAAGGGCCATCTGCGCATCGCGGGCCGATTGGTGGTGACCGACCTGGGTCTCGGATCCCCCGGCGACGAGCAGATCCCGTTTGCCTCCCTCGGCTCCGAGCACTTCGGCAAGGAGCTGTTCGGCAACATGATCGCGCTCGGACGCCTCCTGCGCCTGGCCGAGATCGACCTTGACGACAATGCCATCCGCGACACGCTGCCGCAGCGGTACCAGTCGGAGAACATCGCCGCGATCCGATTCGGCTACAACCTCACGCGCGAGGAGATCGACCGACTCGCCGCCTCGGCGCCGCCCAGCCGTTTCGAGATGAACGATGCGGCCGCCCCAGGGCATCGGGCGACGGGCGTGGGTGCCGGCACGCAGTCCGCGCCGTCGCATACCGCGGAGGCCGGCTAGCTCGGCAGGACCCCCAGAGCGTCGAGCGCCGAGTCCAGGCGCGCGACCTCTTCAGCGGTGAGCGGCCGCATCGGTGCGCGCATGTGAGGCTGGACCGGAACTCCACGTCGGGCCAGCACATGCTTGATCGATGCTATGAATGGCTGCGCCTCCATCGCGCCGCGCAGCCCGGCCAGGCGGGATTCCGCCGCGGCGTCGGGCTGATCGAGCGCGCCGCGCACCACGTCGGGAAAGGCCGCGGCCAGCCCGCTGACCGCCCCGAGCGCGCCGCGCGCCAGGGCCGGGACGATGAGCGGCTCCGAGCCCACGAATACGGGCAGGCCCAGCTCCAGGTAGGGGACGACCTTCTCGAAGGGTGACTCGCTGACCTTCAGCCCGGCCAGGTTGTCGGCACGCTGACGGACGCGCTCCACCACCTCGATCGGGACGGGGTAGCCGCTGCGAGCGGCGAAGGCGTAGATGAAGAACGGGAGCGGAGCGCAGGCCGCGGCGGCGGACAGCAGGTGCCCGGTGAGGGCGTCGGCATCGAGCGGGAAGTAGGGCGGCGGGATGACCGCCACCGCATCGGCGCCGATCTCGGCCGCGTGCGCCGCGAGCTCGACGGTGTCGGCGGTGGACTGGGCCCCGCCGTGGACGATGAGCATGCCGCGAACCGCGGCGCGAAAGACGACCGCTGCCCGCTTGCGCTCGTCGGAGGACAGCAGGATCCCCTCGCCGGTCGTGCCGCAGACGAAGGCACCGTCGCCTCCGTGCTCCTCCCCGAAGCGGATCATCGGCCAGATGGCCGCCTCGTCCAGCCGATGGCCCCCCTCGGTCAGCGGGGTCGCGGCGGCCACGATGAGCGGTCGTCGGTCGAAGTTCATGGCGGCCAAGGGTAGCTGGTTCCCCTTGCCGATGTGCCCCCGCGAGGGATACGCTGATCGCCAACATGGCTGCCATCCCGCTCGACCTGTCCACCATCCGTCGCGCTCCCAAGGTGCTCCTCCACGAGCACCTTGACGGGGGCCTGCGCCCCGCAACGCTGATCGAACTTGCCGCCGAGATCGGCTACGCCGGGTTGCCGACGACCGATCCGGGGGAGCTGGCCTCGTGGTTCAAGCCACCACCGGGCGACGGCGGCCGCTCGTTGGTGCGCTATCTCGAGGCGTTCACTCACACGGTGGCGGTGATGCAGACCGCCGATGCGATCGAGCGCATTGCGGCTGAATCGGTAGAGGATCTGGCGGCCGACGGGATCGTCTACGCCGAGGTCCGATTCGCCCCCGAGCAGCACCTGCGCGAGGGCCTGACGCTTGACGAGGTGGTCGACGCCGCGGTAGCGGGCGTGCAGCGCGGATCAGCCGGACGACCGATCGTGGTGGGACTGCTCCTCAGCGGCATGCGCCAGGCGGCGCGTTCGGTGGAGATCGCAGAGCTGGCGGTGCGGCACCGTGACGCAGGCGTGGCGGGCTTCGACATCGCCGGCCCGGAGAAGGGCTACCCGCCGACGCGCTACCTGGATGCTTTCCAGCTGATCGCCCACGAGAACTTCCACTTCACGATCCACGCCGGGGAGGCCTTTGGCCTGCCGTCGATCTGGGAGGCGCTGCAATGGTGCGGCGCCGAGCGACTCGGTCACGGCGTGCGGATCGTGGACGACATCACCGTCGCGCCGGACGGACGCGTCACGCTCGGCAGACTTGCCACCTACGTCCGTGATCGACGCATCCCGCTGGAGATGTGCCCCACCTCCAACGTGGACACCGGGGCGGTCGCCAGTCTTGCCGAACATCCGATCGAGCTGCTCAAGCGCCTGCGCTTCCGGGTCACCCTGAACACCGACAACCGTCTGATGAGCAACATCAGCCTGTCGGACGAGTTCGCCAGCATGGTCACGACCTTCGGATGGGACCTGGCCGACATGGAGTGGCTCACCCTCAACGCGATCAAGAGCGCCTTCCACCCGTTCGAAGGTCGGCTGCGCATCATCAACGAACAGGTCAAGCCCGGCTATGCGCGGCTGCGGGCCGAGTCTGCGGCCGCGGAGCTGGCCACCGGCTAACCGGCGGTGAGCCCGGACGGCCGAGTCGCGGGAGTCATCGGTGTATTCTCAAGTCTGCCGAATGACCCACCCTGCACGAGGGATCTCCACACCATGACCTACGTGATCGTTGAGCCATGCGTTGGCGTCAAGGACGCGTCGTGCGTTGACGTCTGCCCGGTCGACTGCATCCATACCACCGATGAGGCACCGATCTACTACATCGACCCCGATGAGTGCATCGACTGCGGCGCCTGCGAGCCGGAGTGCCCGGTGACGGCCATCTTCGCCGAGGATGCGGTTCCCGAGCAGTGGACGAACTACACGCAGATCAACGCCGACTTCTTCAAGCGCTGACGCCGCCGTGGTTCGGCTGATCGCCCTGTACAGCGCGCCCGATGATCCGGTCGCCTTCGACGCCCACTACCGGGACGTCCACACTCCAATCCTCCGCCGTTATCCGAAGCTGACCGATCTGCGCCTCACCCGACCGGATGGGCTTGGCGGCCGGCCCCCGGCCTTCTACCTGATGGCCGAGATGAGCTTCGACAGCCGGGCCGAACTCGACGAGGCGATGGCCTCCGATGCGGGCCGCGAGAGCGGACGCGACCTGCGCAACTTCGCGCAGGCGGGAGTGACCCTGCTGGTCGCCGACGAGCCGGCCGATGGCTGAGCCGAGCGCACCCCTACCGGTCGAGCCGGGAGCGCTCGGATTCGAGCGGATCGTCTACGGCAAGGACGCCGTGACCGGTGTGGCGACGGTCCTCATCGATCGCCCCGAGGTCCTCAACGCCTTCGATTTCCAGACGCTGCGTGAGCTCGGGCGCGCCTTCGAGGATGCATCCTGGGACGACGCGGTCGCGGTGATCGTCGTCACCGGCGCGGGGGAGCGCGCGTTCTGCACCGGGGCGGATCTCGACGAGCAGGCGAAGATGGGTGCCGTGAGCGGCCAGTACTGGCGCTGGATGGGCGCCTTCATCGAGATGCACGATCGGCTGCGCAACATCGGCAAGCCGACCATCGCGCGGATCAACGGGGTCTGCGTTGGCGGCGGCAACGAGCTGCAGATGGCCTGCGACCTGTCGGTCATGGTGGACGAGGCGTACATTCGCCATGTTGGACCCGAGCACGGATCCGTCCCGGCCGGCGGCGCCACCCAGTGGCTGCCCCTGCTGGTGGGGGATCGTCGAGCGCGCGAGATCGTGATGCTGTGCGAGCCGATCCGCCCGGCCCAGGCACTCGAGTGGGGGCTCGTCTCCCGCGTCGTTCCGCGAGGCGACCTGGATGACGCCGTGGCGATGATGGCGGCGAGCCTGCGCGCCAAGCTGCCGGAGGCGCTGCGCTATACCAAGACCCAGCTGAACTGGTGGCGCGACATGGTCTGGGCGCAGACGGTGACCCACGCCCGCGAGTGGCTGGCGCTGCATTCCACGTCGGACGAGACCCACGAGGCGGTGGCGGCATTCCACGAGAAGCGCGCACCTCGATACGAGGCGCTGCGCGGACTCGCCGGTGCGCCGCGGACCTGTTCCGACTGCGGGGCGACAGGGCTCCCGGCCTCGCACGGGTTCTGTGGGGCATGCGGTGCGGCGCTGCCCGATGCCTTCGAGGCGATCCCGTGAACGACGAGACGCTGGTGATCGTCGAGCGCGACGAGGCGCGTCGCGTCGCGCTGCTCCGTTTCAACCGGCCCAGGCAGCTGAATGCGCTCAACGCGCAGGTGATGGACGAACTGTGCCGCGCGCTCGAGGAGCTCGACGCGGACGAGGCGATTCGCTGCATGGTGGTGACCGGCAACGAGCGTGCCTTTGCGGCGGGCGCCGACATCGGTGAGATGGCGGCCGCATCCCCGATCGACATGCTGCGTGGCAACCGGATCGCGCAATGGGATCGGGTGCGGCGCATCTCGAAGCCGGTGATCGCCGCGGTGGCCGGCTGGTGCCTGGGCGGCGGCTGCGAGCTGGCCATGGCGCTCGACCTGATCGTGGCCGCTGAGAGTGCCCGTTTTGGACAACCGGAGATCGACCTTGGCGTGATCCCCGGCGCGGGCGGCACGCAGCGCCTGACGCGCGCCGTAGGGAAGAGCCGTGCCATGGAGATGGTGCTCACCGGCGAGCCGATCGACGCCCGCGAGGCGCATCGGCTCGGACTGGTGGCCCGGGTTGTGCCCGACGAGCTGCTGGTGGAGGACGCGCTGGCCCTGGCCGCGAAGATCGCCACGAAGTCACCGATCGCGACGCGCCTCGCCAAGGAGGCGGTCAACGCGGCCTTCGAGATGGACCTGACCGACGGGCTGGCGCACGAACGCCGCCTCTTCTACCTGCTCTTCGCATCGGAGGATCAGAAGGAGGGGATGGCGGCGTTCCTGGAAAAGCGGAAGCCGGAGTTCACCGGGCGCTAGGCTCGAGGCAGACCGGCGACTGTTCCCCCAGCGCCTTCTCCAGGCGCCGCTGCGAAGGCCCGTCGAAGGGCGGCACTGCCCCGCGAAGCTCGCGCAGCAGGCGCGCGCGCCGTTCGATCCGCTCGCGCTCCTGGTGGAAGCGCTCGAGGTAGTCGTCAGGGTGCTGGTACAGGTTCATCATCGGACTCCACCGTGCTGAGTGGCTAACTGGCGTTCAGCATACACCGGTTATGGTACCCTGTCAAGGAGGTTTGCTGGTGCGCCGCTATGACCTCGTAACTATTGACAGGTAACCTCCGACCATGCCATGGTGGTGTTGTTATGGACGAATCCTCAGACGTGATTGTGCCACCGGTGGGCCACGGATCGATGCCTGCGCCGGGGAGGCTCGAGGCGGTGCGCGCCTTCATCAACACCGCGGACCTCGAGGCCGGGACCGACGAGATCGGGTCTCCATCGGCCCTCGCCGCGTGGCTTACCCGGAACGGGCTGATGGCTCGCGGTCGTCGCGTGACGTCCCAGGACCATGTCATGGCCCTCGAGCTCCGGGAGGCCCTGCGGGATCTGATCGAGGGCAATGCCGGTCGACCCGTGCCGGCAGACGCAACCGTCCGCCTCGACCGAATCGCGGCGTCGGTTCCGCTTCGGCTCTCCTTCGCCGGCGGCATCCACGTGGAACCCGAGCCGGTCGGCGGGGGGCCCGCCCTCGGGCGGCTGCTGGCTGCCGTGCACGAGGCCGCGGCCGCCGGTTCGTGGTCGCGGCTGAAGGTCTGCGGCAACGACGAATGTCGATGGGCGTTCTACGACACCTCGCGGAACCGGTCGGGCGCCTGGTGCACGATGGCGATCTGCGGAAACCGGATGAAGGGGCGCGCCTTCCGGCGCCGGCTGCGGGCCGAGGCATGACCCGCCCAGCTGGCGAGCAGCCGAGCGCGTACCTGCGGCGCCTGCCGATCGGCGAGCGACTGGCGCTCGGTGAGGTGGCCAACAGCGACCTCTTTCCGCTCGAGGGGGAGATCCTGGTCAAGCCGCTGGAGCCGCCGATCCTCCCCGAACCGCCGCGCCGCGGGGAGGCCGGTGGGGACGCGTGCCCGGCGTGCGCGGACCAGCGCAGCGACTTCGCCGTCTGGCGCGACACGCGGTGGGGGCTCGGCATTGCGACAGAACCGAGCGGTCTGCCGATGGTTGCGGTCCTCCAGCCGATCGCCCACCACGACCTGGAGGATATGCCGGCCGAGTTGGCGGGCGAGCTCGGACCGATGATCCAGCGCGTGGCGCGCGCGATCGCTCGCCTTGAGGCTGTGGGCCGCGTCCACGTCAACCGCTGGGGTGACGGCAGCGAGCACTTCCACCTGTGGTTCCTGGCGCGACCGAAGGGGATGTGGCAGATGCGCGGCGCCATGCTCGCGGTCTGGGACGACCTGCTTCCCCGCGTACCCGACGAGGAATGGCGGGAGGCTCGAGGTCGCGTGGCGGCGGCGATGGCCGAGGAGGGCGGGACCGCCCTGGTTGAGTAGAATCCGGCCATGCCCGATCCTCAATACGAGACGATCCGCTTCGAGCAGGCAGGCGGCGTCGCCACCATCACCCTCGACCGACCGGAGAGCCTGAACTCCCTGAACGCCACCATGCGCCGGGAGTTGCGTGCAGCCCTCAAGGCCGCGGCCCGCGACGACACCGTGCGGGCGGTGATCATCACCGGCGCCGGGCGCGGCTTCTGCAGCGGCGCCGACCTGCACGGCGGCGTCGGCGAGCGCGACTTCCGCCGTGTCCTGACCGATGAGTACCACCCGCTGGTGTCGGCCATTCGCGACCTGCCGAAGCCGGTGATCGCGGCGGTCAACGGAGTTGCCGCAGGCGCAGGTGTGTCGCTGGCGCTGGCGTGCGACCTGGTCTACGCGGCCGAGGAGGCGCGGTTCATCCAGGCCTTCGTGCGCATCGGCCTGGTGCCGGACTCGGGTTCGACGAGGATCCTGGTCCGCGCCCTGGGCCGCCACCGCGCGGCGCAACTCATTTTCAGCGGCGAGCCGCTCAGCGCCACTGAGGCGCAGGCCGCCGGCCTGGTGAACGCTGTCGTTCCGGCCGCGGAACTCGCCGCCGCAGCGCAGGAGGCGGCGACACGACTGGCCGCGGCACCGACCACGGCGATCGGATACGCCAAGCGTGCCATCAACCACGCGGAGGATGCGCTCCTGTCGGAGAGCCTCGCCATGGAGGCTGCGCTGCAGGAGCTCGCCGGACGCACCGATGACCATGCCGAGGGGGTCGCCGCCTTCGGAGATAAGCGGGAGCCGCGCTTCATTGGTCGCTGACCCGCTGCTGTCGTCAGGAGAGGGAGCCACCCCGCTGACGATTGCGCGAGTGGGGGTGCTGGGTGCCGGGACGATGGGCGCCGGGATCGCCCAGGTGGCGGCCGAGGCAGGCCTGGCGGTACTCATCCACGATCCGGTCGCAGGAGCGGTCGAGCGCGCGCAGGAGCGGATCGCAGGGTTCATCGGTCGCCGCGTCGAGAAGGGCCAATTGACGCCCGCGGAGGGCGGGGCCGCGCTGGGTCGGCTGGCAACAGCGACCGAGTTGGAGAATCTCGCTTCTGCCGACCTGGTGATCGAGGCAGCCCCCGAGGATCTCGAACTGAAACGCGGGGCATTTCGCCGCCTCGACGCGGCCGCCGCCGACCGGCTCGTGATCCTGGCCAGCAACACCAGCAGCCTGTCGATCACGAGGATCGCCGAGGCGACACGTCGGCCACAGCGGGTCGTCGGGATGCACTTCTTCAACCCCGTCCCGGTCATGGCGCTGGTCGAGGTGATCGCAGGTCCGCTCACCGACCCCGCCGTGTCGTCCGCCACCGCCGATCTCGCGCGACGCATGGGCAAGACGCCGGTGATGGCGGCAGATACGCCGGGCTTCATCGTCAACCGCGTGGCGCGCCCCTTCTACCTCGAGGCGCTGCGCATCGTCGGCGAGGGGCTGGCCGGGATCGACGAGGTGGACGCCGCCATGCGCGGGGTGAGG
>Ga0209002_10001770_pt1 | contig 17437 bp, 11 predicted proteins | sample Rifsed16ft2_FD_184010 | JGI IMG/M metagenome (GOLD analysis project Ga0209002, IMG submission 184010) | Soil microbial communities from Rifle, Colorado, USA - sediment 16ft 2 (version 2) | ecosystem: Environmental > Terrestrial > Deep subsurface > Rock core/Sediment | place: Rifle, Colorado... | reverse complement strand
TGACGGGGACGCGAATGCCGGCCGCCACCGCGTCGGCATCGTCCCGGGTGATGCGGGGGCGTCGCAGCCAGGAGCGCCAGGTTTCCTGGGGGACGTCCCCACTGAACTCCGGAAAGCGGCGGAGATGAAACGTGTTCATGCCGAAGAAGGTGCCGGCGAACTTCTCCGTCATGTAACTGTTCATGCCGGCGACGATGGACACCACGGCGATGAGGAAGGTGACGCCGATGAAGACGCCCAGCAGCGAGAAGCCGGACTTCATCTTCTGCGACCAGATCACCTGGAGTGCCAGTCTGATCGCTTCGAGGAACGGCATGGCTCAGGCCGCGGCTTGCAGGACGTCGCTGTGAACGAGCCCGTCGCGCAGCGTGACCACCCGCCGGGCGTGCGCCGCGATCTCGGCCTCGTGAGTCACCATGATCACGTTCTGCCCCTGGGCATAGAGGCTGGCGAACACGTCCATGATCTCCGCGCTGGTGGCCGAGTCCAGATTGCCGGTGGGCTCGTCGGCCAGGAGGATGCTGGGATCGTTGACCAGCGCGCGCGCGATGGCCACGCGCTGCCGCTGGCCGCCGGACAGCTCGTTGGGCTTGTGGTGCATCCGGTCCTGGAGCCCCACCCGAGCCAGGGCGTGCGCCGCGCGCCGCCGCCGCTCGCTGGCCTTGACCCCGGCGTAGATCAACGGCAACTCCACGTTGTGCAGCGCGGTGGCCCGAGGCAGCAAGTTGAACGTCTGGAACACGAAGCCGATCTCGCGGTTGCGCACCCGCGCCAGCTCGTCGTCGGCCATGCGGGACACCTCGGTCCCGTTGAGCCAGTACTCTCCGGACGTGGGCGTGTCGAGGCAGCCGAGCAGGTTCATCAGGGTGGACTTGCCGGAGCCGGATGGGCCCATGATCGCCACGTACTCGTTCCGATGAATGGCGAGGTCCACGCCCCGCAGGGCCCGCACGGTCTCGCTTCCCATGTCGTAGTCGCGCGTGAGCCCCTGCACCCGGATCAGCGGTTGGCCGCTCATGGCTGCTTCTCCCCCGGCGTCGCCGCCTTCATGGCCCGCACCCGCGAGCTGTCCTTGAGATCCCGGATCGTCTGGTACGGGCCCGCCACGATGGTATCGCCCTGGCGCAGCCCGTCGAGCACCTCGAAGTACTCTTCGCCCGCGATGCCCACCTTCACCGGCCGGAACTGGGCCGTGCCCTGGTCCACCACGAAGACGCCTTCGGTCTCCTTCTTGGCCTTGGTGGTATCCACCGGCGCGGTCTCCGTGGAGATGGGCCGGTGCTCCCGCACCGTGAGCGCGATGATCGGGATGCTGAGCGCGGAGTCTCGCGTGGCCGTGATGACCTTGGCCGTGGCGGAGAGATCCGGCCGGATGTCCGGCGGCGGGCGGTCCAGCGTGACCTCCACGTCGTAGTCCACCGCCCGATCGGCGGTGCCGGCAGCGGCGGCGGCCGCGGCCGCCAGGATCGCGCTTTGCGAGACTTTCGACACCCGTCCGGAGAAGCTGGTGTCCGGGAAGGCGTCAATGGTCACGTCGGCGGAATCGCCCAGGTGCAGCCGCACCACGTCGGTCTCGTCCACTTGCACCTTGACGATGATCACCGAGAGATCGCTCACCGTCATCAGCAAGCCGGTCTCGCGGGAGAACGTGCCGGGAACGGCGACTTCACCCTCCTCCACCGCCACCCGGGTCACCTGACCGTCAATCGGCGAGCGGAGCACCGTCTTGGCCAGCGCGTCCTGCGCCTCGCGCAGCCCCGCGCGCGCCTGGCTCACCTGATGCTCCGCCGAGGTGGCCAAGGCCTGGGCCACGTCGAATTGGGTCTGGGCCTGCTCCAGCTGCTCGTCCGACACCAGGTTGGGCGCCGTCTGCTTGAGGGCGTTGGCCCGGTCGAGGGCCCGCTGGGCCTGGTCGCGGTTGGCGCGGGCCTGGAGGGACGACGCCTCGGCGGACGACAGCATGGCCTGGGCGCGCGCTACCGCGGCCTCGTATTGGGAGGGGTCGATCCGGAGGAGCAGGGTACCCTTGGTCACCATCTGCCCCTCCTTCACCGGAATCGTCACGATGCGGCCGGTGATGTCGGCGCTGATGTCTACCGCGCTCTTGGGTACGATGCGCCCGCTGGCGGTCACGGTGGCGACGAGCGGTCTCTGGCTCACTGGCTCGAGGCGCACTTGCACCGCCCGTTCCCGCCGCGCCGCCGTGCTCAGCACCACCGCCAGCACCAGGATCGCGAGGACGCCACCGAAGAGGAACAGTCTGTTGCGTCGTGACATGTCAGATCCCTAATTGAGATGCTTGTCTGAGTATCTAAACCCGCCGCTGCTACCGCAACGGCCGGCCCACCGCGGTCTCCAGCAGCACGATGGCCCGGTGGTAGTCGTAAACCGCACGCACGTAGTCCGCCTCGGCCTGCTGAGCTACGGCCTGGGCGTCGAGCACGTTCAGGAACGTGGCCGAGCCCACGCGGTATTGCTCGGTCGCGAGCCGCAGCTGCTCCTGGGCGGCTGCCCGGTTGGTCTCCTGAATCGCGATGGTTCGGTAGGCCGTCTGGAGGCCGTAGTGTGCCTGGCTCACGTCGGTGCGCACTTGGAGGCTCCGGGCCCGAACCAGCTCCCGCGCGTCATCCGCCTGCGCCCCGGCCACCGAGGCCTGGAGCGGGCGGCTGAACTGCGTGAAGATCGGGAACGAGACTCCGATGCTGGCCGAGAACGGCTGGCGCGTGTAACTCCCGAAATCGAACACGGATACGGTGGGATACCGAGCCCGGAGGCCCTGCTCGATGAGCGCCGTGTCCGCTGCGGTGAGCGTGGTCGACGGGCACGGGAGCGCAGTTCCCCCGGGGTTGAGCAAGTTGGCGTTGACGTATTGGCATTGTTCCGCAGTGGCTTCCGCATCTTGCTGGGCCCCCACCAGGGCGTTGTTGATCACCGGGTTCAGGTCGGTGAAACGCTGGGTGTATCCCGACCACCTGGCCGAGAACGAAAACGTCGGCAGCCAGGCCGACTTCGCCGATCGCTCGTTCCACACGGCGGCATTGTGGCGGGCCTTGAGCGAGTTGAGATCCGGATTCTGTTCCTCGGCCTCGGCCAGCAGGTCCTGCAGTTCCCAGGTCGGCTCCACCACCGGGAACGTGTCCGGGAGGCTCACGACCGAGGGATCGTCCGGTGCCGCCACCCCCATCTGCTGGAACAGGCGCAGCTTCTCGACGGTGACCGCCTGCTGGGCCTGGATCAGCCCCACATCGGCCCGACCCTTCAACACCTCCGCCTGGCGTACGTCCAGCACCGTCGTCTGCCCCACCTGATACCGTGCCTGGGCCAGGCGAAGCGCCTCATCCGCCCGTTTCTGCTGCGCCTCGGTCAGGCGAACGTTGTCCTGCGCCTGGAGCACGCTGAGGTACTGATTGACCAATGCCGAGCGGAGGTTCATGCGCGCGCCGGTGATCTCGGCGTCAGTCGCGGACAACTGGGCGCGCGCCAGGCCGGGCTGGGACAGCGTTTGGCCCGACAGCTGAAAGCCCAGCGTGAGCGAGTAGCTCGAGCCGATGGTCCCCGATGGTTGGACGAACGACTGCGTCAGAAAATTCTGCGACCCGGTTCCGCTATAGCCGACCCCGCCGCTCGCCGTGAAGCTGGGGAGGAACGTGGACGCAAGAGCGTTCCGCACCCCCCAGGCGGCCGGACCGCGATTGTTCTGGGTTTGCCGGTAGATCGGGCTGAATTGGTTCGCCAGGTCAATGGCTTCTTGCAGGCCTAGCGACTGGGGAACCGAGGGGAGGGGGCGATCCTGGGCGATCAGTGCCGTGGTGGCGCCGAAGGCCACCAGCGCGGCCAGCATGGGCGAGCGAGACATCATGGCAATCCTTCTTGGTTCGGTCAGACGTTTTGGGGTCACGCAGCCGTACGCACCGGTACGTCGTGGAGTTTCAGCGTGTTACGCGTGTCGCGATAGGTCGGAAACTAGCAGGCCGGAGTCGCGCGACCAAGCGCGGATGTTGCGCTGGGGGGCGAAGTTACGCGAGCCTCCAGCGACTACGGCGACCCCCGCTCCGCGGTGAGGCCCAGTGCGGGGACCTCGACTTTCATGAGCCTGCCGTCCTGGTCGTACCACAGGTGATGCTCTTGGGAGCCGAGGCGCAGCAGGTCATGACGGAGTTCCCGGAGTACGCCGTGGAGGGTGGTCCGTTCGGTGCCCCGGTCCAGGACTTCCGCGGGCAGCCGCGCGCCGCTCCGAGGGGAGACAGCCTGCCGCGCGCCGCGCGCCGGGGGGATGGCGTACAGGCCGAAGACCGAGTCAGCGGCCACGATCTCGCGGCCCGTCGCCGGCATCTCGCGGGCGCTCTCGCCCCCGGGGCGGACCACGCGCAGCGTCATGCGGCGCGGCCCAAAGCGGACGTACACGCGACTCTGGCCGTCGCCGTAGATGTCGAATTGCACCTGCACCGGGATCGAATCCGGTCCCAGTTCCACGACGGGGGAGAGAGTGACCCTGGGGGATGTGGGCGGATAGGTCACGGTGGACGTGATGGTGTAGCCGTCCGGCCCGCTCGAGCGACCGCGGCGTACCGTGAACTCCTCGCGGCCCACGACCATGCCGCTCCGCGAAATGACCAGCGTGCCCGCGTCGAGGACCGGGCCCTGGGGCGGGATAGTAGGGATAGTAGGGATAGTAGGCACGGCCATCAGCGCCCCGAGAACCAAGGCTACCTTAGGCGCGTTCATGGCGGAACACCCGCGAGGCGATACGGTCATAGATCAATTGATAGAGGCGGGATCCCTCGTCGGCCGTGGCGGCGGTGGGGCGCCCGAGTGACCCCGGGCTCTCGCGTGGGATTGCTTTGGCCGCCCCCCGCCGGTAACGGCGCATCTCACGGGACGTAGGCTGGAAATCCTGCGCCTGGTCCCAGGTCACCAAACGGTTGTCGATGTACAACAGCAGGGACGTGTCCACTAGGCCGCCGTGGACGGGTACGTTATCGAGCCCGTTCTCTCGGGAGAGTGGAATGGCGAAGATGTCGACCGTGCGGACCGCGGCCTCCCGGGTCCGCAGCGTGCTCAGCGCCTCCTGGTGGGGATCCTGTCCGTGCGCCGTGAGAATCACAAACTCGCGGACCCCACCGGCCTCCCAGGCGCCGACCAGGTCGTTCATCAGCCGGTGGAGGGTCTTGCGGCGCACCCCCGCGCTCCCGGCAAAGGGTTCCTCTGTGGCGGCATTGACGCCATACTCGACGGTGGGGGCGGTGAGCACTCCGAACTCGGCGGACAGGTCGTGGGCCAGGCGTTCCACGATGATCGTGTCACAACCGAGTGGCAGATGCGGCCCGTGTTGCTCGGTCGTGCCGACCGGCACGATCAGGCGCGGGTCTCGAGCCAGATGGGCCCGGACCTGGGCGGGAGTCAGGTACTTGATCCGTAAAGGGTCGCGGTGAGCGGCTACCGGATGCGTCACTGGGAGGCGACCGGGCTGGCGACGGCCGGGGGCCTGTCTGCCTGGACCGCCGCTGGTGGGACCGTCTGGGCCATCGCGGCGTTGGTCGCAGCGGGGGTGACGCTGGCGCTGGTGGCGTTCCCGTCGCCGCAGTGGAACCGGGCCCGCTCGCGGCGGCTGCCGCTGTTGCTGGCGCTGGTGGGCATGATGGGCGCCCTCGGGGCCCTGGTGGCGGCGCGGAGGATTCGCGACGTGGAGACCAACTGGCCCGCCCAGCGCGAGGCGCTGGTCGAGGATGCTCGCGATCGGCTCGACGCGACGTTGGGGGAGGCGGTGGACCTGGCGCGGGGGCTCGCGGCGCGCTCGGCGCGGGCGGCGGATGCCCCCCCCGCGGGCCAGTTTGCCGTCCTGGCGGGGGAGATCCGGCGCGGCGCCCCGGAGCACGGCGTGGCGCTGTTCGACGACACCGGACACCCGACGGCCTGGGCCGGACGACATCGCATGCCGGTCACGCTTCCCCGTGACGAGCTGGACGCGTTCATCACCCCATTTTACGCCGTGCTCACGGCACGGCGCCAGCACGGCGTGTGGACCGCCGGGAGCCAGGTGTTGCTGGCGGCGGACGCCGCGGTCCCGGATCGCGAGCAGTCGGTGGCCGAGCGGTTCGCCAAACGCACCGGCGTGGGGCTGGAGTTCTTTCCACCTCGTACTGCACCGGCGCGGTGGACCGACGTGTTCGATTATTGCCTGCCCGGGTGTCGGGCGGTCGGGGTCGTGCCGGATACGCTGTTCAGTGTCCGGGCGGTGCCTCCCGCGCAGGGGGAGCGGAAGCTCCAGCTGGTGGCGAGCGGGCAGCGCTGGACGGCGATCGCGGCGACGCTCGGCTTCGTTCTGGTGGCGGTGGCAGGCGGTGCGGTGGCGCGGTACGCCGCGATGGGCGGTGTGGTGGGGACGTACCTGTTCACGCCTGCGGGCGAGCACGTGGGGTTGGGCACCGCATTCTCTGCCGCCACGTACTTCTTCGAGCCGCTGGGGGCCCTGTCCGCCTCCGCAGGGGCGCTGCTGCTGAGCGCGGCGCTGGCGACGGTCGCCGCAGCCGGTCTGTGGCGCCGGGGCTGGGGCCGGCGCCGGCTCGGCCAGGGGCTGGCGGCGGTGCTGATCGTCGCGACACCGTACGCTCTGTCGTCGCTGGCGGGAGGGATCACGCCGCCGGGCGGTGGCGTCTCGCTGGCGCTGTGGCTTTCGTGGCAGGTCACGATCACCGTGGCATCCAGCGCGCTGCTCCTGCCCGCCGCGGCCGTGTTGCGCGTTCCTGGGATCCACGACGCCCCACCGTGGACCATGTGGGCGGCATGCGCCTGGGCGGCGGTCCTCGCGGTCGCAGGATTGGTGCTGTGGTCCCCACCGCACGGGTGGCCGCCGTGGTTCGTGTTTCTGTGGATGCCGGCCCTGGTATTGGCCGTACAACCCGCGAAGCTGGCGCGCAGCGCGACCACCATCGCGGTGGTCGCGGGATCGGCGGCGGCGCTCCTGGCGTGGGGCGCGATGGTGCAGGGCCGCATCGCGCTGGCCGAGCGTGACCTGGCGAGGCTCGAGGGCAGCGAGGAGCCGGTGACCGAGGGGTTGCTGGAGCGCTTCGGGCGCACGCTCGCCGAGTACCCCGTGGCCGGGAGCGCCGCCGCGCTGTACCGGGAGTGGCGCCGCTCTCCCTTCGTGGTTCCCGAAAGCGACCACCCGGCCGTGCTGGCAACCTGGGATCCGGCCGGAGGGCTGGTGGCGCGGCTCGACCTGGCCGAGCTGGATCTCCCGGCCCCGCTGCTGCAGGCGTTGGCGCGATCCGCCGCAAGCGCGCGCACGCCGACGGTGGAACAGGTTCACCGCGTCCCCGGCGTACACTACGTGCTGGCCGTGCCGTACGCCGACGGATCCGTGGTCACGGTGGGCGTGGGGCCACGGTCTCGGGCGTTCCCGCCGGTCCGGGTCGCCCGGTTCCTGCGCGGAGAGCGCGTACTCTCGGCACCGTACGAGATCTCTCTCTCAGAGCCCTTCGCGCGCTCCCTGCCCGACTCGCCGAGTTGGCGGCGTGAAGGCTGGGTGGCTCGGTCCGAGCGCTCGCTCGACTCCCCGAGCGGGACCCGCCACGTCCACCTGCGGGTGGACCTGGGCACGCCGACCCAACTGCTGGTGCGCGGCGTCCTGGTGGTCTTGGTGGACGTGGCACTGGTGGGATTGCTTTGGCTCGCCGGTTATGGGTTGGCCGGCCCGGTGCGGCTCGCCGTCCCGGGGTTGGGGCGGGCGTGGGCGCGTTCGTATCGCGGGCAGCTCACGGTAGTGCTGAGCGTGTTCTTCGTCGCTCCAACCGTGGGGTTCGCCGCCTGGAGCATCGTGCGGGTGCAGGCCGAGGCCGACAGCGGAGCCCAGCTCCTCACCCGCCAGACGCTGCGGGACGCCGCGGTCGCGACGCGCGATCTGGGGTCGGACCTGGGCGGGCCTGGGGCGGATGGGTTGCGGGACCTGGGGGGCCGCTTCGGCGCCGACCTGTTGGTTTATGAGTCGGGTATGTTGGTCGGGACGAGCACGCCGGTGTTGCAACAGCTGGGGCTGGTGGATCCCTATCTGCCGCCAAACGCGTATCGCCACCTGTTGATCGAGGACGATCTCGAGGTCGCCCTGGAAGCCGTGATCGGGGGGCGCAGTACCCAGGTGGGATACCGCAACATCGGGATGTGGCGTGGCCGGCCCCTGGTGCTGGGCTCACCCCGGCTGGTGGACGACGCGGAGTTGTTGGCCCGCCGGCAGGACCTGGCGCTCACGCTCACCCTCGCCACGCTGGGCGGGCTGGCGGCCGCGGCGTGGCTCGCGGCACTGGCGGCGCGCGCGTTGGCCAAGCCGGTGCACGCCCTGCGCGAGGCGGCCGTGTCCATCGGGCAGGGGCGGCCGGCGCCGCCGCGCGATCCCTCGGTGCCGGCCGAGTTCGTCCCGGTGGTGGAGGGGTTGGAGCGGATGGCGCAGGATGTGCGGGCCAGCCAGGCGGCGCTGGAAGCGGCCCGGCAGCGCACGGCCGCGGTGCTTGGGAGCGTCGCGACGGGCGTCGTCGCGCTCGACCGGCACCTCAAGGTGGCGATGGCCAACCCTCGTGCGGAGGAGCTGCTGGGCGTCTCCCTCCGCGAGGGAGCGGACGCCCGCGAGCTCACCGGAGAGGATTGGCAGTCGCTGTGGGAATGGGTCGAGGCCTATGTGACCGGGGGCGCGGAGCCGGAGGCGCTCGAGCTGGTGGTGGACGAGCGGCGCATCCGGGCGCAGGTGGCGGCGTTGGGGGGCGACGGGGGCTGCGTGGTGGCACTGGATGACACCACCGACCTGGCCCGTGCGGTGCGGGTGCTCGCCTGGGGCGAGCTGGCCAGGCAGATCGCCCACGAGATCAAGAACCCGCTGACGCCGTTGCGATTGGGGATTCAGCACCTGGAGCGGGCCTACCGGGATCGGCGGGAGGATTATGCGGAGACGTTGCGCCGCACCGCGCGGCAGATCCTGGCCGAGATCGAGCGACTGGACGCGATCGCGCGCGCCTTTGCGCGCTTTGGCGCGCCGCCGGCGGAGGCGGGCCCGCTGGCGCGGGAGAACGTGGCGGACGCCGCGCGCGAGACGGCGCAACTCTACGCGCTGGGGGCGGATGTCGGCGTCCAGGTAGTAGGACCGCTGGCCGTGTACGCGCGGGTGAGGCGGGACGAGTTCAAGGAAGTGCTGGTCAACCTGGTCGAGAACGCCCGCACCGCCGGGGCGTCGCGGGTGCGGATCGTGGTGCAGCCGGCGGACGGCGGGGCGCGGGTCGAGATCGAGGATGACGGGAAGGGCATCCTGCCGGCGGACTTGCCGCGGATCTTTGAGCCGCAGTTTTCCACCACGACCAGCGGCACGGGACTGGGGCTCGCCATCTGCAAACGACTGGTGGAGTCGTGGGGTGGTGTGATCCAGGTCACGAGCGAGGCGGGGCGGGGCACGACCGTGACGATCGTGACCGAAGGGTAGGCCCTAAGGGAACCCGGAGGCCGGCGGGGAGGTTTATATTCCGGTCACCCTCCAACCCCTTCCATCCCCTCTGGTGACAAGGGGCGGCCCTTAGGAGCACGAACTATGCTGATCAGGCGTCCTCCCGACATTCCGTCCTCGGACATCACGGACGAATCGCGGTATCTCAATCGGCGCGCGTTCATCAAGGCGGCCGGCGCGTCGGTGGCGGCGCTCGCGGCCGGCAGGGCGGCACAGCCGCCGGCTGCCTCCGGCCAGGGGTTGGACGACACGCCCACGCCGTACGAGGACGTGACGACATACAACAACTTCTACGAATTCGGAACGGACAAGGCCGACCCGGCCAAGCACGCGCACACGCTGAAGGCCCGACCTTGGACGCTTCGGGTCGAGGGCGAGGTGCACAAGCCCAAGACCTGGGACATCGATGCGATCCTCACGGCCTTTCCGGCGGAGGAGCGGGTGTATCGGCACCGGTGCGTGGAGGCCTGGTCCATGGTCATTCCGTGGGGCGGCTTCGAGTTGGGCAAGTTCTTGAAGCAGGCCGAGCCCACGTCCTTCGCCAAGTACGTGGAGTTCACCACGCTGCACGACCCCAAGCAGATGCCCGGGCAGCGCTCAGGGGTTTTGCCGTGGCCGTACGTCGAGGGCCTGCGGATGGACGAGGCGATGCATCCGCTGGCCATCCTGGTCACGCAGCTCTACGGCAAGCCGGTGCCCAACCAGGACGGGGCGCCCATCCGCTTGGCGGTGCCCTGGAAGTACGGGTTCAAGAGCATCAAATCCATCGTGCGCATTCGGCTGGTGCGGGAGGAGCCGAGCAACACCTGGCAGGTAGTGCTGCCCAACGAGTACGGGTTCTACGCCAACGTGAATCCGGCGGTGGATCATCCGCGCTGGAGCCAGAAGCGGGAGCGGCGGATTGGGGAGCTGTTCAAGCGACCGACGCTGCCGTTCAACGGCTACGGAGAGCAGGTGGCGAGTCTCTATGCCGGGATGGATCTCAGGAGGAACTTCTGACGGTGAGGGACGGTGAGAGACGGTGAGAGACGGTGAGGGTTGGGGATCGTGACGCAGGCGCAGTGGGTCAAGCGTGTGGTCAAGCCGATCGCGTTCGTGGCGTCGCTGGGGCCGTTCGCCTGGCTGGTGCGGGACATCCTGACCGGTAACCTCGGGGCCAACCCGGTCGAGCGGATCACCCACTTCACCGGCTTGACCGCGCTGACGTTTCTGATGATCACCCTGAGTGTCACCCCAGCGCGCCGGCTCTTCCGGCTCAGCCCGCTGATTCAGCTCCGTCGCATGCTCGGCCTGTACGCGTTCTTCTACGCCGTCTTGCACTTCACCATCTACGGGCTGGACCGGACGCTGTTCGAGGGGACCGGGCTGTCGCTGGCGTCGGTGCTCGAGGACGTCGCCAAGCGGCCGTACATCACGGTAGGGTTCACGGCCTTCCTGATGCTTGGCGCGCTGGCGGCGACCTCTACCAATGGGATGGTGAAGCGGCTGGGAGGGAAGCGGTGGCAGCGGCTGCACCAGCTGGTCTACGTGGCCGCCGCGCTGGGGGTGCTGCACTTCCTGTGGTTGGTGAAGGCGGATATCCGGCAGCCGGCCACGTACGGGCTGGTGTTGGTGGGGCTGTTGGGGGTGCGGTTGATGCACCAACGCTCACGGGGCGAGCAGCGCACCGCGGAGCGCCGGAGCCGGGAGCCGGCCCCGGCGCTCGAGTCGTCGTAGTCGTCCGTTCAGTTGGTGAGTCGCAGCCCTACCACGGCCGTCAGCGGGAGCCCGGGACGGTCGAAGGCGGTTTGGTATTGAGCGTCGAACAGGTTCTCGACGCGACCGTACACTTCGATCCAGGCAGACGGGCGAACCGAGGCTAAAAGATCGAAGATCGCAACGTCTGGTCGCGTACCCATGGCACCATGTCGCAGCTCGACGCGGCTGCCGCTGAACCGCTCCGTGAGCACGGTCTGCCGGCCGAGATACCTCCCTCGAAGCAAGACGTGGAGGTAATGCGTCGGCTGGTGTCCGACTTGGCCGCTGATCACCACGTTTGGCCGGAAGGGCAGCGCGGCGCCCTGCGGAAACTGCTGTGGATCAAGGCCCGTGTTATCCAGGATCTCGGTTTGGAGCCACGCACCGTCCACGCGCAGGTCCCACGATGGAGCAGGCAGGAGGCGGGTCGTCCACTCGATGCCGCTGGCCGCGGTCTTGCTCAGGTTGCGGTATACGAGCCTGCCGCTCGTGTCGAAGGGCACCAGCTGGATGAGTCCGTCAAAATCCTGCCGAAAGTAACCTGCCTCCACGGATAGTCGCCCGGCGAGGAGCGTGAGGTTCGAGCCGATCTCCCAGCTGGTGCTCGTCTCCGGTCCCAACCCAGGGTTGGGGGCGATGAACGGGTTGTCCAAGTACTGTTGCTGGAGATTGGGGGCCTTGTAGGCTCGTCCGCCCGCCGCGCGCAGACGCCAAGTACCCGGGAGTATTGTGATCACGGCGGCAGCCCGAGGAGTGAACTCCGAAGAGAGTTTGGCGTACTTATCGACCCGGGTGCCGGCCAGCAGCGTCAGGCGGTCTGCCGCGTTCACGTGGAGCTCCGCATAGCCCGCCACGTTGTGCCGCGCCAGCGGCAGCGTGCCAGCTCCGAAGTCGCCGGCGGTGCTGTCCGTCAACGATTCTCGCTGCCACTCGCCGCCGTACGAAAGGCGTAGCGACGAGCCGTTGGCGATGCGTTGCTGGTGTGACGAGCTGTATCCGATCATGGTACGCCACAGGTGACTATCCAACAGAAAGTTGGCGTCGAAGACGCCGAAGCCGTACGTGCCCGTGGAAGCGACGTCATCGAACCGATCTTCGAACACGAACGCCTCCCGAAAGGCGGAGAACCGTACGCGCTGGGTCCAACCTGGCGTCGCGTGGAACGTCGCCTGCAGCGAGGCCGCCGCGCGGTCTCGCGACTCGCGGGCGTTCGGATCGAGGGGCACCCGCGTGGCTCCCGGATCGCGGACCGGCCGCTTGACATCGATGGCTATCGCCCGCCAGGCCGAGGACACCTCCCAACGGTGGCTCGGGGTGGCATCAAGGCGGGCCGACAGGTCGCGGGTGAATTCGGCGCTGGGCAGCGCAAAGACGCCCCGGCCGTAGGTGGTGCCAATCCCCAGGGAGTAGCGCAGACCGGAGCTTCCCCCGCCGGCGGTCAGCTCGCTCTGCAGCGCCGCTCCTCGCACGTTGGAGCTTGGCAGAGCTCCGACCGGCGCACCGGCTTCAGTGGTGAGTTGCCAGCGCGGCGGGCCGGCGCGCCCCTCCCGGGTGATGAGATTGACGACGCCGCTGACGGCTGACGACCCATAGATGACGCTCTGCGGCCCTCGGGCAATCTCGATGCGCTCGACGTTGGTCAGCGGGAACCCCGCGAAATCGAAGAACCCGCCGTTCTGGTTGAACTGGACCCCATCCATCAGGATCTGGGTGAAGATCTCCTCACCCCCCCTCAACCGAACGATGGTCGGCCCGTTGGGTCCGGCTGCCTGTTCCACGTACGCCCCCGGTACCTCGCGCAATACGTCCGCCGCGACCCGGGGCTGACTCCGGGTGAGCGTGGCCGAGTCGACGACGGTCAGGGCGAAGCCCAATTCGGCTGGGCGCGTCGGCGCCACGGTGCCGGTGACCACGACGGGCGGGAGCCGAAAGGCTGGGGGCGTGGAATCCCGTGCGGTGCGTGCGCTGTCCGCGCGTTGGGCGAGCACAGGTGCTGCAAGTGCGTGGGTCAGTGCCAGGATCGCGAACCAGGCTCGTCGCATGCGTCCCCTCCGTTCGCTGTGGGCCAGTCCAGTGGCGAGACGTGATTAATTCAACGAATGTTATCAAAATGTTCCAGCCGTCCAGGAGGGCGCTCGTCGCCTTCTACGCCGCCAACGTGTGCTTCGGCGCCGGCCTCTTCTTCCATGGGTTCTTGTACAACTTCTACTTGAAGGCACTTGGCCGGCCGGAGTCGGTCATGGGCTTGGCCGCCGCCTTCCTCACGGCCGGTGGCCTGGTTGCCCTGCTTCCGGCTGGAGCTATGGTCGATCGAGTGGGATCGAGGAATGCGTTCTACCTCGCGGTCGCCGCCGCGTCAAGCGGCCTCACGCTGGGCGCATTGGTGGAGCGGCCGTGGGCTATTTATGGTGCCGCCGCGCTGGCCGGGGCTGGCACGGTGACCTGGCGCGTGGCCATGGGACCGCTGCTCATGGGCATCGCGCGACCGGACCAGCGGACCCGTGCGTTCTCGTGGAACGTGGCGTTTCTGGTAGGCTCAGGAGCGCTGTGGATGGCTGCCGCTGGGGGCGTAGCGGGTTGGCTCGAGTCAGCGGGTGGGTTTTCCAAGCTCGGGGCAACGCGCGTCGCGCTGGTAACCGGCGTGTTGGGAACGCTTCTGGCTGCGCCAGTGTTCGCCTCGGGATTGGCCGACCAGGGAGGGCCGCCGCCCGGGTCGGTCGGCTCCGCCCGTCGAGGGGGGCGCCGCCCATTCCTCCACGTTCTAACTTTGCCTCCGCGGCTTGCGTGGGTCGTGCTGGTGATCTGCGTTTGGATGACCGCACCGGCGCTGGTGCTTCCGTTCTTCAATCTCTATTTCCTTCAGGAGCATGGTCTGAGCGTGGAGCGCATCGGGCTGTTCTTCGGCCTGGCACACGGGGTAACCGCGCTCATGATCCTGGGCAGCGGTGAGCTGGCTGCCCGGTGGAATCCCACCGGACTCCTGATGCTATGGTCGCTGTTGTTCGGCCCGGTCCTGTGGATCCTTGCCGGCGTGAACGGGCTCCTGGCAGCGGGCACGCTGTACGTGGTGCAGGGCCTCGTGTCGCCCGCGACGAACCCATTGATCGACCAGATCGTGCTGGAGATGGCCCCAGTAGACCGCCGAGGTCTGGTCTCAAGCTGGCGGAACGGGGCCACGGAAATCGGGGGCGTGGTGGGGGCCGGAGTCGGGGGATTCGTGCTCCAGGCGTTCTCTTTCGACGCGTTGTTCATGGGTGCCGGGGCGTTTGGCCTGGTTGCCGCGAGCGCCCTGATCGCCGTGCTCAGGCCTCAGTCCCGAGGGGGCGAGGAATCCAGCTTGACGACGGAGCAGCATCCAGGCGCGCCGGCGCAGGAGCGCTAGCCCGTCGGGCAGGGAGCTGGTTTCGCCCAACGGCCAGGCACCGTGTACCAGAGCGAGGAGCTGCTCCCGGAGTCCCTTGGCCCACATGAGCTTCTCTTCGACGGACCGGTGGGGCAGGCGATAGGAGCCGGAATCGGCCAGCGCGGCCACCACGCGCCGGGCCGTTCGGGAGGGTGCCGCCTCGACCGCACCCAGCACCTGAGGGTGGACCGTTCCCGGTACGAGATGCTCGGCCAGGGCGAGCGCCGGGTAGGCGAACCGATCGGTGCCCGTGCGTCTGAGCAGGCTGGCCAGAGATTCCGGGTCAAGAAGCCCGTGCGCCGAGTCATCGCGGAGGACCATGACCAGCTCGACCAGCCGCACGAGCTGGATCTGGTGGATGCCCCACGCCGCGTGGATGGCCAGGTAGGCCACGAGCAGGGGTTGGCGAAGGACCGCGGCGGGAAGTTCGTCGAAGGCATAGGGGGCTATCTGTTCGCGACTCGGTGTACCGAGGGACGCGCGGAGGTTGCCGAGGTAGGGCCGGTCGAGCGTGGTACGCAGGTCGATGGCCCATGGGCTGTCGGCATGAGTGAAGTCCAGCGAGCGCACCACTTGAGTCGAGCCGGCCGGCGTCCATTCGGAGCGAAAGGGCCGAACCGTGCGATGGGATTCGACCAAGCCACGGGCACGGAGGGCCTGTCGCGCCAGCTCCAGCTGCTCCGGCTCCACCAGCACGTCGATGTCCGCGCCGGCGCGGGTCCCGGGGTCGGGGAAGTACGCATATGCAGTGTGCGCGCCCTTGAGCAGCACGGGCGTCATCGACCGTTCGCGGAACGCGCTCAGCATTGCGTGGGTGGCCGCACGCAGCTTGTTTGCCCGCGAGCGCCCGTGTGCCAGGTGCGTGGCGAAGATGGCGCCCAGTGGCGGGGACGTCTGGACCAGTCCGCGCTCGACCCACCAGCCTAGGAGGGGGCCCATGCCGGACTCGAACCCGGCGATGCCGATCGCTCGCGCGGTGGCGTCGTCCGCCGCCTCCAGCCACGCGTGGTCGCCCAGGAGCACCGCCCTGGTGGCCGAAACGATCCGCCGGTGGCCGTCCAGGCGGGCGGCGCGCGGCACGTCGGGCCATAGCTGGTCTGGATCAGCCGTCCGCTGGAAGGCCCGCAGGCGGGCGGCGATGTCGTCGAAGTCGGACGCTCGAGCCACTTTTCAATCTGTCATGGGAGCGGCGATCTCGCACCAACCTGGTCGTGCCCGGACGGGAGAGCGCCGGTGACGTTCGCGGACGCTTGGCCTGAGGGCTTCGAGGCACGCTGGGTACGGTCGTACCCCGTCCTCGGCATCGATACGGTGATCGAGGCGACCGACCCGGTTGTCGCACCAGCCGTCGAGCGTGCCTTCGGCGCCTGGGCCAACGTTGCCGAACCGCTGCGGAGCCGTCAAACGATCAGGTTCCGCATCGGCGTGATCGAGGCGGGCGAAGGGTCGTCCGGGCACGCACCGATCCAGTATCGGTTGGAAAGCCCGAGACACCTCCGTGCCGACACGCCGGGGGGCACGGCGTTCGCCGATGCGGCGCGGGGCGAAGCGTGGGCTCGGGTCTCCCGCGCCTTGGTCGCTGATGTCGATCACTTTCGCTACGGGATCGTCGAAGCAATGATCTTCTTCCTGCTGAGCGATCGCGACCGTCAACCCTTTCATTGCGCCGCGGTAGCTCGGGGAGGAACCGTCGTGCTGTTGAGTGGCCCGCCGGGGGTAGGCAAGAGCACGCTGGCGTACAGTGCTCTGCGGCGGGGACTGACCGTCATGGCGGAAGACATGGTGTGGGTTCAGCAGCGCCCGAGGTGTCAGATCTGGGGCCTGACCGCGGTCATCCAGCTTCCAGAGAGCGCGCGGCGTGACTTCCCGGACCTGGCCGATGCCCCGACCTTGCTCGCCAATGGGGCTCGGAAGCTCGTGGTTGAAGTCGCGCCTGCCGCTCGGCCGCGAACCCCGGTGGCGGGCCGGGCAGTGGTGTGCGTGCTGGCGCGTGGCGAGACGGCGCCGCGCTTGGAATGGATCGCATCAGCGGCCGTTGCCGATGCGCTCCGGGCGGCGCTTCAGCCGGGCTTCGATCTCTTCCCAAGCACGATCCCTGCGGTCGTGAAGGCCTTCGCACGACGGGGAGGGTGGCGACTCTGGCTGGGGACGGACCCGGTCGCAGCGGTGGCGTGTTTGGAAGGAATCCTCACCAGGTACGATCGGCGATCTCGGTAGACCGATCCACCCTCACGATGCGCGTCGTCTACCTCAACTGCCTCCAGGCGCCACCTGATCTGACCGGGGAAGCCGTGCTCGCGGCGTGGCCCACGCTGGCAGAGGTACCAGCGGCGCTGTCGCGGGCGGCCCTCGAGGTGGACGTGGTCGTGGCAGCCGGGGCGGAGGCGATGCTCCGGCGCGACGGGGTCACATACTGGTTCGCCCCCGGGGGGCCCGGAGGTGTAGCGGAGGCCGTGGCCAATTGTCGGCCGGATGTGGTGCATCAACAGAGCTTCCATTTTGGCCGGCACACCCGCGCGCTCCACGAGCGCCTGCCTCGGGTCCCAGTGTTGGTGCAAGACCATGGTGGCAGGCCCCCCCAAGGATGGCGGCGAGTCGTGGCGGTGTGGGGGGCGCGACACATTGGGGGAGCCGCGTTTACGGCGCGCGAGCAGTCGGAGCCCTACCTCCGAAGCCGTGTGCTACGGCGCGGCACGCCCGTGTTCGAGATTCTGGAATCGTCTACGAATTTCACGCCCGGGGATCAGAGAGCTGCGCGCGTCGCGTCCGGTCTGTATGGTGATCCCTGTTTCCTCTGGGTGGGGCGGCTGGATCCC
>Ga0209002_10001768_pt1 | contig 17443 bp, 23 predicted proteins | sample Rifsed16ft2_FD_184010 | JGI IMG/M metagenome (GOLD analysis project Ga0209002, IMG submission 184010) | Soil microbial communities from Rifle, Colorado, USA - sediment 16ft 2 (version 2) | ecosystem: Environmental > Terrestrial > Deep subsurface > Rock core/Sediment | place: Rifle, Colorado... | reverse complement strand
TTGGATTTATACAGGACAATCAATTCCATTTACCGACTACACGAAAGATGGATTAGATCATAGATCAATACCTAAAAAGGAGAGAAATAAGGAATTACTAGATAAAGTTGTCAGGAGTCGAAAACATAGATATGTTTATTTTGTAAATAAAGATGACAAATATCTTTTAAAATGGAGGGAACTCGATTACCCAAAGGTCCTTATTTGATTTTTTGAGAAACTAGTGTTATAAATATAATATATGAAAGTTGCCATAGCCATCCCCATTTACTTGTCTTCGGATATCCTCTTTGAATTTACCAAAGAAACACTAGAAACAATCAAATCTCAAAATTACGAACTTTCAGTTTACTTGATCAATAACTTCTCTAAACCAGAATTTTATCCTAAGAGGGAACAGTTTAATTTAGATGCATCTATAAAGGATTTTAAAGTAATAGACAACAAAGAGAACTCTGTTTCTATGGCTTGGAATCTGGGAATAAAAACAGCTTTAAAAGAAGATAACAACTATGTAATTGTTGCCAATAATGATTTGGTCTTTCACCCAAAAGCAATAGATAACCTTGTTGGCTTTGCAGAAGAACACCAAGAATTTATCCTTTGGTCTGCAGCTGAACATCTTGATAAGCAAACACTTGCTACGAGTGCTAATCTCACCGATTTCTCAGAACATCCACACTTTTCGTGCTTTATGGTTAATCAAAAGACAATAGATACTGTTGGATGGTTTGATGAGAAGTTAAAGCTTGGGTATTTTGAGGATTCAGACTTTCACACAAGGATTCTTTTATCTGGAAATAAGGCTGGTAAAACCGAATCTTCTAAATTTTATCATTATGGTTCACGGACAATTAAAGTTGATGAGGAACTCTATGATCAGAACAAGAGAACTTATGAGGATAATCGAGACTACCTTTATAAGAAATGGGGAGTAGATTTTCATGGTAAAATGTTTGTACCACCAGAAGATGTTTTAAAGGTTTGTTTTCCTCATCCTTTCAACAATGAAGAAATGGGGATTAAAGACTAGTAAGTATGAACAAAGAACAAAAATCAACAGACAAAAGAATTCGGATGCTTTGTTTTATGGATTCTCCCCGTGTTTCGACGGGCTTTGGTGTCGTAGCTAATGGCATCTTTAATAACCTCGCTAAGACTGGTCGGTATATAATTGACATTTTCGGAGTTAACGACTTAGGTTTTCTCGATCCCGATCCAGTTAAATATCCTTATCGAATCTTGCCAGCGATGATACCTGGAATTCAAGGAGACTTCTACGGCAGAGTTAGATTCATAAATATCTTAAGAGGAGCTGACCCTCATCTTAAACCTGCCTATGATATAGTTTTTACTTTGAATGATCCCTTTATCTTTGAAGAACCAACTCTTACTCCAGAGGTAGGAATGATGGATGCGGTTAAAGATTTACAGGCTCTTTATAGAAAACAACTTCAAGCAGAACATTGGTTTTCTACGGTAAGCTATTGGCCAGTTGATGCTCCTATTAAGGAAAATTGGGTGGAACATGCAATTGGTCTTGCGGATTACTCGATAGCTTATACTGAATATGGTAAGAAAGAAATCGAGAGAGTTAATCAAAAACTCCAGAAGCCATTTAATCTCAACTTGGATGTCATCTATCATGGAACAGATACTGTAAACTTTCACCCAATTTCAGAGCAAGAGAAAATGGAGTTTAAGAAATCCTTCTTTAAGAAGGTAAAAACTCCGATTGAAAATCTTTATATTGTTGGAATAGTTGCTAGAAACCAAGTCAGAAAAGATTTACCTAGAGTTATGAGGATCTTCAAGGAATTCCAGAAAAGAAGACCTGATTCTCTGCTTTATATTCACGCTAGAGAGAACGATGTTGGTGGTTCTTTGGGTGAATATGCCAGAAACTTTAACCTTGAACTTGGCAAAGATTGGATATTCCCAGGAAACTTCAATGAAAACATAGGTTATCCGATTGATGCCTTAAATAGGATTTATAATATTATGGATGTACAGCTTTCAGCTACAACTGGAGAAGGTTGGGGGCTACCGATTTCAGAATCATTTATGACCAAGACTTTAAATATCGCTCCGAACATTACTTCAATTCCAGAAATATTTAATACTGTCGGGAACGATTATGATAATTTAGAGGATATCGAGAAATCAGAAATTAGAGGAATTCCAATAAAATCTGGCGTGGGACTTTCCGACTGGCAGACAATAGGATCAACTGATTATGAGAGAATCAGACCATTAACAAATGTTGAGGATGCTGTTAAGAAAATGATTTGGGCTTATGATAATCAAGAGAAGACTAAACCGATAGTTGAAAGAGCTTACAAGTGGGTGCAGCAATATTCTTGGCAGGGGATAGCTCAAAAATGGGACGAACTTTTCCAAAAAGTATATAATAATCTAGAAAAGGAAAGGGAAGATGGAAAGAAACAAAGTGAGATATCCTCTGGAAAAGCTGACGATGCCTCAGAGAAGCCATCCAACGTATAACTGGAAGGCTCTCAAATTAGAATTTCTTCAAGGGCCTTGGTCAACCGTTGATGAATTTAGGCGATACAAAGGAATGGCTCCAAGAAAGAAAAATCCGTATGCAAGTGCCAAGATGCGTGGCTGGTCGAAAGAAAAACAGCAAATAATTACACTTGCTACAGAAAGGGCTGCTAGAGATTTAATTGATGATAAGACTCAGGAAATAAAAGTTGCCCTTGAAAGACAAGCCAAGTTATCTCAAAAGATGCAAGAAAAAGGGGAAAAGGCTTTGGGAGGTCTTGAAATAAAAGCGGTTGATGATGCAAGAAAGCTTATCCTGACTGGAATGGAACAGGAAAGAGCTGCTCTAAGAGTTGGTGGGAAGGGGGGTGCAAAGAGTCTTACTCAGGTAAATTTGAATTTACCCAAGACAAGATTTGATCAATTAGTAAATGGACAAGATTTCGAAGGTCTTCTCAGATACATTGCCGACATTAGGAGAGAAAGAGTTAGAAGAACTGGAAAAGGCGTTATTGTCGAAAGCAAAGGAGAAGCTGACGAGTGAGGAGCTGGATAGTTACTTCACTTGGGTCAGAAGCGTGTGGGTCAATTCCAGAGGAGAATTTTTGGACTTTGAAGAGCATAAATATCTAGTCGATATTTATAAAGATCAGCACCCGAACTTGGTCTTTCAGAAATGTGCTCAAGGGGGGTTGTCTGAAAGATTAATCTCCGAAGCTGTTTGGGTTTGTGATAGACTTCGTAAAAATTCCATGTATGTATTTCCTACTTCTTCTCAGCTTTCTGATTTTGCTCAAGCCCGATTGGAGCCTGTCTTTAATTTTTCGGACTACCTTTCCAGAATTACTGGTGTTCTATCAAAAGACGAAAAAAGTGAAAAGAATGTTGAGGCTGGAAAGAAAATACAAAAGGTCGGTTTGAAACAAATAAGGGATAATTTTCTGTATCTTCGTGGAAGCCAAAATCAGCAACAGATTATCTCAGTAGATGCAGATGTTGTTTATCTTGATGAGAGAGATCGTTTTATTCAAGAACATGTCCCTTATATAGATAAAAGAACTCTTCATTCAACTCTACGCTGGAGGAGAGAAGCTTCAACTCCGACTTATCCAGGAAAGGGAGTCAATGAATCTTATCTAAAAAGCGACCAGAGGGTTTGGATGCTTACCTGCAAACATTGTAAGCTGGAACAAGAACTTGACTTCTTTTTTAACATTGACTTCAAAAGAAAGAAAACTGTTTGCAAACAATGTAAGAAACCTATAAATAGATTGAAGATAGGAAGATGGGTTGCTCAAAATCCTAAAAGCAATATTCACGGATATAAAATAAGTGGAGTACATAATCCCAGAAGAACAGTTAAGGAGTTAATAGAATCCTACGAAAAATCTCAGGAAACTGGATTTTCTGGAATACAGCAATTTTATAACCAAGTTTTGGGCCTCCCCTATGAGGCTGAAGGAAAAACTCTTTTGTTGTCGGAGTTGGGTAACTGCACTCAGAACTACGAAGCCCCGAATTATGTAACTGGTTGTTTTGCTGGTGTTGACGTGGGAGAAGATAGACACCATATGATTATAAGTAAAAAGATTGGAGATAAATTAAGATACGTCTGGATTGGTACGGTCAGTGAGTTTTTTGGGCCAATGGATTCAATAGAGTCACTGATGAGAAGATTCCAGATTCAAGTTCTGGTTATTGATGCAAAGCCTGAAACTAAACAGGTTAAAGAAATGATTGAGAAATTTTATGGTAAGGTTTTTGCTGCTTACTATCCGACTAGAAAATTTGATGTCCAAAATTATTTCCTTTTCGATGACTTCAAATCGGAAGTATATATTGACAGGACGATTTCTTTAGACTATCTTGTAAGTGACATACAGAATGAGTTGATCGAATTGCCATCCAACGCCAAGTACATCAAAAACTTTTACGAACAGATGACGGCGATGACCAGACAGACGGTAATGAATTTAAGGAATGGAAGGGAAGAGGCGAGGTGGATGGAAAGAGGGCCAGATCACTTTTTACACGCAGCTAACTACAATCAGATTGCGGTACAAAGAGGCACATTAGGGCAAGCCCTTCTCGATTCGTACAAAGAACCAAATGATTCCAGCTTAGGACCAAATTCAATTGCTGGATGGGCAAATCTTGTACGACAAAAAGGAGTAACTTTGGGATAATATGGCTAACCTGCTTGACAGAATTATAACTAGAGTTGGTGGTTCTACAATTAAAAAGATTGTTGACGAAAAAGTAAAAGAAGAAGTTAGCAAAGCTAATGCCGTAGATATAATGCGTTTTAGCCCTTCAAGCTACGGACTTCAAAGAACAACTAACGAAAAACCTTTCTCTCTTGGAGTTGGTAATAAAACATTAAGGGAATTTGCAGATTTTTATCCTATCGCTCGTGCATGTGTTGAATATAGAAAGACTCAAATAACTCATCTTGATTGGGCAATTACACCAGTGGAGATAACGGATGAAACAGTTCAGGATAAGAAAAATATAGAAAACTCCAAAAAACTGAAGCAGCTTTTCAAATATCCTACGGGGAAAAAGGATTCTTCATTTACTAACTGGATAAAGCAGATTTTAGAAGACTTATTAGTTATAGATGCAGTCGCCATTTACAGAAAGAAAAATAGGCGTGGAGATATAATTGGGTATCTTCCTGTTGATGGAGCAACTATTGTATTAAAACTTGAAAATGATGGTACTACTCCAGAACCTCCTGCGATAGCATACATTCAGAAGATAAATGGTCAGGAAGTCGCAGAGTTGACCACAGAAGATCTTATATATGCAATGATGAATCCACGAACTCATAGTGCTTACGGTTTAGCTCCTCTTGAAAGCTTAATTATAACTGTAACTACCGCACTAAAGCTTCAGGCATATAGTCTTGGCTTTTTGACTGAGGGAAATATTCCTGAAGGGTTTGTTACCTTACCAAGAGATATCGCCAGTTCTCGTGACCAGCTAAAAGAATGGCAGGAAGCTTGGGATGCCATGCTTTCGGGCGACCCCAGATTCCAGAGAAAACTTAAATTCTTACCAGAGGGGATGAAATATCAGCCAGCTCGACAAACGGCAGATATGACATTTGAGAGGTTTGAGAAGTGGCTACTTCAGACAACTTGTTCAGCTTTTGGCTTACATCCCTCCGCTATTGGATTTAACTTTGATGTTAACCGTTCAAGTGCTCAAAGCTTATGGGAGGCTGGACGTGAAAGAGGACTTTTCCCGACAGCACTTTTCTTGAAAGAGATAATGGACAGGATGGTTCAGGATGATTTAGGACATCCAGAACTTCAATTTACTTGGACAAATATCGATCCTACCAATAAAGTTGATGAGGCCAAAGTTGTTACTTCTCTTATTAACGCAGGCTTGATGGCCGTTGATGAGTGGAGATTGGGCGAAGGATTAAAGCCGATAGGTATCAAAGATCCGTTTATTATGACTCCAGTTGGGCCTATGTTCTTAAAAGACTTAGCTGCTCAAAGTGCGGCAGGACAACAGCCGATTGCACCTTATAAACCTCCTACTCAAATGAAACCATCTGACACAAATAGATTACCGATTCCTTCCCAAGCCAGAGCTTCGCAGGGTGATTATATTCAGGAGATTAGAAAATGGAAAAAAGTAGCCTTGAATGATTTTAAGAACAAAAAGCCGATAAGAGATTTTGAAACAGATATTATAGATAAAAGAACCTGCGATCTTATAAAGAGCGAGCTCACAAAGGTAAAAGATAAAGAGGAAATACGGGGGGTATTCAGACCCTTTATAGAAAAAAAGCATTTGACTAATAACGCCTTACTTAGTCTGTATGATGGAATCGACGATATCATTTCCAAGGATGGAAGACCTGAAAAGTCTCTCGACCAAGGAACTAGTCTCAATTAAAAAGCTTCTAGAGAAGTTTTTTTATACATCAGGCACAAACATTGCCTTATTTAATGCATGGAAAAAGCCTGTCACCAAGCTTTTCAAGAAAAACGCAAAGATTGCCATAGAAAAACAGATTCTCCATACAGCACAACTTGATAAGATTCTCCATAAGCAGGAATATGTATTTGAGGAGGACTGGCTTCCTTTCGAAGAGTCCTTCGATGGCGGCAAAGAAAAGATCATGCTATTTCTTCTTTTTGCTTTGGCTGTTGGAGAAGGAGCTGCTTTAGATAAACTGGATAAAAAGAAAAAACTTCTCTCAGATAAAACATTGACAAGTAAAGCCGAAGAGAGGTTTTCTTTTTTGATGGAAACTTTAGATAGAACGGGAATGGAGTGGGTTGCCAAAACAATCCAGTCGGGAACCGCTAGCGGCCTTTCTAGTACAGAAATAGTTAAAACCTTGAGAGAAAAGGCGAATGATGTTTCTGAATGGAGAGCTGAGATGATTACTGAAACTGAAATTATGTTTAACATGAACGCTGCCGAAGTCGAAGTTTATAAGTTGTCTGGCATAAAGAAAGTAAAATGGGTAACTTCAGAAGATGAAAGAACTTGTAATATTTGTCTTAGTAATGAGGCTGCTGGTAAAATTGGTCTAGGGGAAGAATTTCCATCTGGACATACTCATGCTCCTGCCCATCAACGTTGCCGGTGCTTTTTAATTCCAGTTGTATGACAGACGATTTATATGAAGGGTTGGGTGACGGGGGAACTTTCCCAAAAAAGACAATATTAAGGAAAGTCTATTTTGAGTTTTTGGGAGACTTCAAAAGTTACTTAACCGAGTTCATAAGGGAATCTTCAATTGATCTGACCATCTCACAGATCGAAGTAAGCACAACTCCACAAAAGCTTTTTTGGGGCGAATATGGTGGAATGTATATAACTTTAAAGAATCAGGGAAATATTGAATGTTATCTATCTACCGATAAAAGGGGTAAGTATAGGCTTGACCCCAATGAAAAGGAAAGAATCTGGCTAAATAAAGAAACAATCATTCTTACTTTGTCGGGTACGACAACAGTAGGATATATAAGAAATTGACAGTTGATTTTATATGTTGTTAGTTATATAATACACGAAAGGTTAAATTAAGGTACGAGTAACCGAATATTAACAATAGGTTGGGCTGTATACAAGCAAGTAGAAGTTCGATTCTTCTACCTCGTACCTCTTTGAAAATTTAAAAGAATAATTATATGTCTAAGCGGGTAGCGATTTTAACTACTTTTACGAATTTCGATACTACATATTCCTTATGCATCGTTGTCGCCGAACAAGTTAGAATGCTTGTGGCCAACGGCTATGAACCAGTTGTAATTGTTAAAGAAGGTTTTCGTGCTGAAGATGTTTTTGCTTTCAAAGAAGTAACTCTTAGATACATTCCAGTTGTTCCTTCAAGTAATTATATAGGAGAAGCTGTTGATGAAACTTTCAAAGAAGATGTCAAAAAATTAAAAGAGGCTGTTATTAAAAATCTTCAGGATGTTGATGTCGTTATAACTCACGATCTCATTTACCAGCCTGAAAGTCTTAAACTTAACTTTGCCTGTCGTCAGGCAATAGAAGAAGATGAGCATGTTAAAAAGATTAAATGGCTTCATTGGATTCACTCTGCAACATCTCCACAGACTTTAGGTAAGGAGCTTCAACAGAATGATGCTTATTTTGATACTGTTTCTAAAAAGTTTCCCAATTCATTTGTAGTTTTCCCTAACGCTTATTCTACTCCCAGAGTTGCCAGAAACTTTGGAGTTGAAGAAGATCAGGTAAAAGTTGTTCATCATTCAACTAACTTGCCCAGTTTCTGTCAGTGGGATGGATTAATGACAAAGCTTGTGATGGATAAGAATATGCTTCAAGCAGATGCCATAGCGGTTTACCCGATTAGGCTTGATAGAGGTAAGCAGGTAGAAGTAGTTATTAAAATAATGGCACAACTTAAGAAACTGAATTACTCTGTTAGAGTTATAATTGTTGATTTTCATTCAACGGGAGGCGATAAGGTTACTTATCGGGAAGAACTCAAAAAGATTGGTATTGATTGGGGACTTAATGATTTTGACTTAACATTCTCCTCAGAATTTCATGAATCTTGGAAGACAAACGTTCCCAGAAAAGTAGTACACGATTTGTTTGAACTTTCTAATGTATTTATCATGCCCTCCAAGAGTGAAACTTACTCACTTATTACTCAGGAAGCCGCCCTTTGTGGAAATATCCTGATGCTTAACCACGACTTTGCTCCGTTTAGAGATATTTATGGAGAACACGCTATCTACAAGCAGTTCTCCAGTAATATCGGGTTTGATGGGTTGGATGGTGATATAAATACAACTTACGGAGAAGAGAAGGGCTACTACCATGATTGTGCAATGAGATTGAAATATGAATTGGAGAATAACATGGCCTTGGCCATGCAGAAGAGATTAAGAAAATTAAGAAATCCAATGTATGTATTTAAAGAGGAAGTGGAACCTCTTTTCTTTTCTGAGTAACTATGAAAAAAAGTCCTGTCTTTGAATATGTAGACTTTTCTCCAGATAGAGATAGTGCAAGTAAGGAAGAGGTCTTGAGAATGACTCATAGGGTTTACATCTTCTGTAAATTGTATAAAACAAACAATCTCCTTTTTAGAAATTTAGCGACAGGACATGAGCAGGAGATGAAAATAAACGTTAAGCAAGTAGAGAAATTATTAAATAAAGAGGGAATAATTAACTAGTATGGTTTCAATGTTACACCACCATTCTTACCCCAAATCTTTAATTATCGGCTACGGTGTAACTGGAAAAGCCACGGGACATGCTTTGAATATTCAAGATTATGTTGATCTGGGCGATAAAGCTGTTTTGACAGAATATGATTTTCTTATCTTTTGTTTACCAACTCCAACAGAGTCAGGTAAGCAGGATATCTCAGCAATCGAAGGTTGGCTAAAAAAGGTTAAGAAACTAAAAGCAAATCCAGTAATAATTATCCGTTCAACGGTCTTACCTGGAACGACAATTAGAATCTCTGATAAATATAAACTTCAAATAGTCCACGTACCAGAATTTTTAACAGAAGCAACGGCTCTAGAAGATGCTGAGAAACCAGAGTTTCTAGTGATTGGAGCAAAGGACATTCTTCTAAGAGAAAAGGTTGAAAAGCTATTTTTAGGAGGTAAGTGTGAACCCAAAGAAATTATTTTAACTGACCCGACTACTGCTGAAATGATTAAATACGCAATGAACTCATTCTTTGCACTGAAAGTTATAATGGCTAATCAGTTGTGGGATGTAGCCAAAAAGACTGGAGCAGATTACTACAAGGTTCGGGAAGCTCTGGAATTTCACAAATGGGGAAGTAAGAATGGTTGGGATGTTTGGCACAGACAGAAAAGAGGTTATTCTGGAAAATGTCTTCCTAAAGATGTAGATGCTTTTGTGAATGCATTTAACATTCCACTAATGAAAGTGGTTAAGAATATAAATGATAAGTTATTGAAAAATAAATAATATGGCACTTAAAGGAATTGATTGTAGTAGACACCAAGGAGTAGTTGATTTCAACGCACTTAAGAATGCAGTTGATTTTGTTGTGATCAGGTCATCCTACGGAGATGGTTATACTGATTCTCAGTTTGCCAGAAATAGAGATGAGGCAAGGAGGTTCGGAATCTCTTGTGGATATTACCATTATTCATATCCTCAATATAACTCTCCAGAGGCTGAAGCTAATTGGTTTTGTAGAGTAGTCGGTACTCTACAAGAAGGAGAATTTCTCTGTCTTGATTTTGAAGAGCAATATGCCGCTCCAGTTAATTGGAGTCTAAGATTTCTGGACAGAGTTAGTTCCCTGCTTGGTGGTTATAAACCTCTGATTTATATGAGTCTTTCTTTTAATAATTCATATGACTGGAAGCCTGTTGTTGATAAAGGATATGGCCTTTGGCTTGCAAGGTGGGACTATGATCCAAATGCTTCCGCACCAACTACAGACTGGCCTTTTACCGCCATGAGGCAGTGGTCTAATCATGAAACCTTTTCAGGAGTTTCTGGAGTAGTTGATGCTAATGTATTTTACGGAGATATAAATGCTTTGCTTTCCTATGGATATCATGCTCCTGTAGTTACTCCAGTTCCTGAAATAGAGAAATTACCGAAAGACAATGTTCTCAAAGACATGTACACGTTTTTGTGTGGCGAATTTAGCCAGGCAGAGATTGACTGGAGAATGAGTAGTAACAAAAATCTAGTCGAGATAGGTAATGATATTTGTTCTGGAGATGAAAGATTTTTCAACAAATGGGTTAAGCCTAAACTTCCAGTTACCGCTCCTACTTTGCCTCCACCAGAACCTCCAGCTCATGTAAATGATAGTAAGGAAATACTCTCTCTGGTTAAAACAATTGTTAATGGAAAATGGACGTGGATTGGACTTCAAAATTCTTGGAAGCTAAATCTACAGAAACTTAGAGATCTATTGAAATGATGATTTTAGTTTGGTTATTTCTTTGGGTAATGATGGGACAACCTACAGTCTATTTTAATCCTTTAAACGGTTGGGCTGTATTTTTAATTATTATGATTGTTTGGAGTTTAAAATGACCTTCCCGAAATTTTCAATAATTACTCCTGTGAACGTACACTCTCAAGAGAGACTCCAACAACTTTATCGGGCAATAGATTCAGTTAAAAACCAAACTTATTCAGTTGAAGGTAAGCAGGATGACCTTTGGGAGCATATTATCGTTAACGATGGATCTCTTACTGAATTTACTTTGCCAGATTATCCTTGGATTAAAACTTTAGAACAACCTCATCTGGAAAGAATGATTGCAGCCAATCGAGCTTTTGAGATAATGACTGGAGATTGGGTAGTACTGCTTGACTCGGATGACATGCTTTCTCCATATTATTTGGAGGCTTGTTGGCAAATGATAAACAAATTTCCAGATCACAAGGTTTTTAATTTCGGTTCAATTCACTTTCACTCCACTTACTTTGTTTCTTGTCGAGGACCATTCAGACCAAAAGAATTAGAAAAAGGACACGAAGTATTTGGAAGCGGAAACATTGTTAAAGGAACTTTTATATTCAGCCGAGAGTGTTACGATAAACTAGGAGGATTTCCAGAAGTAACTAATCCTTGGGATTTCTCAGCAAAAGCTCAGGAAGAATTTCCAGAACTCAAGTCAATTTTTACAATTATAAATGAAGATAATCCGAATGGAGTTGTCCATGAAATGGGGAATCCCGTTGGAGATGATTTTTACTACTTTTTTAAGCTTACCCGTGAGTACCATTCTAAGCCAATTGAAGTTTTTCTTTATCTGGCTTTTAACAAAGGACAAAGGGAGTTGAGAGTATGAAAGACATTATGATTCGTTGTGATTGCGGGGAATTTGCCTTTTTGGAAATCGGAAAGTGGGATGAAGAACCTATTTTTTACGCCACAATTACAGCCTCGCCCAAAACTTGGTTTTACAGGTTCAAGGGAATCTTAAGATTACTGTTTGGCTCACCTTACGGAATAACAGATGAAGTTTTACTGAATAAAAAAGAAGCAAAAAGATTAAGGGATTGGTTAACAAAAAATTTATGACACAGCCAATTGACATTTTTATGTGTACGTTTTTGAGAGAGCAACTTACAAGGGAAACCTTTAGGTATCTTAAAGAACGTACAAAATATCCTTATAGACTTATCATTATAAACAATGGGGGCAACGAGGGTTTTTTAATTGACCACGCACATGAATGTTTTCTTGTAATCGACGCAGGAGTAAATATGGGAATACATGCTGCATGGCAAATTGCACTCGCTCTTGCCCAGTCGGACTATTTTATAACAACCGACAACGATATCCTTTGTCCCGATCTTGATCCAGACTGGCTTACTCAGTTAGTTCACCTGATGGATGCAAGACCAGACTTCGGAGCGATAGCTCTTCAACCTCATCAGTTTATTGGACTTGAACCAAGTAGGCATCCTAATGATGGGGAAATACTCTATACTCCTATGACTGGTGCAGTTTTAAGACTCATGAGACGAGATGCGGTTTGGAAAGCTGGAGGTTGGGAACGGGTGGTCAGATCAAGTAGAAATCACGAAGAAAGTACAATTTGCTCAAGGTTATCAACTGCTGGGTACAAGTTTGGTTATGCATCTAAATTAAAAGCTTTCCATATGTTTGGAACTGAGGGAGAATCAGATCCTTGGGGATATCCCAAGGAGATGGTTCCAACTGATCACGGACATCGGGATGTGTGGCCAAGACCTTACGTTTATGGAGATATAGCTAAATATGATCCAAAGACTTTTGAAAGATTATAAATGGAAAGAGGGGAATTAAGAAAAGCTTATCCATATCTAGTTTGCTGGAACAATCATAGTTGTATTGATTGGTTTACAAAAAGAGAAATGATTTCTACTATAAGAACATCTGATGTTAACTGGATACAAGATCAACAGAGTGGTCAACTAGAACCTTTTGAATTAAAGGTTTTTGAAACATATGTAAGGTTATCTGATCCCGAAGAAGGCACTATTCCAGGAAATAAAGAAATTGCTCAATTTTTATCAACAGAAGAAAATAAAGTTACTAGAAATGCCGTTGCCCGTGCAAGAAGAAATGCTATGAATAAATTACATCTTAGGCCAGGATGGTAAGATGATAGATAAATCTCAAATTACTCTAATTATCCCTCACCTAGGTGGAAGTAATGAATCAGAATATGCACTAAGCCAGTGCCTGACTTCCTTGAATGAAACAGCTCCAGATATTAAAAAAATTGTAGCGATAAATGGAAGAAAGTGTTTAACGCACAGTCCCGATATCTTTGTTGCTGAACAGGGTCAGAACACAGCTACCAATGCTGCTGTTGCAACAACTAATACTGAATGGATAATGGTATCAAATGACGATCAGGTATACCCTTCGGGGTGGTGGGAAAAACTAACTAACAATTTATTTGATTCACTTACAGTATGGGGAGAACTGAAAATCAAATGTATTTCCCCCAAACTTATAGAACCAATAGATGGTGCTCCTACATTTGAAAAATACTTCTGCGGAGGAGCTGGTGGAGATTTTGATAAACATAAGTTTTTGGACTTCGCAAAAAATCATCAGGGACAAGGAGTAAGAACTGGTTTTAATTTACCTTTTCTTATTAAAAGAGAGCTTTGGGACACAGTTGGTGGGTATGACATTAACTATGATCCTTGGGGATCAAACGGAGATAGCGACCTAGAATATAAAATAAAACTTGCTGGAGTCCAATCATATCAGAATACAAATTGTGTTGTTTATCACTTCAGTCAAACTTCAGGTACAAGTCATCCTGAAAATCGACCTTACTGGCAAAAGAACTGGGATTACTTTATTGAAAAATGGGGGTTTGAAAGAGCTTCTGGAAATGCTATCTGGCAAGCTGACTTTGATATTCCTCAAGAAAAATTAAAATACAAACCATCTTGGATGGGAAAATATAATGTATAAATTCGCTATTAATCCAGGTAATCCAATTAATACGTTTGTCCTTCCCTTTGTCTTTACCGACAAAGTTAAGGAAGCGGTACAAACTATCTGGAAATGCCATAATCCTGCTGAACATAGACTTATTTTGATTGATAACTCAAGCGAAGACTTCTCGGACAAGAAATGGCTTGAGGATAATTCTCACTTCTACATTCGCTGTTATAGGAATATTGGACCTGCAACCGCATTTAATCTGGGAATTGAAATGGCAAGGACAGAATATGTAACAATATTTTCTGATGATGCTAGACTAATTCATAAAACTTGGTTTGATGATGCGGTAGATACCGTTGTTGGTTCGACAATTGTTTCGCTTGGAAGTATCTACCCGCAAAAGACAGATAGGTTTTATAGGCCAGGATGGAATTATACTAAAGAGGAGTATCTCGACTTTGATAGGAAATATGGATCAAAAATAGAAACTTTCGGTCTGGCTTGTGCTATCTCTAGAAAAGAGATTTGGATTAAAGCAGGATTGTTTGATGAAAGCTCCTATGTTTATTGGATTGATGGTGTCTTTATGGCTCAAGCTAATAGCTTCGGAGTAGTCACTATTTCTAATGGAGTAGTGTTTCACTATGGAGATGCCAGTCACAAAGGAAGGCTTGTTGAAGAGGGAAAATACCAGCAAATAGGTAAGTTAAGCGAGAGGAGACTTCATCTTTAGATGTTAAAAAAATTTGATACAGTTCCTGAAATAGAGCTTTTCTTAAACCCCCTTATTAACGGAGATTTTAGTGGAGATGACATGTTAGTTTTGGGAGATTACGTCAAAAGGTTAAAATCTGGAGATTTTTATTTGGAGATTGGAACTAAGTATGGTAAATCATTAGCTTCTGCTATCTTTCAGTCACCCGAAGGGGTACAATTTTTCACTTGTGATATCAAGGACTGGCAAGCAGAAACTCAACCATATTTTACGATATCTCGCAAAGACTTTTTTGAAATAGAAAAATTGGATACTAAGGCAATATTCATGTTGCAAGATTCGGTCAAAATTGCTTCTCAATGGGAAAATACTGGAATTAAGTTTTCAATGATTTTTGTTGATGGAGATCATATCTACGAGGGAGTAAAAGCTGATATCGAAGGATGGCTGCCTCATCTTAAAAGTGGCGGGTTTATGCTTTTTCATGATTACTTTACAGGAGTACAACTGGCGGTAGATGAATTGGTAAAAGACTCGGACAAGTTTAAGGACTTTTTTATAGCTATGGATAAGTATGATATTCATAGTTCATCAATCGTGGGGGCTAATAAAAAATGAAGTTAACGATAAGAAAAAGATTTCCAAGAGACAGATGGAAAAAATTTCATTCTTGTTGTGATTGGTTTTATAAACACAATAAAAGTGGGTTAGAAATTTATTTTTGTGGACTTGACGCAGATAGGGATAAAAAGATGAAAGAATTTGAGAAAGGAAGGGAAATTTATTTATGAAACGCAAAAAGAAAGGAACAGGTACAACCGTATGGTTATAAATTTCGTGGGAAATTTCAGTCGAGGCTACGTGGGGGAAATTAGCGACGAAAATCATATTTGTCGTGAAATTGAGAACCTTAGTCACACAGTTCGAAGAATCCCCAGAGACGAATGGCGGGAACATGTAAGAGACGGAAAGGATTATGTAAATGTACCGAAGGATTTAAAAGCAGATGCAAATATTATTTGTAAATGGCACCACTTCTATGATGATTCTTTCGCTGAAAAATTAAGGGAAAAATCTGGTGCTCCAGTTTTCTACTGGGTTTGGGATTTTATGCGTAACCCTGAACTCCCAGAATGGCATATCAAAATGATAATGGGGAGTGACTTGTATCTAGGAAATGATATCCGAAGTTATCCACCCGATATTCCTTCCCAGAAACTTTATTATTTTCCTTTCGATGTTTCAGATAAACACTACGATAGAATCAGGATGCCCAAAAAATATGATGTAACTTTTTTTGGTTCGTATGTCAGATCGGGAGACAGAATTGAATGGATGAAAGAAATCAATAAAAGGTTCCCTATTAAGGTCTTTTCCTGGAATCATGAGGAGTGGGTCAAGGATGGGTTTGATGCCGAACCTGCCGTTTATGAATCAGATCTTGTTTGGAAAGTAGGAGAAAGTAAGATTATATTAGGATTTAACGTTAATGATCATTGCTGGGGATATTGGTCAAATCGTACGGGCAAAATTCTTACTCTTGGAGGCTTTCTGCTTTATCGCTATGTCCCAGGAATGGAACTTTTCTTAAGAGACGGAGCTGAATATTTTTCGAGTATTGACGAAGCTTGTCAAAAGATAGATTATTATCTTAATAACAATGAGGAAAGAGAAAAAGTTGCAGACAGAGGTTATCAGATAGGAAGAGACAGGTTCACATCCGAGGCAAGGGTAAAAGAGCTTATGATTTTAATTGATAGATTTAAAAAAGGGGCGTTTCTAAGATGACTTTTTATGGAAGAGTTATCATCGAAACCAAAAACAGCTTATGAGTGTGGAATGGAGTTTTGGGATGGACAAATCACGGGCTTAAGAATGAAGTTGGCAACAGTAGATCATAACGATATTTTTGATAGAGTTTCAATTAGGGAAGAAATAGAAACGGCTGAACTGAAGCGGAAATATTTACATATAAGACATAGGTTGGGTCTGCTGAAATAAAATATGTTAACTGATGAAGAAATAATACAAGCTTGTTCAAAAATTCCCAGCTCAGTTTTCGAGCCTGAACAGCGGATGTGGTGGAGATATCTTAAGGATTTGCCAAATTCTCCAACAATTGTTGATTTTGGTACGGGACATGGAAAGTCAGCTGCCTCTCTTGCTTTAGCTTGCCCTCAGGGGATAGTTTATACTTTTGATCCTGGCCTACCTTATATAAATGCAGGATGTAACGAACAGCAATATGAAGAAGAAACAAGAAAGTTTATTGCAGATACTGGAGCTATCAATGTTATCTTCACTCGTGAATCTTCACTTGAAAAAGTTTGGGATAAAGAAATTGATGTATTAAATATTGATTCCGACCATACTTACGAAACTACTTTTGCTGAGATGAATAAGTGGATTCCGTTTGTCAAAAAAGGAGGATTAGTTTTCTTTCATGATTACTGGCACCCAAGATGTCCTGGAATAAAACAAGCGATAGATGAACTTATCCCTTCTACTTTTCCAATGGAACTTCTTGAGATTACGGATGCTGGAGCAGTTAAATGTGCTTGTTTTAAAAAATTATGAAATGTGTAGTTTCAGGTTCGGAGGGTTTTCTCGGATCAAATCTTGTTCAAAGACTAAAGAAAGCTGGTCATGAAGTTATTGGTTGGGACATCGTAAACGGAGATGATGTTTGCAATCCAGACTTAAGGGCTAAAAATATAGATGCAATATTTCATTTGGCTTGCCCCGTTAACCCCGCAGACTACAAAAGCGTAGCATTGGATACTATTATGGCTAGTTCGG
>Ga0209002_10001765_pt1 | contig 17448 bp, 14 predicted proteins | sample Rifsed16ft2_FD_184010 | JGI IMG/M metagenome (GOLD analysis project Ga0209002, IMG submission 184010) | Soil microbial communities from Rifle, Colorado, USA - sediment 16ft 2 (version 2) | ecosystem: Environmental > Terrestrial > Deep subsurface > Rock core/Sediment | place: Rifle, Colorado... | reverse complement strand
TCTCAGGCTAGCGGCTTGAGATTCGTCTGGGGATCAGCAACACCGCTGGGGCACGAGCTGGCGTTCGAGACCTACCGCGGAGCGGTTTAGTTCAACTTGAATTCGACTACTCGAATAACCGATAAAGGCCGCGAGCGCTTGCAGGGTAGCGGGGAGGCGTTGTTGGCGCTCGCTCAATAATCCTACGCCAGGCGGTGGATTGCGGGCAAGCGTACTCCGAGACGAGTCTTGTTACACTGCGAGCGTTTGCGGGGTAACTCGATAATGGACGCCGGAAGCGCGGATAATCGATAAAGGTAGTGGCCGGTGTGGCACCGAGTGGAGTGGGAGAGGTGGGCAAGAAAAGCGAGCGACGGGAGCGGACAACTCCGTTCCCGGGTTCTGATCGCGAGTCGTCTTACTTGCTTTTCCTCAAAAACGTCGGAACGTCGAGATCCTCTCCTCCCTCCTCCGCCGGTCCGAAGTCCAGATCGGCGTTCAAGCCTTCCGGGCTGCCGCCCCTACGATAGAAACTACTTCCCCCCGAGGTTCCCTCGCGCACTGCCTGGTAGTTCTGCAGATCGACGGGAGTGGTCGCCTTCTGCAAACGGTTGGACCTTTCGCTCCTGGGGAAACCGGTGGCGATGACGGTGATCTTGATTTTGCCTTCCATCTTCGGATCCAACACCGCACCGAAGATGATGATGGCCTCCTCGTCCGCCTCCTGATGGATGATGGAGGAGGCTTCGTTGACTTCGCTCAGGGTCATGTCGTCTCCGCCGGTAATATTGATGATGACCCCCTTGGCTCCGTGGATAGACGTGTCCTCCAGAAGCGGGCTGGAGATGGCTTTCTGGGCGGATTCCACGGCGCGGTTTTCTCCGCTGGCCACACCCGTCCCCATGACGGCGTCCCCCATGCCGCGCATGATGGTCTTCACGTCGGCGAAATCCAGGTTGATGAGACCCGGCACGGTGATGAGATCGGCGATGCCCTGAACGGCTTGCCGCAGGACGTCGTCGGCAACACTGAAGGCTTCCGGCAACGGTGTGTCGCGCTCGACGGTGGCGAGGAGACGGTCGTTGGGAATGCAGATGAGAGTATCCACGCAGTCTCGGAGCTCCCGGATCCCTTGTTCAGCTTGGGCCATGCGCCGCTTGCCTTCGAAGGTGAAGGGCTTGGTGACCACCGCCACGGTCAGGGCGCCTAGCTCGCTGGCCAGCGAAGCCACGATCGGCGCTCCCCCGGTGCCGGTTCCCCCTCCCAGACCGGCAGTGATGAAGACCATGTCGGAGCCCTCCAGTACCTCGAGGATCTTCTCGGTATCCTCGAGAGCGGCCTGCCGACCGACCTCCGGTTGTGCGCCGCAGCCCAAGCCCTTGGTGAGTTTCTCCCCGAACTGTATCTTCTGCGTGGCGTGGTTTACCCGGAGGGCCTGAGCATCGGTATTCGCAGAGATGAACTCGATGCCCGCGATGCGCGAGGCGATCATGCGATTCACCGCGTTGCCACCCCCGCCGCCCACACCGATGACCTTGATCCTGGCCCCGATGACTGCGCCCTCCGACGGGAACCCTTTTGGTGTTTCGGCCGTTGCGTCGTCGTCCTCAAAACGGATCATGCACTACCTCCCTTAACAAGAAACCCTCTTCGGTTGGTTGAGATTCAGGCCCAAGCATGAAGCCACTCCCGTACCCGAGCCGCCACGCGCCCCAGGGGAGTCCCCACCATGTCGCGCGGCGAAAGACGATTCGACCGACTCCGTAGTCCATACAGCACCAGCCCCACGCCGGTTGCGTAGGAAGGGCTGGCGACCACATCCACCAGACCCCCGATACCGGTCGGGACGCCACGGCGGATCGGCATATCGAAGACTCGCTCCGCAACTTCGGGCAACCCCTCCAGGGAGGCGCTGCCACCGGTGAACACCACGCCGGAGTTCAAGACCCTCTCATAGCCGGCGCGGCGGATCTCCTGGAAAATCAAGTGACAGATCTCTTCCGCTCTCGGCTGAATGATGTCGGCGAGGATCTGTCGCGAGAGGATGCGGGGTTTCCTCCCTCCCACGCTCGGCACCTCGATGGTATCCTCTTCCGAAATCATGGTGGCCAAGGCGCAGCCATACTTCTTCTTGATCTTCTCCGCCTCCAGAATGGGAGTGCGGAGCCCCACCGCCACGTCGTTGGTAAAGTGATCGCCACCGGTCGGTAGGACCGCGGTGTGCCAAATGGTGCCCTTGTCGAAGATCGCGAGGTCCGTCGTTCCTCCTCCGATATCGACCAGGGCCACACCCAGCTCCCTTTCGTCTTCGGTAAGACAAGCCTCCGCCGCCGCCAGCTGCTCGAGCACCGTCTCGATGACTTCCATTCCGGCTCGATTGACGCAGGTCACGACGTTCTGCATGGCGGTGGTGCTGGCAGTGATGATATGAACGTTAGCCTCCAGGCGCCCTCCGGTCATTCCGGTTGGGTCGAAGATGCCATCGTGACCGTCCACCACGAACTCCTGTGGCAAAACGTGGACGATCTCGCGATCCGTCGGCAAGGGGATGGCCTTGGCCGCGTCGATGGCGCGGAAGACATCTTCTCTGCTGATCTCGCGGTTCTTGCTGGTGATCGCCACCACCGCACGACTGTTGAATCCCTTGATGTGGCCCCCCGCCAGCCCCACGTAGGCGGACTCGATCTCGACGCCGGCCATGAGCTCGGCCTCCTCCACCACCCGCTTGATGGACTCGACGGTCTGCTCCAGGTTGATCACCATCCCCTTGCGCAGCCCCTTCGACTCGGTCGAGCCGATACCGATGATCTCCAGCCGGCCCTCCTCCGTTACCTCGCTCACGATGGCAGTCACCTTGGTCGTGCCGACGTCGATGCCAACGATGTACCTGTCTCTCTTGGTCAGGATGCTCACCTCCCCCCAACGGATACCGGCTCTTCGGACTCTGGTGCTTCCTCCACGGGTGTCTGGGGCGTGCCAAGCTGCAAGTAGACACGCCCCTGGAAGCGCAGGTCGACGGCCTCAACCAACGGAAAACGACTTCGAATCTCCTCGCCAAGCGGGACTGTCTCTGCCAGGCGAGCCACCATGTCACTTTCATCGCAGATGAAGGTGAGCGCCGGGTGACGGAGCATGACGCGGATGGAGTCTTCGCCGGCCGAGACGTCGATCTCCGAAACCGCAAACTCCAATCGATCGTCGGCCGACAGAGCCGACAACAGCCGGCCCGCCAGCTCGCGACGGCCGGGAATCTCCTCGCCTCGCTGGTCGACGAGCCCCTGGACCAAAGGCAGCGTCAGATCTTGATAGCCTGGTCCCATCTCATCCAAATAAACTCCGTCAGCATCGATGAGATAGAGTTGATCCACGACCGCGATGCCCAGCGGGACTCGTTCCAAGACCCGCAGGGTGAGGGTGGCGGGAAGCATCCGGGCGAGCTCCACATCCTTGACCCACGACGACAAAAGCATCTGTTGTTTCAAACCCTCGAGGTCCAAAGAGAGAATGTTGGAACCGGGATGGAGGCCCAGGGTTTCCAGAATCTCTCCCTCCGCCAGTCGGTGGTTTCCCTCCACCAGAATCCGGCTGACCGCCAGCTCGGGAGCTCTCCCCGCCGCGGCGGCGGTCCAGAACCCCGCGGCGGCGAGGGCGGCGAGCCCGCTGACCGCTCCCAGCGAGCGAAGTGCCACCAACAATATTCTTCGGGAGGCACGCCGGGGCCGGACGCGCCTCCTCAGGAAGCGCTCGGGCGGCGTCGTGCCCCCCGCCGATCGCGTCTTCAACTCCACCGTCTGACTTCCTCCTGAAGGTCGATGGACGTTTCCCGAAACACCTTCTCTTTGATCTGCTCGATCAACGCCAAAACGTCCGAAGCAGTGGCTTCGCCTTCGTGCACGATGAAGTTGGCGTGCACCTCGGAGACCCGAGCCCCGCCCACACGAAGTCCTTTGAGACCCAGAGCGTCGATGATTCTGCCCGCCGACTCGCCCGGCGGATTCTTGAAGATGCACCCCGCGCTCTTCACACCCACCGGCTGACTGGTTCGTCGAATCGTCATCTGCCTATCCATGTCCGCCCGGATGGCTCGTGGGTCATCCTCCCCCAGTTTCAACCGACAATGAGCAACCACCAGATCGTCTCCAAAAGAAGATGCCCGATAGCAAAAATCGATCCGCTGGCGCGGGAGCTCCAGCTTCTCTCCCTGTGGAGAAACTACGGTGACGCGCTCGACCCACTGCCCAACCGAAAAGTCGAACGCCCCGGCATTCATGGCCAGCACGCCGCCGATCGATCCGGGTATCCCCACCCCGCCTTCCAGCCCCCGCAGCCCCCGCGAGACTGCGGCTCGCACTAGTCCCGGGAAATGTGCGCCGGCTTCGGCTTCGATTTCTCCACCACTTTCGAACCGGACGATCTTCATGGCGCCGGTGTGGATCACCACTCCCCTTACACCCTGGTCGCTTACCAGCAGATTGCTGCCGCCTCCTAGCACGCGGCTGGGAACTTCCAGCTCGTTGGCCAGGCGAACGGCGGCGAGCATCTCCTCGGTCGAAGTGGGAAACGCCAACAACTCGGCGGGACCGCCCAGCCCCACCGTGGTGTAGCGAGCCAGTGGCTCCTCGCGCCGAAAGCGCACTCCCGCTTCCCTGAAGGCAGCCACCAGTTGTGCCACCGGGTGCTCAGTCACGTTCACAGATCATCTCCGCCAGATCGTCGGCGAGCGACGTCACGCTGCCCGCACCAAGCGTCATGACCAGGTCCCCCTCTCGCAGCTCATCCCTGACGAGCCCGGGAATCGTTCGCAAGTCCCTCACGAAACGAACGTCGCGGTGACCGTGCACCTTGATACCTTCCGCCAGACGCTCGCCGGTCACATCCGGGAGAGGATCCTCCCCAGCCGGATAGATCTCCGTCACCAGCAGTAGATCGGCCTGGTGAAAGGCCCGGCAAAACTCTTCGAAGAGCGCTCTCACGCGAGAAAATCTGTGGGGCTGGAAGACGACGATGGTGCGCCGCCCGAAGGCCTCTTTGGCGGTTGCCAAAGTCGCTCGGATCTCGGTGGGATGATGCCCGTAGTCATCCACCACCAAGATTCCCCCATGGTCCGCCTTGACTTGAAATCGACGGTCCACACCGGAAAAGGCCTTGAGGCCCGTCGCTATGTCTTCCAGTGAGACACCCAGCTCCAAACCCACACCCACTGCCGCCAGGCTGTTGAGCACGTTGTGCCGTCCCGGAACCCGGAGCTTGATCGAGCCCGCTTCTCGACCGCGAATCCTCAAGCGGTAGCAGGAGTTGACACCAGAAAGGTTGATGGCCTCGGCGGCAATCTCCGCCTGGGTCGAGAACCCGTAGGTCAGGTAACGTCGCTTGATGCGGGGCAAGATGTCCTGCACGTTCTCATCGTCCAGGCAGAGCACCGACGCTCCGTAAAAAGGAACTTTGTTCACGAAATCCAAGAAAGCGTCTTTCAGATCCTCCATGTCGCTATAGGCTTCCAAATGCTCCCGATCGATCCCGGTGACCACGGCCGCCACCGGAGACAGGTGTAGGAAGCTTCGATCCGACTCATCTGCTTCCACGACCATGAAGTCCGAGCGGCCCAGTCTGGCGTTGCTCCCCAGAGTACCGAGCCGGCCGCCAATCACCAGGGTCGGATCCAGGCCTGCCTGATCCAGTACCACCGACACCATCGAGGTGGTCGAGGTCTTGCCATGCGAGCCGGCCACCGCTATCCCGTACTTGAGCCGCATCAGCTCCGCCAGCATCTCGGCTCGTGGAATGACGGGGATCTGAAGTCGCCGGGCCTCCGCGAGCTCGGGGTTGTCCGGACGCACCGCCGAGGAGACGACCACCACGTCGGCGTCGTGCACCTGTTCCTTTCGATGCTCCTCGAAGAACTTCACCCCCAGAGATTGGAGCCTCACGCAAACCCCACTCGACCGCAGATCGGAGCCGCTCACCGGGTAGCCGAGATTGACGAGAACCTCGGCCAGCCCGCTCATACCGATCCCTCCCACTCCCACGAAGTGAATTCGCGTGCGGCGGGAGAACAAGGGAGCGCTCATGCCGCCACCTCCCCAACCCGGGATCGCCCGAGCTCGAGCAGGCGATCCACGATGGCGCGAGCCGCCTGGGGCCGCGCCAGAGCCCGAGCCGCCTCCGCCATCATGCGTCGCCGTGCCGGGTCCTCCAAGAGATCGATGACCGCTTGCGCCAGACTTTCGCCAGAGAGCTCTTGCTGAGGAATCATCCGCGCCGCACCCGCCCGCTCCATGGCTTCGGCATTTGGTCGCTGGTGTCCCCCCGCCAGCGGTAGGGGAACCAATAACGATGGCCTTCCGGCGGCTGCCAGCTCCGCGCAGGTGGTGGCTCCCGCCCGCGAGACCACTAGATCACAGGCTTCGTATTCCTTGGCCATCTCGTCCAAATAGGCTTCGATGCGGGCGGGAAAACCCTCTTTCTGGTAGGCCACCCGGACCCACTCCACTTCTGCTTCCCCGGTCTGATGGGTGAGCTCCAGTCGATGGCGATACGACCCAAGAAGAGGTAACGCATCCACCATGGCCCGGTTCAGCACATGGGAGCCTTGGCTTCCGCCGAAAACAAGCAAGTGAATCTTGTCCGTCACCGGACGAATCCCTACCCGGGTGATCTCCTCCCGCACCGGATTGCCGGTTACGAACCCGTTCCGGCGGAAGTAACGAAGCGTCTCGTCCCAGCCGAGCGCCGCGGCATCCACTAGAGAAGATAGCCATCTATTGGTGAGCCCTGGGACCGCGTTGGGCTCCAGAATCAGAGTCGGGACCCCCGATAAAGTGGCGACCGCCAGCAAGGGGCCCGAGACGTACCCGCCCACTCCCATCACCACCTGCGGCCGTATGCGTCGAAGGAGTCGGGAGGACTCAACCATCGCCGGGGCGATCTGCAAGAAGCCCTTCACCTTTCGCAAGAAGGATCCGCCACGAAGCGGCTCCACCTTAACGATCTCCAGCGGGAACCCGGCGCGAGGCACTTCCTTCCCTTCCAGGCCTCGCCGCGTTCCAACGAAAATCACTTCCGCCTCCGGTTCTCGACTGGCGAGCTCGCGTGCCACCGCCAGCGCGGGGTAGAGATGCCCCCCGGTGCCGCCCGCCGCAACCAGCAACCGCAGGCCGTTCCGGCGCCTCGACAATCGCTACCTCGCATGCTGGGAAATGCCTAGCAGCAATCCGACTGCCGCCAAGGATGTCACCAGGGAAGACCCACCCGCCGATATGAACGGCAGCGGAATCCCGGTGGTGGGAAGCACTCCGAGAGACACTCCCATGTTGATCAGTGCCTGGCCCACGATGAGTGCGGTGAGACCACTGGCCAAGAGGGCTCCAAAAAGATCGGGAGCCCGTCGCGCGATGACCACGCCCCGCCACAGCAACAAAACGAACGCGCCGAGCACCGCCAGCGCCCCGAGCAGACCCAATTCCTCACCGATGACCGAATAGATGAAGTCGGTGTGGGGCTCGGGGAGATAGAAGAGCTTCTGCCGGCTTCGCATGAATCCGGCCCCCAGAATACCTCCTGTACCCACCGCGATGAGGGATTGGATAATCTGAAAGCCCCTTCCCAAGGGATCCGCGAAGGGATCGATAAACGCCATGAGCCGGTCACGGCGATAATCCACGCGAACGATGAGCAAATAGGCGAGGGGTGCTGCCCCGGCAACGAACCCCACCAGATAACGAAAGGGTGCGCCGGCCACGAAAAACAAACAAAAACCTACGAAGACCAGGCACGAAGCGGTCCCGAAGTCCGGCTCGATGAGCACCAAGAAGGCCAGGAATGCTGTGACCACCAAGGGGAGGAAGAGGCCGGCAAGAAAGTCGTCGATCCGATCGCGCTTCTGATCCAGCAGGTAGGCCACCGTCAAGATGAGCGACAACTTCGCCATCTCCGAGGGTTGGAAAGAAAGCAGCTCGAAACGCAGCCAGCGATGGGCGTTCTTCAACGGCGGAGAGAAGAGCACCGCGATCAGAAGCACCACGCTCAACAGCAGGAAACCGTACACCAGGACGGGCTGCCGAAGCCTGCGGTAGTCCAACCGCATCAACACCGCCATGACCAGGAGGCCGACCGCCGCCCAGAGCGATTGCTTGATGAGGAAGAAATAGGAGCTCCGATGGGCCGCATCCGCCACCACCGCCGAAGCGCTGTAGAGCATCACCAATCCAAAAAAGACCAGTCCGATGGTGACGGCGAAAAGGGTTCGGTCCGCGGACAGCTTCTTGGCCATGGGTTATCGCCTGGTTCTCTTCCTCTCCCCGCGGCCTTTCCTGGCCGCCCGACTCCTCTCCAGCCGTCGCACCTCCTCCTTGAAGAGCCTTCCTCGCTCCGCGTAATCGGCGAACATGTCGAAGCTGGCGCAGGCCGGCGAGAAGAGCACGGTATCCCCCGGCTCCGAGTGTGCAAAGGCCTGCTCGACGACTTCGCGCAAGCTTTCGCAGGGCAAAACCGGTACCTCTCCAGCTAGAGCCCCCGCGATCTGCTCCCTGCTCTCTCCCAGCGAGAGCACCAGCTTGACTTTCCCCTTCACATCGTCGCGCAGGACTTCGAAATTGGCACCCTTCGAGCGCCCCCCCAAAACCAAGATAACGCCGCCGGCGAAGCTCGCGATGGCTGCTTGAGCGGCCGCCACGTTCGTCGCCTTGGAATCGTCGTAGAAAGAAACACCCGCGATCTCACCGATTCTTTCCAGAGCGTGCGGGATGCCGCGGAAGTCGGACACCGCCTCTCCCATGACCTGCGCTGTCGCTCCCAGAGCATGGCTCGCCGCGGCAGCGGCCATCACGTTCTCCACGTTGTGCTGTCCAGGAACGGCGATGGCTTCCAGCGGAATCCATTCATCGATGAACGAGTCCTCATGCTGGACGATCCAACCGTCTTCTACGCAGACGTGTGGCTTCCCGTCGGCCATACAGTCGAGACTGTAGTAGATCTTTCGCGCTCGACTCCTAGTCGCCATTTCTAACGTCAGGGGATTGCCGCCGTAGACGACGGCCCAATCCTCCTGCTCCTGATTGGCAAAAATGCGCTCCTTGGCCTCTCGGTAGGCCTGGAAAGAGGGATGTCGATCCAGATGATCGGGGGTCACGTTGAGCAGCACCGCTACCTTGGGGCGAAAGCTCTCCGTCGCTTCCAGTTGGAAACTCGACACCTCCACCACGAACAGAGAATCGGATCCGCGCTCTTCCACCAGGCCGATGAGCGGTCGGCCGATGTTCCCGCCCAGAACGACCGGACGGCCGGCTCGCCGCAAGATTTCGGCGATGAGAGTCACGGTGGTGGACTTGCCCTTGGTCCCGGTCACCGCCACCACCGGCCCATCGATCTCCCGAAAGGCAAGCTCCAGCTCTCCCCATACCGGAATCCCCCGCTCCCTCGCTTCTCGCAAGGGAGTCACTTCGAGAGGAACGCCCGGGCTCACCACCACCAAATCCACGTCGCTCACCAACCCGGCAGGATGGGACCCGGCAATGACCTCCACTCCTTGATCGGCCAGCTCCGCCACGCGTGACGAGAGCTCCCCCACCGGCTTGGCATCGTTCGCCCGCACCTTGGCTCCGCGACGCAGCAGGAATCCCGCCGCTGCCAAGCCGCTCCGCGCGAGCCCTACCACCAGGACCCGGCGACCCCGGTAGTCTTCGCTGCCCATCCGCGTTCCGCCCTCTCATTTACCTCAGCTTCAGCGTCGTGAGACTGGCGAGCGCGAAGATGATGGCAACGATCCAAAACCGAATGATGATCTTCGGCTCCTTCCAGCCCTTGAGCTCGAAGTGGTGGTGCAGAGGCGCCATCCGAAAAACCCGCTTGCCGGTCAGCTTGAAGGACGCGACTTGAATGATCACCGATAGAGCCTCCACCACGAACAAGCCACCCACCAGAATCAAAAGCAACTCCTGTTTGATCAGGAGAGCCACCGTTCCGATGGCGCCGCCCAGTGCCAACGATCCTACGTCGCCCATGAAGACCTGAGCCGGGTAACAGTTGAACCACAGAAACCCGAGGCTAGCCCCCACCATGGCGCCGCCGAAGATGGTGAGCTCCCAAATCCGCGGGATGTGGATGAGGTCGAGGTAGGCCGAGAACTGTACGTGACCGGTGACATAGGTCAGCACGGTATAGGCGGCCGCCGCGATCAGAACACTACCAATCGCCAAACCGTCCAGTCCATCCGTGAGATTCACGGCGTTGGAAGCCCCCACCATCACCAACACGGCGAATGGAACGAAGAACCACGAGAGATCGGGTCTTATCTCCTTAAAGAACGGGAACAGCAACTCGGTGCTGAAAGCGCCTCGATGGGAAAGTGCCACCAGGAACGTCGCCGCCGCCGTGGCCACAGCGATCTGGAGAGCGAGCTTGGAGCGCACGGTGAGTCCCGCCGAGCGCTTACCAACGAGCTTCAAGTAGTCGTCCGCCAGACCAATGGCGCCGTAACCGAGAGTGGTGGCCAGGGCGATCCAGACAAACACGTTTCCGAGGTCGGCCCAAAGGAGGGTGGGCACCACGATCGCCACCAGAATCAACAGCCCTCCCATGGTGGGAGTTCCGGCCTTCAACTGATGGCCCTCCGGTCCTTCCTTTCGGATGTGCGCGCCGATTTGGAATTGCTGCAGGCGTCCGATGAGCCGGGGACCCAGCAGCAGACTCAGCACCAGCGCGGTGAGCGTGGCGCAGGCAGTCCGGAATGTGACGTAGCGGAAGACATTGAAAACGCTGAAGTCCGTATGGAGCGGATAGAGAAGATGAAACAACATTAGTCCGACTCCGCGGTGAACCGGTCCCGCAGCACGGCCAGAGCCGCCTCCAGAGCGACGCCTCGTGAGGCCTTGAGCAGCACCACGTCTCCCCGCCCTGCCCGGCGGGCGAGAATGGCTCCCGCCTCCGCGGCATCGTGGGCGGTAACCAGCTCCGTCTCCGGCATACCGGCGCGACGAGCACCCTCCACGATGAGGGTCCCCAACCGGCCCACGCCGATGAGAAGAGATAATCCGCTCTCGGCGGCTCGGCGGCCGCACTCGAGGTGAAGCAACTCGGCACGCTCGCCGAGCTCCAACATGTCCCCCAACACCGCAATGCGCCGCGCTCCGTCTTCTTTCGACAGAGAATCAAGCGCCGCGCTCACCGCCGCCGGATTGGAGTTATAGGTCTCGTCGATCACCAGCGGGCCGGTCTGAAACAGAATGCGCTCTCCTCTATGGGGCGCCGGCCTTAGACCGCGAAGACCACCCGCCGCCTCCACCAGGGAGATGCCGAGCGCGTGGGCGACGGCCAGTGCGGCAAGAAGGTTGTACACGTTGTGCGCTCCATGGAGAGAGGCTCGAACCTCCGCACTCTCGGTGTTGATCCCTGCCATGAAACGCAACCCTTCCGGTGTTCTGGTGATCTCCCCGGCCCTGAGCTCCGCCGCTTCCCCCACTCCAAAACGCATGTGCCGGCCGGAGAACCGACGGGCCTGCTCGAGGACCAAGGGATCGTCCGCATTGATGACGGCGATCGCCCCCTTCCCCAAGCCAGCGAAGAGCTCCCCTTTCGCCTTGGCAATCGCTTGGAGAGACGGAAAAAACTCCCGATGGACTTCCGCCACGTTGAGGAGGACTCCCACGTCGGGAGCGGCGATCTCGGTGAGACGGGCGATCTCTCCCGGTGCGGACATTCCCATCTCGAGGACCGCGGCTTCTTCGTCTTTGAGCCTCAAGATCGACAGGGGAAGGCCGTAGAGATTGTTCAGATTCCCTTCCGACTTGAGCACGCGGAACCGAACCGCCAAAGCCGCCGCCGTCGCTTCCTTCGCCGTGGTCTTGCCCACGCTTCCGGTTATCGCCGCCACCTTGATTTTCGCCGACCGACGGACCCCGTTGGCCAGGTTCTGGAGCGCCACGGCCGTGTCTTTCACGTGAATCCTCACGCCCTCTTCGCCCTCGGCGGTCTCCGGTAGGGGCTGTGACACCACCGCCCCTACCGCTCCGCGCTCAAGGGCCTGCGTCACGAAACGGTGTCCGTCGAAACGATGTCCAACAATGGCAAAGAACAAGCCTCCCGGCTCGATGGTGCGTGAGTCGATGGAGACCGACTCGATCGGCGTTTCCGCCCGGCCCGACGTGAGCCTTCCTCCCGTGAAAGAAACGACCTTTGCTGCGGTCAGCTCCACTAATCTCCTAGTTGCTGTTGAGCGGCTGCATGCGCCGCGTCAAGATGCCGCGCACCACCTCTCGATCGTCGAACGCAATCACTCGTTCCCCGATGAGCTGGTAGGGCTCATGGCCTTTCCCAGCCAACAGGACGACGTCCCCCGGTTCGCTCAGTGAAACAGCAAGGGCGATGGCCTTGCGACGGTCCGGCTCGATTCTAACCTCCGCCTGGCACCGTGGTCCTTTGGTGCCGAGCTCGATCTCCCGGATGATGGCAAGCGGGTCTTCGTTCCTCGGATTGTCCGATGTCAGTACCACCACATCGGACAGGCGAGCGGCTACTGCTCCCATGAGGGGACGCTTGGAACGATCCCGGTCGCCGCCGCACCCGAAGACGGTAAGTACCTTGCGATGCGGAAGAGCGAGGGTCGCCTCCAAAATGTTGCGTAGCGCGTCGTCGGTGTGGGCATAGTCCACCACCACGTGGAAGGGCTGTCCGGCTTCGATCAGCTCGTATCGTCCCGGTACGTCGCCGACCTGCTCGAGCGCTCTCAAGACGTCTGCCGAGTCGAGCCCCAAGGCGCGCGCCGCCCCATAGGCGGCGAGGAAGTTCAAGGCGTTGTGACGACCCACCAGTCGGCTACTCGCTTCCCGAACCACGTCGCCATCGCGAAAGCGCAGCCTCAGCCCATCGAAACTGGCTTCCAGATTCTCCATACGCAGCTTGGCCTCCGGCGAGAACCCGTAAGTGAGCACGGATGCGCCCAGGGTCTCCGCCAACCGTCGGCCATAGGCGTCATCGAGTCCTATCACGGCTGTCCCGCCGGCACGAAGATGGCGCTCGAACAACAGCCGCTTGGCGGCGAAGTAGTCCTCCATGTCGCGGTGAAAGTCGAGGTGGTCACGGCTCAGGTTGGTGAAGACCGCACACTCGAACTCGGTACCTTCCAACCGGCCGAGAGCCAGTCCGTGAGAAGAAACTTCCAACACGCCGAAGCGGCAACCCGCCTCCACCGAAGCCTTCAGGAAGACCTGCACCTCGGGCGCCTCGGGAGTCGTATGTCGCGCCGGGCGACTGTGGGAGCCCACACGGTGCACCACCGTTCCCATCAGTGCAGAAGGTGGTGCGAGTCTTTGAAACACTCCATCCAACAAGAAGGAAGTCGTCGACTTTCCGTTGGTACCGGTCACACCCACTAGCCGCAGATGCTGTGACGGTTGGCCGGCGAGCCTGGCGGAAAGAAGACCCGCCGCGCGCCGGGCATCTTGGGTCCGCACCCAGGTGATATCGGTTTTCCCCGGAGCTTGCTCACTGATCACCGCGACCGCTCCTCTTTTCCTCGCCTCTTCGACATAGCGATGCCCGTCCGTCCTCTGGCCCTCGATGGCCACGAACACGAACCTCGACTCCACCTGTCGGGAGTCGACGGTCACTCCCTTGACTTTCGGAGTGAGATCTCCCCGGACCTCCTGTACGGTGATAGCCGACAAGAGCTCCTCGAGCCTCATGGGGCACCGCCTCCCAGAAAAACCAGGCAGCGAGAACCGGGGTCGACCGGCGCTCCCGCCGGTGGATCCTGATCGATGACCCAACCCGATCCCACGATCTCCGGAGAAAGACGGGCGGCGATGAGACGCGCCACCGCGTCCCGCGCCGGCAGCCCTTCCAGCGAGGGCATCAGTCTCTTCAACGAGACTGGTGATCCAAAAGCGACCCGCGCTACCGGAATCACTGGCAACGATGGCGCGTCGTCTGGCTCGAAAGGCTCTTGACGCGGCCAGCGGGAGGCGAGCCGCATCGTGCGAGCTCCCTCCACCGCGGGTACGTCCGGTGGCACACCCAGAACGCGGAGGCTTCTCTCGACGATGCGGGCGAAGACGGCCGCCGCTCGCGCGCCGGAGTGATCTCCCTGAGGCGAATCGAGAACCACCAGCGCCGTCAACTCGGGGGCTCGGGCGGGGGCAAACCCCGCGAAAGAAGCGACGTAATCCGTCTTCGAGTACCCACCCCCCGGCGCCGCCTTCTGGGCGGTCCCGGTCTTGCCCGCCACCGTGAAGCCCGGTATCGCGGCGCGGGTGCCGGTGCCACTCTCCACGACTCCTACCATAAGGTCGGTGAGTCGAGCGGCCGTCTCCATGCTAATCACTCGCCGCACCGGAGAGGGAGAGGATCTGCGCAGAGGCTCTCCGATCGGCGAGCGAATCTCTCTGACCAGGATGGGCCGCATCAAGTAACCAGAAGCCGCCACCGCGTTCACCGCTGCCACCATCTGCAAAGGCGTGACCGCGATTTCCTGCCCAAATGAAATGGCGGCCAGCGTCTGCGGCCGCCATTGGGAGACATCCCGGACGATCCCTCGGCTTTCCGCCGACAAACCCACGCCCGTCGGCTCCCCGAACCCGAAGGCCCGGACGTAGCGCTCCAACCGCTCCGCGCCCAAACGCTGACCGATCCGGATCATTCCGACGTTGCTCGACTCTTTCAGAACTTCACGAAAGGTGAGGACGTCGAACACTTTGTGATCGCGAATGATGCGTTCCCCGACAAGAATTTCACCGCGCCCGCAGTCGATCCGTTCGTCTTCGCTCACCACACCTTCTTCGAGTGCGGCGGCAGCAGAGATGATCTTGAAGGTCGAGCCGGGCTCGTAGGCGTCCGTCACCGACCGGTTGCGCCAATGACCGGCGGGATAGTCTCCGTAGCGGTTGGGATTGAAGCCCGGTACCGCTGCCATGGCCAAGATCTCTCCCGTCTCCGGCCGCAACAGGATGGCCACGCCGCTCTTGGATCCACTCTCACCAACCGCCTTTTCCAGCTCGGTCTCCGCAATGTACTGGAGCGTTTCATCGAGCGTGAGAAAGATGCTTCGGCCGGGTTGGGGGCCTTTTTCCACGCGAGAGGCGGCGGGACGGTTGCGGGCGTCGGTCCAGATGATCTGCTGACCGTGCTCTCCCCGTATCTCCTCTTCCAAAGAATACTCGATGCCACTCATGCCCTCGTTGTCCATCCCAACATAACCGAGGACGTGAGCGGCCAACCGGCGTTTGGGATAGAAACGACGGGTCTCGGGAAGGAAACTCACTGCCGAGAAACCAAGGTCCCGAACGCAGCGGGCTGCCGAGGGATCCACTTTCCGATCCACCCATAGGAAGCTCTTATCGCTCCTCAAACGGACCGCCAGATCCGCCGCCTCCACCGGGAGGCAGTGAGCCAGCGCGCTGGCCGTCCGGTCGGGATCGTCGATGGCGCGGGGGACCGCGTACACCGACTCCACGCCGACACTCACCGCCAGCGGTCGCCCGTTTCGGTCGTAGATAGTTCCCCGAGTCGGATCGAGCTTCATGGTGTGGCTCTGTTGGATCTCGGCTCGCTCCTGCAGAGTGGAGCGAAGAAAGATCTGGAGGTAGACGAGCCGCCCTACCAGCCCACTCACCCATAACGTGCTCAGAAGAGCCAGCAAGGTCACCCGGAAGCGAGCTCGCGCCAGATTACGATTACGCTCCACCACCTACTCCATCTCCTGGCCGTCCGCTCTAGCGGTGTAAGACTCGATAACGACGACCTGGCCATCCGAGGGAGCCATCATTCCCAGCTCGCCGGTGGCGATCGCTTCAATGCGATCCGGCGAGGCAAGCGAGGCCTTTTCCAGAGAGAGCTGTCTCTGGATCTGCATGAGGTACTCGCGCTCCTGCCTCTGTTCTTCCATTCGATAGCCATTGCGGATCATCTCGAAATGCTGCCATCCGTAGGCCAGTACCGCTGCCGCCAGAAGAAGACCGGTGACCGCGACCATCACCAGTTGTCGGTTCCTCTCGCGATCGACTTGCCTCACCAACCGTTCATTGGCCACCCGTCGGCTGATTTGATAGCGGCGATTGGCCATGTCAGGACACTCTCTCCAATGCCCTCAGCTTCGCGCTGCGAGCCCGGCGATTTGCTGCCACTTCTTTGTCGCTCGGACGAAGAGGCTTGCGGGTCAAGATACGGAGGTGCTCCGAGCGCGCCTTCTCTCGGAACCCCCACTTCACCGCCCTATCCTCGAGCGAGTGATAGGAGATGACTACCAGCCGGCCTCCCGGTGCGAGTCGCGCGCTAGCCGCCTCGAGGAACGCCTCGAGTGCCTCGATCTCCTGGTTGACCGCGATACGCAGGGCCTGAAACGTGCGGGTCGCGGAATCGATGGCTCCCCGCCGGGCGGGGCCCAGCACCGAATGCACCGCCCGTCGCAGATCGGCGGTTGTCCTTATCGGACGCCGGGCGACGATGCGACGCGCGATGGCTCGGGCTCTTCGCTCCTCACCGTAGTTGAAGATGAGATCGGAGAGCTCTCGCTCATCGAGATGGTTGAGAAGCTCGCCCGCCGTCTTACCCGAATTGCGGTCGAATCTCATGTCGAGCGGTCCTTCCGCCGAGAAAGAAAAACCTCGTTCCCCATCATCTAATTGAGCGCTGGAAAGACCGAGGTCCGCCACGATGCCGCTCGCCGAGTCGACGCCCTCCCGGTCGAGGTGGACGGCCAACTCCGCGAAAGTACCGTGCCGGAGCCGCACCCGATCACCGAAACGTTCCAGTCGCTGGCCCGCCAGCGCAACCGCGGCCGGATCGCGATCCAAGCCAATCAGCCGACCCGATGGCGAAGTCGCTTCCAGGATGGCGGCGGCATGACCACCAGCGCCCACCGTCGCGTCGACGTAGACACCGCCTGCCTGGGGCACCAACAGGGCCAACACCTCCTCCAACAGTACCGGCCGATGCGGCGGGTGGGGAGAATCGGCGCGACGATCTCGGTGTGATCCCGTCCTCATGTTCAGCTGGATGGCGATGTCCGCCCGAACGATTTCCATAGCCAATCAGATTCCAAACTCGGCCAGGGCGCGGCCGTCTTCCTCGGTGAACGGCTCGCCCTTCAGCTTTTCCACGAAACGCTCGTGATTCCAAATCTCCAGGAAGTTGTACTTGCCCAGAACATCCACGCTCCCGCTCATCTGTGCCGTCTCTCGCAGGAGAGAGGGAATGAGGAGCCGGCCCTGCTTGTCGCGCGTGGTGGCTTGCCCGAAAAAATGCACCCGGTCGAGAAAGCGCGTCTTAGACGGATGCGCTCCCGGTATGGTCTGCAGCTTGCGCTCGAGCTCGGTCCAGACTTCCATCGGATAGACCCGCACGTTGTGACCGCTGAGGCTGGTGACGAACACCTCAGGCCCATAGTTCGCGTCCAGAAGCTGAAGAAACCCGTTGGGTATCTTGATCCGGCCCTTGTCATCGACACGAGCCGGATGGTTCCCCCGGAGCACCGAGACCTCC
>Ga0209002_10001763_pt1 | contig 17464 bp, 15 predicted proteins | sample Rifsed16ft2_FD_184010 | JGI IMG/M metagenome (GOLD analysis project Ga0209002, IMG submission 184010) | Soil microbial communities from Rifle, Colorado, USA - sediment 16ft 2 (version 2) | ecosystem: Environmental > Terrestrial > Deep subsurface > Rock core/Sediment | place: Rifle, Colorado... | reverse complement strand
TACGAGTGCGGGCCGGCTGAGCGTCCCGGTACGCACCAGCACGACATTCAGCGAATCGCTGGTCAGGCCGATGTGCGGATACGGGTCCTCGCCTTCCTCGACCGGCGCGAAACCGAGCCTCTCCCAGAAACTCCCGGCGGCTTGCACGTCGTCCACCGGCAATGCCACTTCCTCGAACCAACCGAGCCGCGAAGTCGCCCCGGGAGCGCGGCCAGACGGCGAAAAGGTCCGCGCCTCCAGCAAGCGCAACAAATGGCCGCCGGGAGTCTCGAAGCTCACTTCATTGAATACATCGCTGCCGAGCCTGCGGCTCATTAACTCGATGCCGAGGCGCTCGAGTGCATCGACATGTTCGAACAGCTGCGGCAGCACGAATGACAGCAGCAGCGATTGAGGCAGTTCGCGCTGGTGCAGGCCGATGGCGAGACGGCCGTCGGTGACGACCGCATAGGGATAAGACCATACCTCGCCAGTCGTGACTTGCGTGAACCCGAGGCGTTCATAGAATCCGAGCGACGCCAGCACGTCGCGCGCGTGGATGCTGATCTCGAGGAAACGCCCGATCACCGTGCTTACCTTTGTGCGCCTTGCGTAAGCGCACGCAGGGCGGCCGCGGCGCGCTCCGTCGCCCCGGCCACCGCGTCGCGATCGGGATCGGCCTCAGGCCAGCCGCCGCAATGCCGTACAATCAGTCGCGCGAGGCAGTCCACCTGCGCCGCGTCGTCGTTCAGGGCGGGGATGTAGTCGAAGGCCTCGCCGCCCGCATGCAGGAAAACCTCGCGGCCGCGGATCGCGATCTCCTCGAGCGTCTCGAGGCAATCGACAGAAAATCCGGGACAGACGACCGTGACTCGGCGTCTTCCCGCCGCCGCGAGCGCACGTAGCGAGTCTTCGGTGTAGGGCTCGAACCAGCGCTCGCGGCCGACCCGCGACTGGAACGCAACCGACCAACTACCCGCCGGCAGCTCGAGCCGTTCGGCAACCAGCCGTGCAGTCGCCTGGCACTGGCAGAAATAGGGATCGCCCGCATCCAGGTAGCGGCGCGGCAGGCCGTGGAAGGAAAACAGCAACTGTGACGGCGCACCGGGGGCACGTCGCGCCGCGATGCTGTCGGCAACCGCGGCGATGTAATCTTTCTCCGCGTGATACTCGTTGATGAAGCGCAACTCCGGTAGCCAGCGCCACCGACGCAGCTCTGCGGCGACGCGGTCGAAGATCGCCGCAGTCGTCGTGGCCGAATATTGCGGATAGAGCGGCAGCACCAGGAGGCGCCGGACGTTGATCGCGCGGAGTTCCGCGAGTGCCGACGAGATCGAGGGATTGCCATAGGTCATCCCGGTGGCGATGGCCGGTGCAGCGGGCATCAGTGCCTCGAGCCGGTCCTGCAAAGCGCGCGCAAGCGAGAGAGTTCCGGTCAGGAGCGGTGAACCGGCCTCGGTCCAGATCGCGCGGTAGGCTTCCGCGCTCTTGCGCGGCCTGAGGCGCAGGATCACGCCATGCAGTGCGAGCCACCAGAGCGGTCGCGGCAATTCGATGACGCGCGGATCCCAGAGGAATTCCGCCAGAAAGCGCCGCACAGCCGCTGGCGTCGGCGCATCTGGCGTGCCGAGGTTGGCCACGAGCACGCCGAGTCGGCCGGGCGTGCCATGCCGGTAGTCGCGCTGGTCGATAGTGCCCGGCATTTCCTGCGTCCTGGCGGTATCGCCGCCACGATACCGCATGACCAGTCGCGCGCGAAGCGCGGCCCAAACCGCAAAAAAAGCGGCCGGGAATCGTGTTCCCGGCCGCTGCATGAAGGCCTGACGCCTTAGAAGCTGACGCGTACGCCAGCCATGATGCTCGACACATCATCGCTGGTCTGGTACTCGGCGCCCACCGCGAAGGTCTTGCTGAAGTAATAGCGGCCGCCCACTGCAAGGGCGGTGTCGTCGCTGCCACCACCGAAGTCGGTGTGAATCACGCTGCCTTCGAGTTCGACGTTTTCGCCGAGCCGGCTGCGCAGGCCCGCGGCAACCAGGTAACCGTCATCGTCGACTGCACCACCGAAGCCGGAAACTTTGGCCTTGGCCCAGCCGACGCGGCCAACGAGGTCGAGGTTGTCCGACAGTCCGTAATGGCCGCCGAGTCCGGCAGCGATCTGTTCGACATCGATGTTCGCGACTTCTTGGTCGGAGTAATCCGCAAATACGAAGAAGTTCTTGGCGACGCCGACCGAACCGCGCAGGCCAAAGCCATCCGCTGTCGGGCCGACGCCGTCGATATCGGTCTCCACGTAGCCGAGATCGAGATACGAATAGCTCATGCCTTCCGCTTGCGCCAGGAGCGGCGTGGCCGCAAGCATCAGGCCGGCAGTCACGGCTTTCAGGATCTTCATGATCTGATTTCCTATATAAATGAAGGGGTTACTGACACGCACGACCGGCCAATGGGGAGTGGCGGTTACGCACCTTCAGAGAGGGGGATCGTCGGGCCCGGCGCGCAGGCATTGAGACCCCGCAGGCGGGTCCGGGTTCCCCGACAGCCGAAACCGGCATCAGTGGGCGGGCAACGCTCACTGCCCACCGGCGTGGGGCCCTAAGTGGGCGGCTACTGCACCCCGCCAATGCAGATGTACTTGAGCTCGGTGTACTCGAGGATGCCGTACTTCGAGCCTTCGCGGCCAGTGCCCGATTCCTTCACACCACCGAATGGCGCGACCTCGGTCGAGATGATCCCGGTGTTCAGGCCGACGATCCCGTACTCGAGCGCTTCCGCTACCCGCCAGGAGCGCGCGAGGTCGCGTGTATACAGGTAGGCAGCGAGGCCGAACACGGTGTCGTTCGCCATCGCGATGGCCTGCGCCTCGGTCTCGAAGCGGAACAACGGCGCGACCGGCCCGAAGGTTTCTTCCTTCGCGAGCATCATCGCGGGCGTCACGCCGGTTAGCACGGTGGGTTCGTAGAAAGTCCCGCCCAATGCATGGCGATGTCCGCCGGCTGCGACTTTCGCACCCTTCGCGAGCGCATCGGCGACGTGCTCCTCGACCTTCTGCAGTGCCGCCGCGTCGATCAACGGGCCCTGGTCGGTTTCGCCGACAAGCCCGTCACCGACACGCAACTGCTTGACGGTCGCGACGAGTTTCGCGGTGAACGCATCGTAGACACCCGATTGCACGAGCAGCCGGTTCGCGCAGACACAGGTCTGGCCGGTATTGCGGTATTTGCTGGCGATCGCTCCCGCGACTGCGGCATCGAGGTCCGCGTCGTCGAATACGATGAAAGGCGCGTTGCCGCCGAGTTCCAGCGACACTTTCTTCATGGTGCGCGAGCACTGCGCCATCAGCAGCTTGCCGATCTCCGTGGAGCCGGTGAACGAGAGCTTGCGCACGCGCGCATCACCCGTCAGCACGCCGCCGATTTCGCGCGCGGTGCCGGTGATGACATTGAAGACGCCAGCCGGCAATCCGGCGCGATGACCGAGCTCGGCGAGCGCAAGCGCGGAGTAGGGCGTCTGCGTCGCCGGCTTGCAAACTGCCGTGCAACCCGCAGCGAGCGCCGGGGCAACCTTGCGCGTGATCATCGCAGCAGGGAAGTTCCAGGGCGTAATGGCGGCGACCACGCCGACCGGCTGGCGCAGCACGAGGATGCGCTTGTCCGCCTGGTGGCCGGGAATCACGTCGCCGTAAAGCCGCTTCGCCTCCTCGCCGAACCACTCGACGAAGGATGCGGCATAAGTGATCTCGCCGCGCGACTCGGCGAGCGGCTTGCCCTGCTCCGCGGTCATCAGCACCGCGAGGTCCTCGGCATTCGCCATAATCAGTTCGTACCAGCGGCGCAGCACCGTCGCACGTTCCTTGGCGGTCTTCGCGGCCCAGGCCGGAAACGCCGCGTGCGCTGCGGCGACGGCCGCCTCAGTGCCCTTGGCATCGATCGACGGCACGCTGCCGAGCTGTTCACCGGTCGCGGGATTCGTGACCGGGATCTTCGCGCCGCTGCCGGCGTCGACCCAGGCGCCGTTGACGTAGCACCGCTGGCGGAACAGGGAGGAATCCTTCAGTTTCATGATGCAGCCTTTGCGACGCGCTGGTCGATGGCGCCGAAAATGGTCCGCCCGGCGGCATCGAACATCTCGATGCACACCCGATCGCCGAAGCCCAGGAAGGGAGTCGACGGCTGGCCTTTCACAAGCGTCTCGAGCATGCGCACTTCTGCGATGCAGGACGAGCCCAGCGAGCGGTCGTAATTCGACACCGTACCGGAACCGATGATGGTCCCGGCGCCCAGGCGCCGCGTCTTCGTCAGGTGCTCGATCAGCTGGCCGAAGTCGAACGTCATGTCCACGCCGGCGTTCGCGCGCCCGAAAGGGCGATCGTTGATCCGCACGACGAGCGGCAGGTGCAGCTTCGCACCGTCCCAGGCTTCGCCCAATTGGTCCGGCGTGACCGCGACCGGTGAGAATGCTGTGGCCGGCTTCGACTGGTAGAACCCGAAGCCCTTGGCGAGTTCAGCGGGAATCAGGTTCCGCAGCGACCAGTCGTTGACGAGGACCAGCAGCTTGATGTGCGACCGTGCCGATATCGCGTCGGTGCCCATCGGCACGTCGTCGGTGATCACCGCGACTTCCGCCTCCATATCGATGCCCCATTCCTCGCTCGCGAATGGCACGTCGCCGACCGGCGGAAGCAGGTCGTCGGATCCGCCCTGGTAAATGAGCGGATCGGTCCAGAATGAGTCCGGCATCGTCACCCCGCGCGCCTTGCGCACCAGCTCCACGTGATTGACGTACGCGCTGCCGTCGACCCAGTGGTAACTCCGCGGCAGCGGGGCGAGCGCGCGCGCAGCGTCGAATTCGAAGGCCCCGGCGTGGCCGGCCTCAAGCGCACGTGCGAGCTTTTCGAGCTCCGGTGCGGCGGCGTCCCAGTCGTCGAGCGCCGCCTGCAGCGTGGGCACGATGCCGGTGGCGAATGCCGCCCGCGACAAGTCGCCGCTGACGACCGCGAGCCGTCCGTCGCGGCTGCCATCGGCGAGCGTCGCGAGCTTCACCGCGCGGAGCCTTTCCAGCTGTCAACGTAACCCGGCCATTCGACGGCTGCCGCGGCGGAGCCGATCGCGAGCGCGTCGCGCGTGTCCACCATCACGGCGTACTCGTCGGTCGCGGGCTTGGTTTGCACCAGCATGCGCTCGAGCGCCTTCGGGTGCGGGCCGTGGGTGAAGCCACTCGGGTGGAAGGTCACCATGCCAGGGCGGATGTTGTCGCGGCTGAAGAAGTCGCCAGCGTGATAGAAGATGACCTCGTCGTAATCGTCGTTGTTGTGGAAGAAAGGGACTTTCAGCGCACCCGGGTCGGATTCGAATGGCCGCGGCGCGAAGGTGCAGACGACGAAGCGGCCGGCCAGGAATGTCGTGTGTGCCGACGGCGGCAGGTGATAGCGATGGCTCATCAGCGGGCGGATGTCGCGCACGTTGAGGCGGCAGACCGACAGGTCACCGTGCCAGCCGACGGCGTCCAGCGGGTTGTAGGGATAGGTCACCGTCGAAACCGCGCCGTAGCGCCTGACGGCGACGCGCCAGGGGCGCTCGTCCTGTTGTTCGAGAAAAGCCGCGTCGATGGCGGGCGTGTCCAGCATCGCCGGGTCGAAGATCGCATGCGGCCCGACCAGGCCCTTGTCCGGCAACATGTACGTGGCGTTGGTCGCCTCGATCAGGAGCGCCGCGACCGGCTCCACGCAGTCGAACCGCCACATCGTGCCGCGCGGCAGCACGATGTAATCGCCGGCCTCGAAGTCGAGGTGGCCGAAATCGCAGTAGAGCGCGCCGCGGCCCTGGTGCACGAACACGAGTTCATCACCGTCGGCGTTGCGCACCAGGTGATTCATGCGCCCGGTGACGCGCCAGAATCTGATCTGGCAGTGCGCGTTGTGCAACACGTCGCCGGCGGCCCAGGGACTCGCGGCAACCGCTTCGAGCTGGCCGAGGTCGAAGGCGTGCGGCGCGAGCGCGCCCTCGAATGACGACCAGCCGGTCGGCGGGTGGCGATGGTGGAAGAAGGCCGCCGGGCCGAAAAAACCTTCCTTGCTCATCTCGCGCTCGAAGGTTCCGGGCGGCAGGTCGCAATGCGCCTGGCGCGAGGCCTTGCCTTCGACACGCGGGTAACCGATGTAGCGCTTCATCGCGTCAATTTAGTTTCAATTGCAACTATTCGCAAGGAGACGCCTTCAGCGCTCCATGATCGCGGTGACCCCCATGCCGCCCGCGGTGCAGACCGAGATCAGCCCGCGGCCGGAGCCACGCTCGGCGAGGAGCTTGGCGAGCGTGGCGACGATGCGCGCACCGGTTGCCGCGAACGGATGTCCGACCGCGACCGAGCCGCCATTGACATTAAGCTTGGTTCGATCGATGGCGCCGAGCGGCGCCGGGAGCCCCAGCCGGTCACGGCAGAACTGCGGCGAGGTCCAGGCTTTCAGCGTGCACAGCACCTGTGCCGCGAATGCTTCGTGAATCTCGTAGAAATCGAAGTCCTGCAGGCCGAGTCCCGCGTCGGCGAGCATGCGCGGCACTGCATAGGCGGGCGCCATCAACAGGCCTTCGCCGCCCACGAAATCGACCGCCGCGACCTTGCCGTAAGTCAGGTACGCGAGCACCGGCAGGTTGCGCGCGCGGGCCCATTCCTCGCTGCCCAGCAAGACGCATGCTGCGCCATCGGTCATCGGCGTGCTGTTGCCGGCGGTCAGCGTGCCGTCGGCGGCGAACGAGGGCTTCAGCTTCGCGAGCTTCTCGAGGCTCGTGTCGGCGCGGACATTGTTGTCAGCCTTGAGGCCGAGGTGGGGGACGACGAGGTCTGACATGAAACCATCAGCCCAGGCCTTGCTGGCGCGGCGATGGCTCTCGAAGGCGAGCTCGTCCTGCTGCTGGCGCCCGATCTGCCAGCTGCGTGCCATCTGTTCGCAGTGCTGGCCCATGGACATGCCGGTGCGCGGTTCGCTGACGCCGGGCAGCACCGGTTTGAAATGCCGCGGTCGGAGGTCAAACCAGGGCTTGATGCGCTCACCGAAGCTGCGCGCGCGGAAACTCCGGAGCATCAGCTGCTGGTAGTCGCGCGAAAACACGACCGGCGGGTCGCTGACGGTATCCACGCCGCCCGCGATGCCGGCATCGATCTGTCCGAGCGCGATCTTGTTGCCGATCAGGATCGCAGCCTCGAGACTCGTGCCGCAGGCACGCTGCAGGTCGAGTCCCGGAGTCTCCGGCGCAAGTCCCGAGCCGAGCACCGATTCACGCGCGAGATTCCACTGGCTCGAATGCTTGGTCACCGCGCCGGCGATGACGTCGCCGAGCCGCTCGCCGCGCAGCGCATAGCGGTCGACGACGGCCGCAAGCGCCGCCGTCAGCAGTTCCTGGTTGCCGGCCGCGGCGTAGGCGCCATGCGCCCTGGCGAAGGGGATGCGAACACCGCCGATGACGGCGACCCGCCTCAGTTGCGATCCGACCAGCATATTGGCTCTCCAGTGTGCGCGTGGCGGCAGCCCGATCCGGTAGAATGCCAGCATCCACCCGGGCCCGCCACGGCGTGGCCGTCAACCCGCCATGTCCGAACCCGGCAGATTCCGCAATACGTTCCTGCACGACGCGCGCGCGATCCTCCGCTTCGCAGGGCCGCTCGCCGTCAACAACCTGGTTCTGGCCGGCATGATGCTGACCAACACCGTCGTGGCGGGACGACTCGGTCCGGAGCCGCTGGCCGGCGTCGCCGTCGGCGGTAGCTACTACCAGATATTCTGGCTGTTCGGGCTCGGCACGCTGATGTCGATCTCGCCGATCGTGGCGCATGCCTATGGCGCAGGCCGCGATCACGAGGTCGGCCGGCGCTTCCGCCAGGGCTTGTGGCTGTCCCAGATGCTGGCGGTGCCGCTGGTCGGCGGGCTCCTGTGCGTCGTGCCGGTGCTCCACTGGTTCGGCACCGACCCGCGCGCCATTCCGCATGCGGCCGGCTACGTCTACGCCATGTGTTTCGGCATGCCTGCAATGCTCGCGTTTCTTGCGCACCGCTATACGAGCGAGGGTATCGGCTGGACACGACCAGTCATGTACACGGCGCTGATCGGCCTCACCGTGAATTTCACGGGAAACTGGCTGTTCACTCGCGGCAGCCTCGGAATCCCGTCACTCGGTTCGACCGGATGCGGCATTGCGACGGCCATGGCCTATTGGGCGATGCTCACGGCCATGCACTACTACCAGCGCCGGCATGCGATCTATGCCCGCTTCGCGCTGTTTGCGCGCTTCGAACACCCGGACCCGGCGGCGCTTCGCGAGATCCTCGCGCTTGGCCTGCCGATCGCCGGTTCGGTGGTGTCGGAAGGCGGATTGTTCGCGGTCGCGGCGCTCCTGATGAGCACGCTCGGCACGGAGATCGTCGCGGCGCACCAGATTGCGATCAGCTACGGCGCGCTGATGTTCATGATCCCGCTGTCGCTGCATTCGGCGACGACGATTCACGTCGGCCACCAGGCGGGTCGCGGCGATTTCGCTGCCGCGCGCCTTGCGGGCTGGGCCGGAGTCGCGATGTGCGGCGCGATCATGGCGTTGTCGTCAATCGTGATCCTGGCAGCCCGGCACGGCATTGCCGCTGCCTACACCACGGATTCCGGGGTTCGCGCACTCGCGGCGGGATTGCTGCTGTTCGTCGCGATCTTCCAGATTCCGGACGGCCTGCAGGTCGGCGCCGCCGGCGCCTTGCGCGGTTTCAAGGACGCGAAGGTGCCGATGGCGCTCAACTTCGCATCCTACTGGATGATCGGCTTTCCGGCGGCCTGGTGGTTCGGCATCCAGCTCGGCATCGGCCCGGCGGGCATCTGGTCCGGCCTGATCGCAGGGCTCGTCAGCTGCGCGCTGCTGCTGACCTGGCGTTACGATCGCATCTCCCGGCGCGCGCTCGGCGTTCAGAGCTCCAGCAGGTAGTGCCGGTCGCAGCCGAAGTGGCCGGTGTGGCCGAGCGGCCCGCACAGCGGCTTGAATCCCATCCTGTTGTAAAGCTTCATCGCGGCGTCCATGCCGGTCAGCGTCTCGAGGTAACAGCGCCGGTAGCCGCGCTGCCGCGCGGCATCAAGGCAGCGACGCAGCATTTGCTCGCCGAGCCCGCGGCCACGGGCTCCAGGCAGGAAATACATCTTGCGCAATTCGCAGACGTCGGCATCGGCTCCGGCGAGCGGCGCGATGCCGCCGCCGCCCAGCACGCGACTGCGCTCCTCGACGACAAAGAAAACCGCGCGCGGCTCCGTGTAGTGCGCGCTCATCGCATCCACTTCCGGATCGTTGATCGCGAAGCCGGGGCCCTGGGCGCCGAAGATTCCCATGATTTCGTGGATGATCGCAGCCATCGCCGGGTCATCGGCCGGCCGGATCGGCCGTATCAGCGGCTCACTCATCACGATCGGAATGATAGCCGTGGCCCAGGGTTTCGACGTCCACCAGCAGCCCGTCCTCGAACTTCAGCCGCCGCATCAGCTTGTGGGGACCCAGGTTGTAGATCCAGTACTCGATGGGAATCGGCACCGGTTCGTAGGAGGTGTAATACGGGCGGCCCCGGTACCAACGGATCGGCCGCTGCAGCACCTCGCGGCGCTGGATGTCGGTCGGCGGCCCGCAAAGCGCCGCGACCTTGTCGGTGCTGTCGCCATCCGTGACCAGGCGCGTACCACAGCGAAAGGAATCCGCAGCGGCGCCCTGGGACCAGAGCACGGTCATCGCCAAGGCCAGCATCGTCGTTATCTTGCGCATGGTACGAACATGCCTCCCGGTGGGTGAACGCCGGCTGAAGGCGGCCCGCCGCACCCAATTTACCGCCGACCGCAATTTCGACCAAGTGGGTTTGACTTGGTAGCAGACTCGACTTGCGTTCACCCCCGGCCGCAGAATGGCCCGACCAATGCCCGCGCGACGCATGGATCGCCAGTTCGAACGCCGGCTCGCGGGCCTCGTCAATGCCCGCGAGCATGGCGTGCTGTCGGGAGGCCTGAAGGGCATCGAGCGCGAAGCGCTGCGGGTTGTGCCGGACGGCCGGATTTCGCAGGCGCCGCACCCGCGGGCGCTCGGCTCGGCGCTGACGCACCCGCACATCACGACCGATTACTCCGAGGCGCTCATCGAACTGGTCACGCCCCCATTTACGGCGACCTGGGAGTTGCAGCAATACCTCTGCGACATTCACCAGTTTGTATACCGGCATCTCGGCGACGAACTGCTCTGGGTTACCAGCATGCCCTGCGTGCTGGGCGGCGATGCCGAGATCCCGATCGCGCGCTACGGCACCTCGAACATCGGGCGGATGAAGCATGTTTACCGCGTCGGCCTGGGCCTGCGCTACGGGCGCGTGATGCAGGCGATCTCTGGCGTGCACTTCAATTACTCGTTTCCGGAGAGGCTCTGGCCGATCCTGCAGGACATAGGTGAAATCAAGGCAGGCGGCCAGCCATTCATCGACGAATCCTATTTCGCGTTGTTGCGCAATTACCGCCGCTTTGGCTGGCTGGTGCTGTACCTGTTCGGCATCTCTCCGGCCATGTGTCGTTCCTTCTTCACGGGCCGCGAGCCGCCCGCGGACCTCGAGCCCTTGGGTCGGGGCACGCTGCTGGGCCCCCATGCGACGTCGCTGCGGATGAGTGATCTTGGTTATCGCAACAAGAGCCAGGCCGGCGTTCATGTCTCGGTCAACTCGCTGCAGGAATACGTCCGCGACCTGACGCACCTGATTTCGACGCCGCATCCGGAGTACGAGGCCCACGGCGTCGAAGTCGACGGTGAGTGGCGGCAGCTGAATGCCAACGTGCTGCAGATCGAGAACGAGTACTACAGCTTCATCCGGCCCAAGCGCATCGCATTCTCCGGCGAGCGGCCGACACGGGCGCTGCTGCGCTCCGGCGTCCAGTACGTTGAGCTGCGCTCGCTCGATGTCAGTGCCTTCGACCCGGTCGGGGTCAATGAACGCAAGCTTTATTTCCTCGAGGCATTCGCGGCGCTATGCCTGTTGCGCGCGAGCGCGCCGCTCACGGCGGAGGAATCGGCCCGTTATGAAGACAATCACGTACAGGTCGCGAGCCGTGGCCGGGAGCCGGGGCTACGGCTGTGGGCCGATGGGGCATCGCTGCCGTTGGCCGACTGGGCGGCGGAACTGCTGGACCACATGCAGGGCATCTGCGAACTGCTGGACTCGGGCAACGAGGCCAGGCCGTATTCGACCGCGCTTGCGCTGCAGCGCGCCAAGCTCGTCGACCCGGCGCAGCTGCCTTCTGCAAGGCTGCTCGACGAATTGCGGCGCCAGGGAGCGTCATTCTTCGAACTGGCGCTTGGCATGTCGCGGTTACAGCGCGACTACTTCCGGGACCTTTATCCACCCGACGAGCGTCGCCTGGCCGAGTTTCGCAGCGAGGCGGATGACTCACTGCTTCAGCAACAGGCCGTCGAGTCTGGCGACCGGCTCGATTTTGCGAGCTTTGTGCACCGATACCTGGCCGGCACGCTTATTTGACATAATCCGGCTGAGGTATTCATTGTGCGAAACCGGGCTGACGGGCTAGCGTAGATGACTTTCGGTCCGTGCCGTTCTCGTACTGGGTGATGCAGCAAACCGACACACAAGAAGCAGTCCAGGAATCGCCCGCAGCCCTGCAGTTGCGGAGCGGGTTCCGGTCGCTGCGTTTCGGGCCGGATCTTGAACCCGCTTTCCGCCACGAACAGTACCGACAAAGCCTGAATTACCTGCGGGTCAATCTCGGCATTGCGCTGGCCGTGGTCGCGGTCGTGTTGCTGCTGAACCGCCTCGTACTGCGCGATGAGGTCTCACCGCTGATGGATCTCATGCGCCACGCCGCGCTGCTGCCGGCGCTCGTGCTCGCGCTGACAGCGACCTTCCTGCGGGACGGCAGCCGCCTGTATCGGCCGATTATTTCGGTGGTGGCCCCGATCGCGATGGTGGCTATCACCGTGGCGGTGCTGGGAAGCTGGGCCGAGGGTGAACAGCGCACGTTCACGGCGCTGGTCCTGGCCACGATATTCGTCTATTTCCTGATCGGGCTCCCGTTCCTGGCGGCCGTGACGACGAACGTGATCGCGTTTACGGCGTACCTGTACGGGGCGCTCACATTGTCCATGCCGGTCGCGGACCTGACCTACAACGCCGTCATGCTGTTGCTGGCGATCGCGGTCGGCGCAGTGGTTGGCTACAACACTGAGCACACACGCCGGACCGTTTGGCTCGAATCGCGCCTGCTGGACGAGGTTGCCCAGCGTGACGGACTGACCGGCATCTACAACCGGCGCCGATTCGACGAGTATCTGGCCCGCGTGTGGCAGCATGGCATGCGCGAACATCGACCGGTCACGCTGCTGTTCGCCGACATCGATCACTTCAAGAAATTCAATGACCGCTACGGCCACCAGGCCGGAGACGAGGCGCTGAAGGCCGTCGCGAAGATCCTCGCGCGTGCTGCGCGGCGTCCCCTGGATGTCGCGGCGCGATTCGGCGGCGAGGAGTTTGCCGTACTCCTGTACGACACGACGCAGGAACATGCCACGCGGGTTGCCGAACAGACGATGGACGAAGTCCGCAAGCTCAATATCTCGCACGCCGGCTCGACTGCCGCGCCGATGCTGACCATCAGCGTCGGCGTTGCCTGCGTGGTGCCGATGGCGAGGCGCAGCCCCGCGGGGCTCGTGCAGCTGGCCGATCAGGCTCTTTATGCCGCCAAGGACGCCGGACGCAATCAGTCACACGTGCTTCAGGCTGAATACGAGCACATGAAGACCGGCTACTTCCGCCGGCACATGCTGAAGGGCGAGGGTCAGTAGATCGCGACCTCGCGCCGCCCACGCGAATCCCGTGCACCGCGAAACATGCCCTCGGTATTGAATTCCAGCGACAGCTCGCCAGCGCGGTCCACGACGATCACGCCGCCGTCGCCGCCGATTTCCTTGAGGGTCTTGTGCACGACGTCACGAGCGGCATCGGCCGCGCTCTGGCCGCCGATCCGGACCCGCGCGCAAATCTCGTGCGCGACCACCGTGCGAATGAAATACTCGCCGCTGCCGGTCGCCGAGACCGCACAGGAGGCGTTGTCGGCATAGGTGCCGGCGCCGATGATCGGCGAGTCGCCGATCCGGCCCCAGCGCTTGTTCGTCATGCCGCCCGTCGAAGTCGCGGCAGCCAGATTTCCCTTGTGGTCACGGGCGACGGCGCCGACGGTGCCGAAATAGCCGATGTCGATATCCGCTGCCGCGACCTTTCCGCCGCGGCGCGCCTCCTCGAGTTGCTGCCAGCGCCGCTCGGTGTAGAAATAGCTGGCGGGCACTAGCGCGACGCCCTGTTCCAGCGCGAATTCCTCGGCGCCCTCGCCGGTCAGCAGCACGTGTGAAGTCCGGTCCATGACCATGCGTGCCAACTCGATCGGATTCCGGATATGGCGCACGCCGGCCACGGCGCCCGCCTTGAGCGTCGCGCCGTCCATGATGGCGGCATCCAGTTCGTTTATCCCGGTGTTGCTGAATACCGCGCCGTGGCCGGCGTTGAAATACGGCGAGTCCTCGAGGATGCGAACCGCCGCCACCGTCGCGTCCAGGCTGCTGCCGCCCGCGTCGAGTACCGCATAGCCGGCATCCAGCGCGCGCCCGAGGTCGGCGCGATAGGCGCGCTCATTCTCTTCGGTCATCGTGGCCCGGCTGATGACGCCGGCACCGCCGTGTATGGCAATCGCTATCATCGACTCGTCTCCATCGGCGGCGCCGGCAGCAGGCGCGACCGTCAGCAAGGCCCAGACTGTGATGACGAAACAGGCGCGCATGGTTGCTATTATCCGGAAATTCGCCGGCACCGGGGATAATCGGATGAAGCACCTGAGCCAAGCCGTGGCGGTAATGGCGCTTTCGCTCGCCGCTTGCGGCGACGGCGACGGCCGGGCCCTGCTCGGAACGCTGGAGCGCGACCGCGTCGAACTCGTTGCCGAGGCGCAAGAGCCGATCATCGAACTGATGGTCCGGGAAGGCGAGGCGGTTGCCGAGGGCCAGCTGATCCTGCGGCTGGACCCGGCAGCGGCGGCGGCGCGGCTTGCGCAGGCCCGATCGGCGCAGACGCAGGCCGAACGGCGCCATGCTGAGCTCATCGCCGGGGCGCGCCGTGAACAGGTCCGTGAAGCACGCGCACTTCTTGAAGGTGCCACCGCGCGCACCGCGGCGGAGTCCCGCGAGTTCGCGCGCATCGAATCCCTGGTCGGCGAGGGGATGCTGCCGGCGAGCGCACTGGATCGCCAGCGCGCGCTCAAGGACAGCGCTGTCGCCGAAGAGCGCGCCGCCAGGGAGCGTCTGGCAGAGCTCGAACGCGGTACCCGCAGCGAGGTCGTCGAGCAGGCCGCCGCGGTGCTCGCCGAGGCGCGCGCGCGGACCGCCGAGATCGAGCTGACTCTCGCACGGCACATGGTTCGTGCACCGCGCGCGGGCGTGATCGACGCGCTGCCGTACGAACTCGGCGAGCGCCCGCCGCGCGGGGCGCCGGTCGCCGTGCTGCTCGCCGCCGGGCAGCCCCATGCGCGTGTCTTCATCCCGGAGCCGCAACGTACGGCTGCGCACGCGGGCGGCGCCGCGACCGTGCGGGTGGATGGCTCGGATCGCGATTGGCGCGGCGCGATCCGCTACATCTCGTCGGAGGCGGCGTTCACACCCTACTACGCGCTCAACGAACGTGACCGCAGCCGACTGTCCTTCCTCGCCGAAATCGTGCTGACGGAGCCAGATGCGGCGAGCCTTCCGACCGGCATGCCGGTCGAAGTGACCCTGCGCGAAGCCCGGGCCGGACCGTGACGCTTGCGATTTCTGCGCGTTCCCTGACGCGCCACTTCGGCGCGGTGATCGCCGTGGACGGCATTGACCTGGATGTGCCGCGCGCGCAGATCTACGGTTTTCTCGGCCCGAACGGTTCCGGCAAGTCCACGACGATACGCATGCTGTGCGGGCTCCTGGTGCCGACCCGCGGCACCGCAACCGTGCTCGGCCACTCGGTGCCGCGCGAGGCCGAGACGGTGCGCCGCAAGCTCGGTTACATGACCCAGCGCTTCTCGCTGTGGGACGACCTGACGGTCACCGAGAACCTCGACTTCATGTGCCGGATCTACAGCCTCGACCGCGCGACCCGTCGCCTGCGCACCGAGGATCGTATTCGCACCTACGACCTCGGATCCTTTGCGGGCCGTCGCGCCGGCACGCTCTCCGGCGGCCAGCGCCAGCGACTCGCACTTGCCGCTGCGACGCTGCACGACCCCGAACTCCTGCTGCTCGATGAACCGACGAGCGCCGTCGATCCGCAAAACCGGCGAGATTTCTGGGAGAGCCTGTTCGCACTGGTCGCGCATGGCACGACGATCCTCGTGTCTACGCATTACATGGATGAGGCCGAGCGCTGTCACCGCCTTGCGATCCTCGATCGCGGGCGCATCGCTGCCGAAGGCGAGCCGAAGCAACTGGCGCGCGACATTGACGCAATCGTCATCGAGATCGAGTGCGCAGACCTGACGGCCGTGCGCCGCGCGCTTGCCGGGGTACCGGCAGTCAGGAGCATGGCGCAACTCGGCAGGCGCCTGCACGTGCTGATGCGCCGCGACGCCACGGACCCGGAGGGCGAGCTGCGAGCGCTGCTTGCGGCCCACTGCGCGGAGGCGAGCATCGAGCGCGTTGGCGCGACGCTCGAAGACGTATTCGTCGCGGCGACCCGGCTGCGCACGGAGCCGACAGCGGCTGGGGCGCGCGCCGCATGATCTGGCTCGGGCGGTTGCTTGCGATCGCCGCCAAGGAGACCCGGCAACTTGCGCGCGACCGGGTCACCTTCGGGATGATCATCGGTGTGCCGATCCTGCAGATGCTGCTGTTCGGCTACGCGATCAACTTCGACGTGCGCGATGTCGACGCGGTGGTGCTCGACCAGTCGCGCACGGCGATGTCCCGCCAGCTGGTCGGCGACTTGCAGGCGACACAGGTGATACGGGTCGTGCGCCAGGCGGACAGCGAGCGCGAATTGCGGGAAATAATGCAAAGCGGAGCCGCCAAGGTCGGCATCATCATCGTCGCCGACCTGGAGCGGAGGCTTTTCGAGGGCGATCGGCCCGCCGTGCAACTCCTCGTGGACGGCAGCCAGCCGGGGTTGGAAGACCTGGCCCAGGGTCTCGGTTCGATGCCGGTACTGCGCCGCGCAGGTGCCGCCAGCCTCGAAATTCCGCGCTTCGATATCCGCACTGAATACAATCCGGCTCGCCGCACCGCCGTTCAGATCGTGCCGGCGCTGGTCGGCACGATCCTGACGATGACGATGGTCATATTCACCTCTGGTGCAATCGTCCGCGAGCGCGAGCGTGGCAACCTGGAGCTCTTGATCACGACCCCGGTTACCCGCGGTCAACTGCTGATCGGCAAGCTCCTGCCCTATGTCGCAATCGGGCTGATCCAGACGACGTTGATACTCGTGGTGGGTGGCGCCCTGTTCGGCGTGCCGATGGTCGGCAGCCTTCTGGATCTGTATCTGGGCGCACTCGTCTTCATCGCCGCGGCGCTGGCGCTCGGGCTATTCATTTCGACCATCGCGCAGACCCAGTTCCAGGCGTTCCAGATGGCCTTCGTGACGATGCTGCCGTCGATCCTGCTGTCGGGCTTCATGTTCCCCTTCGAGGGCATGCCCGAGTTCGCGCAGGTCATCGCTCAGGTGCTGCCACTGACCCATTTCAACGAAATCATCCGCGGCGTGGTGCTGCGCGGCGCGACCCTGGGCGACATGCGGATCCCGCTTTTGAAACTGGTCCTGTTCCTCGTCGTCATGTTCGCCCTCGCGCTCGCCCGGTTCCGCAAGCGGCTGGATTGATTCACTAAATTGGCCGGGTCCGGGGCCGGAAACCGGCGGAAATGGTGCCAATCGGTCCCACCGTGTTATTCTCCGCGCCGATCGCCACCCGTTCGCCCTGCATTTTCAAGCGTTTGAAAGCGCTCCGGTGCATCGACGACCGCCAACGATCAGGTGACAGGACCCGCTGTTCGAAGATTCGCCCTAGCCAGCTACAAGCCCGCCAGACGATCCCGACCGTGTTTCCTGCCGTGTAATGAATGGCCGCCGCTGCCCATCCTTGCGATGGCGGCACACGGCCTCTTGTCAATGAAAAGTGAGAGCTTGAGTCATGAAGATCTATGTTGGAAACCTGCCTTTCTCGGCGACTGAAACACAAGTTCGCGACTTGTTCGCCCAGCACGGCACGGTCGAGTCCGTCGCACTGCCGTCCGATCGTGAGACCGGCCGTCCGCGCGGCTTTGGCTTTGTCGAGATGCCGCAGGCCGAGGCCGCCAAGGCCATCGAGGCCCTGAATGGCTTCTCCATGGGTGGCCGTCAGCTGCGCGTCAATGAAGCGCAGGATCGCCCGCGCGGCGCCGGTGGTGGCCGTCCGGGTGGTGGTGGTGGTCGTCCGGGC
>Ga0209002_10001762_pt1 | contig 17474 bp, 14 predicted proteins | sample Rifsed16ft2_FD_184010 | JGI IMG/M metagenome (GOLD analysis project Ga0209002, IMG submission 184010) | Soil microbial communities from Rifle, Colorado, USA - sediment 16ft 2 (version 2) | ecosystem: Environmental > Terrestrial > Deep subsurface > Rock core/Sediment | place: Rifle, Colorado... | reverse complement strand
ACTTCTTCTCAGCGGGGATCCGGAAAAAGGAATGGTTTACTTCGAAACTGGGGCCATGGTTTGTCTTTCTCGCGCCGAGAACGTCGAGAACAGTTGGACTTTAAAGTGGGCTATCTCTCCTAAACTGATAAGTCATTCTTAATCATTACTTCAATATTTTTTACAAACCTTAGGCAAATTCTTTTGCCCCCGATTCCTAAATCCTAAAACCTAAAACCTGAGCCTTTTTATGTTATACTCTTATCTGGTTTAATGAGGAGGTTTGGATGGATTTAAGGGAAGTAAAGTTTGATGAAAAGGGCTTAGTTCCCGCTATAGTTCAGGAGGAAAAAACGGGGGAGGTTTTGATGCTCGCCTATATGAACGAGGAATCGCTAAAGAAAACTCTGGAGTCTGGAGAAACATGGTACTGGAGCCGCTCTCGCCAAGAGCTTTGGCATAAGGGCGACACCTCAGGAAATGTCCAGGTGATTAAAGAAATCCGTTATGACTGTGACGTCGATGCCCTTCTTATCTCGATAGAACAAATTGGCGGGGTGGCTTGCCACACCGGAAACAAAAGCTGTTTTTACCGAACCCTCAAAACATTCAAGGACGAAAGACGAAATTAAATAATAATGATTTCCCGACCTTCGACCCTCGACCTTCGTCACTCTGGGACAAGGGACAAATATGTATTTTCCCAACCGGGCTCAGTTTAAAAAGCTAGCCCAGGATTTCAATTTAATACCAATCTATCGAGAGATTGTGGCCGACGTCGATACCCCGGTTTCGGCCTTCTCTAAACTTGGGGAAAGTGAAAACCTCTTTCTTCTCGAGAGTGTGGAAGGCGGCGAAAGGCTGGGAAGGTATTCCTTTTTGGGAGAAAACCCCTATCTTACCATCAGGTGCAAAGAAGGCCAGGCGGTCATCAAGGGAGAAGATTTCGAGGAGCGCAAGGAGGTTTTCGACCCCTTAGATGAGGTCGAACAAATTTTGGATAGATACCGGCCGGCTAAAATGCCGGATTTTCCCCCTTTTTACGGCGGTGCCGTTGGCTATATGGGTTACGACGTCATCAGATACTTTGAGGCGATTCCCAGAACCGCCCAGGATGACCTAAAACTTCCGGAAATGATTTTTATTTTCACCGATACCCTCCTTATTTTTGACCATCTCAAACACAAAATTAGGGTTATTGCTGACGCCCGGCACCCAGAGCTATTTTCGAGAGCGGGCAATCCCCATACCTTCGCAAAAGATGCTTCAACAACCGGGAATAAAACGCTTGCCGACACTGATTTAGATAAAATCTATGACGAAGCTTGCTCTAAGATCGATATCATAATCGCAAAACTTCGAAAACCAATCTCTTTGGCTCCCCTGGGGGATAGTCTCGGGGAAAATGATTTAGGCGTTGAATCAAACCTTTCTAAAGAAGATTTTTTAAACAAAGTTGAGCGAGCCAAAGAGTACATCCGGGCCGGAGACGTGTTGCAAATCGTTTTTTCTCAGAGATTCTCCGCGCCGATAAAGAGCAGTCCTTTCAACATCTACCGAGTGCTGAGAACCATCAATCCCTCTCCCTACATGTACTATCTCAAGTTCAACGACCTGGAGCTCATCGGTTCATCGCCGGAGCCCTTAATCAAAGTTCAGGGGAGAAAGACGATTACCCGGCCCATCGCCGGCACCCGGCCCCGAGGAAACACCGAAGAAGAGGACAAAAAACTGGAAGAAGATTTACTGCGAGATGTTAAGGAGCGCGCCGAGCACATAATGCTGGTTGATTTGGGGCGAAATGATTTGGGAAGGGTCTGTAAGCCGGGAACGGTTCAAGTTGATAATTTGATGTTTATTGAAAAGTACTCTCATGTTATGCACATCGTCTCCAACGTTGAGGGCCAATTGGCCGAAGATAAGGACAGCTTCGATGTTTTAAGAGCCGCTTTTCCGGCTGGAACCGTCTCCGGGGCCCCCAAAATAAGGGCTATGGAAATCATCGATGAATTGGAACCAACTCTTCGGGGTCCTTACGCCGGAATCGTCGGCTATTTTAGCTATTCCGGAGATCTAGACAGCTGTATCACTATTCGGACCATAGTTGTCCACAACAATCGGGCTTATGTCCAGGCGGGAGCGGGAATCGTTTACGACTCTGTTCCCGAGAAGGAATATCAAGAGACAGTCAATAAAGCTAAGGCCATGATTCGAGCCATCAAAATGGCTGAGGGGATCTAAAACATGATTTTAATGATTGATAATTATGATTCTTTCACCTATAACTTGGTCCAGTATCTCGGCGAGCTTGGGGCCGATCTTAGAGTTTTCCGAAACGATAAAATTACCGTCGGTGAGATAGAAAAACTCAATCCCTCCCATATCGTGATCTCACCCGGTCCTTGTACTCCTAACGAAGCCGGCATCTCCTTGGACGTTGTAAAGAGCATAGGAGGGAAAATCCCGATTTTGGGGGTTTGCCTTGGTCATCAGGCGATTGGCCAAGCCTTTGGGGGCCGCGTTATCCGGGCGCCCGTTCCGGTTCACGGAAAAGTGTCCGAGATTTATCACGACGGTAAGACGGTTTTTGAAGACGTTCCCAATCCTTTTGAAGCTACCCGCTACCACTCTTTAGTTGTTGAAAAGTCCTCTTTGCCGGTGTGTTTTGAGATTTCCGCCGAAACCCGAGACGGGATTATAATGGGATTAAGACACAAGGATTTCTTGATAGAGGGGATTCAGTTCCATCCCGAATCCATCCTGACTAGCGAGGGCAAGAAAATACTAAAAAATTTTTTAAACCCAAGAAAATGAAAATTTCTGGGTGCCACGGTATCTAAACTACGTCAAGAACTTTGTGGAGCAAAGTTGGGAGGAAAGACCATGATCGAGGAAGCCATTAAAAAGGTGGTGGAAGCGCAAGATTTAACCCGCGGTGAAGCCAGACAAGTTATGCGAGAGATTATGGATGGAAAGGCCAGCGACCCCCAAATCGCGGCTCTGCTTGTTGGACTTAGAATGAAAAAGGAGACGGTTGATGAAATCTCCGGTTTCGCCGAGGTGATGCGGGAAAAAGTGGTCCGCATTCAGCCTAAAGCCAAAGATTTAGTGGATACCTGCGGTACCGGAGGCGATGGTACCGGTACTTTTAATATTTCTACGGCCACCGCCTTTGTTGTCGCCGGAGCCGGGGTGCCGGTGGCAAAGCACATGAACAGGTCCATTTCGAGCGCCTGCGGCTGCGCCGATGTTTTGGAAGCTTTAGGAGTAAAATTCGAGCTTTCACCTGCGGATATGGTTTCTTCCATCGATGAAGTGGGTATCGGGTTTCTTTTTGCGCCGGCGCTTCATCCGGCCATGAAATACGCCATGCCCACGAGACGAGCGATTGGAGTAAGAACGGTTTTTAATATTCTCGGACCTCTTACCAATCCAGCCTTCGCGCCGGCTCAACTGTTAGGGGTTTTTGATGGGAATTTGACCGACCCACTGGCTCACGTGCTTGGTAACCTGGGAACCTCTCGGGCTCTGGTTGTTCACGGAGAAGGCGGCCTAGACGAGCTGTCGACTCTTGGTGACAGCACAATTTCTGAACTTAAAGAGGGAGAGGTAACAACCTATAAAGTTAATCCGAAAGACTTCGAGCTGCCTCTGGCTACCTTAGCTGATCTCAAGGGAGGAGATCCTGAAAAGAATGCCCTAATTTTACGGGCCGTTTTGTCAGGCGAGCAAGGTCCAAGAAGGGATATTGTGCTGCTTAACGCGGGGGCGGCTCTGATGGCGGCGGGCAGAGCTCAAAATATCGCCGGCGGAATCAAATTAGCCGCCAAATCCATAGACGATGGAGCGGCTTTAGAAAAGCTTGATAAGCTAATCGAATTCACTAATAAAATTTAGTGAGTTGGCTCAGGATTCATGGCCCAAATATGGCCTAAAGTTCTGGGCTTTAGAACTCGAGCCTTTAGTCTTGGGCCAACATAAAACATTTTTAATTTTCTTGTGTTAAGCTCATTGCATCAAAACCCTGTGAATATAGTTTGGAACACTGACTGGACCTTTCTAGGATCGGTTGCCTTCAGCGAGCGTAATCAGAGCAACTTGAGATGAAAGCGAGCTGAGGGGAGGCGGCAATCTGCGGCCGAAGGTATTGCGGATTCGCCCCCTGAAGTGAGTTTGAGTCCAAAGTCGCGCAAGCTCAAGCGAGCGAAGGCTACCAAAAATAATTTTCACTTTTCATTTATTTAGTCTTGAGTTGCCATGTTTCTTGAAAAATTATTAGAAAATAAAAAGCGCCAACTCAATCATAAGAAGAAAACCGTTAGTTTGAGAGATTTACAAAGTGAGGTTCCTAATCTTTCTCCAACGAGAGATTTCAAGACCGCTTTGGCCAAACCGGACTTAAGTCTGATTGCTGAGGTTAAGAAGGCTTCTCCGTCCAAAGGAATAATTCGCCAAGATTTTAACCCGGTCGAAATCGCCCGGATCTATGAAACGAGCGGAGCCTCGGCTGTTTCGGTTTTAACCGAAGAAAAGTATTTCTTGGGGGGATTTGACCATTTAGAAGCGGTCAAACAGGCTATTTCGCTCCCGGTGCTGTGTAAAGATTTTATTTTCGACCCCTACCAGGTATATGAAGCAAGAGTCCGAGGCGCCGATGCCATACTTTTGATTAAAGCGATTATGGACAAGAAAGATTTGGTCGATCTATACGACTTAGCACAAGACCTGAGCCTCGATTGCCTGGCAGAAGTGCACGCTGAGGATGAATTAGACCAAGTTTTAGCCGCGGAGGCTGAAATCATTGGGATAAACAACCGCGATCTTAACACTTTTGAGGTGGATATTTCCACCACTCCCAAACTCGCTAAGAAGATTCCACAAGATAAAATCATAGTTTCCGAAAGCGGCATTCACACTCACCAGGACGTAGAAGCTTTAAAGAAAACAGGTGTTGACGCGATTTTGGTCGGAGAATCACTTCTCCGGGCGCCTGATATTGGAGCAAAAATCCGAGAACTCCTCAGCGAATAATGAGCCGCAGGTTACAAGTTGCAGGTCCCAAGCTAAAAAACAAAAGAGAGGTAAATAAGTTTTGAGCCTGTAACCTGAGACCTGAGACCTGGAACTTGAATAGTGGTTAGAGTAAAAATTTGTGGGATAACCAATTTAGAGGACGCTTTCTTAGCCGTCAATCTCGGAGCCGACGCTCTGGGCTTCATCTTTGCGAAAAGTCCGCGCCGAATTGAGCCTGAAAAGGCCCGCGAGATAATTGACAATCTTCCTCCTTTAGTGAGCAAAGTCGGCGTTTTCGGGGATGAGAACGGAGAGAAAGTAAAAGAGGTCGCCGCCTTTTGCGGTTTAGACACTCTACAGTTCCATGGGGATGAATCACCTTCCTATTGCCAAAATTTTCGATCCCTGTGTAAGGTGATTAAATCCTTTAGAATAAGGAACCTTAAGAGTCTTAAACCCCTTAGTCTTTACAGTGTTGACGCCATTTTACTTGACACTTATAGTAAAGAAGCAATGGGAGGAACTGGAAAAACATTTAATTGGGGAATCGCTAAGGAAGCCCAAGGATTCGGGAGGCCTCTCATTTTATCCGGAGGGCTCAATCCATCAAATGTTACCAGAGCCATAAATTTAGTTGAACCTTACGCGGTTGATGCCTCAAGCGGTGTCGAACTGTCACCCGGCAGAAAAGATCCAGAGAAACTTAGAGCTTTTTTTGAGGCGGTAAAACAGATTGATCGAAGCTAGAGTAGCTGAGGTCTCATAAAAGGAGCGTTATGATTTTGCCCGATAGTAAGGGACATTTTGGGAAGTTTGGGGGAACATTTGTCCCGGAGACTTTGATGAGCGCTCTCGGCGAGCTCGAGGTGGCTTACGCTCGCTTTAAAAAAGACCGCGATTTCCAAAAAGAGCTTAACTTTTATCTTAAAGATTACGCCGGAAGGCCAACCCCTCTTTTTTTCGCTGAAAGACTTACCACCCATTTTGGAAGAGCCAAGATTTACATAAAGCGCGAGGATTTAGCCCATACCGGAGCCCATAAAATAAACAATACCTTAGGCCAGGTTCTTTTGGCTAAAAAAATGGGAAAGGAAAGGATTATCGCGGAAACCGGGGCCGGCCAGCACGGGGTAGCCACGGCGACGGCGGCGGCGATGTTTGGCATTCCCTGTGAGGTTTACATGGGGGAGGAGGATATAGAAAGACAATCCCTTAACGTTTTTAGGATGAAACTTTTGGGGGCAAAAGTTATCTCCGTCACTAGCGGCAGCAAGACCTTAAAAGACGCTATTAACGAGGCCTTGCGGGATTGGGTAACCAATGTCAGGACGACTTTTTATGTTCTTGGTTCGGTTGTTGGCCCCCATCCCTATCCGATGATGGTTCGCGATTTCCAGACCGTGATTGGCAAGGAAACCAAAAGGCAGATTTTAAAGCACGAAGGTCGCCTGCCCGATTACATTTTGGCCTGTGTGGGCGGAGGAAGTAATTCCATCGGTATTTTTTATCCCTTTATCGGGAAGGGCCCGAAATTGATAGGGGTCGAGGCCGGAGGTTTCGGGGTAAAAACCGGCCAGCACGGGGCGTCTTTAACCAAGGGCCAGCCCGGAGTTCTTCACGGCTCTCTCAGTTATATTCTTCAGGACAACTACGGTCAGATTAGCACAACCCACTCCATTTCGGCCGGTTTGGACTACCCCGGAGTGGGACCGGAGCACAGTTATCTAAAGGACGAGGGGCTTGTAACCTACGTTACCATTACCGACAAAGAAGCGCTGGCGGCGTTCCAACTTCTTTGTAAAACCGAAGGTATTTTGCCGGCCCTTGAGCCTTCCCATGCTTTAGCTTATCTTTCTAAGTTGGCGCCAAAGCTCTCTAAGGACCAGATTATCGTGGTTAATTTGTCGGGGCGGGGCGACAAGGATGTTCAAGTGGTGGCGGAAGCGCTCACCGCTTTCGAAGGAAAGAAAAGTTAGAATATTTAATGACCAATGACCAAGCCCGGAACCTAAGCACAAGCGAAAAAACCACAGAAAAAAAATGTAGTGGCAGAGCTTGCTCTGCTTTAGGCGAGTAAACTCGCGCACTACGAGAAACATTTTAATTTTGCCAGCCTGCCAGCCCTACGCCCCAGACATTGACGGGCAGGGATTGTAATTTTGCATTTTAAATTTTTCTTTTGTTTCATTGGTAATTGGGATTTTCCTAAGTAGTGGATTTGATTTCCGAGGATAATGAATAGAATTACTGAAAAATTTAAACAACTTAAACGAGAAGGCCGGGCCGGTCTCGTTCCCTATATAATGGCGGGCTATCCTTCCTTGCGAGCTTCCCAAAAGATTATCGAATCTTTGGCGAAAATTGGGGCGGATCTTATCGAGATCGGGATTCCCTATTCCGACCCCCTAGCCGACGGAACAACTATTCAAAAGGCCGGAGAGGTGGCCTTGTCCCAAGGAATTTCCACGCCCCAAGTTTTAGAAATGGTAAAGGAAGTTCGCAAAAATTTCGATGTTCCCCTAGCCATTATGTGTTATTACAATCTAATCTATAAATACGGACTAAAAGATTTTGTTGACGATGCTTACTCCTCGGGTATCGATGGGGTGATTATTCCGGATCTTCCTCCTGAAGAGGCCTCATCATGGCTTGGGGCCGCCAACAATCGGATCGGAACCACTTTTTTACTGGCTCCAACTTCGAGTAGGAAAAGGATTGAAAGGATAACTAGAGCTTCTCAAGGGTTTATTTACTGTGTTTCCTTGACCGGGGTTACCGGGGCCCGCCAAAAGCTTTCCCCGGATCTAACCGAATTTATCTCGAGTGTTAGGCGGGCGACAAAGAAACCCCTGGCGGTGGGTTTTGGAATCTCTACCGCGTCTCAGGCCCGAGAAATCGCCAAAATATCAGACGCGGTCATAATCGGGAGCGCCCTGATCGATAAGATTGAAACGGGACGGCCGGAACAAGAGCAGGTTAAAAAGGTGGCTGATTTTGCCAAGGGAATTCTAGAAGCTATCAAGAGTAGGTAGTCTGGATCTCTAAAAGCGTCTTACAACGAGCGGTGAATCAAATAGAGTATTCTGGAGCTATGATGCCCAAATTTTTTAGTGAAAACCATCCACGTATAAATCGCCTATCGCGAAAAAAAGAAGTACCCGTCGGAATCTGGTCCCGATGCGCCCATTGTAACGGGACGGTTTCCCAAAACGAGCTTAAGAAAAACTGGTGGGTTTGCCCAAAGTGTGACTATCACTACCATTTGTCTCCGTCGGGATGGATAGATTTTTTGTGTCCAGATTTTGAGGAGTGGGACGCCAAGCTTGAGCCGGTCGATCCTTTGAAATTTGTGGCCAATAAATCTTATAAACAAAGCTTAAAGCAGGCTCAGGAGAGAACCGGTTTCTCGGAAGCGGTGGTCACCGGTGAAGCGGCCCTCAGCAAGCATAAAATCGCCCTCGCCGTTATGAACTTTGATTTTATCGGCGGCAGCATGGCCTCGGTGGTGGGCGAAAAAATTACCAGAGCCATTGAGAGAGCCACGGACATGAGGTTTCCGTTAATTATTATTTCTTCGTCGGGCGGAGCGAGAATGCAAGAAGGGATATTTTCGTTGATGCAGATGGCAAAGACTAGTGCCGCCGTTGGAAGGCTCCATCAGGCCAAAGTTCCTTTTATCTCAGTGCTTACCCATCCTACTACCGGAGGGGTCGCGGCGAGCTTCGCCTTTCTGGCCGATATCATTTTAGCGGAGCCCCGAGCCCTGATTGGTTTTGCGGGTCCCCGGGTGATCGAGCAGACCATCAGAGAAAAACTACCCCGAGGGTTTCAAACGGCCGAATTTCTCTTAGAGCGCGGAATGATTGACAGGGTCGTGAAGAGGCCAGATTTGAAAGAAACTCTGGTAAAGCTGTTAAATTTTCTAGCGAACGACCACGACACAAAAACGGGAAAGAGCAGGAAAGATAGCTGGGCTAAGAAACCCGCATAGAGATCTTCGCACACCCTGAAATGGAGGAAAGCGTGCCTAAATTCGCCTTCGAGTTCGAAAGGCCGGTGGTTGAACTTGAAGCCCACCTGGAAGAGCTTAAAAAATCTCCCTTAGCTTCTAAAACAGATATTGCTTTAGACATCAAGTATTTCGAGAGAGAACTGGAAAAGCTAAAACTCAAAGTCTACTCTGATCTTTCCCCTTGGGAAAAAGTTCTGCTCGCCCGGCACCCCGAACGGCCCCGGACTCTCGACTATATTAGACTAATATTCTCAGATTTTACCGAGCTTCACGGTGATAGAAATTTTCGAGACGATCCGGCGATTGTGGGGGGATTATGTTATATAGATCACCAAAAAATTGTAGTGCTCGGCCATCAAAAAGGGAAAAACGCTAAAGATAATATCGCCCGGAACTTCGGTATGCCCCATCCGGAGGGATACCACAAAGCCCTGAGGCTGATGAAACTGGCCGAAAAGTTTGATCTGCCGGTTATTTCTTTCATCGATACCCCCGGCGCCTTTCCCGGAGTGGCGGCGGAAGAACGGGGTCAAGCTCTGGCTATTGCCAAAAACATCATGGAGATGAGCCAGGTTAATACCCCAATTATCGTGGTTTTAATTGGCGAAGGAGGCTCAGGCGGCGCTCTGGCCTTGGGAGTAGGAGACAAAGTTTTTATGCTGGAGAACGCTTACTACTCGGTCATTTCTCCGGAAGGATGTGCGAGTATTCTCTGGAAGGATGGCTCGAAGGCGCCGGAGGCCGCCAAGGTTTTAAAATTAACCTCCGAGAACCTCCTGGAATACGGAATAATTGACGGCATTATCGATGAACCCTTGGGAGGAGCCCATCGCGATATAGATCTGGTCGCCTATAAACTCAGGAACACTCTTCTTGGGGCTTTAAAAGAGTTAAAAAATATCCCTCTTGAGACCGTGATACAGAGCCGCTATCAGCGTTTCCGAAAGATCGGCGCCTTCCAAGAAAAACCCTAAATCAGTTATTGGTTCACAGTTCACAGTTCATAGTCGCAATATGGACAAAGTCTAAAGGCCCGCCTGCCGGCAGGCGGGACCGATGCCCAGGACCTTGGACCGATACAAACGAGGTCCGAGTTTGTACTTCTAGGTCCGAATTCCGGTTTGTGGTTTAGAGTTGGGGATTGGCGTTTACTGTACGGCAGCAGCGGCGTTTATTAATCCCCAGCCGTATTGGTAGTCTTTACCAACCACTCCAAGATCGTCAGCGGTTGATTCGAGTACTTGGCGAACTCCGCTTGGAGTAGTAGCCGTTCCTTTGGAGATAACCAAGGCCGCGGTTCCAGCTGCATGAGGGGTAGCCATTGACGTTCCTTGAAAAAACCAATAGCCGAATTGGTCCGTTTTTTTGGTAGTTGGGTTAAAAGTATTTTGTAGCACTCCATCACCGTATCCATCACCGTTTTGGTCAACGTAAACGTCACCGCCGGGAGCCACTAAATCGAGGCTGGCACCGTAATTTGAGTAATAGGCTAACGTTTCATCGTAGCGGGTGGCGCCAACGGCGATTACATAAGCATTATAGGCTGCCGGATAGGAGATGACACTGGCACCATCATTGCCCGCCGCGGCCACGGTGGTTACTCCCTTGTTGTACGCGTAAGCCACCGCGTCTTCGAGATATGTGGCGGAATAGGGTCCACCCAGTGAGAGGTTAATCACTTTGGCACCATGATCAGCCGCCCAGCGAATACCGTTGGCAATATTTGCATAGGTTCCATAGCCATTCTTGTCGAGAACTTTGATCGGCATAATACTGGCATTAAAAGCCACCCCGGCCACACCAACACTGTTATTGGTTGATTGGGCGATAGTCCCGGTTACGTGAGTTCCGTGGCTGTTATCATCATTAGGGTGAGTATCCTTATTAACAAAATCGTAGCCCGGGGCAAAGGAAGTCTGGGCTAAATCCGGAGCCCGGTAGTATCTTACTTTTCGAGTGGGACTATAATTTTCATAGGCCACCCCGGTATCAACAACCGCTACAGTTGTACCCGAGCCTTGAGTTACATCCCAAGCACTGTTCGTATTAATTCCTCCGTAATTTGGGTTATCGAGATGCCACTGGTAGATGTAAAAAGGATCATTTGGCACCATTGAAGCTTGAGCAATGTAGTTAGGCTCAGCATATTCAACATCACCGCGACTGCGGTAACGTTTCAAGGCCTTTCTGACGCTGTCGCCCGATGAAAGGGTTACTTTTTGAAAATGGCCCTTTCCCTTGAGTTTAACTATAATTTCATCGGTTTTGTAGGTGGTTGGCGACTGAGGGTTTGACCATGTTTTGAAATCTGGTTTTGCCTGAACAACGCCACCAAAATTGACTAAAACGAGGCTCGTGACAAGAGCGAGGATAAAAAGGATAGATTTTTTCTTCCGAATAACCATGATGCCTCCTTTATAAGCTTACACAATATCATTTTCCAGCGCTTTTGTCAACGTTAAAGAGCTATCAGCTTCATTGGAAAATGTATCAAAATTACAGTTAGGCATACCAGCCAACTGCCAACTACTAAATATTAACCATCGACCATTAACAATCAACTGAATACTGGTGCCGAAGGGGGGAGTCGAACCCCCAAGGGCCTAAGCCCAACGGATTTTGAGTCCGCCGCGTCTCCCAGTTCCGCCACTTCGGCTTATTTTTGATTTTCGTCCCCCAACCTTCGGCTTCCGTCCTACGCCAAAATGATTATAGGTTCAGCAAAAATCAGTGTCAATTTTCAGAATCGGAACTCGTAACTCGTAACTTCTGCCCTAAGACTTAACTCTTTACCCTTCTCCCGGCCTTTGCCTTTCGCCCTTCGTCTCTCGACCTTTTACCCTTTACTCTCCATGACCCTTAGCCCTTGACCCGTGACACCTGACACCTGACCCTTGACACCTAATACCATAGTTCACTCGCGTCTTTCATTATTGCCTCCTCAAAGGATAAAGGCTAGAATTTATTTTGAGATGAAAACCGCGAAAACCGCCAAAACGACGACCAAGAAAAAAATCGTTCTAATTGACGGCCCAAGCCTTGTTTACCGGGCTTTTTACGCCTTGCCCACCACTCTCGCCACTAAGGAAGGTCTAATAACCAACGCCGTATACGGTTTTACAAGCATGTTAATTAGGCTTCTAGGTGATGTAAAACCCGATGTTTTGCTGGTGGCTTTTGATAAACCCGGTCCCACTTTCAGGCACGAGGCTTTTGAAGATTACAAGGCCCATCGACCCGAAACGCCCGATGATTTAAAAAGCCAAATTCCTTTAGTCAAGGAAATTCTGGAAGTTTTGAAAATTCCCCTGCTTGAGATGGCAGGATTTGAGGCGGACGATATCTTGGCCACATTGGCTAAGAAAGGGTCGGAAGAAAAGGACGAAGTAATTATCGTTACCGCTGACCGGGATATGCTCCAACTGGTAAACCGTGAGGTGACCGTGATGTCAACTCGCCGGGGAATTACCGATATGAAGGCCTACGATCCCCAAAACGTTACGGAAAGATTTGGCCTCCCCCCGGAAAAAATCCCTGATATGCTTGGTCTAAAAGGAGACCCCTCCGACAACATTCCGGGGGTCCCGGGGATTGGCGAGAAAACCGCCGCTAAACTCATTCAAGAATACGGCACCATTGAGAAGGTTTTAGAAAATATCGACCAAATTCCCCAAAGATTCCAAAAGGCGCTAAAGCAACACAAAGAACAAGCACTCTTAAGCAAAGAATTGGCCACCTTGATATATGATGTCCCTATCGAGGTAAACTTTGACCAATACAGAGTGGGAGAGTGGGAAGACGAAAAAGTGGCCGAGCTTTTTTCTTCTCTTGAGTTTAACACTCTTTTAGAAAGGCTTAAGATTCCAAGTTTAGCGAAAACGAAGGTTAAAGAGGAGTCTTTTGGGGAGACCAAAGTTGTCGCCAGCGAAAATGATCTAAAAATGCTCGGCGAAAAACTGGACAAATGCCAGGAGATTGCTTTAGAAATTGTGGCCGGGGCGCCCAACTTGTTTGGTCAAGGCCTGGAAGCCCTAATAATTGCGCCCAAAGAAAACAAGGAAAACAAAGAGCTCAGGGAACCCAAGGAACCCAAGGAAAACCTGGCTTTTTACTTACCAATCGATACCAAATTACAAACCTTAAGTTTTATCAGGCCTTATCTGGAAGATGATTCCCTAAAAAAGGTGGTTTACGACGGAAAATCCCAAATTATAACTTTGAACAGGGAAGGGATAAATCTTAAAGGCCTGTCCTTTGACGTTTTAATCGCCGCTTATCTCTTAGAGCCTACGGCCGCGGAATATCCCTTGGCGAACCTTATTGAAAAATATCTTCTTGCCAAGCTACCGTCGCCGGAGTCAACCAAGAACCTAGGCCAGCGCGCTTTAGCCTTGCTTAAGCTGAAACAAGTCCTCGAAGAAGAACTGAAACAAAGAGGTCTTTGGAGGCTCTTTATAGAAGTGGAGGTGCCTCTTGTTTCCGTCCTCGCCAAAATGGAGATGGACGGGGTAAGCATCGACTCCGCCGCCCTCAACGATTTTTCCAAAGAAATTGAGCTTATGATTTCCAAATTAGAAGAGGAGATTTTCAGTCTGGCGGACGAACAGTTTAACATAAGCTCGCCTCAACAGCTTCGAAAAATCCTCTTTGAAAAGCTGGGCTTGAAAACCCAGAAAAAGACGAAAACAGGATATTCCACCGATTCTTCGGTGCTTATTAAGCTGGCTTCGGCCCATCCCATTATTGAGAAAATCCTTAATTACCGGGAGTTGACCAAGCTTAAATCGACCTATACCGATGTTTTTCCCAAATTGATCGATAGCCAGAGCGGGCGTCTTCACACCTCTTTCAACCAGACGGTCACGGCCACAGGGCGGCTTTCCTCCAGCAACCCGAATCTTCAAAATATTCCCATTAGAACGGAGCTTGGCCGGCGCATCAGAGAAGCGTTTGTAGCCAAAGACCCCTCTCACAAGCTTTTAGTGGCGGACTATTCCCAGATTGAACTTCGAATTCTAGCCCATCTCGCCGAGGACAAAAATCTACTTAAGGCCTTCGAGGAGGGGAAAGATATCCACCGGGCAACCGCCAGCGAGGTTTTTGGTGTTGGGCCCGAAGATGTTACCCCGCAGCTGCGTCGCCGGGCGAAAGCGGTCAACTTTGGGATTGTGTACGGGATAAGCGGCCGCGGCCTGTCCGAACAGTTGAGGACTTCAAAGGAAGAAGCCCAGGATTACATCGATAAGTATTTCCAGCGTTATCCCCAAGTCAAAGAGTTTATGGAGAAGATTATCGCCCAGGGCTACCGCGATGGTTGCGCCAGAACGATTATGGGGCGCTTGCGGGAACTACCTGAGCTTAAAAGCAGCAACTACCAGATTAAAAGTTTTGGGGAAAGATTAGCCATTAACACCCCTATTCAGGGAAGCGCCGCCGACATTATCAAAATAGCCATGGTAAAATTGGACAAGAAGCTCGAGGAGGCCAAGCTTAAGACCAAGATGCTCCTCCAGGTCCACGACGAGCTGGTATTTGAGGTCCCCAAAAACGAATCGGACCGCGCCAAAAGCCTCATTAAAGAAGTTATGGAGAACATCTATCCTTTGAAGGCAAAGTTAGAAGTAGACATTGTAACCGCCCCAAACTGGAAAGAAGCCCACTAACGCTCTCCCGGAGGTTTTAATTAATCGTCCCTTGAAACTTTTTTATGCCCGCTCATTTGGTTACTTCATTTTTGTAGTGATAACGCGAATTCCTGATATTAACCCCTAAAGGAGCACATTAGACTTTAAATATATTATTGTGGTAAACTTATACAGGAAATTTTACCAACGTTAAGGCAAAGGAGGCCATTGATGGAATGGAAGATTCTAAGATTAAATCTCCCAACAAAACCAGTGAGGTAAGGGAGTCAGAGGTTTCGGTAAAGCCCGACGAAGAGTACATGAAAAGGGACGAGGAAGGAAAACTTGTTCCAGACTACGATCAAACAATTAAAATTTTTGACAACGGTGACATTGTGGAGGGGGAGGTAGTCAAAATCTACCGCGACGAAATTTTGGTAGACATTGACTACAAATCAGAGGGAGTTATTCCCTTAGAAGAGCTTTCTATCCAAAAAAACGTGAATCCCGAAGAGATAGTGTCGGTTGGGGACAGGATCGAGGCACTTGTACTTGAGAAGGAAGATTTGGATGGGAGGCTTATTCTTTCCAAGAAAAGGGCAGACTTCGAAAGATCCTGGGACAAAATTGAAGAGGTTGGCAAGAGTGGCGGAACCGTAAAAGGAAGAGTCATCGAAGCGGTAAAGGGAGGGTTGATTCTCAATATAGGGTTGAGAGGCTTTCTCCCGGCTTCACTCGTTGAACTTACGCGAGTCAAAGACTTAAAAGGATATATTGGGCAAGAGTTAGAGTGCAAGATTATCGAAACAAACAGGTACCGCAACAACGTCGTTCTTTCGCGCCGGGCCGTTCTGGAGGAGTCTCAAAAGGAAATGCGGCAAACAATCCTCTCCAAACTGGAGAAGGGTCAGATTCTCACCGGCAAAATTTCCAATCTGGCAAGTTTTGGAGCTTTTGTTGATTTAGGTGGAATTGATGGCCTGATCCACATTTCTGAACTCTCCTGGCAGCGAATAAGTCATCCTTCAGAGGCGGTTTCCGTCGGAGATGAAGTCAAAGTTCAGGTTTTAGAGGTTGATCACGAACGGGGCCGGGTTTCCCTGGGGCTTAAGCAAACTCAGGAGGATCCGTGGCGAAAAGCCATAAGCAAGTATTCTGAAGGAGATATTGTCGAGGGTAGAGTGCTTAGATTGGTACCCTTCGGTGCCTTTGTTCAAATTGAAGATAATGTTGAGGGGCTTATTCATATTTCGGAACTGTCAGAGGAGCGTCTTGAAGATCCTCAGGAGGCGGTGCGAGTCGGCGACGAAATCAAGGTCAAGATTATCGAGATTGATCTGGAAAAAAGGCGCTTAAGCCTGAGTCTCAAAAAAGCCTTGGCTCCAAAGGAAAAACCGGCAGAAAAAGAGGCTAAGGCACCGGCCGAAAAAGTAGAGGCTAAACCGGCGGCAAAAGAAGAAGCGCAAGAAGAGGTTAAGGTGCCCGAGCCGGAAGAAAAGGCAAAAGAAGAGGTTAAGGTGCCCGAGCCGAAAGAAGAAGCGGCCGAAGCTAAACCTGAAAAAGCCGAGGCTAAAGCGGCGGCGGCGGAGAAGAAAGAGGTTGAGGCTAAGGCTGTGGTGGAGAAGAAAGAGGCCGAGGCTGCCCCGGCAAAGGAAGAGGTTAAGACGCCTAAAAAGAAGGAAGCTGAGAAAAAAACCGGAGAACGGACACTAAAATTAAAAGATAAAGAGAAAGAAGAAGTCAAAGAGGCGAAGCCGGGATCGCTTGAGGCTATTGTCGCTGATATGAAAAAAGAGCAGACTCAAAAGAAAAAATAAACTTCGGTAATTGATACTTGAATTAAGGGCGAAGTTCGCAGCCAAAACTGGTCTTCGTCCTTTTCTTTTATTCTTATGAAGAAAGTGATATTGGTACTGGGATTAACCGGTGGAATCGGAGCAGGCAAATCAACGCTCGCCCAATTGCTTAAGTTAAAGGGGGCGGTAGTTATCGATGCCGACGAGGTGGCTCGAGAAGTTATTGCCCCAACAGGGACAGTTTGGGAAAAATTGGTTGGGCGCTTTGGCGAAGATATTCTCTTAAAAGATAAAACTATCGACCGCAAAAAACTGGGGAGCATTGTCTTTTTCGACTCTGAGGAGCTTAAAGCGCTAAACCGTCTCACGCACCCCGCTATTCGGGAAGCAATTAATAAGAGGTTGGCAAGGCTTAAAAGAAATGTTCCCCCGGAGCAACCACCGCAGATCCTCATTGTTGACGCGCCTCTTCTGGCGGAGGCTGGTCTGCTTCCTTCGGTGGACATGGTAGTTGTGGTTAGCGCCCCGGAAGAAGTTCGTCTCGAGCGCCTAAGAAAACAGGGGTTAACGTTAAAAGAGTCTAAAGCGAGGATTAGATCCCAGACTCCGGAGGCAAAGCGCCAAGAGTTAGCCGACTATATTCTGGAAAATGAGGGTACGCTTAAAGATCTCCAGGGCAAAGCCAACAAGCTCTGGCGCTATCTTCAAAAGAAAGTTACCTCAAGCGCATCTTGAAGTTCTTGGTTTTTGGAGCGCCTTTTATTCTTCGAACAATCCAGCTTTAGTGGAGGAATAGAGAAGTTAATTGTAGTGGCAACCCTTGTGGTTGCTTTTGCGGGGGCTCGTTGGCTTAAAATAGTTTGGCGGGGGTAGTATACTTAAAGATGGTGATAGAGATGTCCGAGTTTAAGCTAGAAGCTCCTTATGAGCCCGAAGGCGACCAGCCCAAAGCCATAAAAAAATTGATTGAAGGAGCTAAAAGGGGTTTCCAATATCAGACTCTGTTAGGGGTCACTGGAAGCGGGAAAACTTTTAGTATGGCCAACGTGA
>Ga0209002_10001760_pt1 | contig 17476 bp, 22 predicted proteins | sample Rifsed16ft2_FD_184010 | JGI IMG/M metagenome (GOLD analysis project Ga0209002, IMG submission 184010) | Soil microbial communities from Rifle, Colorado, USA - sediment 16ft 2 (version 2) | ecosystem: Environmental > Terrestrial > Deep subsurface > Rock core/Sediment | place: Rifle, Colorado... | reverse complement strand
CGCGCTGCGCGGAACCCCTCGCCGTCGCGCGGGCCCGCCCGGATCGCAGGTCATCCAACCCAACCCCAGAGAACGTACTGCCCGGCGAGGTAGAGCCACAGGCCGATGAAAGGGTAGAGGATCGCGCGATTGGCCCACGGCCTCTGCCCCCACCATGCGAGGATGGTGAACGCGGGAAAGAGGGCAAGGCTGTAGCGGCCGACGCCGGAGAGGGGCTGGCCCATCCGCACCTGGAAGAGGGCGAAGAGAAGCATCGCCCAGAAGTATGCGGCGTATGGCTTCGGAAGACGGCGGGCCACGACGACGCCAAGGGCGACCATGCCAAGGACCACGGCAAGATCGAGAGCCTCGATCATCTGCGACTCACCGCGGGCGAAGCGTTGAAGCGTCTGAAGGACGGCCTCCCAGGGAAGCGCGGGGAGGCGTTGCCAATACTGGAGCTGGACTTCGGCCAGGGAGGGGAATCCGGCCAGGTCGCGCCAGAGGAGAAACGCGGCCAGCCCGCTTGCCGGCGCGGCGGCCGCCAGCAGGCGGGCAACCAGGCCCCTCAGGCTCGATCGCGATTGGCTCAGGGCCTGAACAAGGAGTGCGAGGCTGAGCATCGCGCCGTTGAGCCGCGTCAACGCCGCCAGGAAGCCGGCCGCGGCGGCGGCTGGCCAGCGTTCGCGGCGAGCCTCGCGCAGGCAGATGACGACGAGCAGGAGGAAGAGCGACTCGGTGTAGGGCGCCAGGAGAAAGAAGCCGGTCGGGAAGAGAAGGAGATAGGCAAGGGAACGGCCGGCAACGGCGCCCGGCGCGCCCTCTTGCTCGAGGCCTCGGTGGAGGACGATGAGCGCGAGCAGGCATGCGACGTTGGAAATCAGCAAGCCGCCGGCGAGCGCGTCACCACCGAAGAGCAGCCCCCCTACGCGAGAAAGAAGGGGGTAGAGCGGCGGGAACGCGCTGAGATCCTCAGAGGAATAGCCGTTTTCTGCGATGCGCTGGTAGTGGATGCTGTCGAAACGCTGCCAGACGCCCAGGAGCGCCCCGCGCAATCCGCGGTTGGCAGGGGCAACGCCGAAGTAGGGGCGCGTCCCGGCCTCTGGCTCGGTGGGTACGAAGCCGGCCTGCCACAGGGCAAGCCCGAGCGCGCTCAGAATCAGGCGCGCCGCGAGGAAGAGCCCCAGGGCTGCGGCCGTGGAGGGATGGAGCACTCTCCTCCAAGCCGGTGGCGCGTTCTCACCCGTGCCCATCGCACGCCATAGGAACCCGAGGCCTCCTCAGGAGGGGTTGGCGGCCCCGACAGGAGTTGAGCCCTGCCTCATGCTGTCAGGTCTCCCTGGCCGGCGCATTCCGGAGGCGCAGCCTCGCTCAGCCAGGCCCGCGGCGGGACGCCAGGGCGTGCGCCTGTTGGAGCGGCTCGGGAAGGCGCCGACCGCGGCAGCATCCTAGCACGAATTCGAGGCTGCGCGGCAGGTCGATCCGATGACCGGGGGAGACGTAGACGGGACTTGCGTTTCTACGAGTCCGCAGGATCGCACTGAGGAGGCGCGCCGGCTCTTCCTCATCATGGAGAGCAGTTGCCGCACCGGGCTCGGAGCCCGGCTGCTCGCCCACACCCGTCAGGCGGCTCTTGGCAACGCCGATGGACGGGAGATCCAGCCACAGCACAACGATCGCGGCGAAGGCCAAACGTTGGCCCGCCGGAGGCGATGCGGCGTGGGCTCCGCCCCGCCCCTGCCTAAGGCCACCATGTGCCACGACGCCGGGGGCAGTGGCACGGCCTGGTGCGGCCAGAGGCAGCGTAGCCCGGGCTAACAAGCGTTTTCATCTAGCCAAAAGACCAAACAGGGGCCGCCGCATGCGGCGGCCCCTGGGACAGGCGGGGCGTAGAGGGCCTACTCGAGGCTTTCTAGGCTTTGACGATGCAATCGACGGGGCACACGGAGATGCATTGGGGCGAGTCGTAGTGGCCCTGGCACTCGACACAAGTGTCCGTATTGATCGCATAGATCGTGTCACCCTGGGAGACCGACTGGGTCGGGCATTCGGGCTCGCAGGCTCCACAGGAGATGCACTCGTCGGTGATCTTCATGGCCATGGTGCGCACCTCAGGGTCTTCGATGTTGGACGTACGCGCCTAAGGTACTTCAGCGGCCGTACCAGGGTCAAGGATGAAACTAACATGATTCGTATGGCAATTGGGCCACATGATTGCGGAGCCGCCATAGCGACTCGCCGACTCGCGGAGGCGAGGCGTCGTCCAACGAGGTGAAATCCACTTCACCGGGAGAATTAGTCGGAAAGGCCCGACTGGTCGCCAGCGATGCGCCTGGGCCGGAGGGCCGCCGTTGGCCGGCGGGAACCGCAGACGATCCTTCGCAAGAGCGCGCCATCTTGGGGCTCGGCGCCTCAAGGGTCAGGCCGGCGAGGGCCCTTCTTCCGGGCAAGCTTCGCCTGGCATGCCCGCACCCAGCCCGGGTCGAGACGGGCCAGGCGGTTCTTCTTGAGATTCTCACTCATGATCCATCTCACATCCGGCTCTTCCGCCTCGAGCCACGCCTCCATGCGGCGCTTGCCCTCCACGGGCAGCGCCGCGACCGCCACGCTCCACCCATACCCCAGCGCCTTTCGGAGCACGCGGAAACCCTCCTCCCCTCTCTCCGAAGCTCGCTGGAGAGCGGTGGTGATCCGATCAAGGATCTTGAGCGTGGCTTGCGCATCGCTCTTCTTGCGCAAGAGCCGAGGCTCACAGAGGGCGGCAACCGCCGCCCGCTGCTCGAAGAATGTCCCGGAGGCCCAGTCGTCGGCAAGCTTCTGGAGGCGGGTCATGTCGCCATCGCCCAAAGTCTGGAGCGCCATGGCCACGGCTTCCCGCACCCTCCAGCGTGGATCCGAGGCACGCGCCCGCAGAAGCCTGGCGGCCTTTTCGTTTCCGCCGACCAGAAATCGTCCCAGACCGAGAACCCCGCAGAAGGCGAGGAACTCGCGGGCCGTGCTCCCCGGCGCGGCCCCGGGAAGAAGCGCGGCATAGCGCCAGATGAGCGGGGAGGACGCCTCCTCGGCAAAGGCCGCGGCGAGCTCGAGGTTGCCCCTCGGACCGGGGAGGCCCGACTCGGCAAGAAGGTAGCCCTCCCAATCCGAGAGCCCCTTCAGCGCTTCCCGATACATGTCGACTTTTCCCATGCCGGTGCCGCCGTTTCAAAAGCCTCGCAGACGGATCGGTGTGATGCGGACTGGAACGGAGTAGTCTTCGGCAAATTCCTCCGGGGTCATCTCCAGGTCGGCGACCGCCTGGCGGTACTTGCGCATGTAGTCGAGATTCTGGTTTGCCGGAGGCGCCGTCCGTTCGATGTGGCCCTCCCCCGTAAGGACCGTAACCTCACTGCCATCGGGATCGGTGTTGAAACTCAGGGCCACCTGCGGACGCTGTTCGAGGTGATGGATCTTGTGGGCCTTCGGGCGGCTGTAGATCAGGAGCGAGCGTCCGTCCCAGAGGAACCAGACCGGCCTCGGCTGGGGAGTGCCGTCCTGGGCCACGGTCGTGAGCCAGATCACGGTCTCTTCCCTCAGCAAGCGAAGGGCCCGTTCGCCCAACTCGGTGGAGAAATCGATCATCCTCAACTCCCCTGCAGCCGGACGCCGGGGCTCCGGCCCGCTTCGCTGGATTCTACGATGCGCTCGAGGACATGCCGGAAGGACACAGGAACAGGCGCTTCGATCGTGAGCTCGGTCCCCGGGGACGTCTCCAGGACGATGGCCAGCGCGTGCAACATCAGGCGCGGGAAACTGGCTGCGGGTCGCCCGCTCCCATGGCGAGAATCGCCGACGATGGGATAGCCGATGCTGTAGAAGTGGGACCGCACCTGGTGGCGCCGGCCCGTGTGTGGATATGCCACAACCAAGGTATAGTCGCCGATGTGCTGAGAGACCTCATACCGGGTGAGGCTCTCTTTCCCCCGAGGATCGGCTCCCACGCGGCCCGAGCCGAACTCGCGCAGCGGGTGAAGGATTTCCCCCTTCGGCGCGGCGACCAACCCATGAACCAGCGCAAGGTAGGTTTTCCGGATCCCCCTCCGGGAGAAACGCTCGTTGAGGAAGCGGTGCGTCTCCGGGTTCCGGGCGAAGACCACAACGCCGCTGGTCCCTTTGTCGAGCCGGTGGACGACGTAGAGCTTCCCACCAGCCGTGGCCTCGGCCTCGGAAAGCGCCGTCGGGCCCGTCCACCCGCCTCCAGGGATTGTTGGCATGCCCTCGGGCTTGTTGACGGCGAGGATGTGGTCGCGCTCCAGCAAGACCTCGATCATCTCTCCGCCGCGGTCCACGCCCAGGCGAGGCATCATGAGGCAGCTCAGGGACCGTTCTCAGCTCCGCGTCGGTGCCCTCCTCAGGCGCAAGGCCAGCGCCCCCAGGATGACGTAGAGAAGGGAGAGCACGACCAGGAGGAACTTGACGCTCGCACACACCCAGGCCACGGCCGGGAGCGAGGCGCCGTCGGCGCCCAGAAGCAGCCGGATGAGCGCGTAGTTCTCGATCCCATCCAGGAGCGCTGCGGCGAGCACAGCCCAGGCCAGCCACAGGCCCAGCCCCCCGAACGAGCTGGAGCTGGCGCGTAGACCCCTGGCAATCATCACACACCCCAACGAGATCGCCGATCCATACGCGAGCAGGAACAGGAAGTCGAGGCCGAGGTTGAGGCCGGCGTACACTCGCCCCTGCTCACCCCACGCCTGGAGGATCGCTCCCGAGGCCTGCAGGCTCCCGGCGAACTCGTAGCTGATGATCCCCGCCGGAGAGGCCTCGGTGCGAAGCGGAACGCCCAAGACATTGAGAATCGCCATCAGAGCGACGGCGAGCACGGCCAGCAGCGTGAAGGCCTTGCCCCGGTGCGGCGACGGCAGCCAACGGAACGGATCTTTGATCTCCATCTCCCCTTCCTCCCAGGTGATCGGTCGCCGGCTCAGCCGCGCCGAGGCCCGGACTAAGCACTGTGGCCTCGGCTTGCCGGCGCACACTTCCTCTCGGAAGTGACGCCGATCCTCACCAGATGCCCCGAACCAACCGATGTCGGGTTTGAGCGGCGTACTCGGGATAGCCCGGCAATTCCTCCATGAGCGTTCGGTCTTCGAGCGCAGTCCGCAGGACGATCGCTGCAGAAACCGCCAGCGCGGGGATCAGCGCCCAGAAGGCGTCGAGCATGACGGGGATCGCCAGGTAGGCGAGGATTCCTCCGGCGTACGCCGGATGGCGGATCAACCGATAGGGGCCAGAACTCACTACGGAGTGCCCGCGCTCCCTCTGAATCCGGACCACAGCCGAGAAGAACCGATTCACGATCATGGCCCAAGACGAAACGGCGAATCCTCCCGCGACGAGGACCGCGGCCATGATTTGGGCAGCCGGGGGGATGCTCGGCGCCCAGGCGGCGCGATGATCGATCCCGGCCACGACGGCGGTGAGGATCGGCCCGTAGAGGGCCACGACGCCGACCAGCGCGCGGTCCCAAGGCTTGGCGCCTTCCGCCTGGGTGTACTGCGCCCGCTCGCGCAGCAGGTCGGGCGACCGCCGCAGGACGATCAGCCGGCTCCCCAGCGTGGCTATCAGGAGGAGGGCAGAATACGCCCAGGCCATCGGCCACGCGAGCGTGCCCGCACTGAGAAACAGGACCCCCGGGGCCAGCAACAAATAGAGGATCAGGCCCACCGCGGCGCGAACCATCTTCCGCGTTGAGCTCAAGGGCATCTCAGAGACGCCGGGTTTCAGTTCCCTTGTCATGGTCCCGCCATCACACCGGTCTCGCGCCGCGGCCCCCCGAGACGCAGCCACTCGCCCTGAGATGGCTCATCCGATCCGCGGGTCGGAGCCGGCCGGTCCCGCCCGGCGGCAAAGCAGCTCGCCGTTTCCGATCGGCACGATCAGGGCATCCACTCTCGGGTCGGCCTGAGCGCGATCGAGCATCGGCTGAAGGATCTGGCGGAGACGCTTCGCGCGTGGGGTTCCGTCGGCCCGGTCTGCGGCATCGAGGGCCTGCAGCGCGTCCATGCGACGCTTCACCGGTTCGGGGACATCGTGGAACACGAAGCCACCTCGATGCCGGCTAGCCGTAAGGGGTAGGGTATGGCGTCGGCGTGAGGGGCATTTCTTCCACGGGCATTCCTTCCACGGAGATGTCGTCAAAGTAGACAGGCGAGAGATTCCCGAAGGAATCCCGGTACTGCACGGTCACATAGAACCCCGTCCAGTTGAGGGCGATCGTGACCGGGTAGATCCTCCCCTCGACGTAGGGCTCCCACGAGGCATCCGCCAGTTGTGCTTCATCAAACCATTGGCCGCCGCTCAGCACGCGCATCTGGGTGACTTCGGCGAAGGGGCTGTAGGCCCAGAAGCCCACCCGCACCTCAACCGTCGACCCCGCGCTGCCACCGATGCAGCATTGGCCCTCCTCGATCTCGACATACCCGGAAACCGGCGGGGTCGGCGTGGTCCAGTAGGGTGTCGGCGTCGGCCCCATGATCCAGTAGGCTGTTGCGATCGGAGCACCCACTCTTGTGGCTAGGTGCGCGATCCAGGTTGCCTGGTCGCTGATTTGGCTCGCCTGCTCTTCATTCTCCTCGGCCAGGGCCTCGAGAGTTCGCTCGGACTCATCCGGGCTCACGGTCACCGACCAGGAACAGGCCAGCATCAGGCTGAGGCCGGCACTCAGCGCAATCAGGACCACGATCATCGACATGGCGCTTCGGGTTCTGGGCTGCATCTCTCTCACCTCCTGGTCCGGGTGCGCGCGCTTCATCTGCCCGGCTGCCTCGTGCCGCTTCGCGCGCCGCCTCGACCACCAAACCACGCTACGAACATCGGTTGTCGTCCGCGGGCTCATTCCCGTTCATGCTGGGGCATCGGCGCGGGTCAGGTGAGCACCGCCTGAATGAGCACAACGGTGGCAATCAGGATGTAGCTGGCAAGGTTGGCCAGAAGAACGGGCCGAACCACGGCCCGGAATCCCTTCTTGCGGATGAGGGCCAGGGCGCCGGCTTCCACGAGCACGGAAAGCGCCCAAAGGACCGGAAGGCAGACGATGACGCTTCCCACACTCGAGTACGGCAGTGTGGCATCTCGCAGCATCAGCGTAAGGATAATCCCGATTGCCGCCGAGGCTACGTTCATGAGAAATGAGTCGAGCAAGGACCGCCCGAGCCCTCCCCACTGCAGCCTGCGCAGGACCAAGGCCTCGAGCAGGATCGCCGCCGCCAGGCCAACAAGACCCAGGATCCCGAACACGATCACGGCATAACCCATGCCAACATCCAGGGGTGGGAGGTACGGGTTCATGGATTGGTCCTCTCAGAGATGGGGCCCGACCGCGGGCGATGGCTATTGCGGCCTCATGAAGAGCCAGATGTCTCCCACTTTCTCCCGAAGCGGCAGGCCTCGGATCACGGTCCAGTCCGGCGGACAGCCCTCGCAGATCACCGCACACGGCGAGAAGGTGGCCGCCTCGTAGCGGGCGGATGGCGTTCCCGCTACGAACCACTCCAGGCGAAGATCATCTCTGGGCGCGCCGAGCTCTGCCCAGAGAAGATACTCCATCGCTTGACCTGAAAGAACGAGCCCCACCTGTGAACAGCCGTTCTCGGAAATTCTCGCCGTAACCGAGCGATACCCCTCCGCCACCCAGTCGACGTTGACATAGTATAGGTCTTCCCGAGATTGTCGTAGAACGCTGGGGACATTGGTCCCACTGGCGGCCGGGATGATCGGCCTGGAGAAGATCCCCAACAACCAGGGCCAGGATACGGCGATCAACGCCAGCCCGATAAGCCGAGGGATCTGACGCGGGAGGGAATGGTCCATGACGATCGCCGCCAGCGGGCCCAGGACGACGAAGAACGGCAGGTGGAGCCGGCTCCCCCAGATCTGCCACTTGAAGGCGGCGCTGAAGAGGACGAAGCCGGCGGCAAGAGCCACCCCATACATCAGGGGAAGCCGCCCCATCCTGCGAGGGCGAAGGACAAGCACTCCGAAGAGAACGAGAGAGAGGTAGGCATGGGCCGGGTTTCCCGCGCCGGCCTCATGGGTGGTCGGCGTGCCGACGGCGAAGTAGCCCCACCCGGTCGTACGCGGATCGTTGACCTCCACGCCCAGCTTCGAATGGACGGCGGCAACCCCTCGAAAGATCCAATGGTTAACCTCCGGCCAGGGGGTCCCCGCATGAAGAGCGGCGTTCCTCAAGCTGATCGAGAGCACGCCTTTCAACGTCGGCATCTGGTTGCCCGTCATCTCGACCAGCTCCCCACCGAAAGGGTGGCCGTAGGTGGCGACGTTTCGTGACAGATAGCCGACGGTGGGGATCAGGATCAGCGAAGCCCCGATCGCTCCCCATCGGATTCCTTCCGCCAGCCTGACTCTCCTCAAGAGAAAGTAGACGACTCCGAGGCCGAAGGGGGCCAGGAAAGGAATGCTGGATCCTTTGGTCAGCAGCGCCATCCCCGTCGCGAGGCTGAGGAAGCCGATATTCGCCTTCCATCCGCCGGCCTCGACGGGATGGAAGAGCCCCAAGGTTTCGGCAACCGCGCCCGCCACCCAGAACGCGGCCGCGTAGTCCATCAGGGTATTGGAGGCCTCGGCAATCCCCATAGGCAGGCTGGCCACAAATGCTGCTGCCACCCACCCCGATCTCTCGCTCCCGCCGAGCTGCCGGGCAAGGATCGAGGCAGCCAGCGCGCTGAAGACCATCGCCGCCCATTGGACCGAGTTGGCGAGCCGGTCCCCCTGTGTGAGGACATAGGAGTGGAGCACGAGGATCTCGCCGCCGGGGCTCATGCTGTTTTGCATTTCGATCCCGGTGGCGAAATGCCCGAGCGAGCGGTTCTGCGCCCAGTGGGCGACGCGGGCCATGTGATAGCCCAGCGAGTCGTTGCTTTGCGGAGGTGAGATCAGCCCCAGGATTCCCGTGACGGCGAGGATCGCCACAATGCCCGCAAGAAGGATTCGATCCAGCCACCCTCGAGGCCATTGCAGCCGCGGCCACAGCAAGACGCCGAGCCGTTTTTTCTGCTGGAACAGAACCAGGCTTCCTACAGCAAGAGCGAGCCCCCATGCCAGGGCCAGCCCGAGAGCGGTGATCCCGTGGATGAGGCTCAGCAGCTCGGCGCTGATCGCCGCGTAGGCGCCCCAGAGGATGGCGGCCCGCAGCCCGGCGCGCCCCCAGTCGGCGCCGCGCTGCATGTTCCCGATGGTCAGGAGAAGAGAGCTATAGGCCAGGAGGGGAAGCACCATCAGCATAGGACGTCCAGGCCGCTCAATCTTTGCTCCTTGGTTGGCTCTTCTAAGCCGCGCTCTGCTTCTGGAAGCCCGGCTCGTTCGCCTTGGTAACAGCGTCGAGGAACCACTTGACAATGGTCGCAACCTTGTCCAGGCGGAGGCCGGGCGCGGGGGGTGGTACAACCTTTGGGTGCTCCTGGGCGACAGACTGCGCCGCATCCTCCTTTGCCTTGACCTCTTGTTGGTCCTGAGCTTGCTGGGCTGCCTTCTTGTCTTTGAAGGACGAGAAGACGAAGTTCAACCCTTCCTTTAGGAAAACCAAGCCCGCTTGCGTGACAATCTGAGCCCAATCCATGTTGTCCTCCCTGGGGCGCGCGGAGTAGAGCGGCCTAACGGTGGGCATAACCCGCTTGCGACGAGCGCAGGGAGCAGAAAGTCGGGTTCATGCCATTGTTAGGCGGCGTGGCCGTCATTGACGCTCGTCCGCATGCTGGTATCTAAGGAGAACGACGCCAGACCCGAACGTGCGTGTTTCAACAAGCCGTAAGCTGATCTTGTCGTGCAACTGGCGAAACATCGGCTTGCCGCCGCCAAGAATGATCGGGTGGACGTACAGACAATATTCATCGACCAAGCCCAGTTGCATGAACGCCGAGGCAATACCTGCGCCGCCGACACTCATGTCTTTGCCTGGTTGCGCTTTCAGCCCGTTGACCTCTTCCGCGATATTCTCGCTGGCTAGTCGAGAATTCCAGCCAAGCTTCTTGAGAGTCTTTGAGAATACTATCTTCTTCATATCCTTCCAGATGCGAGCGTACTCAATCTCGACTCTTGGCGCCGATGGATTCTCGTCTGCCGTTGGCCAATAAGCCACCATGTTCTCGTACAGCCGTCGTCCGTAGAGGTGGATATCGATCATGGTCTCCCGATCGTTGAAGTGTTTGTGCAGTTCTTCGTCGGGAAAAGACCAGCGGAGGTCTCCATTCGTCGCCTCGATCAAGCCATCGAGGGATACTGACATTGCATAGATCACTTTTCGCATCACGTACTCCTGTTGGCGTGAGTCACCCGACGGCTGCGAGCTGCCTGTCCCGCGTTCTCTGCGGAGAGCGGCCCGGTAGGCGGCGGCATTTCAATTGCCCAGCCACAGGCTGCCTATCGTACCCTCTCGTCGTAACAGACAAACTCCAGCAAATTCCCCTCTGGGTCGGCGAATTACAGGGAGCGTCGCCCAGTCCTTTGACACGGCGGTCTGGCTTGTTGATGACGCCTCCTTTGGGAGCGCTTGCGCTTGGACGCAACGACATTCGTCTCATACAAGAATGCTATCCACGGGTGTGGGCTCTTCTCATGTACTTCAGAATGATGCAGATTACCTCTGTTGAGCGAGCCGCCTGACGGCATCGAGCTGCGAAGTCCCACGTTCTTTGTGGGGAACCGCCCGCCGTCGCGGGCGAACCTTCCCTCACTCTACGTCAGCCTGGCGGGTAGAGCAAGTGTCCATTTGGCGCAGCTAGGAGGGTCGGCTCCACCGAGTTGATCATATGAAGGCGCTGCGCCTCCCGTTACACTGGTAGATAGCCACATGGTTATGACGCCCGTAAGTTGGACACTCGAGCAGTGTGGCGTTGACCTTGTCGGAAGGTGGGGTAGGCTACGGCCAGGGCTGTGCCGAAAGGAGGCAGAAGCCATGGCCAAGAAGCGGTATTCGCCCAAGGTGAAGTTCCAGGTGGTGCTCCCGTAAGGACATACCTGCCCACGTGTGCCTGCGGCACAGTGCAGGCAGACCGCACACCGTCCCGGTGTCCTTCCAGGAGGTGCTGGGTCGGGACGATGTGGAGGCGACCCTCGGGGCGTCGCTGACGGGCCAACCGGCCGTGCAAGGAGGGAGCTGCCTTTTCAGCACGGGAGCCGGCTTCATGAGTCTTAGCGCGGCCCAGGCCGATGAGGCGAAGGATGCCCTGTTGGCTAGCGTGGCTGTGATTGTTTTGTTCGCCGGTGACGATGAGACCCAGCGCCTCTTCGACGCGGTGACAGCCAACGCGGCCAACCTAGCTTTGGGCGAGCTTGCCCTGCAAGCCCTTCCAATATTCGCGAGAGTTGGCGTCCGGTTCCAGCCAGCGAGCGAACTGGGGCCGGAAGCATTTTGGAGCTAGATTCCTCCTAGCGGATGGACACTCATGGTCATCGATGGACAGACCTACGCCGCAGCTGGCCTTGTCGGGGTGAACGATGAAACGGCAGCGCGTGCTGCGGCAGTCGAACTGGCGACCCTAGCCCAAGCGAGGCTTCCGGCTAGGTTTACCGTCCCAGCTGCAGGAGAGATCCATTTTGAGCTAAATCAGCCGACGGCGGAAACGACTCCGGAATCCGTCAGAGCCGAGATTGCGAGCGTGGAATGCGGCCCGGGCCTGTCGCTCAACATCCACATTCGGATCACAAGCGAGTCGGGAATTCTTTCATATTCGATCTGGTCGACCTGGGGAGGCGGAGGAGCCATCGATCGGACATTCACGGAGCCTTTGCCGACTTCCGTGGACGAGGTCGTGGTCCATCCCCACGGTCTGGCCGACCCTGAAGCTCGAAACCATGAGGTCGGGCTGAGCGTCGACTCGCCGACCAACCTCGACCCGCTCTATGTCTAGGCTCTGGAGCCGGGAGGAGGCTGCCCGGGCCACTAGTACTGCATCCCTGGTCGTCCGCCGGAGGCGAGGCGTCATGCGTCCGGCGGGGTCTGTCACCTTGGAGGGCGGTTTCTCTCCTGACTGAGACAGCCCGCAAAAGACCCAGGTTCCAGTGGTGTTTTCAGAGGTCTTCGGCCATACTTGTCGGAGAGACGGAAGAAGAGAGAAGGAGGAGGAGACCATGTTGACCCCAACCAGTCCTAACCAGAGAGGTGAAGTCTCGAGCCACCAAGTCGGCCACGTCGATCGCTGGCGGGGCCTCCTGCAATGGTTAATGGGAAGCCGCGGCCGAAAATGGGTGGCGCTGCTGGCCTGCGTTGCCTTTGTGCCTCTGCTGCAAGGGTGCGCGCTGATAGAAACTCTCGGCGAGGCCTTTGGATCTTACGCTGAGCAGATCTGCGTGCCGGAGCTCACGGTGACCAGACCGGATGACAGCAACGATGACTTCTGCACGGCGGAGGATTGCTCCCTGCGCGAGGCGATATTTGCGGCCAATGTCTGCCCCGGCAGGCAGACGATCGTCCTGCCGACTGACACTTACTCTGTGGCATCCGCATTTCTGGAGATCAGCGATGATCTGACGATCCTGGGCGGCGGTTCGACCGTCAGGTTTCCCCTCGGTCCGACATCACGCGAGATCTTTTCGCTGACATCAGTCGAGATCTCTTCGCTGACATCAGTCGAGATCTCTTCGCTGACCTTCACCGAAATGAGCTATCCGATACATAACGCCGGGCTTCTAACATTGTCGAACGTCGTATTTGCCAATAACGACACACGTTTTGAAATTGTGGACAACAGAGACAGGCTGACCCTTGTGAATTCCACTTTCACGGACAACATAGCCGACAAAGTGATAGATAACTATGGCACTTTGACCTTTCAGGGCGGAGAGGTCGCAAGAAACATCATGCATGGCTACGGTGCCATGGTCTACAACACAGGTGCCATGACCCTACGTGAGGTCGAATTCGCGGGCAATTTACGCCTCCCATATGGTTGCCCTGAGCTGCCGGGACCAACGGATGAGTCGCTGATTTTCAACTACCGCCTTGGGACACTTACGGCCGATGACATCATCTTGCGGGGAGCTGCGCCAACCGCAAGTATGCCTGCCTGTACTGCTCTCATCGATTGGGGTATTAACAACGACGGCGAGGCACGGGTCCTGCGTTCCACGATCACTGGCTTTGAGGAGCGCGCTGTCTGGAATTACGGCCAACTGGAGATCCTGGACAGTTGGCTGGTGGACAACCCTGGGGAAGCCCTGACTAACCATGGAGCAGTGCGAATTTCGAACAGCACAATTAGCGGCAACGGCCTCGTCCTCAGGGACTCCAGCTTCCATTCCCCATGTGGCCCCGTCGTCAACCGTGGACTCATGGTGATAGAGAACAGCACGATTAGCGGCAACTCGGCTATCGGCCTCTCAGGGCTGGCCTGTCAGGCGATCGCCAACGAGGGCGAGCTGCACCTCGCCTTTGTGACGCTGGTGTACAACGAACTGACCGGGATAGGAACGGGGGACGGGCCCGCGCTCACCACGCTTAGGAGCTCCATCGTCGTCGGCAACGCGCCCCAAAACTGCATCGGTACCGAGAATGGGTCGGAAGGCTATAACCTGTTCGGAGATGACACCTGCCCGGCCGACCTGACTCTTGAAGACCAGGTACTGTCCACGGGCCAAGATCCCCTGCTCGGCCCTCTGGCGGACAACGGTGGCCCCACGCTCACCCACGCGCTGCTACTGGGAAGCCCAGCGCTCGACCACGGCGGTCCCGTTCCCCCGTGCACGTCCATCGACCAGCGGTATAGACCCCGGCCCCGCAACGTGTTTGGGTCCCCGGCAGCATGTGACGTCGGTGCTTACGAATCGGATCTCGGCCTTGCCTCGGCGACCATCGTTGCTGCCACTTCGGAGCCTGAAACACTAATGCCGACCCCCACGAGTTCCGCCACACTTCCGCTCTCAACGCCAACTCGTTTACCGACTCCGCCGGTGGCAACCCTCCCGCCGACCGCGCCCGTTCAGCCGAGCGCGACAGCTGTGGCGCCAAACCCCACGGACACGCCAAAGCCCACGGACACGCCTATCCCGCCGACCGCGCCCGTTCAGCCGAGCGCCACCCCTGTGCCGCCAAAGCCCTGACTGCTGGCGGCGCCCTCAGAGGTGCAGATCACGGACCGGAAATGCACAGCCGGCGATTTCTCCTTCAAGCTGGCATGGAAGGACAACAGCACGAACGAGGCACGCTTCCGCGTCTACCGGGACGGCAAGGAGAGCTGAGCCGCCCGACGGCTCAGGCCCACCCTGCCCCATTCTCGCTCTTCCTGGCAGGCAAGGAGCCATCGATTTTTCGGAAGCTAGGCGGGGCGGCTCCAGCGAGATTGGCATGAGAAGGCCGGTCCCTCATCAAACGTGCTTCATCCGGTTAGGATGAGCACAATCTTGAAGCGCACGTAAAGGTGCAAAGAGGAGGAACCGGCCATGTTCAAGAATAGCATGCTTCCTTCGACTTCGCTCAGGACAAGTTTCGTCGGACTCGACCTAGGAGATCGCTACTCGCATGTGGCGGTCCTCGACCCCGAGGGCGCCCTGTTGGAGGAAGCACGCTTGCCCGCCACACAGGCTGCTTTCCGCCGCAAGTTCACCAGCCTTGCACCTTCCCGAGTCGCTTTGGAGGTCGGATCCCATTCGCGCTGGGTCAGCCAGCTCCTGCGCGAGTTGGGCCACGACGTCTTGGTCGCTAACACCCGAAAGCTCCGGGCCATCTACCACAACCCCCGCAAGGCCGACCGGGTCGATGCGCAGACCCTTGCACGTCTGGCCCGCCTCGATCCAGCTCTGCTCTCCCCCATCCATCACCGCTCTCCCCAGGCCCAAGCTGACCTAGCCATCCTCCGCTCCCTGGATGCCTTAGTCCGCTGCCGCACTCTCCTGATCAACCACGTCCGCGGAACCGCCAAGGCCGCCGGCGCCCGTCTACCGTCCTGCACGCCCCATGGCTTCGCAGCCAAGGTCGCGGCGACCATCCCAGAAGCTCTCCAGCTAGCTCTCCTTCCCGTCCTCGACACCGTCGCCGCCATTGATCAGCAGATCCGGGACTACGACCGCCAGATCGAGGCGCTGTGCCATGATCGCTACCCCGAGACCCTGGCGTTGCGCCGTGTCGCCGGCGTCGGCCCGCTGACTGCCCTGGCCTTCATCCTCACCCTCGAGGATCCTGGCCGCTTCCGCACATCGTCCCGACCCAGTACCTGCGGTTCTGGGCAGGTGTGTCCTTCGGGAAAAGCCGAGAGGTCGATCCCGCTTTGGGCTTGGTCCCTAAGCGCGATCAGTCCGGCGACCGCGACCCTCAGCTTCGAATCACCACACCGTCCCGGTGTCCTTCCGGGAAGACCGGCAACGACTATCTGCGCCGCCTCCTGGTCTGCTGTGCCCAATACATCCTCGGCCCCTTCGGCCCCGATTGCGATCTGCGCCGCTGGGGTCTGCGCCTCGCCGAACGCGGAGGTAAGAGCGCCAATAAGAGAGCGGTCGTCGCAGTCACTCGCAAGCTGGCCATCCTGCTCCATCGCCTGTGGCTTAGCGGGGAGATCTATGAGTCGTCCCACCTGCAACAGGTCGTCGCCCAAGAACCCGCCGCCCTTTCGCTCACCGTTTGATTGGACCTAGCCGAGAGAATGCTCCAGTCGCCGCACACACCAGGATCAGGAGGTGCCAGCCCACCGATCGAAGCTCTCCAGCCCTACGCCCTGTCTGGGTGACTGCGGCAAACACCTGGGCCCTTCGGGGATACCGTCAGCGAGATGGCAGCACCCACCTGCAACGGACGCCAACGGGCACCGGGCTCTCTTCAAGAGCCCACTCAGAGTGCGGACACCGTCCCGGTGTTCCTGCGGGATGGAAGCGAGGCGAAAGGGTCTAGGCTGGAATGCCCTGCATCGGCCGCTCGCCATCAGCGCAGCGACTCTGCGGGCGTCGACCATTGACAAACTCGGCCTTCTCATGGAAGTGGTTAGGCGGCGATGATTTCGTTCAGGCCGTCGACAAGGACGTCAACAACCTCCGGCGCCAATCGGCCCAGCCTCTTCCCGATCCGTTCCACCGATAGCGTCCGCACCTGGCTGATCTTCACCCAAGATTTCTTCGGCAGCCGGAGATCCTGGGGCAGCTCGAGCGTGAGGGGATACGCCGCCCTCTGCTCCTGGCTCGTGATCGCCATCGCGATCACCGTGCCCGATCTCTCGTTGAAGATGTCCTGGCTCAGCACGATCACGGGCCGCAGGCCAGCCTGCTCATGCCCTCGAACCGGGTTCAGATCGGCCCAGACAATGTCTCCCCTCAGTATTCGGGCCATTCTGAGGCCTCTCCCGCCAAGCCCTCGTCCGCCAGCCTCTGCTCGAACTGCCTATCAAGCTTCGCCGCTTCCCGAGCCACTCGGGAGCGCTCCAGCCTCTCGAGTTTCTCCTGCACCGCCTCCTGGATCGCCCGGCTTCGGTTGGGAAACCGCCTCTCGGCAACGAGCCGGTCCAGCCTTCGGAGAAGCTCACGATCGATGGTGATCGCAACCTTGGCAGATGCCATACTCCCCTCCAGTATGACATCCTATCATACTTCGACAGAGGGCGCAACCAGGGAGAAGGGCCATCGCCGCCCAACGGCCTCGAGATTCGCGTAGCACCCCGAGCTTGCGAGGGGGAGCCGCCCGGCCAGCCAAGGCTTTTATCGCGCTGAACTCAACACCCGGCTGGCCAGGTCGGTCGAAGATCCTGGCGGTCTTCCAGGGCTCCAGCGGGTTGTTGGGCGCCATCGGCTCCGTGTAGCGGGCCGGTCTAGAGCGGTGACCTCATGAACATGATCCCGAATGGCACGGCAATGGGGATCGTCAGTAGGTTAAGGAGCAGCCCGAGCCAAGCGGGAACGCCGAGGATCCTCTTCAGGCCCACTGTGCCGATAGCTAGCCCCCAGAGACTGATCGCGAGGTGGGTGAATCCGAGTGAGTACTGGTCAAGCCCACCCATGGTGATCCATGCCCAGTCCCAGAGCAGGATGAAGGCGCCGACGACAAGTACGGACATGCCGCCAATGTTGAGGACCTGGTCGAAATCGCTGCGACGGCCAGAGAGACGCAGGACGAGATGAACAAAGGCCGACGCAAGGAGCCACTCGGCGGCAAGTACCAGGGGCGAAAGCCAGACCAGGTGCCAGTAGTACTGGTCGGTGGGAAGAGCGGAGATGTTCGAGGGCATGGGCGGTACGCGCCCCATGAGGGCGACTGGAAGGTACAGGAGAAGGGAATCCATTGCAGCCCGCAGGAATTGGCCGTAGAAGCCCCAGTGAGGTGCGGGCTTGGATCGGAGCTCTTCTATCATCTTTGCCGGGTTGTAGTAGCCGGTGAACCAGAGGTGAATGAAACTCATGGGGCCTCCCTTGGGATGATGCGTGGCGTGAGCGGGACGGATGGCGCCCAGCGGCATCGAGCTGAGCGGCCCGGCCAAGGCATGTCCAGACTACTGCGCCGAGATGGCCGGATCGGCTCCGGCGACTTGTT
>Ga0209002_10001759_pt1 | contig 17477 bp, 12 predicted proteins | sample Rifsed16ft2_FD_184010 | JGI IMG/M metagenome (GOLD analysis project Ga0209002, IMG submission 184010) | Soil microbial communities from Rifle, Colorado, USA - sediment 16ft 2 (version 2) | ecosystem: Environmental > Terrestrial > Deep subsurface > Rock core/Sediment | place: Rifle, Colorado... | reverse complement strand
GCCGTGGTCGGAAGCAGACCGCGTGGGCTCGGTCGCGACGCGGCGTCGAGCCGGCGCCGCGATTCTCGTGCTGCTAGCGATCGCCGCCGTTGCCGTCGGCCTCTGGCGGCTGCGCCGTCCCCGCCCCGCGCCCTTGAACGAGCGCGACTCGATCCTCCTCGCGGACTTCGTGAACACGACGGGGGATCCCGTCTTCGACGGCACTTTGCGCGAAGCCCTCGCCGTTCAGCTCAGCCAGTCGCCCTTCCTCGACATCGTCCCCGACGACCGGGTCGGCGAGACGCTGCAGATGATGACCCGGACCCCCGACGAGCGGCTGACGCACGCCCTGGCGCGCGAAGTCTGCCAGCGACTGGGCGCCAAGGCGCTGCTCGAAGGATCCATCGCGAGCCTCGGCCGCACCTACGTCCTCACGCTCGATGCGACCGACTGCGGGGCTGGCGAGTCGATCGCGCGCGAGCAGGCGCAGGCGGATAGCAAGGAACACGTCCTCCGTGCCCTCGGCCGCAGCGCCTCGTCCATACGCGCCAGGCTGGGCGAGTCGTTGGCGACGATGGAAAGATTCGACGTGCCGATCGAGCAGGCGACGACGCCGTCGCTCGAGGCGCTCAAGGCCTACGCCCTCGGCGTGGCGCGGCGCGCGATGGGGAGCGACGTCGAGGCGATCCCGTTCTTCAAGCGCGCGGTGGAGCTGGACCCGACCTTCGCCTCCGCTCACAGCGCGCTCTCCTCCATCTACGGCGGCCTCGGGGAGACGGAGCAGCGCGGGATCTTCGCCCGTCTCGCCTACACGAACCGGGACCACGTCAGCCAACGCGAGCGGATGTTCATCGAGTACCAGTACCACGACGCGGCGGGCGACGAGCTGCGCGCGGTCGGGATCCTCGAGGTGTGGAAGCAGTCTTACCCCCACGACTATCGCCCCGCGAACGCGCTCGCGGTGTCGCTGAACCGTCTGGGGCAGTACGCTCGGGCCATCGAGGAGGCAAGCGAGGCGCAGCGGCGGAATCCGTCGCACCCGTTCCCGTATTCCAACCTCGCATACGCCTACCGCGGCGCGAACCGGTTCGCGGAGGCGCGCCAGGCGGCGGAGCAGGCGGTCGTGCGAAGGATCGAGACGGTTCCGACGCGACGGCTGCTGTACCAGCTCGCGCGGCTGGATCACAACCCGGCCGAGGCCGAGCGACACCTCGTCTGGGGACGAGGCCGCTCGCGGGAGTTCGATCTCGTCGGCGCCCAGGCGCAGGCGGTCGCCTTCGAGGGGCAGATGTCGACCGCGCGCGCTCTCTATCGGCGGACGACCGACATGGCCCAGCACCAGGGGTTCCCCCACGTGGCCCTCGGCTACGCCGCCCAGGTGGTTTGGACGGAGGCCCTCTACGGCAACGGTCGGCTGGCGGTGCGGCAGGCTCGGGAGGTCCTGCGCGGCGATCCCACCGCCGCCCCCCGGCTTCGTGCTGCCGCCGCCCTGGCTCTCGCCGGCGCGCCCGACGAGGCGGAGCGCGTCATTGCGGCCTCGAGGGACGCCGAGACCAGCGACACTTTCGTGAAGATGGTGTACGTGCCGGTTGCCGAAGCCGCTGTCCACCTCGCCCGGCACCAGCCCGCCCAGGTGATCGAGGCCCTGGAGGATGCTGTGGCGTACGAGCTCGGCAGTGTGGCCGCGCTCGCGCCGGTGTTCCTGCGCGGCCAGGCCCTGCTCCAGCAAGGCGACGGCGGGGCGGCGGCGAAGGAGTTCCGGACCCTCCTCGACCACCGCGGCGTCGACCCGTTTTCGCCGCTCTACGCGTTGGCGGGCCTGGAGCTGGCCCGAGCGCTGGCGCTCACGGGCGACACGGCGAAGAGCCGCACGGCCTACGACGAGTTCCTGGCTGCCTGGGCCGACGCCGACCAGGACCTGCCCATCCTCCTCGCGGCACGCGCGGAGCGAATGCGCCTACGGTAAGGGGCTCGGCGTGCACCCCGTCTGCGGGCGCGCAGCTTCGAAGCACGGCGGCGTCCTCGCCGGGGCCCCGCTCGCCGAGCCCCTTGCCGCGTGGCCGGCTGCGTTCACGCGCCTTCGGTTACGGAACACTACTTGCACCCTTCCTGCACGTACCCGAGCGCCTTGAGACGCTCGCAGGCCTCCGGGCTCAGGTGCTCCTCGCCCGAAGTTCGTGCGAGGGCCTCGCGGATGCGGCTCCACTCCTCGGCCTCCTGCTTGAGGAAGAGATCCAGCTCCCGTTGCTGGATCCGCAGCTCCGCGGGCCGATCCCGCGAGACGTCGCGGGTCTCGCCGGGATCCGCGCCGCGATCGTAGAGCGCAAGGCGACGTCCCTCCCGCAGCGGCGTCGCCACCAGCTTGAAGCGGTTGTCCCAGGTCGCGGTGAGGTGCCGGTCGTTGTGCGCAAACAGGCGCTCCGGACCCGACGCCTCCCGGCCGCTCACCGCCGGCAGCAGGCTCCGTCCGGCGAGGCCGGGCGGGTAGGAGACCTTGACCGCGTCGAGCAGCGTCGGGACGAGATCCAGGGTCGAGGCCAGCACCGTGCTTCGAAGCCCCTTCGGCGCCCCGGGTACGACGACGATGAGCGGGATCCGCAGCGACGGATCGAACAGGTTCTCCCCGTGCTCGAAGTAGTAGTCGTGCTCGCCCAGGCTCTCGCCGTGATCGGCGGTCAAGGCGACGACGGTCGTGCCCTTCACCGCGGAGGAGGAGAGCGCGGCGAGAACCCGCCCCACCTCCGCGTCCGCCGCCGCGACCTCGCCGTCGTATTGGGCCACGTAGTAGCCCAGGCGATCCTGCCCGGGGACGGCCCACCGACGCGGGATCCCGCCGTGAAGCGAGTCGACGACGGGCAGGCTCGGCCCCTCCGTCGCTCTCGCGTCGAGAAAGGCGGTGTCGAGGGGCGGAGGGGGTGTGTAGGGCGAGTGGGGATTCACGTAGTGGAGCCACAGGAGGAACGGTCGCTCGGGACGCGCTTCGGCGAGGAACCGGACGGCGGACTCGGTGATGGCTCTCGTCCGGTCCATCTCGCTCTCCAGGCCCTGCTCCTCCCACGTCTCCCGGTAGACGCGGAAGCCCTCGGCGTACCCGAGCGAGGCGGCGACGTTGGCGTTGTCGACGACGGCCATCGTGTCGTATCCCGCCTCCTGCAGCACGCCGGCCAGCGTGGGGTTGAAGCCCAGCAGCAAAGGGTGGGTCTTGCTGTAGCCGGTCTGCGAGGCGCGCCGCCCGGTGAGCAGGGCCACGAAGCTGCCTCGTGTCTTCGGCCAGTACGTGAAGGCCTCCTCGAAGAGCGTCCCCTCGCCGGCCAGGGCATCGATGTTCGGGCTTGTGCGGCGGAAGTAGCCGTAGGCCGCGAGGTGATCCGAGCGCAGGGCGTCGATCGTGATCAGCAGCGCGCTCCAGCCGCGGCCGGTCCGCGGGGGCGCCGCGGACTCCCTCCGCGGGCCCGGACACCCGACGAGCACGAGGGCGAGCGCGAGCAGCGTGCGAGGGCCGAGACGGCGGCGGCGGTGGACGACCGTCATCTCACCGGGCAGGTGTGACCCGCCCCGAGGTAGCCCAGGGCCTTGAGGTCCTCGCACTGCTCCTTGGTCATGGCGGCCGGCGCTTCGGCCGCGACCGCCCGCGCACGGAAGGCGGTGCGGGTCCACTCCCGAAGCGTCTCACGGTAGTAGGCGGTGCGCAAAGGGTGCTGCCCGGCGACGTCGGTCGTCTCTCCGGGGTCGGCGGCGGTGTCGAAGAGCCACTCGAGACCGGTCGCGGTCTCGCACAGGTACGCCCAGCGGGCATCGCGCAGGGCGTAGCGCGGGCGATCCCAGACGGTGCGGGAGATGACCAGCGGCCTTCCGGGCGCCCCCATCATGACGGGCAGGAGGCTCCGGCCCTGGAACTCGCGGTCGGCGCCGCCCTTGCCCCGCGCGCCGAACACGTCGGCCACGGTGGGCGCGATGTCGAGCAGGTCGACGAGCTCGCCCACGCGCCGGCCGCGGGGCCCGATGCCCGCGGGGAATCGCATGATGAGCGGGATCCGCGCCGCGGGCTCGTACACTTGGGTGTTGTGGCCGATCCAGCCGTGCTCGCGAAGCTCCTCGCCGTGATCGGCGGCCACGATGAGCACCGTCTTGTCCCAGACCCCGGCCCCTTCCATCGCCTGCCGCAGGGCGCCCACCTCCTGATCCACGTAGGCGAGGTTGCCGTCGTAGAGCCGCACGAGGTGCGCCTGCTCCTCGGCGGAGAAGGGCCGGCGCCCCTGGTTCACGTCGCGGAAGAACGCATCGCGACGGCTGGCCTTGGGGATCGGCCCGTCGGGACCGAACTTCGTGTCGAAGGGCGGCTCGGGGTCGTAGGGAAAATGCGGCTCGCGGAAATGGATGTAGGCGAAGAAGCGCCGGTCCCTGTTCCGGGCGAGCCAAGGGGGAATCGCCTGGCGAAAGACGTCGGCCCGGCTGCCGATCTCGCGCCACACCTCGTGGAATTCCTGGAAGCCCCGATCGAATCCGTTGAAGGCGCCAGGGACCGCGGTGGCCACGAAGCCCGCGGTGAAGATGCCCTGCCCGGACAGCACCTCGGCCAGGGTCAGCCGATCCCTCGGCAGGGGGGAGGAGAAGGAGACGTCGCCGTGGTGGCGATCCGGGTATTGCGATGTCCAGACCGATGACATCGCGCCCAGGGTGTAGACCGCCGGGGTGTAGGCCCTCTCGAAGAGGACGCCGTCGGCGGCGATCCGGTCGATCTCGGGTGTCGTGTCCCGGTCGTAGCCGTAGGCGCCGAACTGGCGCGCCCGCGCCGCGTCCAGGATGACGAAGAGCACGCTCGCGCCCTCGAGCCGGCGTCGGAGGTCATCGGCGCGTGCGTCCGCGGACGGGGGAAGGGCCCCCGGTGCCAGCGGGTCCATCCCGCCGCGGCCGAGGATTCTCGGGGCGCGCCACGCACCCCAGGCGAAGCGGTCTCCGGCCGCAGCTCCGACGAGGAGGGCGACCCGGGCGATCTCGCCCGCCCTCCCGGGCAGGGGCACCGCTACCTCGCCCGGGCCCTCGTCGTTCGCCCGGACGACACGGCTCCAGATCTCGCGTTCCGCGCCCGGTCTCTCGGCCAACTCGATCGTCACCCGGAACGATGCCGCCCCCGCGGCGGCCCGGGCCGCCCGCGTCAGCTCCGGTGTGAACCGCAGCTCGGCGCTCGGGGGCAGGCGCACCGCGAAGCGGACGATCGCGGGGCCGATGAGGCTCAGCGAAGGCACCCCTTCGGCCTCGGCGACGGCGAAGGGACGGGGCGCATCGCGGCGGAGCAGGTCGTCGAGCCCGGCATCCGACTCGGCGCCGGTGGTGAGGCTGTAGAAGACGGCGGCCAGCTGCCGCTTGTCGGCGCTGGCGGCGTCCAGCTCCGCCGGCGAGACCGCCCCCGCGAAGACGAAGCGCAGGCGGTTCTCGCCGGGACGCTGCGCCGGCGCCGGCAGGCGAATGCGCTGGCGCGACCGCGTGTCGGCGAGCCGGAAGCGTTCCACGCGCACGCCGTTCAGTCGAACCTCGACGCTCTGGTCGCGCAGCCTCGGGAAGGGCGCCATGTCGACGACGGCGGCGCGAGGGGCCACTCGGTCGAACCGGAGGGCCACTTCGGCCTCCCGCTTCGACCAGAGGAACGGCTCGCCCCCGACTCCCGCCTCCCGATAGAAGCCCTCGGGCAGGAACGGCTCCGCGGAGGGCGTCCCGAACAGCAACACCTCGTGCTTCGACCACCGCTCGGCCACGGGCACTCTGCGTGCCAGGTCGTAGACGACCTCCCTCGGCGCGGAGGGGCAGCCCAGGAGGGCGACGCTTCCCGCGAAGACGCAGAGGATGCGGCGCGGCGTCATATTTTTCGATCTTACACGAGCCAAGCGAGAAGGCCTGACGCGTTGACTCTGGTCCGGCGGAGGCTAGGATGCCTCCGACACGATGGGGCGCACCTGGCTGGCCGGCCTGACGGTGGCGCTGCTCGCGGCCACGCTGCTCGTGGCGACGGTCGACGACTACGGCCTGACCTTCGATGAGCCGCTCTACATCGTGATCACCGACGGCCTCCGCGGATGGTTCGCCGATGTCGCGGCCGGGGGCCTGGGCGGGCTGCGGGAGCAGCTCCGCGATGAGCGTCTCCGCGAGACGTGGCTCTTCGCCGCGCGCCAGAACCGCAACCTACCGGTGCCCGTCCTGCTCTCCGCGCTCTTCCGTCCCTTGGGCGAGGGATGGCCCGGCCCTCCGTACTCGTACCGCCTCGGGACCTGCCTGCTCCTCGCCGCGACGGTGGCGCTGCTCTTCGCCGGGCTGGCCCCGGCCCACGGGTGGGAGATGGCCGCCGTGGCCGCGGGCAGCCTGCTCCTCATGCCCCAGGCCTTCGCCCACGGTCACCTCGCGGCCAACGACGTGGCCGTTTCCTCCTTCTGGCTGCTGGCCATCCTCCTGTGGCTCTGGAGCGGCACGAGTGCCCGGCGCGCGCTCGTCGCCGCGCTCGTCTGTGGCCTTGGCCTCGCCTGCAAGGCCTCGTTCGTCCTCGTGCCTGCGCTGCTGGGGCTCTGGCTGCTCTGCTTCCGGCAGTGGCGGCGCTGGCGCGCCACCCTCGTCCTTGCCGTGGTCGCACCCCTCGTCATGCTCGCGCTCTGCCCGATGTGGTGGGGCGATCCCCTCCCCCGCATCGCCCGCTTCTACTGGCGCGCCTTCAACGCGAGCCAGCACTGGACGAGCGACTCGTACTACCTGGGCACGAGCTACCTGGGGGCACTGCCCTGGCACAACGGGCTCGTCCTACCCGCGGTGACCACGCCGCCCTGGACGCTCGCCCTCGCCCTCGCCGGGGCCTGGCGGGGGCTGCGCCGCCGCGATCCCGTCATCGCGCTCTGGACGATGGGCGCGGGCGTCCTGCCGTTCCTTCGCATGCTGCCGAACGCGCCCGGGCACGACGGCGTGCGGCTCATGCTGCCGAGCCTCTTCTGCCTTGCTCCCCTCGCCGGGTTCGGCTTCCTGGAGCTCGTCGAGAGGTTCCGGACCCTCCGCGAGCGGATGGCGCCGCGGCTCGCGATGGTCGCTGCCGTCCTCGTGCTGGGGGCCCAAGGCCTCGTGACCATGCACCCGTTCGAGATGTCGTACTACAGCGAGCTCATCGGCGGCCTGCGCGGCGCCGCGCGCCTGGGGTTCGAGGTCAGCTACTGGTACGATGCCTACACCCCGCGCGCGCTGCGGGAGATCCAGGTGCCCTTGCCACCGAAGGCGAAGCTCGTCACCGTGCCGAACTACGACTCCTACCTCGTGCTCCTGTCGGAGTGGGGCCGGCCCAGCCTGGACCGGACGCCCGTGCCCCACGAAGAGGCCGAGTACCTCCTTCTGTACTCTCGGCGAGGCGCCCTCTATCGCCTCCCGGGGATCCCAGAGATCTACGAGCACGGCCGTCCGCTGTGGTCGCTCCAGTGCCGTGGCGTGCAGCTCCTCGGCCTCTACCGCTTGGCGGCCGGGTGGACGCCGCTAGTCGCGACCGAACAGCGCGGCCGACGCCGCGGGGCGGTCCAGCCAGTTGCTGACGATCCACGGTCCCGAGACCGCCAGGGAGAAGAGGACCAGGAAGAAGGCGAGGAGGGGAGTCGAGCGACCCCTCTCTAGCCGACCCGCGAGGAGACGGGCGGCCAGCAGGGCCACGGGAAGAGCGGCGGGCGCGAACAGGTCCCAGTCCCGCCGACGCCGCAGGATCCCGTGCATGAAGAGCGAGAAGACGAGGAAGGACAGCGCCGCCACGCCGAGGAACACCGAGGCCGCGTCCCGCCGATCGGCTTCTCCCCGCCTGCGCCGCCACTGGATGAGCACGACGAGGGCGCCTGCGGGCAGAGTCAGGAGATAGTTCTGGGCGACGTCCCAGAGGTGCCGCGCCGACAGAGCCTCCGAGAGCCCGAGAAACACGGGGCTGGCCTCACCGAAGCGGTTGACTCCGATCTCCAGGGGGAGTGCGCCCAGCGCCCGGCAGAAGGCGTAGAAGAGGCCGAGATACGCCAGCCCGGGAAGGGCGGCGAAGGCAAAGCGCCGGAGCGCGACGGGCGTTGGGGGCGACTCCCGCAAGAGCGGCAGAGCGAGGAGCGGCGCGATCAGAAACGAGGCCAGCGGGTGCGCGGTGACGGCGACGGCAGCCCACAGCCAGACCGGGATCCAGGAGCCCCCTGTCGTCAGGGCCTCGAGCCCTTCACGAAAGAACATCATCATCAATAGCGTGACCAGCGTGTAGTTCTCGACGTGCCCGAAGAACAGCTGCGAGGCGCCCATGGAGAGGGTGAGGCCGAAGGCGAAGAGCCGGCCCGGTCCCGTTCGGCCGAGCCTGGCCGAGGCCAGCCACAACGCCACCACGAAGGCGCTACCGGCCAGGGCGCTCATCAGGGCGACGCTGGATTCCGCCCCCCAGCCGAGCAGGGAGCGTCCCGCCGATGTGAAGAGGACGGAGAGAAGGCGATCCAGGGGTTCCTTCCAGAAGTAGCGCCCCAAGGGTCCGACATCGGCCCTGCCCTCAAGGATGTCGATCGTGTAGGCGGCGTCGCCCCAGTGGCGCCTCTCCCGGAGCAGCCAGAACACGGCGAGCGAAGCGAGCGCCATGGAGAGAAGCGCGGTCGCACGCGTGCCCGGCACGCGGGCCGGGATCCGCCGCGCGGCGACCGTCACCGCGCGTCCGAGGCCGACGGTGAGAACGGCGGGAGCGAGCACGAAGGCAAGCTGTAGGGGCCAGGGGTAGTCCCGGAAAAAGAGAAGCGACCAGAACGGCCACGGCGAGTGGGGCGCGACCACGAAGACGAGCACGCCCAGGACGAGGGTGGCGCCGACGACGGTGAGCCACGAGCGGTCCCTCCGAGCCGTCGGCGGTGCAGGAGAGACGGCGTGGGCGGCGAGGTCGTCGGCGGAGGTCAAGTCGTCCGACCGTACGCGGGCACCCCGGGCCTGTCAAGACGAGTGGTTGACCGAGTGGTTGACCGTCGCCTCGACGCGGGCGTAGTCTGCGCCTGGGGGGCACGAGGGACGATGGCCCGCATCCTCGTCGTGGACGACGACCGCTCCACGCGCCACCTCCTCCGGCTGCAGCTCCGCTCCGCGGGTTTCGAGGTCGACGTCGCGGCGGACGGAGCGACCGCCCTTCGGAAGATGCGCCGAAAGCCTTTCGAGATCGTCCTCCTCGACGTCTGGATGCCGGGAATGGACGGCCTCGAGCTGCTGGCCCGGCTCCGCGCCGAGACCTCGCCGGTGAAGGTCGTGGTGATGACCGCGGACGACACGCCGGAGACCCTGCTGCGCGCGGTCAAGGCACAGGCCTACCGGTTCATCACCAAGCCCGTGGAGCCTCGGGCGCTACTGGATCTCATCCGCTCCGCGCTCGCCGCCCCGCCCGCGCCGCGACCGATCGAGGTCCTCTCCGCGCTCCCGAATTGGGTGGAGCTGGTCGTGCCCTGCGATCGGGAGGCGGCGGAGCGCATCCAGGACTTCATGGCCCGCCTGGACACGGACCTGCCGGAGGACGTGAGGGCGAGGGTAGGCCAGGCCTTCCGCGAGCTGCTGATGAACGCGATCGAATGGGGTGGGCGGCTGAACCCCGAGCAGACCGTCCGCATCTCCTACCTGCGTGCGCGCCGGATGCTGCTCTACCGGATCGCCGACCCCGGCAAGGGCTTCAGCTTCGAGGGACTCGCCCACTCCGCCCTCAGCAACCCCGAGGATCAGCCGTTCCAGCACGCGCTCGTGCGCGAGGAGAAGGGCCTTCGCCCGGGCGGCTTCGGCCTCCTGATGACCCGCGCGATCGTCGACGAGCTCCTTTTCAACGAGAAGCACAACGAGGTCGTCTTCATCAAGTATCTGGACTAACGCGTGGCGTCCCGGACCAGGATGCGGGCGGCGAGGTCGCCCTCGCATCCGCGCTACCGAGCGCACTGATCGGGGAACTACCGTCTGCGGCTGCCGCGGGACCGGCCCCCACCGCCCGGTCGGGCCCGGGACGCGGCGAAGAGTTTGAGAGCCCGCCTCACCTCACGGATCCGTCCCGCGAGATCCCGGTACGCGTCCTCGGCGCCGGCGAGAGCGCCCGACTGCCCCATCGCCTGGAGCCGCTGCGCCGCCTCGACCGCGGCGGCGGCGGCGAAGTTGGCCACCGCCCCCTTGAGGGCGTGGGCGGAGTCGCGGAGCGCGCGGGCGCTCCCGCTCGCGATCGCCTCCCGTATCCGAGCCAGCGCTCGAGGACAGTCGGCGAGGAAGAGCCGGACGAGGGCGCGCAGCTCCCTCCGGTCGCCGCCCACACGCTCGAGCACGACCGCCTCGTCGAACACCGAGCGTAGAAGCTCCCCCGGGCGCCGCGCGGAGCGGGCGGGGGCGGCGAGGCGCTCGAGCGTGCGGTGCAGCTCGCGCATCTCGACCGGTTTGGCGAGGTACTCGTCCATGCCCGCGGCCAGACAACGCTCCCGATCCCCTTTCATCACGTGCGCGGTCATGGCCACGATCGGGACGTGGGCGCCGCTCGCCCGCTCCTTGTCCCGGATCGCGGCCGTCGCCTCCAGCCCGTCCATCTCCGGCATCTGCACGTCCATCAGCACGGCGTCGAAGCGCCCCGCCTCCAGCGCCCCGAGCGTCTCGCGACCATTTCCGACCACGACCGCCGTGTGGCCCCCCCTTTCGAGCATGCCCACGATGACCCTCTGGTTCACGGGGTTATCCTCGGCCACGAGGACGCGGAGGCGCCGGCCCTTTCGCCGGCCGGCGACGGCGGTCGGCCGCGCCGCGAGGCCACGCCGCCGCCTGCCCGTCTCGAGGACGCTCACGATCGCGTCCAGGAGATCGGACTGCTTGACCGGCTTGACGAGGTAGGCGGCGACCCCAAGCCGCTCCGACCGCGCCCGCTCCCCGGCCATACCCGAGGACGTCAGCATCATGACGACCGCGCCCGCGAGCCGCGGGTGCTTCTTGATGTGCCCGGCGAGGGCGAAGCCGTCCATGTCGGGCATGTTGGCGTCGAGGAGGACGAGCGGGAAGGGACGCCCCTTCCGCGCCGCCCGCTCGAGGAGGGAGAGCGCGGCGCGGCCGCCCTCCGCCCCCTTTGGGCGCATCCGCCAGCTCGAGAGCATCTCGACGAGGATCCGCCGGTTCGTCGCGTTGTCGTCGACGACGAGCACCCGCAGACCGCGCCGCAGGATCGGCGGGCGAGGCGCGCCCGCCTTCGCGGGCTCGAAGCGCACGGTGAAGAAGAACCGGCTGCCCCCTTCCCGGCCGCTCTCCACCCAGATGCGTCCACCCATCATCCCGATGAGCTCCGAGGCGATCGCGAGCCCGAGGCCGGTGCCCCCGTAGTCGCGCGTCGTCGAGCCGTCCGCCTGCTCGAAGGCGTCGAAGATCGCCGCCTGCCTGTCGGCGGGGATGCCGATCCCGGTGTCGGAGACGCAGAAGCGCAGCCCATGCGGGTCGCCCTCTTCGCGCTCCGCGCTCACCACGACGTCCCCGCGCTCGGTGAACTTGATCGCGTTCGCGACGAGGTTCACGACGATCTGGCGCAGACGCTGCGGGTCTCCCACGAGCCTCTCTGGCACGTCGGGGGCGACGCGGCAGGCCAGCTCCAGGCCCTTCTGGTGCGCGCGCACGGCGAGGGCGCGGACGGTGTCGCCCAGGGTCTCCCGCAGGTCGAACTCGAGCCGGCCCAGCTCGAGCTTGCCCGCCTCGATCTTCGAGAAGTCGAGCACGTCGTTGATCAGGTCGAGCAGCGACTCGGCGGAGTCCTTCACCGTCAGCAGGTACTCCCGCTGCACGGCGGTGAGATCCGTGTCGAGCGCGAGCTCGGTCATGCCGATCACCGCGTTCATGGGGGTGCGGATCTCGTGGCTCATGCGGGCGAGGAACTCGCTCTTGGCCCGGCTGGCGGCGAGGGCGGCCTCGCGGGCGGCCTGCAGCTCCCGCGCGATCCGCTTCCTCTCCGTGATGTCGCGCGCGGTCGCGAAGATGACACCCTGCTCCGGGAGCGGCGTCGCGTTCCAGGACAGCCATCGGAAGGAGCCGTCCCGGCAGAGGTAGCGGTTCTCGAAGAACAGAGTCTCCCGTCCCGCCTGCACCTTCGCCCCCTCCGCGCGTGTGGCGTCGTGGTCCTCGGGGTGGATGAATCGATACGCGGGCTCGGCGAGGAGCTCCTCCGTGGTGAACCCCAGCGTGCGCTCCCATGCGGGGTTGAGGCGCTTGAAGTAGCCGTCGAAGCCGATCACCGAGAGCAGGTCGGAGGACAGCCGGAAGAGTAGGTCCAGCTCCTCCTGCGCCCGCTTGCGGTCGGTGTACTGGCCGATCTGGCTCCCGACGACAGCCAGCATCTCCAGCAGCGCGTCGTCCGGCTCGCGGATCTCGCGGCTGAAGAACTCGAGCACGCCCAGCACGCGCCCCTCGAGCACGACCGGGAAGCCGAAGGCGCCGTGGAGGCCCTCCTTCGCCGCGATCGGGGCGCGGGGGAAGTTGGTGTCCTTCACGACATCCAGGATCCAGGCCGGCTTGCCGCTCGCCCAGACCCGGCCCGGGAGCCCGACGCCGGGTGGGAAGCGGATCGTCCGGCTCACGGCCTCGAACTCCGGGAAGCGGACGGAGGGGGGATGCCACATCTCGACGCAGCGCAGGGTCTTGGCACCCGCGTCCACTTCCCAGTAGCCGCCGTGCTCCCAGCCGAGGCTCTCGCAGATCGCCTGCAGGATCTTGGGCGTCGCCTCCGGCAGCGAGGCTGACTCGGCGAGCGCGAGGGCGGTCGCGTACTGGGCGTGCAGGCGCCGCGCCGCTTCGTTTTCGGGAAGCGGTTCTTCCATTGCGGCGGCGTTCTCCCCCTGCGTCGTCGCGGGCTTACTCGGGCCGGTCGAGGAAGGCCTGGACGCGCGCCCGCACCGCCGGATCTTCGGCGGACTTCAACTGGAGCAGGCGCTCCAGGATCGCGCTGCGCTCCGTCCCTCCCGGCCGCGTCTTCTTGCGAAGCACCAGCACGACGAGGTTGTACTTGGCATCCGGCAGGGCCATCAGGCCGGGAAGATCGTCCAGCAGGCGGACAGTGGGGCGCGCCTCGAGGTCGCGGACGAACGTCGCCATCTCGGTGAAGGTCAGCGCGCTCTTGCCCGACCGCACCAGGGTCGAGCCCGGGTCGTCCGGATCCTCGTCGGCCATGCCTCGAACCGATGCTACCATCGGTTGGGAGAAGCGGTCCCCTAGGGATCGCTCGCCGCCAAGCCAGAAGGGGGCGCCCCATCAGGTTCGTCGACGAGTTCCGTGACGGAGACCGGGCCCGCGCCCTCGCTCGGGCTCTCGCCGGCGAGGCCGACCCCGCGCGCCGCTACCAGTTCATGGAGTTCTGCGGCGGCCACACCCACGCCATCGCCCGCTACGGGCTCGAGGAGCTGCTGCCTCCCAACGTCCAGATGATCCACGGCCCCGGTTGACCGGTCTGCGTGCTCCCGGTCGGGAGAATCGACGGCGCGATTGCCCTCGCGCGCATGGACGGCCTCATCCTCTGCTCCTACGGGGACGTGCTGCGCGTGCCGGGCTCGCAGGGTCAGAGCCTGCTCCGCGCCAAGGCGGAGGGCGCCGACGTCCGCGTCGTGTACTCCGTCCTCCACGCCCTGCGGATCGCCCGCGAGAACCCGTCGCGTCCGGTCGTGTTCTTCGCCATCGGCTTCGAGACCACCACCCCGCCCACCGCCCACGCCGTGCTCCGCGCGCAGGCGCTCGGCCTCTCCAACTTCGCCGTCTTCTGCAACCACGTGCTCACCCCGGCGGCGATCCAGAACATCCTCGAGTCAGAGGAGGTGCGAGAGCTGGGCACCGTCCCCATCGACGGTTTCGTGGGCCCCTCCCACGTCAGCGTCGTGGTCGGCAGCCGTCCCTTCGAGTTCTTCGCCGAGGAGTACCAGAAGCCCGTGGTCATCGCCGGGTTCGAGCCCCTCGACGTGATGATGGCCATCCTCATGCTCGTCCGGCAGATCAACGACGGGCGCTTCGAGGTGGAGAACCAGTACACGCGGGCGGTGACGCGCGAGGGCAATCGGGAGGCGCAGGCGGTGGTGGCGGAGGTCTTCGAGCTGCGCAAGGCCTTCGAGTGGCGAGGGCTCGGGCTCGTCCCCTACAGCGCGCTCGCCCTCAAGCGCAGCTACGCCGAGCTCGACGCCGAGCGGCGCTTCGAGGTCCCCGATGTCTCGGTGCCCGACCATCCGCTCTGCGACTGTGGCGCGATCCTGCGCGGCCTCAAGGGCCCGCTCGACTGCAAGATCTTCGGCACCGCCTGCACGCCCGAGCACCCGCTCGGCTCGTGCATGGTCTCGCCGGAGGGCGCGTGCGCGGCCTACTGGACCTACCGCCGCGGCGTGGCGCCCGAAGCCTCGGCGGTCCGATCCTGACCGCCGTGCGGATCCTGCTTCTCGCCCACGCCTTCAACAGCCTCACCCAGCGGCTGTTCGTCGAGCTGCGCGAGCGCGGGCACGAAGTCGCGGTCGAGCTCGACATCAACGACGCGGTCACGATCGAAGCCGTCGAGCTGGCGCGGCCGGACCTCGTCCTCGCGCCGTTCCTGAAGCGGGCCATCCCGGAGGCGGTCTGGCGGGGCCGCCCCTGCCTCGTCGTCCACCCCGGACCGCCCGGGGACCGCGGCCCGAGCGCGCTCGACTGGGCGATCCTGGAGGGCACGGCGGATTGGGGCGTGACCCTCCTTCAGGCGGAGGCGGAGCTCGACGCGGGGCCGGTGTGGGAGTCCGTCGCCTTCCCGATGCGGGAGGCCACAAAGAGCAGCCTCTACCGCAACGAGGTGACGGAGGCCGCGCTTCAGGCGGTGCTCAAAGGCCTCGAGCGATTCCCGGACGGCGCGCAGGGGCGCGTCGAGGGCCGATCGCGGCCCGCCGTCCGCCAGGCCGATCGCGCCGTCGACTGGGCAGCCGACGACACCGCGACCGTCCTTCGCAAGCTCCGCTCGGCGGACGGGAACCCGGGGCTGCGGGACGTGCTCTTCGGCGAGGAGGTCCACCTCTTCGACGCGCACCCGGCTCCGGGGCTTTCCGGCCGAGCGGGCGAGATTCTGGGCCACAGCGGGACCGCGCTCGCCCGCGCGACCCGCGACGGTGCGGTCTTCGTCGGCCAGATGCGGCGGAGGGACGGGGGCCGTCCCTTCAAGCTGCCGGCGGCGCTCGCCTTCGCGGACCGCCTCTCCGAGCTGCCGGAGCTCGACGGCTTCTCCGACATCGCCTACGAGGAGAAGGGCGGCGTCGGCTATCTGCACTTCCCCTTCGCGAGCGGCGCCATGAGCACGGAGCAGTGCGCGCGCCTCCGGCGGGCTTTCCTCCAGGCGAGGGCCCACCCGACGCGCATCATCGTGCTCATGGGCGGGCCGGACTTCTGGTCGAACGGCATCCACCTCAACGTCATCGAGGCGGCGCCGAGCCCCGCCGACGAGTCGTGGCGCAACATCAACGCGATCGACGACCTCGCGAGAGAGATCGTCACCACGACCTCACACGTGACGGTGGCGGCGCTGCAAGGCAACGCCGGTGCGGGCGGCGTCTTCCTGGCCCTCGCCGCCGACCTGGTGTTCGCGCGCTCCGGGACCGTGCTCAACCCCCACTACAGGGGGATGGGCAACCTCTACGGCTCGGAGTACTGGACCTACCTTCTCCCGCGGCGCGCGGGAAAGGCCGCCGCCCGCGCGGTCACCGAGGCTCGCCTGCCCATGGGCACGGCGGAAGCGAGGCGCCTCGGTCTCGTCGACGACCACTTCGGGACGGACGTGGCCTCCTTCCGCCGCGAGGTCGAGTCGCGAGCGCGCGCGATCGCCGACGACCCCGGCCTGGCCGAGCGACTGCGCGAGAAGCGGGCCCGTCGTGAGGCGGACGAGACCCGCAAGCCCCTCGAGGCCTACCGCGCCGAGGAGCTCGAGCGCCTGAAGCTCAACTTCTACGGCTTCGACCCGAGCTACCACGTCGCCCGATACAACTTCGTCCGCAAGGTCCCGAAATCGCGCACGCCGCTCTACATCGCGACGCACCGGCGCAAGCCCTCACCGCCGTCTGCGACGTCGCCCGCACACGCCTGAGCCGGAGGTCGAAGAGCATCGTGGCCAGACTGCCGCGTTATCTTTCTACCCGTTCCAGAACAAGAAGCCCATCAGAGAGGGTGGATTCTCAGCCGCTCCGGTGTCGCGCTAGGACGTCCTCCAGCCGCCGGCGAAAAGACGGCGGGTCGATCGCGGGATAGCGATGAAGCAGCGGCTCGATGGCCCGGTGAAGCTCGCGCAGGCGGATCGGATCCACGAAGCCACCCTTGATCAGTTCCTCCACGTCCGCGAGGTCCTTGTCGTGCCCCCGCTCGATCTTCGCTAGCGCCTGGGCGTACGGATCGTAGTGGTAGGAGGAGAGCCGACCCTCACGGCCGATGAAGAGGCTGCGCTCGCGCCATCCCGGCAGCTCGGGGATGAAGTGGGCCGGGCTCGCGATCTCGACGTTGATCTGCAGCTCCTCCTTCAGGCGCGGCAACGCCCGGTAGAGGGAATCCCTCTCCGGGACGAACAGGACGTCGGCGTCGATGGTGCTGTCGCGCCATCCGAGCAGGACGGCGGTGGCACCCCCGGTCAGGTAGACGGCGGTGTCCTCGCCCGTCTCCTTGCTCAGCTCGCTCAGGAAGCGTCGGAGGCGCCCGGCATCGGCTAGCGCCCGCATTCGAGTGCGCTCTCGAAACTCGTCAGGCGGCGGAGCAGCGCGTTGTAGCGGGAGTGGGCCGAGTCCGGGTCGCTCCTTGCCAGCTCTTCGTAGAGCCGGCGCTCGGGACTCTCGAGTGCGGTCGCCACGGAGAGGCCGGCGGCCCGAAGGCGCGCGGCTGCAATGGAGACGAGCAGAGCCTCGAGCGTCTCACGGCCAACCATGAGGTCCTCCAGCCCCTTTCGGACCAGGTCACCTCCAGGGAGGGTCTCGATCTGCACCCAGTGATTTTAAGCCTGGCCGCGTCCCCGCCCCGGGAAGCGGCCCACCGGAGGGCCCCTAGGCCGCAGGATCCATTGCCAATCGCGGGCGCTCCACCGACACTCCGGGGCAAGGAGTTGTGCGCGATGGCGCGTCCACTCGTGAAGAAGGCGCCGTACCTCGTGCGGCCGCCGACGGCCGTGCTCACCCGGGGCTTCGACCCGCGCCTGTCCGTGGGCTCGGCGCGCCCGGCGGTGTTCCGCTCGTCCACCTACGTGTTCTCGACCCCGGAGGCGGCGGAGCGGGCCTTCGCCGTCGCGCTGGGCAAGGTGCAGCCGGCGGAAGGCGAAGAGATCGAGCTGATCTACTCGCGGCTGTCCCATCCCAACGCGGAGATCCTGGAGGACCAGGTCGTGCCCCTGGAGCCGGGTGCCCGCGCGGCGGCCGTCTTCAACTCCGGCATGGCGGCGATCTCGACGCTCTTCCTCACCTTCTGCCGGCCCGGCTCGGCCTGCGTCCACACGACGCCGCTCTACGGCGGAACGCACCACCTGATGCGGCAGG
>Ga0209002_10001758_pt1 | contig 17483 bp, 16 predicted proteins | sample Rifsed16ft2_FD_184010 | JGI IMG/M metagenome (GOLD analysis project Ga0209002, IMG submission 184010) | Soil microbial communities from Rifle, Colorado, USA - sediment 16ft 2 (version 2) | ecosystem: Environmental > Terrestrial > Deep subsurface > Rock core/Sediment | place: Rifle, Colorado... | reverse complement strand
CCCCGCCGCTCACAAGGGCGACATGGGGGGCTACGCCATCTTCGGCACGCATCCGAAAACCGGTCGGCGCTATGTCTGCCAGAACATCATGGGCGGAGGTTGGGGTGGCCGTCCCTTTGAGGATGGCGAGTCAGCTTCGGTTTCCATGTGCCAAGGCGACGTGAAAAACACACCGATTGAACTTCAGGAGTTGTATTATCCTTTGCTCTTTGGGTGCCATGCTTTAAGAACTGACAGCGGTGGAGCAGGAAAGTTTCGCGGCGGCATCGGCGTCGAAGTCAAAGTGAAACCACTGCACGACGTCTATGTCAGCCGCAGCACCGACCGGATTCAATGTCCTCCTTGGGGTTTGTTGGGTGGGGATGAGGGTATGACGAACTTGACGCTGATCCGGCGCGACGGCAAGGAAGAAAAACTTCCGGGGAAATTCAGCCATCTATTGGCGCGCCCTGGAGAGACGGTGACTTTCCTCACGGCCGGAGGCGGCGGTTACGGTGACCCCTCAGAGCGTAACTCCACTGCGGTGAGGCGAGATCTTGCCTTAGGCTACGTTTCGAAAGAACACGCGGAGCAAGACTATCCCGCGGTATTTTGCCGCGACGCGTAATCCAGCGGACTGATTCTTGCCCCTCATTACTTCACCGTCAACCCTTGTCGCTAACCCGCCAGCTCTTTCCGCCGGGGTAATCGGCGACAATAGAGAACCATCGGTCCAGTCCCCCTTTGGTGACTATTGGGACGGGAATTACTGAGGGCAGCTTGGGACTGGTCGAGAAGTCTAGGATGTCAAAAAAGTCCTCAAGTCTAGAAAAGGAAGATTTTCAAAGGGATTCTTTACAAAAAAGCCGAGGGCTTCCCTCTGCTGTTCAAGAAAACGTGGATGAATTCGCTGCCTTGAGGCTCACTCCATATTGACATAATTTTGCTTCGCCTGTATAGGAGCGATCAAGACATATTTTCTGGGGAAACTTCGGTAGGTGTTACACTAGAACAGAGAGGTACGAGGGGTATGTATAAAGAAATGTCCGAGGAGGAGCTCAAGGAAATCATCCGTGGTTTGGGGAAGATTGCGGATCTGAGTATAAGCGAAGAGCGTATTCAAATTCTTTTTCCTGCCTTCAGGGCGCAATTGGAATGGATTAGCACTTTGAATGCCTTCAAACTTCCCATGGAAGCAGAGCCATCACTCATTTTCCAGCTTAAGAAAAGGACAGCTCAATGACTCAAGAAGACATTCCCTTTCTCAGCATCAGTGAAGCTTCATTGCTAATCAGAAAGAGAAAGCTCTCACCGGTGGAGATCACCCGAACCGTGCTTCAGCGAATTGACCAAGTGGAACCCAAAATTCATGCATTCATTACAGTTATGGGAGAATCCGCCTTAGTTGCGGCGAAGATGGCAGAAAGGGAGATTGCTAGAGGGAAATATCGTGGACCCTTACATGGCATTCCTGTCGGCGTAAAAGACACTCATTACACAAAGGGCATTAAGACCACTGCCGGGACGGCGGTCCTAGCGGATTTTATTCCTGCTTTTGATGCCACGGTGGTGAAGCGGCTAAAAGAGGCGGGCGCGATTATTTTGGGCAAGACTAGTCTCCCGGAGTTTTCCTTCAGCGGATTTACGCCTGGAACCCATAATCCTTGGGATCTATCGCGGACTCCGGGAGGTTCCAGCGGTGGATCGGCCGCCGCATTAGCTGCAGGAATGGTGCTTGGGGCGACAGGCGGTGATACCTCCGGCTCTATCAGGGGACCGGCAACCTATTGCGGTGTCGTGGGTCTCAAACCCAGTTATGGCCTGGTTAGCCGTTATGGTGTTACTGCTCTTAGCTGGACCCTAGATCATGTAGGCCCCATGACAAGAACCGTGGCAGACAACGCCATCATGTTGAATGTCATTTCAGGATACGACCCCAACGATGACTCCTCGGTCGATTTCCCTGTGCCCAATTATGTGAAACTACTAAAGCAGAGAATCAAGGGATTGAGGATGGGGATTCCCAGACCTTCCATGCTCGTTGGTTATCATACAGACGTTCTCAGCAGCTTCCACCAGTCACTTAAGATTTTCAAAAGGTTAGGAGTTAAGGTCAAAGAGGTTGACATGCCTTTTATTGAGGTTGCCGATGCTGCTCAGCGGATTATCCGTATTTCCGAGGCCTCTTCTTACCAGGAAAAATTCCTTAAAACCCGTGCGGACAAATACGGCCCGAGCGATGTCAGGAGGGAGATCGAGGCTGGATCGCTTATTACAGCCGTGCAATATTTGAGGGCGCAGAAAGTGAGGGCAGCTCTCAAGAGGGAAATGAATAAGACCTTACTGTCCGTGGACGTGCTTTTGACTCCGGGAAAGTCCGAGCCAGCGGGAGAACCTCAGAAAGCCGCGGTCAATCTTAGCCGCATCTTTGCGCTGTTCGGGCTTCCTGCGCTTGCGCTTCCGTGCGGCTTCTCCAGCTCTCCGCCTGGACTTCCGTTAGGATTGCAGATCGTTGCTCGACCCTTTGAAGAAGGGATAGCTTACGCCCTTGGCTATGCCTACCAGTCGGTTACCGATTGGCATAAAAGAAGACCGCCGATTTAAGCTGATTTCTGTGCCATAAGAAAGAACGCTTTGCTATAAGCTTTGTTCTAAGGAGGAATCGTTTATGATGGTAACGCAGTTCGACGACTCACGTCTTTTGCTTGTTCTACAGATTGACCATTCTCGAGTAGCAGGCCTTTTAGCTGCTCACTGGGGCAATCAGACGTTTGCTCTGCCAAGGCCTTTCACATCCGTGGTGCTTGCGGCTCAAGAGCATGACAATGGGTGGTGGGAGTGGGAGATGAAACCATCGACCTTAAACGATCAGCGCTTTCCGCTTGACTACCATGATGGTAGTCTTAAGTATCTGGGTCAATTTAGGCTCGATTTCTACAAAAACGCGGTTGATCGTGTAGTACAGAGAGATCCCTACGCTGGGTTGCTCATACTCATGCACGGCGTGGGGCTTATGAATGCGGGCTATGGCATGTTCAACTACCCACCCGATCGATCATCTGATCCGCGAGTGCAGGAATATATTCGTCATCAGGAGGCGCTGCGTATTAAGCTTCTCGATGATCTGCGCCGATCAGAAAGTTTCCGAGAGGTCGCGACAGATGATCACATCTGGATGAACTTTAAGCTAATGGAGATCTTTGACCAGATGGCCCAATTCCTCTGTAATCGTTACCCATTGAATAGCAAAGCAAGGCACTATGGTCCGACTAATACGCTGAATAATGTTCCTGCACCTACCGGGCCTGGTCGTGGGGACGTAACGCTTACATTAGATGTGATAGATGAACAACGCGCTATCCTCCGGCCATACCCGTTTGATGTGGATCCTCTGAACATTTCTTTCCCTGCTAGGTTAGCACCAAAGCGGAGCTATTCCAGCGAGGAGGAGTTCCTCAGAGAGTTCTACAAAGCCGAACGGATCACGGTAACCTATAGCGTACAATCTGGTTAGCCGATTAAGATGGCAGGAGTCGTAACTTGTCAAGGAGGATTAAGATGCCGAGGCAGATTCTTTCTACCTTGCCCGAAAAGATAGATCCGCGTTGGGCAACCTTGTTGGTTATTGATGTGCAAAACGACTTCGCCTCACCGGGCGGCGCGTTCCATCGCACGGGTGAGGACATCACGATGGCCCAGGAAATCTTACCACGCTTGGTAAATCTGGTCGCCCGGGCCCGCCACTGCCAAGTGCCGATTATTTTTATCGGGGCGATCTACAGTACGAACGACAATCGATATCTCTCCGACGTCTTTCTGCATCAGATGAAGCGAAAGAAGTCAGGTCGGTATTTCGAGGTTCCGGTCTGTGTCCCCGAAAGCTGGGGTGCGGAATTGGCCCCTGGCCTGGAGCCACGTCCTGAAGACACCATGATCATCAAGCACCGCTATAGTGCGTTTCTCAATACGGACCTCGAGCTACGGCTTCGCAGTCAAGGTATTCGAACGCTTTTGATTACCGGGGTCTCCACGTCGGTTTGTGTGGAGTCCACAGCTCGACACGGCCATTTTCTTGACTACTACAACGTGATTGTGGGCGACTGTTGTGCAGACTATCGGAAGAACGTTCACGAAGACGCCTTGCAACGCCTAGATCTGCACTATGGTGAGGTGGCCAATGCGGAAACCGTCATTGCTACGTGGAAGTCTGCTGGGAGATGACCAATCCCTCCTTTGCGGCAATAAAGGAAGCAAGGAACGAAGTACATAAAAAGACTGACCGTATGGAACTGAACAATCTTTCCGAGCGGAGAAGGATCGACCAGTTTTATCGCAACGTTGATGCTAACCTGAAGCTAATGGGGGCGTTGCGGATGGGTCAGCGGAACGTCTGGGTGCGGCTTTCCCGGTACGCGGCCCAATCCAATCTGATCGAGCCAGAACTCCGCGCAATCCTTGCGCGCATCACTGGTCTCGGCTCATGGTATCCTTCGTGGGCTGAGCGGGCCCAACATTTCGAAGAACTCGGCCAGGAGGCAGTAGCGAGGGAGCACTTCCGCACTGCAGCCGACTACTTACTTACAGCAGCACTACTATTCCACTATGCCCAGATTCATACGCGACCGGAAAGTGCGTTGAAGGCCGAGGGGTCGCAACATTGTTTCAGGTGTTACCGGCAGGGTGCTCCCTGGTTTGATCCACCAGCAGAGCGACTCGACCTGCCGTCGGAGAACGCGGAACTGCCCGGTTATTTGCGGCGCCCGCGGGGTGTCCAGCGGCCTCCCGTTGTCGTGCTGATCAACGGTGCCAATACTTCAAAGGAGGAGCTGCACTCCTGGACCGAGGTATTTCTCCGGCGGGGACTGGCTACGGTGACCTTCGATGGACCAGGCCAGGGGGAGATGGCCCTGCGCCATGGGCGTTCCGTTTTCAGAGCGGAGAGCTACGAGCATGCCGTGCGAACGATCTTTGATTGGATAGGTAGTCATGCCCAACTAAATGGTGAGCGAATCGCGTTATGGGGCATAAGCTTGGGCGGTCTGCTCGCAGCTCAGTCCGCAGCTCAAGACGGCCGCGTCCGGGCAGCCGTCTCCATCGGTGGGCTCTACGGTTTTGAAAATTATGCTGATCTCGCCGTTCCCACCCAAGAGGAGATGCGCGACCTGGCAGGGCTCAACACATTGAGTGAGACAGAAGACTACTTTAAGAGAGCGTACGATCCTTCTCACCTAGGTCCGGTAAGGTGCCCTTTCCTTGTCGTGCACGGCGCGCTTGACGAAATTGTGAGCACGGAGGATGCCCGGAGGCTAGCAGACCGGGCAGGCAACCTTGGAGAGCTTTGGGTCTTTAACGACGGCGTCCACTGTTGTTACAACTTATTCCAGGAACTGCGTCCACGGATAGCCGATTGGGTAGCGGACAGGCTGATGGCAACCTGAACGACCGTGCTCTACGAGCTTACCTATAGAGTCTATCTATGGAGCCGGTTTTATCAATCTCGCGAAGAAATTGCATGTCGTTAAAGTCCGATGGCTTGAATTTTTTGACCTCCGAGTTTCTCTCACCCATCACTTCTAACAGGGCCTGCATCGTCTCATCCGTGCTGTAAGGTTTCTTGGGATAGATATTGAGAAAAAAGTTGTAGGTCTCTTCCAATGCCTCCCGATCTTGATTCCGGGTCCATTTGCTCAGTATCCTTAGACTTCCCTCCTTATTTTTATGGATATAGGCGATGCCCTCGACAAATCCCTTCAAGAAGTTGAGCACCATCTCGCGACTCTTTCGTCCGAAGTCCGTCGTAATAAAAATCGAGCCATAGGCAAACCTGAGCTTGGCTTCGGGAAAGCTCGCTATCAAGTTGAATCCCAGTTTTCTCGCTAGGAGCGTATCGGGCGGCGAAATCACGGTCGCATCGACTGTTCCTGCTCTTAGCGCGCTGAACCTTGAGGCTGCGTCTCCTATGCCAAGAATGACGGCCTCCTTGCTCGGGTCAATCCCCAGATTCCTTAAGGCCAATCTTAAAGCAATGTCTGAGATTGCGCCCAGCCTGCTGACTGCGAAGCGCCTCCCTCTTAATTGCTCCGCGTTTCTGATCCTTTCCGAGGCGACCAGTGCGTAAGGTAAAGTGTTAATGTATTCGGTGATCGCAACGATGTCAGCCCCAGCGACTTTCGCGTCTACTCCAGAGGAGGTCCCAGAAGCACCAAATTGAATTTCTCGAGCGAGAAGCGATTGAATGGCGACGGAGCCCGAGCGCATGGTTATGAGCTCCGTTTCCAAGCTATGTTTCTCAAAAAAGCCGGCATCCTGAGTCACATAGAGAGGAAGCAGTGTTCCGCTAATACCCGGAATGCCAATTCGTACAGTCTTCGCGGTTGCGCTTGAAATACAAAGTCCGGTTGTGAACAGTGCTAGAAGGATAATCTGTAGCATCCTTTTCATTTTTGTTCTCATCATCTTGGGTTTCTTTGAGTGTTCGCCGAGAAAAATCATTAAGGTTTCTTTTAGAAATGCCTTCTTGCTCGCAGAAGGACTTATAACGCAGGATAACTCATTAATGTTTGATCTTCAAGGCGCTATGCAGCGGAAAGGGACGTTGTTATATGTGTTGACATAACAGCCGCTATCAAATACTTAAGGGGGCACTGCATTGCACTCAAGGCTCTAGGAAAGCGTTGCGTCGAGCTACCGATCGAAGAGGAGGTATCATGGCTCAGAAATCTGCGGTGAAATGGCAAGAGCCTAGGGATGAAAAAACCAAGGCCGGTTATGGCAAGTTTCCTCGCCCCAAGACGCCTTACGACATCTTCATGGAAGAGCAGGGAATACCCATTTACCGGGAGCTTGGGGTAAGAAGAGTGCAGGACCTACCTCTCAAGCTCTGGAAGCGCATGGGCGGCAACGGGACCTTTATTCAGCTTCTCGGCACAGAGGGCCTTTGGGGCTGTTATGTCATCGAGGTTCCAGGCGCTGGTGCGCTGAACGCAGAGCGCCATCTCTATGAGGAGATGTACTTAGTCGTCGAGGGACGTGGAACAACCGAGGTGTGGGCCGATAGAAGCAACAAAACGCTAACCTTTGAGTGGCAAAAAGGCTCCCTCTTTTCCATCCCGCTCAATGCTTGGCACCGAATCGTGAACGCCACCTCCAGCCCGGCGCTGCTTCTTGCAGGAACCACCGCTCCCAATACTATGAATATCCTTTCCAACCCAGATTTTATCTTTAATTGTACCTACAATTTCAAGGACCGATTCGATCTCTCTGACGATTACTACAAACCCAAGGAAGAGATCGAGCCAGATCCTGTACGCGGGCTGGCGATGCGCAGGACAAACATCATTTCGGACATTATCAACTGCGAGCTGCCACTTGATAACCGGCGCTCGCCCGGCACCCGGCGGATCGAGCCGCACATGACGGGAAATCATTTCTATCTGTTTATCGAACAGCACGAGACCGGCCGCTACACCAAGGCCCACGCACATAGCTCGGCGGCCGTGCTGATTTGCCTCAAGGGCAGGGGCTATACCTACACGTGGCCTAGCCGTCTTGGGCCTACCCCTTGGAAGGACGGTTTTGCCGATCAAGTTAAGCGTCAGGACTACGAGCCTGTAGGCATGGTTAGTGCCGCGCCCATGGGCGGCAGCTGGTTTCACGCGCACTTCGACGTCAGCAAGGAGCCGCTACGTCTAACAGGCTGGTTCGGACCCATTGCGCCGTGGGATCTTTTCCGCGACGCACGTTGGCAGATTTCCCCTACTCTTACGCCTCGGCTCGAGCCTAGTGCACCCGGCCGCGAGGAAGAGCGACTCGGAGAGGAAATGATCGACTATGGCGCCATCGACATCAAGGATGGTGGCACTGCCATCCCCTACTCGGACGAGGATCCGTTTATTCGCCAGGAGTTCGAAGCTACGCTAAAGCGGGAAGGCGTCGTCTCGAGGATGGACGACTCGCTCTATCGGCAAGGCTCGGCATCGCGCTAAAGTTTGTTATACGAGAACCGATCGTGACATTACCCCAGTAGCTCGGTTTCACCGAAGCCAGCCGCTATATCATCGATGACGTTGCGCTATTAACCCCAATAAGTTGTCCGGTCGATCGGGATCTGTTGTAAAACCTCCTCAGCAATATAATCCTCAAGTTTGATCCGCTTTATAGCCTCATCCGGGCACTGGGAAACAGGCGAGAAAGGACGACTCAACGGTCGGGTGGCATCAACGATCATGCATGAGGTCTTAATCTCATCCAATAGCGAAGGATCTAGAAAATCGCCGCGAAACAGAGGCTTAAGGATCGACACCTGCAGATGAGGCTGGACCCTGGTTGCCAATGCCCAGAGGATTTCCGTGGGGTTGAAGACATCGATATCATCATCAAAGACAAAGACATTTTTTGTATGATCGAAAGTCAAGGCCGCAGCGGCAGCCCGGCCGGGATCGCCTTCGGACATCTTCTTCATGGAGATAAAGACGTTGTAGTGGGAATGGCGGCCAAACTTACAGACCGCCTTTACGCCAGGCACAGCCTCACGTATCCTCCTCAAGTACGCCCCCTCGCGGGGGAGATCCATCCAGGGTTTGTCTCCCTCTGGCGTGATGACTGACTGATACATGGCTCCCTTACGGTAGTTAATGGCTCTAACCTCATAGAGGGCGCATGTAGTATACCGCTGCGGACCGAGATAACCAGGCGCCTCTCCGAAGGGCCCCTCAACAACCCGTTTACCAGGGATAAGTGCCCCTTCAATCACAATCTCCGCATCGGCAGGAATGAGCAGGTCTTCACCCCAGGTCTCTGAGGCCGTCACTCGTAGAGGTTCTCGGAGGTAACCGCCGATAACCTCGTATTCGCTGATCTCAAAAGGACCGATGTAACAGGCCCCAATGTGATAAGCAGGATGATGGCCCAAGACAGTCGCCACAGGACACTCCAGATTGTTCTCTTCATGATCACGGAAGATCCTCCATAGGTGACGAGGCACGGCGGAAAAACAGGCGATAGCGTTTTTCGACTTGACCTCCATCCGGTGATAGGAGGAATTATAAATCCCCGTTTTTCGGTCTCTTGTTATCGTGCCCAAAGTGATATAAGGACCGCCGTCCATTTCATGGTGGCGCATGATTGGCAGCTCGTAGACATCCACATCCCGCCCAACTTTCACGACTTCTTTGACCGGCGCCTCCTTTTTATCTACGACGATCGGAGGAACGCGCTTTTGCTCCAATTCCAAACAGGCATCAGCCATTTGGTTGCGATTCATCTCTTTGGGCAGCCCCAGCGCGATCTGTACCTTCCGTTGCGACACCTCACAGTTCATGACGAGCTTGAATTCGCTCACCCGACCGTGCAGGTTGAGAGGACGATCAAAAATGAGGATGGGGAATTTCTTCACGGCCCCTAGGTGTTTGATGATGGCCGTGACATCGTAATGAGCGGGATCCACCTCCCTTGTCACATGGACGACTGTGTCAGGGATCTCTCTGCGGCAGTCTTCGAGAAAGGTCCTTAGGCTCTTGGGCATACAGGCCTCTCTACCTCAAGAAAGTCTATAATAGGGCGCCTTTATGGATGTCGAAGATGAAGTTCCGCTTTCGCCGGGGAGCGCAGATTTCATCTATCTGAACCCGAAGAATGCCCTGAAGCCTTCTTGATCCAGCCTTTCACTGGAAATGTTGACAGGGTGGAGTTTAAGGTTCCTGGGATCTAACCTTTTCGTCAAGGGATCCACATCCAGTCGTGCTGGAACACGTCGTTGCGACTTCAGCAACTCGGCCCCCTCTTTTGATAAGACGAAGTCGATAAAGAGCTTACCCACGTTAGGATGCCGCGCGTGTTTGCTGAGGGCAATGGGCTCGGTTATGGCAATCATGGGTTCCATGGCAACCCAATCAATCGGGGCACCTACTGCCTTCATCTGCTCAACGCTGTGGGCATACGTAATGGCCAAAGGGAACTCTCCAGCTGCCATCAATTGTACGATTAGCGTATTACCCTGCCTAAAGATGGGCTTTTGGCTTCGAAGCCGCTCCATGTAAACCTTGCCTTTCTGTGGACCCATGGCTTCCATCATCCCCGCAAACCAGTCGTCGCGGCGCTCATCCAGGCAAATCTTTCCGTCTTTCCATCGTGGATCAAAGAGGTCCTCCCATCTTCTGGGGACTTGGCTGCTGGGGACCATTTTTGTGTTGTAGGCGACTGTTATGTACAGGTCGTAAGTATCTGTCCAATATCCATCCGGATCGTAAAAGCCCTTCGGATAAAAAGACTGATGGATGGATTTATACGGAGCAAGGAGCCCTTTCTCTTCGAGCATGATGACTTGTGGACCTAGCGCTGAGACCACATCCCAGAGGTGTTTTCCTCCTCTTGCCTCAGTCAGAATCCGTTGGAGGAGAGGAGCCCCCCCGGCACGATAATAGTTCCCCTTGATGAATGGGTATTTTTCGGTAAATTTCCTGATGGTTTCGTCAGCATCGCTTGCTCGAGTCGCGGTATAAAAAACTAAGCCCGCCTCTTTCTTTACGGTATTGATGTCAATTCCTGCTGCTAAGGCAGGTTCTTCAAGGGTGCCACTAATCCAGATAGAGATAGCAATTGCCAGGATTATCAATCCCATGAGGCTTTGTTTCATGATTTCCCCCTATCTGGTAAAATATCACCCAGACTTAATCTAAAGGGTTAGTTCGATTTCGATGGAAACAACACTGGCACTGACTTCACTTCATTACGTTCTATTAGCGCCTCGGGCCAAAGATCGCATCGAACTCTCTTACATACCGGTTAAGATCCAAGATTACACGGGGAGAAACCGGGAAGAGATCCAGGTCCACTGGGTCCAAGGAGGAACCTTTGGGGCGGATGCCTGGCAAGACAGGATTGTATCCTGCCTTAAGATATTCGATCTGCCCTTCTTTGGATGTTAGAAAATCAACCAAGAGTTTTGCCGCGTTAGGATGAGGCGGAGCGGAAGAAAGGCCGACCTTTGAGAGACCTCCAATTATAGGTTTAGTAGTCCGTACCCAATCCACTGAAGCCCCCTTGCTTTTCGATATTTCAACCTCGTGGGCATAGCCAAGTGAAAGCGCGAATTCCCCCGCGAGAGTTAATTGCAAAAGCAGGCTATGCCCTTTGCGCCACTGGATTTGCTGCTGGGCTATCCCTTCTAAGATCTTTCTCGCTTTCTCCTCTCCAAGATATCCCATCATGCCGCCTAACCACTGGTATTCCTCAGGATCCATACCAATCTTCCCCTTCCATTTTGCGCTGACTAGGTCTGGCCAATCTTGAGGGACCTCGTCCTTAGAAACTAAAGCGGTGTTGTACGAAAGGACATAGTACGTCAGGTTAACCCCTGCCCAATACCCGTTGGGGTCTTTAAACCTCGGCTCAATAAGATCTACACCCGCTGTGCGAAAAGGGGCTAGAACTCCTAAGCGCTGGATGACTGGCAGAAGCTGACCGTTCACGACATCAAACAGTATCTTCCCAGCTCTTTTTTCAGTACTTATTCGGTTTGTCATCGTCTCGTCGGACGCCCGAACGACGCGTACCTTTATGAAGGGATATTTCTTTTCAAATGCCTTGCCCATAGTATCAAGAAAGGACAAGCTATGACCCGAATACCAGATAACCTCGCCCTCAACCTTGGCACCAGCAAGCAGGGTAGCCTCCTCTGCCTTCGCGTCAGGCGAAAGAAAAAACAAAGCAATCAACAACAGGGCATAATTTTTTGGACACATAGGTTCCTCCTCTTCATTGGACCTGTTGTTGCTCTCGTTAGCGCCGTTGCGTTACGTCTCCAGGTGGACCGAGCCTTAGTTTTGACTTTCTGCCGAAAAACCTATCAGCTCAGTAGGTCTCGCACGTTCTACGAGCGCGCCCCCATGGGTCCGAGGCACCGACAATACGCTCCCAGCTATCTAGTTTTATGGCTCCCTTGGCAGGGAGATCTGGCCGACCAGGCGTGAACTCCTTGTAAACATCAGTTGGACCAACAACCCTTGACACGGGTGGAAGATCAATTGCCATGTCCCGTGTACCGGTACTGACCATAGCATCTGCCTCAGGCACGGTCATTATGAGCGGCACATCCGTACCGTCCTTCCCCACTGTGTACTCGTCGACGACTAAGACTGTCTTTATCCCCCGCCTCTCGCAGGCTCGGATCGCAAGCATAGTGTCAACGAACGCATTACCTGACAGTAACCAGGTTATCATTGCACCTTCCCACCGCAACATATGGGCCATTTCAGCCACCTGATATGCGGCTATTTCCTTGCCCACATGTGTATCCCATCGCGATCTGTGCAGAATAACACCACAGAAATTCAAACTCTTACCATGCTGCCTGTACAATTCCCTAATTATCGGATGATTGCACCATTCCCACAAAGTTCCCCTCCTTGCGCCATCGATCGCGGTCGGAGTAAGCGCACCGTCGAAAAATATATTGGGGTGAACCAGCGTAGGGAGAGACTCCTTGATCGGCATGCCATAGAAGTGGACCCCCGTGGGAGAATACCAACTAGTGTTAAATCCGAGGATGTAACCGACCCTGGGCAACGAGTCGTCGACCTCTGTCAGTTCGAGTACTTCGACGCTTGCTGGCTGTTGACCCAGCGTGGTCCGGGCCAGGTATTCTGCCACATTGCATTCCGCTACCTGAACGATGGTGTGACCCTCGAATTCATTTAGCTCTTCCTCGAGCGTCATAATGAGGACGATATTGATTGTGGAGGCAAACACCGAGATCGGCGCCGCCGGACCAAACATATCAAAAAGGGCGGGATGCGCCCTTCCGGATCCTGTTTTCAGTGTTGAGGTGTATCCTACCGACGCCACTACCCCTATCCCAGATAACCGATGAGTCCTTCCGGCCCCAACAGGCTCGGGAGGTCCAATAATGCCCGGAAACACTCGCCCCGAGCCGCTGGCCTTCACTCGTGGCTCTACAACATCCCTGACCCACGTGATGCGCGCCTCTTCTCCTGGTCTGACTATATCTATGTCTGCTTTCGTAATCCTCTTATCAGAAAGGATCATCCCAAGCAGTTCTTCCTTATTGACCTGCAAAACACCGCTATCGTAGCTGGTTCGCCGGCCAAACACGATATCGGCCACAGGAAAGGTACATAATTCCAATCTCATGCTGGTCCTCCCTTATCCGATGCTTATGGCCGTTTCCGGCGTGAAGAGAGTTGGCCGATCGACTGAGGTTCCGAGCGATTTTAATGCCGTGGCGACGATGTCTTTCCTCAGCCTGAGGTCTTTATCTGAAGGAAGGCTTGGTTCACCGCAGGGATGCGGTATCCGTGTTCCTTGTATCACTCGGTTCGCGCCGATGGTCCGTGCCAAACCATGCATTGCCGTGATCATGGCAACTGGCAGCCCCCCCCGCTCCAACTCCTTCGTGATCGCAGCACCGCTGCGAGTACAGGAGCCTCAGGTTGCAACCAGCAAAACACCATCCACGCCGGCTGACCTCAGGTCTCTTGAGATTTCACTGCCTATGCGCTGCATTGCTGCAAACTCGCCTCCTGCTCCAACTGTGACGTAATACCACGGGTAAATACGTCGGAAAGCTCCACAATCCAGCAAATCCACGAGCGCATCTACAGGGATGCCGTAATTTGGGTCGGTATGCATGAAGGCCGTATGGTAACCACGGTGGACCACCTCCCATTGGCCCTCTATCATTGAGCGAAGCCCCTCTATGGAATACTTAGCCCAACGCGTTTCATGCCCCTGCTTAAAGCCATCTGGATTACCTTCAGCAACAACACCGCTAGTGGTAACTACAGCAATAGTCGCCGCCGCAAGATCAGTGAGAGGAGCCGGTGGTGGTACCATCTCGATAATCTGCACTGGAATCTCGCTGATGAACGGCCCCCCTTTCAGTTTGGCAAGCAGCATAGCTACCCCGCGTTCAGCCCCAGTACGCTCCCGCCCCATTGTCAAGCGTCGAATACCTCGCGGGATGTATCCCTCCAACGACGCCGAGCCCACAGATACACCACTGATGACTTTCGATATAAAGGCTGCCATCATCCGTAAACTGTCTTGCATGCCGGCTACGGACTCGGCAGTAGGGAATACAAAAACCCTGTCATTCTTATACCGGCGATAAATGTCAACACCGGGATTCTCGGGATGCATTCCTATCACGGAAGGAATACCCATCTCTGCCGACACTGCATTACACGCCTCTACACAGGCCGTGCCATATCTGCCTGCACCGAAGGCTGGCCCAGCCACAAAAATAGCCGGGTGAAGATCCCTCACAATACCGACAACTTCAGATACAGCTGCATCCATATTTTCGTTGAAATAATTGTCGCCGCTGACAATAGTAGCCGCAATGCTGGCCGTGTCGCCGAGAAGTGACTGGAGCGCCTTTCCCGGACCCACGCTGCCATCTCTCAGAGCTATCCGCGCATCAGCCTTTTCCTCTCCACCCAGACCACCAAAGAATTGGTTCAAAAAGTGCACAATTGTTTTCTTTTGCATGGTCATCGACCGTCCCTCCTTGCTTTTTGTGCTCCATCCATTGGATTGCTCCAAACCGGCTTAAAAGCGAGCTACTTATTTCGTCGCAAGCTTTATCCCTTTTCCTAGAATCATTGATGCTCTCAGTATCATGGTCCTCCTGCTTTAAGAATGACCTCTTGAATAAAGCGGTGAGCGTCCTCCATTACAGGACGATTCTCGGGCATGATCAAACGCAACTGCTCCGATTTCTGCAGATCTTCCAGTTCGGGATACGCTGGCTTCACGTCAGGCCGGGTTGGCACCCGCCCCCTGCTTGCTAATTCCGTAAGACCTTCTCGAGAAAGTATCCAGTCGTACAGGAGAAGAGCGGCGTGTGGATGAGGAGCGCCGTTAAGGACGGCAAGCGTCCCAGGCTCAGCCGGGATAGGAGAAAAGGGAGTCATGCGGATAGGGCACCCCTTGTGGATAAGCTCGGCCGCGCTGTGAGCATTGAGTTCAAAGGTGATGGGAAACTCTCCGGCACAAAGGAGCTGAGCCAAGAGGGCATGGCCCCTCCGGAGATCGAGATCTTGCCGTAATAGTTGTCTGAAATAGTTAAAAGCCCGTTCCTTTCCCCATGCCATGATAAGTGCCATAATTGATTTATCCCCGTTGGGTTCCATGGAAATCTTTCCTCTCCATTTAAGATCCAAGAGGTCCTGGTAGCTTCGAGGGGCTTCTTCGTCCTTGACCAAACGGCGGTTATAGCCAGGAACTCCAACACTTATCATTATACCCACGAAGCCGTCCCGCTCCCCTCTAAACCGTTTGGGATACGCCACCTGTTCTGGAGAAAAGTAGGGCACAATCATACCTCTGAGGCGTGCCCAGTCATAGAAAGTGGCCTTGGTGTTCCATATATCGGACGTGACCCTGCTTGCTAAAAACTCCGTCTCAACGCGTGTTAAATTTTTCTCCATCAGGCCGCGAAGTGCCGTAGCCCTGATAAAGGGATAGCGGGCCATAAAGCGATTCAGCAAGGGACTAAACTCATCATTGCGTAAAGTAGTGATGAGTTGAGCAGCACCCTCCTTCTTTGCATTCTCAATTAGGTAGGCCTCACGGGCTTTTCCCGAAAGGCTACTGGCCTTTGCTATCACCGTCTTTGTATCAGCTTTAAGCCTCGAGCCCACAAAAGATAAGATCAGGAAAATGAACAGAATTGTCGTTTTTTTCATAGCCATCCCAATTCCCCCTGAGATTACGCTCGTTCCCTGGTCGTGAGGAACCATCTCGAAATAAACTTATAGATCAGCTCCATATCGAGGCCGTTTTTTCGAAGATTCTCATCTGTTTGACCATCCAGGTTGAAATTTGGTCCCGGAATCGCGTGGTCAGGCCTCTATCTGCGATCCGCCGCCGCGAGCTTCCTGCAACGCCTTGACGATGGTCTCGGCCTCAAGACCGAGCTCCAAGGTCTCGATCAAGAAAGTGTAGCGTTGGGGATCAATTAAAACCTTGATCTCCGGTTCAAAGACATGGAAGACTCTTAGCCCCAGCTCGATCCCCGCAAGAGGGCCAGCATAGGTGGGGTCGCCGCGGGTTACGGTTTCAAACTGGATCAGGCTGCTATCGACATTTGGAGCCCCAAGAAGCACAATAATGGGATCTTTTCCGTACTGCTCCGCCAGCTCCTTTATTCGACCTTGAACCTCAAGGTCCACTGCTCCTGCGGCGGTTCAGACGAAACACTGAGTGTTTGCGTAGATGGTCTTAGCTCCCAAACCGTCTATCGCCTGCTCGATCGTATGGGCTGGGACGCCATCTCGCTCTCCCAAAATGATGAGTTTCTTCCCATTAAGATCCAGATTCTCTTTCAAAGGACACCTCCAATCCATGGATTCTCAGGAATGCCGCTGCAATAGGAGCGACATCCCATCACTCAACTGGGTCATTTGTCCGAGGAACAGACTAGCGCGGGAGAAGAGGAAGCAGTTACGCAGCTCTCCTTCTTATCCACCGAAGCCACGTGCAGTTCTAGTCGTTCCAAGGGCTCGAGAACAAGGGCACGGAGCTTTTCCACCGACGCGCTCAGAGTCGAACCTACCTCCTCAAAGCCAAACGAAATCTGCCCGGATTTTAGACCCGCAACTAAAATGGGCGTACTGCGCACAAAAGCAAGACTTGTCTCAAGACGGTATTTGGTGAAGAAACCTATTTCTCGCGCAACCCAAAGCGGAACGTACCTTGGATTAATAGTGGAGTAGCCGATGACACGCTTCGTAGGCGCTAACGCGGCGTGGGTCTTAAGGGGACCGAAAATCAGGAAGAAGATAGCGAGGTTCCTGGCCACCATTGAAGTCATCAAGACCTCCCAGAGGCCTTTACCACTCGGTTGTGGGTGCTACTTAATGCCGTATGTGGTGAAGACCTTTTCTACAAAGCCGCTTTCCTCAAGACTTTTAAGAATACTTGAGTCGACAAGTTCAACTACTTTCACCTCAGCGACCCGAGGGTTGTAGCTTTGAATGAAGCGCTGAAAGTTCCGCAAGCCCTCAATCGAAGGGTAGAGATTGATGTCTAAGTCGTCTTTTAGGAGGTACTGATACCCCGATTCTGCAGCCGAAGCATCACTGATGTTTAGACGTTTCATCAAAGTTCTAATCACTGCAGGCTTACGAGCAGGCGATAGAACAAAAACCAGCCCTTCAACCAATGCCTTGAGCACACTTGTTGTGAGTTCGCGGTTTTTCTGAAGAAATGCTCTCTTAACGACAACCCCGGAATTAAGCGTTTGTATGCTAGCCGCGGATAGCTCCGCCAGGATCCGATAGCCCTTGTGTTTAAGGTCCTCCGCCATCATCCTATTGAAGAAAGCGGCATCGATGCTTCCACTTTCGAGGGCCCCTCTCAGAACCGTCTGGTCTCCAACGGCAAGGATCTGAATCTGATCGCGTTGCTCATTGAGACCTAGATACTCCAACCCCAGTTTCGTTGTGATCCATTGAGTTCCGCCTATGCTTACCACACCAATC
>Ga0209002_10001750_pt1 | contig 17521 bp, 12 predicted proteins | sample Rifsed16ft2_FD_184010 | JGI IMG/M metagenome (GOLD analysis project Ga0209002, IMG submission 184010) | Soil microbial communities from Rifle, Colorado, USA - sediment 16ft 2 (version 2) | ecosystem: Environmental > Terrestrial > Deep subsurface > Rock core/Sediment | place: Rifle, Colorado... | reverse complement strand
GCTTTTTCCGCTCACAATTAATCTTGCATCAAAGTTAGTAGAAAGTTTTAATGGAGAAATAAATATTTCTTATTCTGGTGGTGCTTCAATTTATAACACTTCGGATATTATTAAATGCGGGATCTATCCGGTTACTTATGCAACTGACCTTTTGAAACCAGGCGGGTATCGGAGATTAACACAGATAGTAAAAAAAATATCTGCGGATTTTATAGGAAATTTTAAGCACGAGAAAATCAATCTTGAGATGCTGAATCAATTAGCCGAAGATTCACTTAAAGATTCTTATTATAAAAAAGAGTCTCGACTTGTTGAGTCAATAAAAATTACCTCAAAACTTGAAAAGTTTGATTGTTTTGTTGCTCCCTGTGTTGCCGCCTGCCCTATTCACCAGGATGTACCCGAATATGTTAAATTGGTTGAAGAAGGGAGATATGAGGAAGCATTTGATGTAATCGTATCAAAAAATGCTTTGCCGAATATCACCGCTCATATCTGTAATCACCAATGCCAGTTTCATTGCACGCGATGGGATTATGATGAACCGGTAAAAATCAGAGACTTGAAAAAAGTTGCTGTTGATGAAGGAAGGAAAAAATATTTAGTAAAAATTTTTGAACGTAAATATATCGACAACAATAAAATAAGATGTGCTGTTGTTGGTGCTGGTCCATCAGGGCTTGCAGCAAGTTATTTTTTGGCTCAAGCTGGATTTGATATAACTGTCTTTGAAAAACATGATAAAGCCGGCGGAGTTGTTCAAAATATTATTCCTGAATTTAGACTTCCACAATCGGCAATTGATAATGATGTTGAATTCATCAAACAGCTTGGAGTCAAGTTTGAGTTTAATGTCAATTCAAATTTTTCTGTTGAAGAGCTTAAGCAAAAAGGTTTCAAGTACATTTATATTGCAGTAGGTGCAGGGGAATCTCGTAAGTTGCATCTTAAAGGAAACGAGAAGAATGTAATTGATGCAATAGACCTTTTGTGGAAGTATAATCATAACGATAAAATGAATTTGGGAAAAATTGTTGCTGTCATCGGTGGTGGTAATTCGGCTATGGATGCTGCAAGAGTTGCAAAGCGAATTGGTGGCGTTGAAAGAGTTTATATACTTTACCGCCGAACAAAAGAATTCATGCCTGCCGATAAAGAGGAATTTGATAACGCAATTGAGGATGGAGTGATCTTTAGAGAACTTTTAGCACCAATTGAGTTCAATAATAGAATATTGCGATGTCAAAGAATGAAGCTGGGTAAAATTGAAGAGGATGGGAGAAGGGAAGCACTGTCAATTGAAAATGAATTTGAAGAACATAAAATTGATTTTATTATCTCTGCAATTGGAGAGAAAGTTGATCATGATATTCTTGGTCAAAATAAAATCTCAATTAATAAATTTGGAAAAGTTGAAACGAACACGGAGACAAATGAAACTTTGCTTGAGAATGTTTTTATCGGTGGCGATGCTCTGCGAGGTCCTTCTACTGTTGTAGAATCAATTGCTGATGGAAAGAAAGCTGCGGAAGCAATTATAAGGAAAGAAAATATTCAAGTTAAATTTGAACGGAATTTGAAAGATGTGTTTGATGTTCAGCAGCGAAAGGATCGAATATTAAAAAACAAGGGTAATGTATTAATTGGAAATCTTTCGGTTAATTTTGAAGCGGCTCGCTGTCTAGAATGTAATTTTATTTGTAACAAGTGCGTTGATGTTTGTCCTAATCGGGCGAACATTCCTATCAGCTTAGATGGTGAAGTATTTAACGATATCGATCAGATTTTGCATATAGATTGGATGTGCAATGAGTGCGGAAACTGCGAAACATTTTGTCCTCATCAGGGTTCGCCGTATAAAGATAAAATTACCTTGTTTGCTGGAGAAAGAGATTTTAGTGCTTCAAAGAACAGCGGTTTTTATGTGATCAAAAGTGAAAATGGAGTTGAAGTTGTTTCGAGATTCAAAACTATTGTTGAAAAGCTGAGATTTTCTTACTCTGGAGAAATGATTGGAAGTGTTTCGCTAGATAAAGATGAGGTTGAAGATTATGACAAATTCGTCAGAATGATCGGAAAAATTATTTCTGATTATTCTTATCTGTTCTGTAACACTTTAGCAAATTAGGTTGGTCAAAGACAATAGAATGCTGATTTCGCTGATCGAGCAGATATTCGCAGATAAAATCTGCGGCATCTACGTTCTATGGTTTTGAGGTAGAAACGATTGCTTGAATGATGGGTTTGTAACCGGTGCATCGACAGAGATTACCTTCGATAGCAGTTTCAATTTCTTCACGAGAGGGAGTTGGATTTTCTAAGAATAAAGCGTAAGCTGACATTAACATTCCCGGTGTACAAAACCCACATTGAATTGCGCCATACTTAAGAAAATTCTGCTGGAGCGAATTAAGCTTGTCACCTTCCGCCAAACCTTCAACCGTTAAGATTTCACATCCATCAATTTGTTGAGCGAGCATCAAACACGAATTGACAGCTTTACCGTTTATGATTACTGTACATGCACCGCATTCTCCAATGCTGCAGCCCTCTTTTGTACCCGTGAGTTTTAAGTTATCACGAAGTAAATCAATCAACCGTTTGTTTTTAGTGAGTTCGACCGAAGTGTTTTTACCGTTGACTTTAAAATTGATGATCATCTCGGTATTCCTCCGGCATTTATCTCTAGCATTTGATACAACATTTGCTGAACTACAGGCAGCTTGTATACTGTTGACCATCTCAAGCCAGTAGTCTTAAGAACCTCCTCACCGACTTTCATAGAAATTTCTTTAAATGTTTCTGAGTTGATTTCTCTCCCGATAAATAATCTTTCAATTTCAAAAAATCTTTTTCCAATTGGAGTAATTGCACCGCTTGCAAGCCTAAATTCTTTAATAATTTTTTCTTCTTTATGCAATAAAAATGCAAGAGAGATTCTGCTGATTGAAACAGCGCTTCTTCTGCCGAGTTTATAAAAGTCGCCGATATAATCCTTTGTAAGAATTGGAATTCTTATTTCCGTGACACATTCGTTTTTCTTTAGCTGCGTTTCGTAAGGATCTAATAAGAACTCGCTGAGAGGAATTATATTCTCATTTTCCGGCGAAACAATTTTTATTAATGCATCATAAACTAATAACGGTGGAACGCTGTCAGCACATGGAGCATTATTAACAAAGTTGCCAACAACGGTTGCTCTATTTCTGATTTGCAAACTGCCAACAGTCTGTGCCGCTTTTGCGAGAAGAGGAAAATATTTATTGATGAGTTCATTCTTAGTGATTTCAGAAAATGTTACTGCTGAACCAATAGAAATAAATCCGTCGGCAAGACTTATTGTTTTTAGTTCGTCAATAAAATTTATATCAATCAAATGTTTTATTAAAGTGAAACGGCTGGATTCTTGAATAAATCCTGGAACAATATCAGTCCCCCCAGCCAGAATGCAAGAATTATTCTGAAATTCTCTCAAGTAATGTTTTAGTTCGGTTAAAGATTTAGGTTTATAATATTTGAATTGGGGAATCATCATGCACTTCCTCGTTTCAAATCTTTTGGAAATAATTTTCGGCGCAGCAAAACTTCCTCAAGATTTATTGGAAGGTTGTAAAACCTTTTTCCCGTTGCATTTCTAATTGCGTTGGCAATTGCTGCCGAAGTCAGTTCGAGAGTTGGTTCGCCTAAAGATTTACCTCCCCAAGCGCCATAAATATCTTTACCCTCGACAAAAATTGGTTTTATTTCTTTTAAATCCTTCGCAGTTGGAATAAGGTATTGATCAAAATTTAACTCACGGATGTTTCCATTGTCAGCTGTTATTTGTTCCCATAATCCATAACCAGCGCCTTGTGTTACACCGCCGTAAACTTGTCCTTCGGCTCCTAATAAGTTTATTACTTTTCCGGGATCGTGAACCGCAGTAATTTTATCAATATAAACTTGTCCTGTTGCCATATTTACTGTTACTTCTGCAACTTGACATCCATAAACATAAGTGAAGTAAGCCGAACCTTGTCCTGTATCTTCATCCCAATTTACTTCAGGACTTTTGAACCATCCGATAGCAGCTAAACAAATACCATTGCGATAAGCCAATGAACATAAATCGGGAAAAGATATTTTTTGCTGAGGGTTAGCTTTATTAGAAACAAAACCATCCCGAAAAATAAATTCTGATTGTGGTTTTAATTTCCATTCTTTTCTCAAAAAATCTTCCAGACGATTTCTAATTATATCGGATGCTGCTTTCACTGCACCGCCGCCCATTAAAGTTGATCGTGATGCAACAGTTGGTCCGCTATCTGGAATTAAGCCGGTATCTGTTTCCAAGTAATAAACATTTAGAGGTGAAATTCCCAACACTTCTGCGGTAATAATTGTATATGTAGTTTTCATTCCCTGTCCATTTTCAGCTAAACCACTAAGCAAGTATGCCGAGCCATCATTCTGAACAGATAGATATGCGGCTGCAGCATCAATACCTTCAGCACCAAGTGAACAGCCCCGATAGCTGACCGATAAGCCGATTCCTTTTCGCATTACCTCATTTGGAGGGATGAAATCTTTTTTCTTTAAGATAAGCTGCTCTTCATTTATTTCGGAAATTTTATCTGGTTGATAACCCGCTTCAATTATTTTATTACCATACTGTTTCCATTTAGAAGTGAAATCAGTTTCCTTAACAGCAGTTTCTAAAACTTTTAAAAGATTGACATCGTGATTTTCTAATTTCTGTCCGCTTGCTGTAAGAGAACCGGCTTTGAATCCATTGATTTTCCTTATTTCTTCAGGAGTGAAACCAAGCTTGATGGCAATTTCATCCATGATTGATTCTTGAGCAAAGATTGGCTGCGGTGAACCGAATCCTCTCATTGCACCGGTGTAGGGATTATTTGTGTACACGGCTCTAACATCAGTCCAAACATTTTCAACTTCATAAGGGCCGGTTGCTTGCACAACACTCCGCCATGTTACAAATGGACTCATGGAAGAATAAGCTCCGCCATCAGCAAGAATATCAATTTTCATAGCAACTATTTTTCCATTCTTCTTACATCCAACTTTATATTTTAGAATGTACGGGTGACGTTTGTATGATTCAAGAATTGATTCTTCTCGTGTGTAGTGAATCTTAATTGGTTTGCCAATTTTCAAAGCGGCAACAGCCGCACGTGCGCAAAGAATATTCATCGTATCATCTTTGCCGCCGAATGAACCGCCTAAATCTGCTTGTACAATTCTAACTTTTGTAAGCGGCAGATTCAAAGCAGATGCAACAACTTTTCTTGCTGTAAAAGGATTTTGAACACTGCCGATAATCCTTATTCCTTTTTCTCCTTCAAGAGGAATTGCAAGCACAGACTCCGGCTCGATGTAAGCATGTTCCACTAACCGTGTTGTGTAAGTTTCCCCATGAATGAAATCACTTTCTTTGAATCCTTTTTCAATATCGCCTTTGCGAAGAGGATAATGAACGATAAGATTATTTTCATACTGTGGATGAATTTTAGGCGAATCGGAATCGAGGGCTTTTAAAGGATCTGTGAGTGCGGGTAATTCCGTGTATTTTACTTTTACTTTTTTTGCTAATTCTCGAAGCTCTTCTTCGGATTCACCAACTAACATTGCAACTACATCACCAGGAGTGACAATTTTATCAAATGCAAATATCGGTTGATCTTGCCGTATTGGTCCTACTTTCTTTGAACCTTTAATATCATTTGAATCAACTATAACAACATTTGGTGAACTCTCAAGAATTTCTGAGTAGTCAATTTTTTCTATAATTGCGTGGACAACAGGAACGCGGACCATAACTCCATACAACTGTCCGGGTTCATTGATATCATCAGCAAACTTTGCTTTGCCGGTTACTTTTTCAAGACCGTCCTGTCTAATAACTGGTTTGCCAACTATGTTGAAAGAATTTTCCATAATAAAATAATTTCGCTATTGCTATCTCTAAGTAACTTTCATTGTCACAATGAGCTTGTCGAAGTGTGACATTTAGGTGGATTGCCAATCTTCGACTTGTTCCGCAATTGCGGGACAGTTCAGACTGACATTTAAGTTATTTGAACATTACTTTACTTCATCGCGTTATATAATCTTTTCCCTTGCGAGTAAACATAATTATTTATTTCGTTTTCATCTATTCCAATCAAACGGTAATCATTCATAAGCACCTTACCATTTTGTAGAACCGTAATAATAGGTCTTTCTAAAATTCCGTAAATGAAATGACCGAAAAAGTTATTGCTGTTCAACGGAGTCGGAGGAACATAGTTCCAAATAATTACATCTGCACGATCTCCAGTATGAAGCGAACCGAAATCTGGAAAATATTTTTTAATAAAATTAAGTTGATCGAAATACATTTTCCTAAAAATGTAAAATGATTTGTCAAAGCTGAACCCTTGATTTCGCAGCATCAGGAACAATTGTTTTTGAGAACGAGGAATGTTTGCATACATTCCATCCGTTCCACAGAGCACAGATATCTCTTCGGGAATATTTTCAAAGATGGGAGTTCCAACTGCGTTGTTTAAATTCGAATCTAAATTAATTGCAAGAGCCGGCTTCTTATCTTTTAGCAAAGCGAATTCAGTTTTAGTTATGTGAACACCATGCACGAGAATACTTTTCTCATTTACTAGATTGTAATCCAGTAATCTTTGAACAGGCGATTTTCCATATTTCTTCAAACTCAAACTTTTATCTGACTCATCTTCACAAACGTGAATGTGAATTCCAGCGTCTTCCTTCTCTAAAAAATTTCTGATAGAGTTGAGAGTAGAATCATCTACTGTAAAAGATGCGTGGAGACCAAACAACGCTTTCGAATCTTTATCAGTATCCTTAAGAATAAAGTCTTGATTTTCCTTCAACGCTTCAATTTTAAGTTGCTCACCATTTCTGTCTGATGTTTCAAAACAGAGAACATTTCGAACATTAAATTCTTTTAATGCTTCTTTGATGCACTTTAAACTGCCAAGCGTATGAGATGGTGAAGCGTGATGATCAAAAATGTAAGTTACTCCACTGCGGATTGATTCCATTGCAGCCATGTATGCGGATGCTTTTATCATTTCATGATTTAAAAGCAAATCCAATTTCCACCAAAGGTTTTGAAGTATCTCGGGAAAGTTTGCCATTGATCCGGTAAACGGTAAACCTTTTGCTAAGCGAGAGTAAACATGATCGTGAAAATTTACATTTGGAGCAGTGAGAACTTTGCCTTGCGCATCAATAACATCAAAATCTTTTTTAGAGGGAGAATCATCAGCAGAAATTATTTTTGTGATGAGGCCGTTCTCAATTATCAAATTTCCGAATGTGGGATTAACGCTTTCGGATTCAATTTGACAAATCCATGCATTTTTTATTAGGATTGGTTTATTCTTCATGGTTTACTCGAATGAATTTGCCTATTCCAGGTTTTGCAATGAAATTCTTTTCTCTATCCATGATAGGTCTCCCACGCAAAAATGTTTTTTCAACCCGTGCATGAAACTGAATGCCTTCGAATGGTGTGTATTTACCTTTTGAATGCATGTTTCGGCTTCTGATAATTTCACTCGTCCATAAATTTATTAAAGCAAAGTCTGCATCTTTTCCAACTTCTAATTTGCCTTTCTGGTTAAGTTTGAAAAACTCAGCAGCATTTGTTGAAAGTAATTCTATTGTATTTTGAAGAGACAGTTTTCCTTTCAGAAATCCCTCACTAAATAAAAATGGAACACGGTGTTCAACTCCAGGTATTCCGCCGTACACATTCCAAAAATTCTTGTCTGATTTTTCTTTTCTTGGATTACAGCCGGCATGATCGGTTGTAACAAAGGAAAGCGAACCATCACTTAATCCTTTCCATAATGCAGATCGATCAATTTTCTTTTTAACGGGTGGGGCGGTTTTTAGAAAAGCTGAAATCTTTTCGTTCTCAAAATCTTGTTGAGTAAAGTATAAGTAGTGGGGACAAGTCTCGGCAGTGATTTTCAATCCAAGTTTCTGTGCTTTCCTAACTTGTTCTAAACCTTTTGCAGAGCTAAGATGTACAACGTGAATTCTACAATTAGTGATTGACGCAATTCTAATCAGGTTTTCTATTGCTTTTTCTTCTGCGATCTCATCTCGTGATTTGCAGTAAGCTTTCCAATTGTTTTGATTGTCGCTCTGGTATTTCTTCATTCGCTCTTTGATTCGACTTTTATCCTCCGCATGAACAGCGAGAAGCATATTATTGTCCTTTATAAATCTTGCTGTCTCAAGCATTTGATCAAAAGAAAGATCGGTGAATGTATCCATACCAGAAATAAAGTAAGTTTTAAAGCCAGCAACTCCCGCTTTAGAGAGCCGAAAAATTTTTTTGTGAATATTGCTCTTGTTCTCAAAATCATTTCCTCGGACTCCACCCCAGAAAGCAGAGTCAACTATGCTTCTGTTCTTCACTGCCCTTAATTTCATTTGAAAGTTTTTAAAAGAAGTGACTGGCGGCAATGAAGTACATGGCATATCAATAATCGTTGTGGTTCCACCCCAAGCGGTAGCTGAGGAAGCATGCTCGAAGTCATCTCTGAACTCAAATCCCGGAGTATCGAAGTGAACGTGCGGATCAATCCCACCTGGGATTAAAATTAGAAAATCATCATTGATTCCTTTTATAACGTGATCGTTTAAAGATAGCTGGAGATTATTAATGAATCTTTTTCTTTTTGAAATTGTGCTTATGTCATTCCAATTTACTGAGCGGTCTAGTACCGGGATGATTTCGAGAATAGTCTTGTCAAAATTAATATTGACAAGCTTTAGCGAGTTTTCTTTATCACAAATGAAAACATTTTTGATGGAATTGAGTTTTTGAGATTTCATTTCAATCTATAGACTATTTGTTATTCCAACTTTCTTATTAAACTCTTCAATCAACTTATCCCATTCGGGAACAATGGCAAATCTTTCTTTCCAGTAATTTTCATCGTACCACTGAGCATTAAGTTCTTCGACTGATTTACCCTGCTGCTCAACCCAGGTAAAATATTTTAGGTTATGAATTGCCTTCTTATCGTAGTAAGATAATTCCTTGAAATAATCTATGGTTTGATTTTTCACAGTTACATTCCAGTCAATCTCTGCTTGCTTGAGAGAATATTTACCCCACGACTCATTCATTTCTTTTAAACGTGATTGATACAAATCTGCAGAGTCTGTGAAGATTGTAATTATCACATCATTCTCATTATACTCATTGTATTTTGCGAGCTTAATAGCAGCGAGCAAATTTCCGATGCTTGAAATTCCCAAGTCGGGAAGTAGGTTTATGGTTTTATCATCAATGCCTAAAGTTGATAAATATTTTTTCCCTTCCGGCTCATTGAACAAACGAAGAATTCTTAGTGGCTGCTCATCATCTATTGCTGCGACGGCATTTGTGTTTTTAACATTATGAATCCAAGGAACATGCTTATCGCCAATTCCTTCAATTCTGTGAGCGCCGAATCCATTCATGAAAAGAGTTGGGCATTGAAGCGCTTCGGCCGCAGTAACATTAATTGACGGAAATTTTTCTCTAAGGTAATCTCCAGCACCGATAGTTCCGGCTGAACCGGTTGCGCTTACATACCCGCTTAATCTTTGGCCGTCTTTTTTTATTTGATTGAATAATGTTTCAATAGTTGAGCCTGTGATTTCATAATGCCAGATCGAATTTCCAAACTGATCAAACTGATTGAAGATTAAATACGCATCGCTTTGTTTTTCAAGTTCATGGCATTTGTCATAAATTTCTTTGACGTTACTTTCACAGCCGTAAGTTGCAAAAACTTCTGCACCAATTTCTTTGAGCCAGTCAAATCTTTCTTTGCTCATTTCTTCAGGCAGAATTGCTACTGCATGAACAGAAAGCAATGCTGAGTTGAAAGCGCCGCCTCTGCAATAATTTCCTGTTGATGGCCAAACTGCTTTGTGATATTCCGGATTAAATCTTCCTGTAACTAAATATGGAGCTAAGCATCCATAAGTTGCTCCGACTTTGTGCGCTCCTGTTGGGAAATATTTTCCAATCAATCCGATTATCCTTGCTTTTACTCCGGTGATTTCGCGGGGAATCTCAAGATAATTTATTTCGCCAATCTTACCCGTTGATTTATCATTCCTCCAATTTATTCTAAAAAGATTTAGTGGATGAAGACCATTTATATCAATCGTCTCAAGTTGTTTCTGAATTTTAGCAGGAATTGAATTTGGGTCTTTCAATTGCTTGAATGTAGGAAGAATTATTTTTTTCTCTCTGCATCGGGTAATTGTTTTCTCAAGAAAAGTTTTGTTTTGTATCTGCCAGTTCCAGTTATTCATAAGTGCCTTAATTGTTATTGAGATTTAATTGCATGTTTATGTCTTTACCAGTCTACTACTGAAGCAACTATATTAAATTTGATTTATAAGCAAAGAAACTCACCCTAAATCCCTCTCTTTCACATAGTGATGGCTTTGCCAAAAAAGAGAGGGACTTTTTCCAAAGGAATGGCTACGCCAGAAAATAGAGCGTATCCACCTCTTCTCTTTGCAAGAGAAAGGGGTGGTGGATTAGTTCCTTATTTTAACTTTTCTAAAATTTCAGTTTAATGTTTTTCTTTATTCACCATCGAATGTTCAATTGTTTTCAATTTCGGATGGGTAACTGCATCTGCATAAAGCATCATCAAAAGTTTTTCTGGTGTCATCGGAGCGGAAATCTTTGCTTTTATTTCTGGTCTAAATGCTTTAATAGCATTTAGCAAAGCATAATAAATTCCAATTCCATACATTAGCGGCGGTTCGCCAATTGCTTTTGAATTAAAAATTGCTGCTGAAGGGTTAGGATTCTCCAGAAAATCCACTTCAATTTCTTTTGGAGTAAAGTAAATATCCGGCACTTTGTAAGTTGACATTGAATCAGTTAAAAGTTTTCCTTCATTTGTGTAAATCACTTCTTCAATTGTCATCCAGCCAATTCCTTGCATAATCGCACCTTCAGCTTGACTTCGATCAATTGCGGGATTAATGCTCTTCCCAAAATCATGAACAACTTTTACAGAATCTATTTCATAAATTCCTCTCAAGCAATCAACTGTTACTTGAATAATTGCTGTTCCATAAACATGATAGGCAAATGGTTCACCCTTTGCCTTTTGCTTATCGAAAAATATTGAGGGAGTTGCATAGTGTGCATGCGAAGATAAACTGATTCGCTTTGAATAAGTTTTATTGATTAAGTGTTTCCAACTTAGGTCTGCCGGTTTACTGTTTCGATGAACCATCTCATCTTTTAATTCAATCACATCGGATTCTTCTGCATTTAATTCTTGCCGTGCAGATTTTATTAGTCTTTCAAGAATATTGATGCAAGCAATTTGAACAGCTTTACCATTCAAATCAGCTCCGCTGCTTGCTGCAGTTGCAGATGTATTTGCCGCACGAGTCGTATTTGTTGTTTCAATTTTTACTTTATTGATATTGACAGAAAAAATGGTTGCAGCTACTTGACGAAGTTTCATATTCACACCCTGACCCATTTCAATTGCCGCGGAACTGATGCTGATACTTCCATCAGTGTAAACATGAACTAAAGCGTTTGCTTGATTCAGCATTGTGTTGGTAAATGAAATTCCAAAACATATTGGCATCAAGGCAAACCCTTTTTTTAATAAATTGTTTTCTTTGTTGAATTGATCAACCCGGTGTTTTATTTCAACAACATTATACTTTTCAATAGCTTTTTGCCAGGCAGGTCTTGCCATACAATACTTCGTCCTTTGCCCGTATGGAAATTCATCACTCTCATTAAGTAAATTTTTTTCTTGAATGATAGATGGATCAATATTCATCTTCTCGGCAGCTTTATAAATTGCACCTTCGATAACAAACATTCCTTGAGGTCCGCCAAACCCTCTGAATGCAGTGTTCGGAGGAAGATTTGTTCGGCAGCACAGTGCCGTAGCTTTTACATTTGGAATGAAGTAAGAATTTGTGCAATGAAACAAAGTCCTATCAAGAATTGCAGTTGAAAGATCTGCGGCTGCTCCTGCATTTTGATAGAATGTAACTTCATAAGCTATAATTTCTCCATCCTTTGTTAAACCAATTTTGAAATCGGAAGAGTACGGATGACGTTTACCTGTCATTCTTGTATCTTCTTGTCTGTTTAGAATAAGCTTTACCGGTCTTTTCAATTTGAATGCGGCAAGTCCAGTCATGCAAGCCCATGCAGTTGCTTGATCTTCTTTGCCACCGAAGGCGCCGCCAAGACGCAGAACATCAACTTCAATTTTGTTCATTGCCAATCCGAGTATTCTTGCGGCAGCTCTTTGAACAGCAGTGGGTGATTGAGTTGATGAAATAATTTTCACTCCACCACCTTCAACCGGGAAAGCGAATGATCCTTGAGTCTCAAGATAAACATGTTCTTGTCCGCCGGATTCGGTTGTACCTTCAACAATCACATCACAATTTTTCCATGCAGAATAAGTATCACCTAAAGAGAAAATTTGAGGAGGAATAATTAAATGACCTTTTTGATAAGCTTCACGCGGATCAGTGATAGCTGGGAATTCTTCATACGCCATTTTGATTTTTTTAACTGCCTGATGGGCCGAGAAATTGTCTTTTGCAATAACTAATGCAATAGGTTGACCTCTGAAATCAACTATCTCATCAGCCAATAATTTTTCATCGGGAATTATAGCTCCAATCTGATTTTCGCCGGGAATGTCTTGTGCAGTTAATATTTCAATAACACCATTTGCTTTTATTGCTTCATCAAGATCAAGAGAAGTTATTTTTCCATGAGCAATTGGTGATGAAAATACTGAAGCATACAAAGTTCCTTCCGGCGGAATTAAATCATCAACAAAAAGTGATTCTCCGCGAACGTGCTGTATCCAATCGTAGTTTTTCATAGTAAAATCTCAGATTGAATTGTTTGCGGGAAGAATTTATAAAAATGTGCAAGTAGTAATTGCCTTAGCAAAAGCTGTTTATAATCTGCAGAACCACGTACATCAGTTATCGGGTTGATTTCTGAAAGTGCAGCTTCAACAGCTTCGCTAATCGTTTCAGCATTGATTTTTTTACCAAGTAAAGATTTTCTCATTTTAGCCAGATAAAGTGGAATTGGTGCAACCCCACCCGCAGAAATATTTGCTTGAGTTATAATTCCGTTATCAACCTTAAGCTGTAATGCGGTGTTGACGCTTGCAATATCAAGATGAATTCTTTTCGAAACCTTTTCGTAATTAAAGAATGTATTTGGTTTGGGAAATTCAAAAGAAATTTTTACCAAGATTTCATCTTGTTCTTTATCTAATTTTTTATAACCCAAATAAAAATCTTTTAGAGCAACTTGCCGGGTTTTGCTTTCCTTCTCCAAATAAAGAGTTGCATTTAGTGCAAGCAAGATGCTTGTCATATCTCCGATTGGCGAAGCATTGATTATGTTGCCGCCAATAGTTGCCCGATTACGGATTGGAAGCGAACCGAAGAGGCGAAGAAAGTTTTTCATCTCGGGGAAATATTCCTGAATGACTTTGGATTCGCCAAAGTCACTCACGGTTGCTCTTGCATCAATACAACATTGATTTCCCTCAATCCAAATTTTATCTCCGCCATTCTCACCGAATACAAATTTTACATTTGATTTTATGAGATCGGCTTCTCTTTGTACGAATAAATCGGTTCCACCCGCTATTAGGAAATCCGGTTTCTGTTCATATTCCCGTGAAACGGTTTTCCTTTTAATTTCTCCGAGCATCTTTGGGATGTCCTCAAAATATTTTGGAATGATTCCTTTGCTGATAAGAAAAAGCAACTTGCTTTCATTATGGTTTTTATCAGAAAGAGTACTGAGAATTTTTTTAACCGCACGTTTAATTGTTGTATGACCTGTGCACCTGCAAACATTTCCTCCCATTGAATCAATTGCGTCATCAAAATTATATTGATCATTCTTTAATAAATAACCGGTTAAAGAAACGATAAAACCCGGTGTGCAGAAACCGCATTGAGTTCCCCCTTCCTCAACAAAAGTTTGCTGTATGATTGAGAGATCTGTTGAATTCAAACCTTCAATTGTCACAATGTGTTTTCCTTCGGCTTGACCTAAAGGCATGAGACAGGAATTTACTGTCTGATATTCTATTTCATTCTTATAAAGTGAACCGACTAAAATTGTACAAGCACCGCAATCACCTTCGCGGCAACCTTCTTTTGTTCCTGTTAAATATTGATTTTTTCGAATGTAATCTAAAACTGTGGCAGCAGGATGAAGAACGACTTCAACTTTTGTTTGGTTTAACACGAAGGAAATTGTTTTTAACATTATAGAAAAACTTTTGTCTGTGGGAAATTAATTAAAATATTGACAAATGTCTTTCCTATTCTGGAAATTTTAAGGTTAAAACATTTATGATAAGCGTAACGATAAAGTAGTTTAACCTGCGAAATCCATTGTACTTTGCCGACAATCTCCAAATTACTGCTGCGGCATTTTTGTAAATTGGAAAATGATTGATCATTCTGGTTATTTCATTAGCGTATTCATTTTGCCGTTTGTTAAGTGATCTCTTGATGGTTGTTAATAAAATCGGTGACAAGAAATAAAACCAGATCAACATAATAAGTATGGATCTTATCAGCATGACAATAATAGAATTTTTGTTGAGATTTATTGCCTGAGGATTAGTGTATGAAATTATCAGCAAACCCACAGAAAAAATAAAACTCAGTATGTACGATGGTTTTCTCCACCAAAGTCTGTGCTTCGTCTTTCGCACTCCTTCGGATTCCCTTGAGTTGAAGAAGTTCAGTTCCGAAACAATCATATCTTTTGCCTCTTCAGAATTAATTTTTGCCGGCATTTTTGATGCAAAGAGTCCCGCAGCAAATCCAAACAGCAAATGAATCAGAATATACAATCCCATTAAAACTAAGCTGAAATTAAAAGCAGAGGTTTCAGTGCTTGAAATAAAAAATTCTTTTATTACGTAATTAAGAAATTGATTTATAGCATCCCAAAATGTAATTCCGAAGATTAATGTTAAGGTAATTAACCTTTGCAAGCCTGTTAAGATTCCAACAACCAATCCCAGCATCATTGATGAAATTGCATAAAATCTTTTGCTGAAAAAAAATGCTTCACCTAAAATACCTTGCAGAAAAACCGAACCGTATGCTGCGACAGGGGTATACGGGCTAATTGCCGCTTTAATCAAAAGCACAATTATTGTTGCTTTAAGTATTTCCCCTTTTCTCTCAGCAAAGTGCGCAATCAGACAAATAATTATTACGGCTGCTGATGAAATTATCATTCCACGAAATGGAACGTGTGCTGCATGCAGCAAACCGCCTAGCATAGATTCGCTTAATGCCCATAGTGCGGTTAAGCGAGTGATTGGAATACGATTTATTTCCTTTGTTAATTCTTCTGTTTTCAAAACGTTTAACTTTTCTTTGGTGAAAGATAAGTTTTTCCATCAAGAAATAATGTGCTGATAATTGAAATTAGAACTTAGTTTGTTAATATTTATAAGTGATTTAAATGAACTTTTTTAACGGATTGACAGGAGCATAAGATATTGCTTAAATATTTTTTAATTGGTGCTGGAGGTTTCTTAGGTTCGGTTTTAAGATACTGGACTTCAGTTCATACCTATAAAATTTTGGGTGAAAAATTTCCTTACGGAACATTTGTTGTCAATGTTTTGGGATGTTTACTAATCGGATTTATTGCAGAATTATCCGAGAATCGTTTTCTCATCAGCCCTGAACTCAGGATTTTTTTGATGATAGGATTTTTGGGCGGATACACAACTTTTTCCACATTTGGTTACGAGACTTTTATGCTGATACAGGATAAAGATTACCTGACTGCTTTTGCTAATATTTTCTTTAGTGTAATAGTTTGTCTTGCATCTGTATGGATAGGAACATTAATTGCAAAATTATTTTAGAGTAATTTCGGAGGCAATATGAAAATTGAAGGTGAAGGTAAACTGTTAAGAATATTTCTTGGTGAGCTTGATAAATTTGAAGGTAAACCACTCTATGAAGTAATAGTAAGAAAAGCTAGAGAACTCAAACTTGCAGGAGCAACTGTTTTTCGGGGAGTAGAGGGATTCGGTGCAAAATCGGTTATTCATAAAGCAAAATTCTTAGAGTTATCTGAAGATCTTCCGATAGTTATTGAAATTGTTGATTCTGAGAAAAAAATTACTGAAGTCATCCCAATTTTTGATGAATTGATATCTAAAACAAACTGCGGTGTACTAATAACAATAGAAAAAGCTGAAGTGATTAAATACACCGCGGGTAAGTAATCTTATTACATCTCGGCAAACAACACCGCTGTTTCGCGAACTATTAAATTACAAATTCATCGTGAGCAAAACGGTAGAACGAGCACAACTATCCTCTACTAATGAGCGAGTGTCGCTGTTTGCCGTGTTATGTGAAGCGCCCTCATCTGTCAATTAAATCCATGTTCGACTTCTGTAAGCTGCATAATCATCGCCAAAGGATGCCGCAAGTACTCTCTCCTCACGTTGGCTTTGCAACGTCTGCGTTACAACAAAAATCCCCCATGCGAAAAGGACAATGGGGCAATTGAGAGCAACGATCAAAGCGACAAGAAACAGATCGAGGAAGATATACATCGGATGCTGTATTCCTGAGTACAGACCTGTTGTGACGAGTGCTCTTGCTTGTGGCATTATCGAAAACGATTTGCCTAGCTGACGTCGGCTGATGATCATCAGCACGAACGAAGGCAAGCCAACGATGCTGCTGATCACTATTCGGGAAGTCTGATCCATCGATGTTCCTGCGAGAGCCAGGGTGGCTACAATTGCAACACATACGAGACGAACAACTGTCTTGTCCATTTTTCTATCACCCTCATTCGATTTTCATTAGTTTAGATTGTTTCGTATAACATTTGTAATTACGCAGTACTACATAGGTCTAATTATTTATTATGATTGCGAAATTTAACAACTGATTGTTGTAAATTTAATAAATCCTGTTAAAAATGTAATTTGTTGAGTTCTTAATTTTTCCAATCGGGGAAGGAGTCGCATTATCTCCAAACTTTATCCATCCAAGAAAATTATTTTCTTTATAAATAATTTATGGATTGATATGTCATTCTTAAACAAAGTTCTAGATTTTTTAGCTAGTCATGAGGATGCGAGCATTGGAGGTGATCTAAAACCAGATGAGATCTGATTTATTAGAAGATTTAAAAACCCGATACTCTCGTCTAAAACATATTCTTCTTTTTCAAGAGTTTTATTTATTGTAATCAAGTTATAAATTAGATATGTAAATCAAAGGCAACTTCCACAAGTTGCACAATAAATTTATAACCAAAATAAACTGCTAATGAAAAAAATAATTCTATCCTTTACTCTATCATCATTCATAATTTTTAACTGGAATTGTGAGACAGATATTCCTGTCGCACAAAGCCGTGTTGTTATCGGAGTTCCGGCAG
>Ga0209002_10001749_pt1 | contig 17522 bp, 18 predicted proteins | sample Rifsed16ft2_FD_184010 | JGI IMG/M metagenome (GOLD analysis project Ga0209002, IMG submission 184010) | Soil microbial communities from Rifle, Colorado, USA - sediment 16ft 2 (version 2) | ecosystem: Environmental > Terrestrial > Deep subsurface > Rock core/Sediment | place: Rifle, Colorado... | reverse complement strand
CCCAGGTTGAGGCTGATCATGGCCATGAGGTTGAACAGCGCGATCCAGCCGAGCTGGGCGGCGCCGCCCGACATCTCGGCGAGCCCCAAGGAATCGATGCGCTTCTTCGTCTGGGCCAATCTCCGTTCGCCTCAGGTGACGGCGCCGTGGCCGGGCCGACGTCGGCCTTCACGAGGAGCTCCTCGAGCTCGGCCCATGGGTCGGCCGACCCCGGACCGAACAGGCCGCGGATCCTGGAGGCCAGCCCGTCGCTGGGCGCTGGGCGGGCCGGCCTGAGCTCCATCGTCTCGTCCGCCTCGACCGCGCCCTTCTTGCGAACGATGACCCAGGCGAGGATGAGCGCCCCCACGAGGACGCAGCCGACGATCAGGGAGTAGAGCGCGATACCGGCGCCGAGCATCTTCAGCCTACGACGTCCGGTTCGCGCACGGCGACGATGTCGTCATAGTCGTCGTCCTCCGAAGCCGCGACGGGGGGCTCGACGTCGAGGGCCGCCTGCTCGGCGGGCGGCTCGAGGCGCTGGGCGATGACCTTGGAGGTGCCGTCCTTGCCCATCGAGACGCCGTACATCATCCCGGCGACCTCCATCGTGCGCTTCTGGTGCGTGACGATGAGCACCTGCGCGTCGCGGGCGAAGCCCTCGACGAGCTTGATGAACCGGTGCAGGTTCACGTCGTCCAGCGCCGGCTCGACCTCGTCCATCAGGTAGAACGGGCTCGGGCGGGCCTTGAAGATCGCGAACAGGAACGCCATCGCCGTGAGCGCGCGCTCGCCGCCCGAGAGCAGTGAGATGCGCTTGACGCGCTTGCGACCCGGGCGCGCCTCGATCTCGATTCCGGTCTGGAGCAGGTCGCCGGGCTCGGTCGCGACGAGGCGACCCTCGCCGCCGGGGAACAGCTCCTTGATCAGCCTCTCGAACTCGGCGGCCACATCGCGGTACGCGGTCTCGAACGTCGTCACGATCTCGGTCTCGATCCGCTGGATCACCTCGAGCAGGTCGCGGCGCGCCTTGCGCACGTCCTCGAGCTCGCGCTGCAGGAACTCGTGACGCTCCCGCATCGCCTCGAACTCGCCGCCGGCAAGCAGGTTCACTCGGCCGAGCAGCGCGAGGCGCCGCTGCACGAGCTCGGCCTTGCGTTCGAGCGCCTGTGCGGTGTCGTCGTCCGCGAGGTCGGCGACGACCTCGCCGGGATCGCGCTGGTGGCCCTCGCGGATCAGGCGCTCGGCGTCGCGGATGCGCCGTTCCAGTTCGCCGCGCGCCCTGTCCTCGTCCTCGTAGGCGTCGCGCAGACGTTCGAGCTCGGCCGAAGCCTCACGCCACCTGCGGTTCGTCTCGGCCTCGATCTCGGTGGCGGCGCGCTCGGCATCTGCGGCCGCGGTCCGGGCCGCGGTCGCGGCCTCAGACGCATCCTCGGCCGCCCTCAGGCGTCCCTCGGCGGCCGCGCGGTCGCGCTCGGCGATCTGGACCTGCGCGCGGAGGGCGTCCGGGTCCTGGGCGGCAAGCACCTCGCGCTCCGAGCGGACCGACGCGAGCCGCGCCTCGAGCCCAGCCTTGTCGCGGCGGAGCGTCTCGACCGTGACCCGCGCCTGGAACGGGAGCTCGGGTGCGTGCGGCAGCTCGGGCAGGGGGTGGGTCACCGGCTCGGCCGCCGCCAGGCTCTCGCGCCAAGCCGCCGCCGCGTCGTCCATGCCGGCGAGGCGCTGCGTGAGGAACTCTTCCTCCTTGCTCGTCGAGCCGAGCTCGCCCTCGATGCGTGCGATGCGCTCCGCGGCGCGGGTGATCTGCGCGTCGGCCTCGTCGATGCGCTCGGCTAGGTCCGCCAGCTCCGCGGCGATGCCCTCAACGCGCTCGCGCCTGGGCTTGAGCGCCGCCGCGGCCTGCGCCCGGTCGTGCTCGACGACCGAGAGCTCGCGCCGGATCTCGGCCGCGCGGGAGTCCGCCTGGGGTGTGGTCCGGATCACCGCCGGGCCGACGAGCACGCCCTCGGGCGTGACGAACGAGACCTTCGGGTGCTTCGCGTGCTTGGCGGCGGCCTCCTCGAGCGTCTCGGCCAGGTAGATGTCGCGTAGGACCGTCGAGACGAGCCCCCGAACCGAGGGATCGGCCGCGACGATGGACAGCAGGGTGCGCTCGCCCGAGAGCATGAACCCCGCCGGCCCGCCGCCGGCGATCGTGAGGATCGCCCCGTCGCCCTGGGGCGCGTCGTCGATCGCGAGCCCTGCGTCCTGGTACACGACGGCGTCCGCGAGCGGCCCGAGCCCCGCGCGCAGCGCGCGCTCCCAGCCCTCGGCCGCCTCGACGAGCCCGCCGAGCAGGCCCGCCGCGCGGTCGCGGTGACCGTCCAGGAACCTCGATCCCGGCGTCTCCTCCAGATCCGTCAGGCGCGCCTGAAGCACGTCGCGCCGGTGCTCGTGCCTGCGGAGCGCTTCCTCGAGCTCCGTCAACTTGTCGGCCAGCCCGTGGCGCTCGCGCTCGAGCTCGGCGCGGCGCTCGGACAGCGGCGTGGTCTCCGCGTCGAGGCGCTCGACGTCCTCGGCGAGCCGGTCGCGTTCGGCCTGCGTCTGGGTCCGGCGTCCGCGAGCCTGCGCCAGCGACTCCTCCAACCGCGAGCGCTCCCTATCGTGCGAGGCCAGCGAGCGGCGGAGCGTCTCCATCTCGGCCCGGTGGGCCGCGGACTCCTCCGAGATCCGACGCCGCTCCTCCTCGACGACGCGGCGGGCCTCGGTGGCGGCGGTGAAGCCGCGCTCGGCCTCCCCCAGCTCGCGCTCGCGCAGCTCGAGGTCCGCGGAGACCTCCGTGGATCGTCCCTGCAGCCGCTTCAGGTCCTCGTCGAGCGCGGCCAGGCGCACGCCGCGACCGGCCTCGGCGGCGAGTGCCTGGCGGGCCTCGGACTCTAGCTCGACGGCGTGGCGGAGCTCGAGCTCTGTCGCCGACCGGGCGGCCAGGGCCTCCACGGAGCGTCCCTCCGCCTCCTGGACGGCCCACACCGCCCGGGCGCGCTCGTCTGCGGCCCGCTGCACGCCCTCGTCGAGCGAGTCGAGCAGCTCGCGGGCCTGGTTGCGCCGCGCGAGCCCCTCGTCCCAGCCGCCGGCGCGGCGCTCGCGCTCGGTCCACAGCTCGCGCAGGCGCGCGGCGGCGAGCCGGACCGTGATCGCGTCGGCCTCGCCGGCGAGCTCCTCGTGGCGCTTGGCCATCTCGGCCTGCTGCTTCAGGGGCTTGAGCTGGCGCCTGAGCTCGGCCAGGACGTCCTGCAGTCGCAGCAGGTCCTGGTCCAGGCCCGTGAGCTTGCGCTCCGCGCGCTCCTTGCGCTTGCGGTGCTTGGCGATCCCGGCGGCCTCCTCGATGTAGGTGCGCCGGTCCTCGGGGCGGGCCTGCAGCACCTCTTCGAGCTGGCCCTGCCCCACCACGGTGTGGAGCGCGCGGCCGATGCCCGTCTCCGACAGCAGCTCCTGCACGTCAAGCAGCCGGACGACCTGGCCGCCGATCCGGTACTCGCTCTCTCCCGAGCGGAAGATCGTGCGCGCGATCTCGATCTCGGACATCGGGACCGGGATCAGTCCGGCCGAGTTGTCGATCACAAGCTTGGCCTCGGCCATGCCGAGCGCGGGACGCTGGGGGCTCCCGGCGAAGATCACGTCGGCCATCTGGCCACCACGAAGAGCCCTGGGGCCCTGCTCGCCGAGCACCCAGCTGATCGCGTCGACCAGGTTCGACTTGCCCGAGCCGTTGGGACCGACGATGACGGAGGTGCCCGGAGCGAACTCCAGGATCGTCTTGTCGGCGAACGACTTGAAGCCTCGGATCTGCAGGGACCGGAGGAACATCGGTTGCCGATGCTAACAGTGGCCCCTGCCCGGACCGGGCAGGCGGGCGGGGAAAGTTGCACGGCCGTCATCCCGCCGTGAGTGGAACGCTCCACCGAGCTCCCGATCGGCCCGCCGGCCGACCGGCCGGCTCTCGCTTCCCCCCCCGCGGCTAGCGAACGCGGAAGTCCCGCTCGCCCACGGGCTCCTCTGTGCGCACATCGACGCCGTCCACGTCGGCGAGTTTCGGACCGTGGCGGCACCAGGCGACCATCGCCTCGACCGCGGCTTCGGGTCCCTCGAACACGGCCTCGACGCGCTCTTCGGGCAGGTTCCGCACCCAGCCGCCGATGCCGAGCCGCCGGGCTTCTGCGGCACAGGTTCCTCGGAAGAACACCCCCTGAACCCGGCCGGTCACGAACACGCGCACACGGGTGGTCACTCGTTCGATACTAGGGGCCAGTGGAACGCTACCGACCCGGGACCGCGCTGCTCGTCGTCGATGTCCAGAACGACTTCGCCGACCCGCGCGGCAGCCTGTACGTGAAGGGCGGGGAGGAGGTCGTCCCCATCGTGAATCGCGAGATCGAGCGAGCGCTGTCCGACACCGCCGTGGTCGTTTACACGCAGGACTGGCATCCGGCGGTGACCCCACACTTCCGCCAGTACGGCGGAACCTGGCCCGTCCATTGCGTGAAGGAGACCTGGGGCGCGGCATTCGACGAGGGCCTGATCTTTCTGCAGGGACAGATCGTGCGCAAGGGCTCTGACGGAGGGGACGGGTACTCCGGCTTCAACATGCGGGACCCCCGCACCGAGGAGGTCTCCTCCACGACGCTCGTGCCGATCCTGCACGCGCACGCGGTGGAACGGCTCGTGATCGTGGGTCTGGCCACCGACTACTGCGTCGTGGAGACCGCACTCGACGGCCTGCGCCTCGGCTTCGAGGTCACCGTGCTGACCCAGGCGATCCGAGCCGTGAACCGGCGCTACGGAGACGGGATCCGCGCGATCGAACGCATGCGCGAGGCGGGCGCGAAACTGGTGGAATGAGACGGCGGAGGCGGGCCCAACGGCCCGCGCCCACCGCTCGGCGGATCAGCCCTGATCGCCGGGCCCCGGCATCAGGCCGAGCTGCCCCATCGCGGTCATGACGTCCGCTATCCCGTAGTGCTCGACGAAACTGCCGTCGTCGCCGAGGACGGCAACGTCGATCCCTTCTATGTCGAACCGCTTGCCGGTGGGCGGGACGCCCGGCGCGGACCCGCCGGTGTCCGTGCCCGAGTACCGACCGCGGATCGCGATGCGACCACCGTCGCTGACGAGATCCACGATCTCGACCCGGAGGTCGTCGCTCGAATCGAGGAGGAGCCGGAACCCCTCGATCGCGCTCGCCTTGTCGTTGCCCATCCCCGGGAACGGAGGTGAGTGTTCCGTGAAGCCCTCCGAGAGCACTTCCTCGGCGTGCTTCAGGTTCCGCTTGTTGAAGACCTCGTCGATGAACCGGCGCGCGATCTCCTTGGCCTCCTCGGGCGTCGCCATGTCACATCCCTCCCGGCGCCTGCATGGCACCGAGCTGCATCATCAGCTTCGGCACCTCCATCTGCGTCCACGTCTCGGCTATCTTGCCGTCGGCCTCGTGCCGCGAGATCTGCACCCACTCCAGGTCGACCTTCGCATCGTTTGCCGGGATCCCGAGCCACGGAAGACCCCCCGTGTTCGTCCCGGTGTTGTGGATCCGGGCGACGACCCGGTCGCCCTCCCCGAAGACGTCGAGGATCTCCGTCCGCTTGTCCGGGAACGCAGAGTAGGCGCCCTCGTTGTTCGCGGTGAGCCCCTCGTGGTTCTGCGGGACCTGCTCCGAGCCCGGCGTATGCGCGATCAAGTCGTCGCGGATCAACTCGCCTAGATGTGAATACTCGCGCCGGTTGTACGCATCCTCCAGCCGGCGCACCACGTCGATGTTGCGTTCGACGTCGGACATACTTCCTCCCCTCTCCAACGATGCATCGGAGCCTACGCCGGATCGGATTCGCGGCGCAAGGCGGGCCCGATCAGTGTTGCGGAACGTTCACCCGCCGGACGCGGAGCTAGGACTGGCATTGGGGGCAGAAGTACGCGTTGCGCCCCGAGATCTTCACCGACTGGACCGGGGTGCGGCAGCGACGGCACGGGAGCCCCGATCGGCCGTAGACCTTCAGCTCGTTCTGGAACTCGCCGGGCTTGCCGAACAGGTCGACGTAGGCCTCGTCCTCGAGCGTCGTGCCGCGGAAGCGGATCGCCTCCTGCAGGACCTCCTGCATCGCCCGATAGAGCCGCCGCACCTCTTGCGAGGACAGCGTGTCAGACATCCGGTCGTACCGCAGCCCGGCCGCGAACAACACCTCGTCCGAGTAGATGTTCCCCAGGCCGCTGATGAACTTCTGGTCCATCAGCAGCGCCTTCATCTTGGCGGCCCGCTGCGCGAGCGCAGCGCCGAACGCCTGCCAGGTGAAGACGTGATCGAGCGGGTCGATCGCGATGTGCTGCAGCTCCTTGACCTTGCCGAGCTCATCGGGCGTCGCGACGAACATCTCCCCGAACGTCCTCGGGTCCACGAACCGCAGGTCGCCTCCCTGCGCGAACGTGAGCACGACGTGCGTGTGCGGCGGCAGGGCGACCCGCTTGGTCCCACGAACGAACTGCCCGCTCATCCCGAAGTGGGTCACGAGCACCTCGCCGTTGTCCATCTGGAGCAGCACGTACTTGCCGCGGCGTTCGGCCTTCGTGAACTTGCGACCGACGACGCGGTCCGTGAACTCCTTGCGCTTGCCGTGGCGACGGATCACGCGCATCGCGTTCTTCGAGGACCGGACCTCGGCGGCCGCAACCTTGCGACCGACGACATCCTTCTCGATGTCGCGGCGCATCACCTCGACCTCGGGAAGCTCCACCTACGCCCCCTTCGCCTCGGCGGGCTCGGCGCGTTCGGACAGGCGTACGTACGCCTCGTGCGCGGCCTGCTGCTCGGCCTCCTTCTTGCTGCGGCCCATGCCGACCCCCCACTCTTTGCCGGCCAGCACCACCGTGGCGGTGAACTCCTTCTGGTGGTCGGGGCCCCGCTCGCGGATCCTGTACTCGGGCACGACGTGCAGCTCCGAGGAGGCGATCTCCTGCAGGATCGTCTTGTAGTCGCGCTCGCCCTCGCCGCGGACGTAGGCGATCATCCGCGGGCGGAACAGCCGCCCGATCAGCTTGCTCGCGGCTTCCAAGCCGCGGTCTAGGTAGATGGCGCCCAGCAATGCCTCGATCACGTCGGCAAGGATGCTGCTCTTGTCGCGCCCGCCGCTCATCTCCTCGCCCTTGCCGAGCAGCACGAACCGCCCGAGCCCGATGTCCCGCGCAACGTCGGCGAGCGCACCCATGTTCACGATCGCTGCGCGCAGCTTGGCGAGCTCGCCCTCGGGCATCTCGGGGAACTCGCGGAAGGCCATGTCGGTGACGACGATGCCGAGGACCGCGTCGCCCAGGAATTCCAGGCGCTCGTTGTTGGCCGGAAGATCGTTCTCGAACGCGTAGGAGCGGTGCGTCAGCGCGAGCTGCCGCAGCGAAGCGTCCCGGAAGCGCACGCCGAGGATCCTGTCGAGCGCCTTGGGGCCGTCGGCCCCGCGATCGCGAGCCACGCCCCTACTCGACCTCGACGGCCTGGCGGCCAGCGTAGTAGCCGCAGTTTCCGCACACGCGATGCGGCAGCTTCGCCTGGTGGCACTGCGGGCACTCCGAGTACGTAGGCGGCTGCGCCTTCCAGTTGGCCTTGCGCTTGGCGGTGCGGGTGTGGCTCTGGCGTCGCTTGGGAACCGGCATGGGTGATCTCCTTCTCGGGTTTCAGCGTCCGGACTCGCCGGCGTCGCTGGTGTCGGGTGACTCGTCGAGCAGGACCTCGAGGGCCGCCCAGCGGGGGTCGGTCGTCTCGTGGCCCGGGCACTCGCCGAGGTTGCGGTCGCCGCCGCAGGTCTCGCACAGCCCGAGGCAGTCGGGCCGGCAGAGCGGAGAGAACGGCATCTCGAGCACGACGGCGTCACGTACCATCGGCTCGGGGTCCAACGTGAGGTCGGGCTCGATCGCGTAGTCGTCGTCGGAGCCGGACTCGCGGGCGACGAGCTCGCTCACGTCGACATCGAACCCGCGCTCGAAGTCCTTCAGGCACCTCGCGCAGACGAGGGTCATCTTCCCCGCGAGCGAGCCGGTCACGTAGATGCCCTCGATCACGCTCTCCAGCGTCAGGTCACCCTCGATCGGCGTGTCCTCGGGTACCCCGGCGAGCTCGGTGCGCAGGTCGGGCACGGGCTCGCGGACGTGGACCGTTCGGGACGAGCCCGGGCGCTGCAGCAGTTCGCGGACGTCGATGGCTCGCATCACGCCTCCTCGTCCTCCTCGGGTACGTGGACGTCCGGACCGATCTCCACGTTGGTGGCGGGCGTGACGCCGCGGAGCTTCTCGCGCCCGGCCACCACCTGGTCGATCGTCTTGGACAGGGAGTCGTTGGAGGAGATCATGTCCTCGAGGATCTTCTGCAGCGCCGCCTCGAGCTGCGCCAGCTTGGCGTCGACGTAGTCCTCCGCCTCCAGGCGCAGGCGGCGCGCGTCGTCGTTCGCCTCCAGCAGGAGCCGCTCGGCCTCCTCGTTCGCGCGCTGCACGACGGCCTCGTGGCTCGCGAGGCGCAGCTGCTCCTCGCGCGCCTGGTCGACCATGTTCTCGGAGTCGCGCCGCGCCTTCGAGAGGAGCTCTTCGCGGTCCTTCACGACCCAGCGCGCCTGCTTGATCTCCTCGGGCACGGCGACCTTGAGCTCCTCGATGAGTTCGAGGACCTCCTCGCGGTTGAGCAGCGCCGAGGACGAGAGCGGCATCGACTTCGCGTCGCGCACGAGGTCCTCGAGCCGCTGGATGCGGGACGACAGATCCATCAGGCGCCGCTCCCGAAACGCTCGGCCAGGTGGGCGGCGACCGTCGGCGGCACCAGTCCCGCAACGTCCCCGCCGAAGCGCGCGACCTCCTTTATCAGCGAGGAGGACAGGAACGACCACTGCGGGCTAGTGGTCATGAACAGCGTCTCGACCCCGGCCAGCCGATGGTTCATCTGCGCCATCTGGATCTCGAACTCGAAGTCTGTCACCGCCCGCAGGCCCTTCACGATCACCCCGATCCCCCTGCGCGTTGCGTATTCCACGAGCAATCCCGAGAAGGCCTCGACCTCGACGTTGGCCAGGTCGTGCGTGGCCTCCTTCAGGAGGCCCACCCGCTCCTCGGCGCTGAACAGCGGCTGCTTGGCCGGGTTGTCGAGCACGCCGACGACCAGCGCGTCTAGGCGCTGAGCAGCACGTTCGATGACGTCCAGGTGACCATTGGTGACGGGGTCGAAGGTCCCCGGACACAGGGCGGTCAGGCCCATCTACGCCTCCCGGATGATCAGGACGAGGGTATCGCCGTAGGTAAGGCGCCTCGCGACGGAAAAGTGTACCGGAATGACAAGCGTGGAACTCCTGCTCGGACGGGTCAGGACGACCCTGGAGCCCTCGCCGGAAAGCCATCCGGCGGAGAGTGCCTCGAGCACGCCTTCTACCTCGTCCAGGGGCGTCTCGTAAGGGGGATCGGCCAGGACCAGCTCGAAGGGGCCCTGGCTCTTGTCATCTCTCGTGACGAACCGGGTCACGTCGCCGGCCACGATCTCGGCCTGCTCGGCCAGGCGGGTGCGGCCGAGGTTGTCGCGGATCGCCCGGACGGCGGCCCGGTCGCGTTCCACCAGGACGGCGTGCTCGGCGCCCCGCGAGAGCGCCTCCATGCCCATCGCGCCGGTCCCCGCGTAGAGGTCCAGGACTCGGGCCTCGGGCACTATCGCCCCGAGGCTCGAGAACACGCCCTCGCGTGCCATGTCCGAGACGGGACGGACGCCTTCGGGGACCGGCGCCAGCCGGATCCCCTTGGCCGAGCCGCCGATGATCCTCACCCGGGCACTGTAGAACGGGCGGGGCCATCACCCGGGCCGGATGACGATGCGGTACTCGATGTCACCCAAGCCGGTCCGTGTGCGCGTTCGACGCGCGACCCGATGTCGCGTCGCGTGCGGTGCCGGCCGTAGATCCGACGACCTGAGTCCACAGCGAGGGCGCCGATCCTCCCCGCGAGGTCGCAGAGCGCGCCGATCTCATGCGCACGGCGATGAACACGTCATCGGGACCACATGGTCGACCAGCCGGAAGGCTCGCTAGCCATCCTCCGGCCTCGCCGATCACCTCGAACCCCGACTCCCGATGCACTGGACATGAGGCGCCTCAACGCGAGGGCGACTAGCGCCGGTTCGGTCAGGTCACGCCCGACTCGTTGGCCATGCGGACCAGGTCTGCTCGTGAGTGCAAGCCCATCTTGCGCATGATGTTCGCGCGGTGGTTCTCGACCGTCCGGACGGACAGGTGTAGGGTCTCGGCCGCCGCCACGTTCGTGTAGCCGAGCGCGATCAGTCGCAGGACATCTACTTCTCGGTCGGTAAGCCTCTGCCTGCCGCCACCGCCCCCGGTCTCCTTAGAGGTCTGCCACCTGACGAGCGCAAGGCCGAGCGAGGGCTGCAAGTAGTCCCCTCCCGCGGCGACGCTTCGGACCGCCGCCACGAGCTCGGTCGAGGCCGCTTCTTTCAGCAGGTACCCGTTCGCGCCAGCGGCCAAGGATAGCTGTACGTCCGTCGGGCTATCGAGCATGGTAAGAACCAGGATCGCGGCGTCAGGGTGGGCTTGATGGAGGCGGCGCACCACCTCAGGCCCTCGACCGTCGGGAAGGACGAGGTCCGCGACGATCACGCTCGAGCCGACATCGAGCGCCTCCGCCTCGGAAACGCTGCTCGCCTCGCTGATGATCTCGATGTCGCTCTGTTGTTCGAGGAGCGCCCGCAGACCCTCGCGCACGATGGCGTGATCGTCCATCAGGACAACGCCGATCCGATCGTCGCTCATCGCTCCAGCCTACGCCTCCCTCGCTGGAGTTCCGACCAGCCTGCTGTCGGCGAGCCGCAATCGGACGATCGTCCCTCCCTCGGGCCGGGAGACGATCTCCAGCGTCCCGCCGAGCACATCCGCTCGCTCACGCATGCTGATGAGGCCGATGCCCCAATTCACCCCGGTCGCATCGAACCCGGCACCGTCGTCGGCTACCGTCGCCACGAACGCGTTCCCCTCCGATCCGATGTCTATACAGATGGATCTGGCGCCGGCGTGCTTGATCGCGTTGTTGAGGGCCTCCTGCAGGATCAGGAGGACCATCGGCTCCTCCTCCGAGGCCAGGAAGACCCCCTCCGGGCCGACCCGGACATCGACCTCTACCCCCCGGGCGGATCCGAGGTCGACCGCGCCCCTCCGAAGGACCTCGACGAAGCCAAGCTCTTCGAGTTCGGGCGGACGCAGCCCCCACACGATCCGGCGGCTCTCGGCCACTGCCGCGCTCGCGAGCTCCCGAAGCTTGATCAGGTCGGTCTTCATCTCCGACGTTGCCCCCAACTCCATCGCGCCCGTCCGAAGTGAGATCGCCGTCAGGGTCTGACCAAGGCCATCGTGCAGCTCGTTGGCGACCCGCCGACGCTCCTGCTCCTGGGCGGCCACGATCTGCCCGAGCAAGGCTTGCCGCTGGTCGGCGAGCCCTTGCAGTTCCTCGGCGCGGACGCTGAGCGCTTCGCGGAGCGATGCCTGGCGGAGCCCGATCGCCAGCTCGGCCGCGAGCTCGCGGACGATCTCGCCGTGGCCCTCGTCGAACCCGCTTGGGGTCCGAGACATCACGATCAGGTAACCGAAGGACCTACCCTCGGCGACGAGCGTCGCGCCGATGCCCGAACGGAAACCGGCCTGCGCGAGTGGTTGGAGCAAGGAGGGGATCTCGGAGAAGTCCTCCATGTCCTGCAGGACGAAGAGCTCCCGCTGCAGAAGCGCCATGCTCTGCGTGTCGAGGACCGCGAGCTGGTCCGCGATCTGGAGGTCGACCCCGTCCCGCTGCCACGCCAGGGCGACCCGGACCGCGCCTTCGTCCTCGTCGAGGAGCCGGACCGCGACCCGGTCGCAGGGGACCAGCCGTCGGAGTCGGTCCAGCGCCACCCCGAGGAGGTCGTCGGTGGAGGCCGCGTTCAGCATGGCCCGGTCGAGGTCGTGCACCGCCTCCAGCCGCTCGGCGAACCGACGGATCTCGGCGTCGGCCTGCTTGCGCTCTGTGATGTCGTACAAGATGCCCCACAGGAGAGGGCCGTCGGGGTCGCGTCGAACGACCTCGGCCTCGTCCCGTACCCACAACATGCGACCGTCGGCCGCGATCATCCTGTACTCGTCGACGAATCGTTCGCCGATCTCGCCGCTGCGCTCTTCGGCCGCGATCACGCGGGCGCGGTCCTCCTCGTGGACGTGGTGGAACCAGAGATGGGAATCGGCGACCCAGTGGCTGGACGGATAGCCGAGCAACGCCTCGACCTGAGGGCTCACGTAGTACCAGGCGCCCGTCTCGCCGGGCTCCGCGATGTACTCAACACCCGGTGTCCGCTCGACCAAGGTCCGATACCGCGCCTCGGTCTCGCGGAGTGCGCTCTCGGCTTGGACACGTTGGATCGCGCTCGCGAGGATGTTCGCGACCCCGGTCAGGAAGGCGACGTCGTCCTCAGAGAAGTGCCGGCGCTCGGCCGAGTGCGCCCCGAGCACCCCCCAAGGAACCTCATGATCGCCGATCGGTGCGCTCATGCCAGCCACGATCTTGTGGTCGACCAGGAGCGCAGGACCCGAGAATCTGGTTTCGGACGCTAGGTCTTCGACGACCACTGGGCTCCGCGATGCCAGGGTGTACCCCGCCTGGGAGTTGACCTCGGCCGGGACGATCGCCGTCCCCACGACCCCCGGGGCCCATCCCACGCCTGCGACGAGCCGGAAGCCGCTGCCGTCGGGAGACAGCTGGAGCACCTTGCTGAAACCCACGCCGAGCGTTCGCGCGACAGCACGGACACTCGCCTCGAAGAGCGTGTCGAGATCCTCGCCGACCCCGAGGGCAAGTTCACCCAGTTCGGCGACCGCCGTTTGCTGCCGCGCGCGCACCCACGTCTCGTGCTCGGCCAGGACCGCACGGGCGCGGTCACGTCCTGATGACCGGACGGTTAGGAAGATGAACAGGCTCGATCCGAGGATGAAGACGGTGCCCTTCAGGGACTGCGCCAGCTGCTGCCACTGATCGGGCACGACGATCTCGACCGCGCGGTCCGAGAACAAGACCCAGGCCGTGCCGAGCAGCGCGAAGGTGAGTGCGGAGCGTACGGCGAACCCCGGGGCAGAGCGGGCTCGCCCCAACGCGCCTCGCCCGGGCGCGTCTAGGCGGTCCGCGAACGTGCTCGACCCGAATCTTCGACGATCCAAGGCACTCCCCCGATGTCCTAGCTCCTCCGGATTATCAGCCCGAAAGCCTTCGAGAAGAACCAGCGGACCGCGGTCTCCACCTCCCTACGAGTGGAAGAGCCAGTCGATCGACCGCTCGAACCGCGACCGCAGCTCCTGGAGCAGCTTGGGCTGCCGCGCGAGCTCGGGGTCCTCTTCGATCAGGGCGAACGCGCGGACGCGAGCCCGCTTCACGAGCTCGACGTCCTCGGCCAGACGAGCCAGGCGAAGGTCGGGCAGCCCCGACTGCCTCACGTCGAACAGGGTGCCCTCGCCTCGGAGGCGGAGGTCCTCGTCCGCGAGCTCGAACCCGTCGGTGGTCCGGACCATCGCGTCCAGACGCGCGCGGGCCTCCTCGTTGGCCTCCTCGGACTCGTCGAACAGTACGCAGGTAGACGGCTGCTCGCCGCGGCCGATGCGGCCTCGGAGCTGGTGGAGCTGCGCCAGCCCGAACCGCTCGGCGTTCTCGACCAGCATCACGGTGGCGTTCGGAACGTCGACGCCGACCTCGATCACCGTCGTCGAGATCAGCAGATGGTGCCTGCCGGAGCGGAAGCCCTCCATCACGGCCTCCTTCTGCGCCGAGCGCATCCGGCCGTGCAGCACCTCGACCGACAGGTCGGGGAACACGTGGGTCGCCAGGCGCTCTGCCTCGGCCTCGGCGGCCTTGACCTGCGTGCGGTTGCCCTCGTCGATCGCCGCACACACCACGAACGCCTGCCGACCAGCCTCGACCTCGCCGCGCACCAGGCGGTAGGCGGCCTCCCGCTGCTCGGCGGTCCGCGCGATGCGAGTCGCGATCGGCTGGCGCCCCTTGGGCATCTCGTCCAGGACCACGACGTCCAGGTCACCGTAGTACGTGAGCGCCAGCGTCCGCGGGATGGGCGTCGCGGTCATGATCAGCACGTCCGGCGAGCCTCCCTTTCCCTTCAGCGCCATCCGCTGGTGGACGCCGAACCGATGCTGCTCGTCGATCACCGCCATCGACAGGTCGGCGAAGCTCACGCCCTCCTGCACCAGCGCGTGGGTTCCGACGACCAGGTCCACGTCTCCCGAGGCGATCGCCTCGAGGCTCCGCGCGCGGTCCTTGCCTGTCACTGCGGCCGTGAGCAACGCGTACGTCACGCCCGCCTCGGCTTCACCGCGGGGCTCCGGATCCAGGAGCGAGGGCTGCGCCTCGCCCGGCGCCGCCGCGAGCTCCAGGTACGGCAACGCACCGAAGGGACCGAGCAGCTCGGCGATCGAGCGGTAGTGCTGGCTCGCGAGCACCTCGGTCGGCGCCATGATCGCGGCCTGGTGCCCGCTCTGGATGGCCACGAGAGCCGCGTGGAGAGCGACGAGAGTCTTGCCCGAGCCCACGTCTCCTTGCAGCAGCACGTTCATCGGCCTCGGGCGCGCCATCGCCTCTCCTACCTCGGCCGTCGCGCGGCGCTGCGCCGCCGTCGGCTCGAACGGCAGCGTCGCGATGAGCCGCTCCACGAGCGGACCCTCCGGCGTGTGGCTCACGCCCTTCTCGGCCGCCTCAACCCGGTGCTTGCGGAAGGCCACGCCGAGCTCGAGCGTGAACAGCTCATCGAACTTCAGCCGCTCGACCGCCGCGCCTAGCTCGCCCTGATCCTGCGGGAAGTGGATCGCCCTGACGGCCGCGTCGTACCCGCTGAGCGATTCGGAGATGACGATCTCGGGCGGCAGCGGGTCGGGGATGGCGCGGAGCTGCTCGAGGGCGCGCCAGACGAGCTCGCGGATCGTGCGCGTCGTGATGCCCTCGGCCGCACGGTGGACCGGCGTGATGCGGCCCATGTGCACGAGGTCCGCCTCGTCGCCCTTCAGCAGCTCGACCTCCTGCTTGGCGAGCTGCAGGCGGCCGCGGTAAAGCTGCGCGATGCCCGAGACGGCGAGCTCGTGGCCCTCCTTGTACATCGAGGCGACCCACGGCTGGTTGAAGAACGTGAGGTCCAGGTAGCCCGAGCCGTCGTACAGCGTGATCGTCACCATCGAGCGGCGGTTGCGCGTCAGGCGCTTCTGCACCTTCTTCACCCGGGCGATAACGGTGGCGTAGGCCCCGATCTTCAGGCCGCCGATCCGCGCTACCTGCGACCGGTCGATGTATCGCCGGGGGTAGTGGTGGAGGAGCTCGCGCACGCGTTCGATACCGATGCCCGACAGGACCTCGGCGGCGGGTGGGCCCTTGGAGCGGAGGCCGACCCGGCGAGCGGCCAGGCGCGCGTCGATCGCGGAGACGGGTGAATCGAGGGAGAGCGCCACGCCGCGAACCTACCCGAGGTTCCCGACGTATCCCAAGCGATGGCTACCATGAACCCCGTGGCCCTCCGGCGGATCTCACCCCTGATCCTGGTGCTCGCGCTCGTCGCGGGCGCCTGCTCGGACGGCGAGGCGCCCGACGCAGCCACGGGTTCGCTGCTGCCCGCCGACCCATACGAGCTGCCCGAGTTCGACCCCGCCTCCTTCGACACGCTCCTCTCAGAGCTAGAGGGCACACCAGTGCTGGTGAACGTCTGGGCCTCGTGGTGCGGGCCCTGCGAGCAGGAGGCTCCCCACCTGGCCGCCGCCCACGCGGAGTACGGAGACCGCGTTCAGTTCCTCGGTGTGGACATCTTGGACGAGCGCGAGTCGGCCCGGCGGTTCATGCACGAGTACGGCTGGACCTACCCCAGCGTGTACGACCTGCCCGGCGCGATCCGCGACGATCTGGGCCTGCTCGGCCAGCCGGTCACCCTGTTCTACGACGCCTCGGGCGGACTGGTCACGACCTGGACCGGCGTGCTGAACGAGGACGTCCTCCGAGAGAACCTAGAGATGATCAGCTCCTGAGGGGCGGAACCGGTCACTCAAGGGCCTTTGGTACCCTTTCCCGGCCATGGCAGCCGTCTGCGACATCTGCGGGAAGAAGCCATTCTTCGGCATGCAGGTCTCCCACTCGCACCGACGCTCCCCCAAACGGTGGAACCCGAACATCCAGCGTGTCCACGCGGTGGTGAACGGCTCGCCCAAGCGCGTGAACGCCTGCACCAGCTGCATCAAGGCCGGCAAGGTCAAGCGCGCCGTCTAGGCGCGGTTCAGCGCAGGGCCTCCTCGATCTGCTCCAGGACCTCGTCCGTCAGCTCGAGCTCCGCCGCGGCGACGTTCTCCTCCAGCTGCTCTGTCCGCGTGGCGCCGACGATGGCGCTCGTGACCTCCGGATGCCGGAGCGTCCAGGCGATCGCGACGCGAGCGAGCGGGACGGCCAGGTCCTCGGCGACCCTCAGCAGCCGCTCGACGCGCGCGAAGTGCTCGGGCGTGAAGAAGCGCTCTCGGAGCAGGCGCCCCTGCTCGCCCGAGGCTCGCGATCCTGCAGGCGATCCGTCGGGACTCCGGTACTTGCCGGTCAGCATCCCCTGGGCGAGCGGCGAGAACGCCAGCACGCCGAGCCCGAGCCGCCCGCATGCCGGCAGCACCTCCTCCTCAGCCTCGCGTTGGAGCATCGAGTAGCGGGACTGATCCGACACCGGCGGGGTCAGTCCCTCGCGCTCGCACAGCTCGAGGGACTCCTGTATCTGCGCCGCCGTCCACTCGGAAACCCCCCAGTGTCGGATCTGCCCGGCCCTGACGAGCCCGTCCATGGCGCCGCAGGTCTCTTCGAGGGGAACCTCCGGGTCGTAGCGGTGGCACTGGTAAAGGTCGATCGTCACGACGCCGAGGCGCCGAAGGCTCTGCTCGCACTGGTAGACGATCGCGGCGGCCGACAGCCCCCGGTCCAGCGGTCCCTGCCCCATCTCGCCGAACACCTTCGTCGCGACCACGATGTCGTCTCGGGGCAGGTCCGCGATCGCCCGGCCGAGGACCTCCTCGGCGCCGCCCCGCGCGTACACGTTCGCGGTGTCGAACAGGTTCACGCCCAGCTCGAACGCACGCCGAACCACCGCGGTCGTCGCGTCCTGGTCAACCGCCTCGCCGAAGGTCAGCCACGACCCCAGCGACACGACAGAGACCTCCGGGCCGGACGATCCGAGCGGGCGGAACCTCAAGGCGGCGGGATCGACCAGAGCTGGTCGACGGGTCCGATCCCGCCCCCGATCGCGAGGGAGTTACGGATCGCCTCGGTGACGAAGGCCTTCCCGAGACGGACCGCCTCGATGAGGTCCGCGCCGCGAGCTAGGTGCGCCGCGATCGCCGCCGACAGAGTGCAGCCGGTCCCGTGCGTATTCGGGGTGTCGATGCGCTCGGCGCCGATCCACTCCATCACGTCGCCGTCGAAGAACAGGTCCTCGGCACGGCCGGCGCCCTCCAGGTGCCCGCCCT